>Ga0299915_10000051_pt1 | contig 82349 bp, 66 predicted proteins | sample RVTome_13_FD_200263 | JGI IMG/M metagenome (GOLD analysis project Ga0299915, IMG submission 200263) | Soil microbial communities from uranium-contaminated site in the Upper Colorado River Basin, Wyoming, United States - RVT92D227 (version 2) ...
GTGATTGCCGGTGACTGCCAGGACGCCGTTGGGAGATCTCAGTTTCCGCAGAGCGCCGACGAAACCATCATCGTTTCGAATATCTTCATCGATTAGATCGCCTACGATCACCATCAGATCGGGATGGTGCTCGTTGCACCGATCGACAATCGACTCGAACCACCTCGCGGATTTCCACCGGTCAAGATGGATGTCCGCTATCTGGACGATGGAGAATCCGGACAACGATTCGGGCAGACCGGTAATCGGAATTTCCAGGGTCGTGATGCGTTGAGGACGCAGTCCGTTATATAGCGAATATCCTGAAGCCAGCACTACCAAACCGATCGAAAAGAAGGTCAGCGCGTGCGCCTGACGCGGAAAAATGAATGCAAAGAACATCTGGATAATGAAAACCGACAGAGCAATCGAGATAATCCCCATCCACACCGCTCCGACATGCCCCAACGGCATTGCTATCGGACAATGCCTGAAAAACTGCGCCAGGAAAAACGACGCTGCAAGAATCAGAAACAGAATCTTGATGACATTACGAAGCTGTGCCGACAACCCCAATCCACTGGCAATCCGCCAATACACGAAGTAATTGATTGCCAGATAGACTGCTGCTGCACTCAGCAGGAACGTGAGGAACGATAATAGCGACATCTTCATAGATACCAAATATTTTCCAAATATCCCATAAGACTAGTAACGCACTTAATACGCATCTTGTATGTCATTACGCCGAGGCGACATGCCGCACCCATCTATTTTTTCCCCGTGTTTGAGGTACTCCGTTGGCAGTGAATCGTATGTCGTATTGCTGCATCCTTTCCACAGCCTCTTCTCCCACATCAATAGGTGCTCTAACAAGAATTCCAAAAAATCTCCTCCCGAAATACCTCCCAAGATCTGAAAAATGTTCCTTGAGATAGTAGGCAGCTGCAATTGTCCCTAGAACCCCAAAACCACCGACTAAGAACGCGACGCCATTTCCATCTGTCTTGAAAGGATTTCTGCATTTAAGAATGATCCCATATCCATACCCATCTTGCCTCTCAATTCTTTCATTAGTTATAGCGTCATATATACCAGTCCCATTCATTCGATACGCGACATATTGCATTCTTTGATAAAATGCGAATGATCTCGGACATTGTGCACCAATGACTATTATGTTAGAGTTCCAGTTACCCGAGTCTTCGCTTCTCCTAACAATGCTTACATTTTTTGTTTTTCCCACTCTTCCAAGGACGTAATTTAAATATGATACTGCTCTTGCTTCAACATCCGGCCAAACATGTGGAATATTCGGCACAATCCCGATACGGTATGAGCCGGGGGTTATCCGATCAATTGCAATAAATTCCGGCGCGTTTTGTGGAAATAGATCTGTTACAAAAATTCTGCACTCATCAGAGGAATTTGCCACTCCTCCTAATAGTTTTCTTACCGGTCTCGATTCTTTTATACGACGCCAAAATGTTTTGAGCAGGAAGTGAATGAATCCTACGATAACCGTCAGAATGGCACCAAGAATAGCACCATACCATATTTGAGCCGGTAGTCCCAAGATCATAAAATATCCTCCCTATTTTTCAATCCCTACCCTCGCCTCCACCCCCTGCTGATAATAATGCTTGACTTCTCGCATGTCCGTCACCAAATCCGCCCGGTCGATCAATTCCTGCGGGGCGCGGCGACCGGTGAAAACCAATTCCACATGCTCGGGCTTGACGTCGATTATTGACAAGAGCTCCTCGGTCGAAATCAGCTTGAAATAATGTGCGACGTTGATCTCATCCAGGATCACAACGTCGTACTTGCCCGATACCACCACTTGCTTGATTTCGTCGAATCCCCGCTTCGCAAGTTCGTGATCCTCAACGGAAGGCGTGCCGGTGATGAAGCAGCCGGTGCCATATTGCTGGATAGTGATCAAATCATCGAAGCGCTTGAGAGCGTGCAATTCTGCATAATCCATGCCCTTGATGAACTGCCCGATATACACTCTCAAGCCGGCTCCGGCGGCACGGATCGCCAACCCAATGGCGGCGGTGGTCTTCCCTTTCCCGTCGCCGGTGTACACCTGGATGTAACCCTTGGTCAGCTTCATGGATTAGATTGTGGAGGGTGCTGTCACGCGAGGGCGCATGACAGCACGATTCCTGGCGGAGATTGCTTCGCTGCGCTCGCAATGACAGAAACTTGTCAGGATCACAGGGATCCTGACCTACTCCCTTCACAAATTAGACCGCTATTGTGGCTGTCATGTGAGAACACATGACAGCACGATTCATTCCGCCATTCGACCGCAGGGTGAGGAGACCCCGCGACACCACAGGTGGCACGCGTGTCCCGCCCGTGCATGGGTACGCATACCCTCCTTTTGTTCCCCCCTGCAATAGCAGGGGGGAAGACCGTGGTGTCAGGTGAGGACACCTAACACCACAGTCATCGGCTAAAGGTTATGGCTGGCGTACTTCTGCTCCGCCCTGGGCACGAAGAACTCTTCCAGAGGAATCGCCGGTCGGAATGGGCGCCATCGAACGGACTTGAAACGCTTGTCGTAAGCGATTCCTGTCAGGCTGGTGAACATAAAGGTATAAGGCTGCTCGTCGTGCAGGATTTGCTGCAGCCTGAGGTACAACTGCTTCCGCTTCTCCACGTCGAATTCCGTCCGACCGGCTTCGCAAATCGAATCAACTTCGGCATTGATGAAGCTGACATGATTGGACCCTCGGCTCAATGCCGATGACGAATGCCATATCTGATATGGATCTTCCGCCGTCCCCAGTCCCCAACCCAGCCAGGTGGCGTCGAACCGCTGATCTTCAACATTTTCCAGGAATACCGACCATTCCAGGAATCGGATCGACATGTCGATTCCGACTTTGGAAAGGTCTTCCTTGATAATCGTGGCAACTTGCGGACCCAGCGCTCCGCCTTGCGTGGTCAGGAATTCAAACCGGAAATCGACACCGTCCTTGTCCCGTATGCCGTCGCCGTTGGTATCCTTCCAACCGGCTGAGTCGAGCAATCGAACCGCTTCATCGCGATCATAGGGCCAGGGTTGAATGTCATGATCAAAGAACTTGCTCTTGAAATAGAATGGCGACACTGCAATGATGCCCCGCCCGTACATCAGCGTTTCCAGAATCGCCTTCCGATTGATGAGATGCGTCATCGCCCGGCGCACGAGCTTGTCCTGGAAATACGGCTTCTTACAGTTCCAACCGATGTAGGTATAGGCGAAGGCGTAATACGAATCCTTGACGTACTCGCTCAGGAATTTGGGTGTGGTGGTCTGTGTCACGAACTGGATTGGCGTCAGAGCGGAAATATCTAACTCGCCTTTCTTGAGCGCGGTCAACGTTGGCGGATCGTCCGTGATGACCTTGAAGATAATCCGATCCAGATATCCCGTATTGGGTTGGTCGCCGCGCCAGTAGTTGGGATCCCGCTCCAACACGATTTGATCAGAAGTCTTCCACTCGAGGAACCTGTAGGGACCTGACCCGATTGGATTGCGATTGTTCGGATGGTTGTTGAAATACTCGCCAAAAGCCTCAGGATTCTTCTCCAGCAAATGATCAGGATCGTATATATGCCGGGGCATAGCGACCAAATTTCCACCCAGGAAAACGTCATGATGGACGTACGGTTCCTTACAGTGGAAAATGATGGTATAGTCATCGGGCACTTCCACGCTCTCGACTCTGGTGTAATAATTCCTGGTCGAGGCGCAATCCACGTAGGGGCACATCACTACGTCATAGCAGAATTTGAAGTCGTGTGCCGTGACCGGAGTCCCGTCCGAATAGTGCACGTCTTTCCGAAGTCGAAATGTGTAAGTAAGGTGGTCCGCCGTGATCTCAGGCAAGCTCTCTGCGATCACCGGCTCCAATTCCTGGGTGTCGATATTGCGCGTCAGCATGGCTTCATCCACGTAGCTCAGTATTTCGGAAGCTACCGCTGACGTCTCCGTGTACGGATTTAACGACCCGGGCTCGTTGGAAATGTGGTAGAAGACCCAGTCGCCATCCTCTTTGGGACCGGTATAACTGGCGTTGTTTTCCTCACGGGTGATCCCAACGCCGGTGCCGGCGCTTCCGCCCCCGCACCCGACCAATACAGTTAACGTCATGCTGCCGATAATGACAAGACCCACGATCCGCTTCATGATTATGTCCTCCGATGTGGAGCTACGCCCGGTGTTAGTTATGCCTTCGCCTCGACGCAGATTTCTTTCCCGCGTTGGAATGCTTTGATATTCAACTCTTCCGTTCCCCGAGGCACTCGCTTCTTAATGACCTCCAACCAGACGGGTTCTGGAATCGACAACCTGGTGGACAAGGCTCCCAGAAGCACTGTCGATCCCAATCGAGGATTCCCGAGTTCCTGGCAGATACCCACTACGTCGAGGGCGATAGAGTCCACTCCCCGATCTCGAATCTGTTCGATAGCGTCCGTCGGGTAATCGTACTCTTTCGTCATGGCAATGGGCGGAATCAGACGCTGGGTGCTGACGATGATAGTACCACCCTGGCGCAATTGGTGGCACCAACGAAGCCCTTCCGCTGCTTCGTACGCCAGGATGACATGTGCGGAACCTGCCGGAATCAAGGGAGAGAATACTTCCTCTCCAAATCGCACGTGGCTGGTGACGACCCCACCTCGCTGTGACATGCCATGCACTTCGCTTTTCTTGCAATCCATGCCCGCTTGCATGGCAGCGTCCGCCAGAATTTCGCTTGCCAGGATGATCCCTTGCCCGCCAACGCCCACGATTAACACATTGGTCGTTCCCATCATGCCACCTCCTCTGGAATCCCAACAGAGATGGCGTCCACCGGGCAAAGTTGAGCGCACAGGTCGCATCCCGCACATTCCGCGGCATCGATTTCCGCCTTGTGTAACCCTTTCGGCGTGGCCTGCTCGGAAGCGAATAGCGCCGGGCAGCCGATCTTCAAACAGACGGCGCAGCCGTTGCATATCTCCAGGTCGATGCGATAGGGCTCGCCCCGACGTTTCTCAGGAAATAATCGACAAGGTTCTGAAGTAATCAACACGGATGGCGCCGGTCGGTTGACCGCTTCTGTAATAGTCGCCAAAGCGCGCTCATAGTTGACAGTATCCAATTCCACCACGTGCTCGACGCCCAGGGCTCTGACGATGGCAGGAATGTCCGCTTGATGCGTGGGTTCGCCCATCAGCGTCAATCCGGTTCCCGGGTGGTTCTGCCCTCCGGTCATTGCCGTCGCGCGGTTGTCCAGGATAATGATGGTAAGGTTGCTCCTATTGTACACCGCATCCATCACGCCGGTCAAACCGGAATGCAGGAAGGTGGAATCGCCGATCACCGCCACCACCGGTTCCTGGCTGCCTCCCACCAGGTCAACGCCGATAGCAGTGCCGATGGACGCGCCCATGCAGATACAGCTATGAAGGGATTTCAACGGAGGCAACGCAGCCAGTGTATAACATCCGATATCACCCAGAACATTGGCTTTCAATTTCTGCAGGGCGTAGAACACAGTGCGGTGAGGGCATCCCGCGCACAGTACCGGTGGTCGAGGAAGCACATCAGCAGCCGGCGGACCGTCAAAGGTGACTTCGGGCAAGATTCCGGCTTTCACCATTGCCATCTGCAAGCGCTCCGGATTCAACTCTCCCTCCAGGGAGACATGCTGCTTCCCCACGCAGTCAATCCCGGCGGCTCTGAGTTCCGTCTCCAGAAACGGATCTAATTCCTCCACTACTATCAGTTGACCCACCGAATGGGCAAACTGCCGAATCTTTTTCAAAGGCAGGGGCCAGGACATTCCCAGCTTCAACACACTGGCGTCGGGAAGCACTTCGCGGACATATTGGTATGAGATACTCGCCGTGATAATTCCCACCGACTTCGAACGTATCTCGATTCGATTGCTTGGAGTCGTTTCCGCATATTCGCGAAGCCGTTCCAACCGCTCTTCCACAAAATGATGCCGCCGAATAGCATAGAGCGGCATCATGACATACTTGGCGATGTCCTTCTTGAACCCTTTGACTTTCGGTCGCACCCATTCCCCGCATTCCACGATCGTCTTGGAATGCGAGATCCTGGTCGTCAATCGAAGCAGGACCGGAGTATCGAACGCCTCGCTGACCTGATATGCCTCCAACAGGAAATCCCTTGCCTCCTGGCTGTTGGACGGCTCAAACAGCGGAATCTTGGCGAATCTGGCGTAGTGACGGTTGTCTTGCTCGTTCTGCGAGCTGTGCATCTCCGGATCATCGGCGCTGACCACCACTAAGCCGCCATTGACGCCAGTATAGGAAAATGTCATCAACGGATCGGAAGCGACATTGACCCCCACATGCTTCATACATACCAACGCCCGAGCACCCGCCATTGACGCCCCCATTCCGACCTCAAACGCCACCTTCTCGTTGGGCGACCACTGGGCATACGCCCCCGGGAATTTCGACAACGTTTCCAGAATCTCCGTCGATGGAGTTCCGGGATAAGCTGCAGCCAATCGAACGCCGGCTTCCATCGCTCCCTGCGCCACTGCCTCATTGCCGGACAGCAATCGCTTCATGGATCAACCTTTCTACCGCATCGTATCCGTATGTGAATGCGCTCCCACCGATAATCCGGTTCCGGCAGGATCGCCGATTGACTAAGTCAGAACATTGGTGAGAAAAATCGGAAGTGGTCGCTTCCTAATCTGGCGACCGATATTCCTTAGCTTGCTCCTCACCATCCAGCACACGAAACGCTCCCTGGGCGAGAGCTTCCATCTCCATCTCACCGGCTCGGCGGAAAATGGGTGCAAGGAAAGAAATGCGGCTCTGAAGCTCCACGAACAGACGGTCGGAATGCATCATGCCGCCAGTCAGGATCACTCCATCCAACCGACCGGACAACACCACCGCCATGGCGCCGATTTCCTTGGCGACCTGGTATGACATCGCAGAAAAAATCAGCGCCGCCTGATCATCGCCGTGCTGGATGCGCTCTTCGACGATCCGCGGGTCATTCGTGCCCAGGTAAGCAATCAAACCGCTTTCCCGGGACAACTTGTTCAACAACTGATCTCGAGAGTGCTTCCCGCTGTACGCCAACTCTACCAAAGGTCCAATTGGCATCGCTCCGGCACGCTCCGGCGAAAAGGGACCCATGCCGAGCAACGCATCGTTGACGTCGATAATCTTCCCCCCATCCAAGGCACAGACTGATATACCTCCCCCCAGATGAGCGACCACGAAACTGGATTTTTCCAGTGTTTTCCCTAATTCCCGTGCCGCATCCCGCGCCACCGCCTTGATATTCAAGGCATGCGCTCGGGACCGTCGTTCGATCTCCGGCAACCCCGAAATCCGGGCAATCGGCGGGAAATTGTCCACGGTGACCGGATCCACCACAAAGGCAGGTAATCCCCGCGGCTCGGCAAATCGATGCGCCATCAAAGCCCCCAAATTCGAGGCATGTGCCGAAAAACGTGCCGCCCCCAGATCTGCCAGCATTTCCTGGTTGATACGGTAGGTTCCCCCTTCCAACGGACCCAGCAATCCGCCGCGTCCGACCACCGCCACCCACCGACAATTCGGAAGCGTACCCATCCAATCCAGAAGTCTCCCAAATCGCAAATCCAACTGAGCTACGAGTCCAGGCGATTTTTTCAATTCGTCCGCATCATGAGCGATGACGGTTTCGTGAAGGGCGCTCAGCCTCGAACATACCGCCAGCTTGGTGGAAGTGGACCCGGGATTGATGACGAGTGCGCACTTGGGCGTGGCATCTGATCGCATAGCTTCTCAGGTCACGGTGCGGAGGGCAACTATAGTGATAATGATCATCGCCAGGATGATCAGTATGACCGAGAGCCGTTCCAGCAACTTTCTGGTGGAACGGTGCTTTCGCTTTTTTCTGACTTTGTACTTGCGAAATCGCTTCTGCTCAAATTCGGAACGCAACATCCAGCGGACATTGCCATGCCGGTCCTTCACCTTGACATAGTCCGGCTTGTCACCGTAGAACTTGTCTTCCTCCTCGCGAAGGATGGCATTGGTCTCCTCTGCATCGGACCTGTCAGTTTCCACTGGCTCTGACGAGACCGGTTCGCCTTGGAGCTGCATGCGCTTTGCCAGGAGAATTCGGTGCTCCTGGCGAATCCGTTCTTTCTCTTCCTCAGTCAGCAATTATATACCCCATGGTCTGTTTTAATCCACGGACTTAACGATGATTCGTCGCAGATAATAATAACACGAATTTTCCTCAGTGGTCCGCACCCGCACCGAATTCTCTCCTTGCCGGAGATGCATCTTGATCTGCCGAGAGTCCACCCCAATGGATTGCCCTCCTTCGAGGATCGACGACGGCTTGACGTGCGGAAAAACCTCTTTGCTATTAATATCGATTGCCAACTCGTTGACTTCAGTCAAGTGGAACAGATAATTGTTCTTGGATCCATAGCCGTACAGCTCCAGTACGATATTGGCGTTTCCGTCGAAATGAGCCGGCAATTCGAAATGCATCTCGACAAAATCCGAACCGGGAGGATTTCGACGGGCAAAAGCATAGCCCATTTCCCAATAGTACGAGCCTTGAGACTTGACATTTTCTATGGTCGGTCCATACTCGAAACTCTCCACCGCACCCTGATCCGGCAGGTAGTAACCCGCGGTCACGTCCCGACAGCCGCGGCGGATCAGTTGCCCGTCATCGCCCAGAGACGTTTCGATATAGATCCTCGGCAAGTACACTGCCACGAATTCCACCGTTGGACTGATCTCGGTAATGGAGACCTTCCTGGTTCCCGGAGTCTTATAGCCGGGCACCTCCCCGAAACTAACCTGGTAATCTCCGAGAGGAAGCGACTGTTGATAGGTTCCGCTCGTAACCGATCGACCGTCGAGAAAAATCGGTCCAGATATCGGTTCCGTCTTGATGGTCAGAGAGGTAGGAATGTCGCGAACCAACTCGAAAGAAAGGGAGATCAACTCCCCTGGCTTTCGTAGATGCACAAGACTGTAAGACGGGTCGCTGCGGTAACCCGGTTTCCGCAATTCGAAGGTGTGGGAACCCAGCGGAACACTGTTGATCACGGAGTTGATTTCCGCAACCAGAGGATCGCCGTCCAGATATATGGTCGCGTCCGGCTCGTTCGACGTGATGAAGACGGAAGCAATCTCTTGTTGCGGCGTCGCGCGTCGTTGAGTGTTGGACGATGGTGTTGCTACCGCCGGTTTCCTCGAACTGACTGTTGGCTTCTGATCTGCTTCGCTCCCGGAGTAGCTTGACCGAAGCGCTAATTCCGAGGGGGGCATGGTGTCCAACTCGACATACACCATGACCGTGTCTGATTTCCCGATGGTCACTGGTATGAACTTGGTCTCAAATCCCGCCTTGTACACCGCAATCTTGTGTTGACCTGGCGGGATGCGCCGAATGGATGCGTCCGTCACATGCGGAGACAACAGATTATCGATGAAAATCGAAGCGCCAGGTACATTGGACCTGACGATGAGCACTCTAGAAGGTCGGGAGATTCCGTAGATCCAAATGGCAGCGATCACCGTCAGAAACAGCAATGCCAGCACAGAATATTTCCGGATGTCCCGCAGCCGCTCCTGCTTTTGGGCTTCCGACCGCTCGATCGATTTGCGTCGCTTTTCCTCGAACAGTTGCCGGTGGATCCAACGCTTTTGTCCGTATCTGTCCACATACTGAACGTAATCGGGATTCTCACGAAAGAAGCGGTCTTCCTCTTCCTTCCTGACACGTTGGAGTTCCTCTTCTCGGACCCGTTCCTCATCACGCCGTTCCGCTGCAACGTCTCCGGAGGCTGATTCCGCGGTACGACGCTGAATTTCCTCCGCATCCCGCCGTTGTCGCAGCTCCAATTGCAACCGGATCTTCTCTCGTATCTTTGCCTTTTCTTCTTCAGACAGCATGGTGCATCATCGGGGTCGAGCTTGTGAAAATCGACGCAAGGATTTTCCCACATCAATTTAATATAACCAAATTTCGCAACAATGTCAACAAAAACCACCGCACATGCGTCGCAATCTTCCCGGCAGTTTTTCCCCTTAACGCACTACCACCTCCACCACTTTGTTGACATCAAAATACTTCTGCGCGATCCTCTGCAGGTCCTGCCCGGTTATCCTCTGGATCGCCTGTGACCACACCTCCCAACTGCGATCCACCCCGTCCAATTCGGAAAGACCCATAATCATCGCCTGGTTGATTTTGGTCATTCGCCGCATCCCATCGTCCCGCAGCAACTGGTTCGAAATCCTTCGCACCAGCAACGAATCGGGTACCTCTGCCAGACATTGCGCAAGGATTCCTCTGGCAACCACAATGGACGTATCCACGTTTTCGGGACCGGTTCCCCAGCCGGCTCTCCACAATGCCCAATTGTCCACGAACCATAGCGAACTGCCGATGGAGTACGCCCAGCCTCGTTCTTCGCGGATCACGAACGCCAACCGGTCGTTGACGATGCCATTCCAGAGCTCCAAAGCCGCCCGGTCGGCGGGATCGACATATCGCAGCACCACGCCCAATCTCACCGCAGATTGCTTCTTCCCAAATGGTTCCTCCACACGACCAACCACATCAGGAGGCGCGGAGTATTTCACCTCGGGCAATTTGATCGCCGGCAAGCTGGCGAATTTGGTGCGAGCCTGCGCTAGGACCTCTCTCGGATCCGATGCCGTGATCACCGTCAGAATCACGTTGGATCCCGCAAAATACGACCCATAGAACGAGGCAAGCCTCCGAGCAGTCAAGGAACCGACCGTTGCCCGTGATCCAAACTCGGACTGCGCCAGCGGATGATCCGCACTCAGCATAGTGGACAGGAACAACTGATTCGCCCGCCAACTGGCGCTCGACTGCTTCGAGGACAGCACGCCCAGCAATTCGGTCTTCGCCCGGTTGACCGTCACGGAATCGACCGGCGACTGCGTTACGATCTCTCCCAGCAAATTCAGGGCTTCAGACCGGTAGTCATCCAGACATTCCATTCTGAGGAAAGAATACTCAGGCGAGGTTCGGTAGTCATCGTACGGGATATTGGGATTATCGGTAGTCTCGAATTCGGCGCCGATTCTCTGCAACGCCTCATCCAGCGGCTGACCGTTCACAATCAGAGCCTCGCCCAAAACTCGGTGCAACACGTCGGCGAATCCCGCCCGGGTTGGTCCTTCCCGAAAGGCTCTGCCTTTCACCAGTAGATGAGCGGCAAAAATCGGCGAGTCGTGATCCTGACGCACCACGACCGCCATCCCGTTCACCAGTTTGCCCCTGACCGTGGTCTTTGCCTGCGGATTTGTCGTCTGGGGTTGTGGTGCCTCCAAATTCGGGACAAGACACATCGCAACGTACGGAGGGTAGCTCAGATACTCGTCTGCGAACGCCATAACTTCGTTGGCTGTCACTTTTGCCCAGCGTTCGTATTGGAATTTCCACATGGCATATCCGCCTCGGGCAAAGATCTGGGAATTCATCATTCCGTACATATGCAGCCTTTGCCCCTGAAGAATATCCCGGCTGAGATGCGCCCGAACTGCATCCGTCACCCGGTCGTCCGTGACCCACATGTGCAGCGCGGACAGCATCTGGAACAGTCCCATTACCGCCGTGTCAACTAAGGACCGATTCGGAACATCGATGTAGAAATTCAACGTGGCGAAGTCCCGGTCATCGAAATATTCCACCGAAATGTCCGAGATCGACGAATCCGGCGTGTCTCTCAAATGCATCTGGAAATACGGATCCAGCATCTCGGCGGCAAGCCTGGCAGCATAATAATCCTCCGACCACACGTTCGGAACCTCGATCCCCACCCGCAAATAGCACTTTTCCACTTTCCCTTTATATTCCGTCACATGATTGACCGATGCCGAGATCAGCGATGACAGATCCAGCGCCCCGTCCGGTGGGATCCGCCCCGGCGCATAGCCCCCGAATGTAGTGTCGATGATTGCGAACATCGCAGTCGGCTGAAAGTCGCCGATGACTACACAGATCATGTTATTTGGCACGTAATGCGACCGGTAGAATTCCACCAACTTCTCCCGAGGCAGTCGAGCCAGTCCTGCCTCGGAGCCTAAAATCGGATTGGCATAGGGCGTTCCCTTGTAGATCGTCCGGTAGAACAAATCATCTGCTTGTTCCGTCGGCTGGTCGAAATCGCGTCTGAGTTCTTCCAGGACGATTCCCCGTTCCTGCTCAACCGTATCCGGAGGAAACGTGCTGTGGAAAATCATGTCCCGCAATAAGTCCAGCGATCCGTTGAATGTCTCCTTCGGACTCAGTATGAAGAACTCCGTATATTCGCGCTTGGTGGAAGCGTTGACATAGCTGCCCAGAACGTCGAAATCCTCATACAGTTGCTTCTTGGAGCGATGCTCGGTGCCATCGAAGATCGCATGTTCCAGAAAATGACCCACCCCAGCCACATCTTCAGTCTCGTCTCTTTGACCGGAACGAACAATCACAAAGCACGCTACCATCGGATTGGCATGATTCTCAATAAGCACTACTTCCAGACCGTTGCCCAGCACCGTCGCCGACGATAGGTAGGGCTCCCGAACCACAGTAGATTCGGGCATCGCCGACTCCGCCGGCGTCTGTTGGGCAGGGGCAACCTGCATCATCAATAGCAGGGCAGCCGAGTATGCTCCGACAACTGCTGCCACATTTCTCTTATCCATTCCCTAAGATACCTCTTGTTTTCCAACCTCTCTTAGCCGTTGTGTCACATCTTACTTCTTGATCAATGGTTCCGAATGCTACAGCGGGATGTTGCCATGCTTGCGCTTGGGATTGGTGTCCACCTTATTCTGGAGCATGCGGAAGGTAGTGATCAGCCGTAGTCGCGTCTGTCGAGGCTCGATGACTTCGTCGATATAGCCCCGTTCTGCTGCGATGTAAGGACTGGCAAATTTCTCGATATATTCTTCGATTTTCCTGGCTTCCTCTTCCTCTGGTTTTTCCGCCGCCTTGATTTCCTTGGCGAAAATGATCTCCACCGCCCCTTTGGGACCCATGACCGCTATTTCCGCCGAGGGCCAGGCGAAATTCATATCCCCTCGAATATGCTTGGAATTCATCACGTCATACGCGCCGCCATAGGCTTTTCGAGTGATAACTGTCACTTTGGGCACCGTCGCCTCGCAATAGGCGTACAGCAGCTTCGCGCCATTCATAATGATCCCGTTCCATTCCTGGTCAGTGCCGGGCAGGAAGCCCGGGACATCCTCAAACGTCAGAATCGGAATATTGAAAGCGTCACAGAATCGAACGAATCGACCCCCTTTTCGCGAGGAATTGATGTCCAGTACGCCCGCCAGCACCGCCGGCTGATTCGCTACAATCCCGACCGACCTCCCGCCCAATCTGGCGAATCCGACTACGATGTTGCCGGCGAAATCCTCATGCACCTCAAAGAAATCGCCGTCATCCACCACCCGGCGAATCACGTGGCGAATATCGTACGGCTTGTTGGGATTATCAGGCATTATTTGATCCAACTCCGGATCCTGGCGGTCGTCCGGATCGGTCGAGGTCGCAAGTGGTGGATCTTCCAGGTTGTTCTGCGGAAGAAACGACAGCAGCTTCTTAATTTTCTCCAGGCAGTCCACTTCGTTGTCGCAGGCGAAATGAGCTACGCCGCTCTTCGAGGCATGGGTGTCGGCGCCGCCCAACTCTTCGTAAGTGACCTCTTCGTGCGTGACCGTCTTGACCACCTTGGGTCCGGTTACAAACATGTACGACGTTCCGCGCACCATGAAGGTGAAATCGGTGATGGCAGGGCTGTACACCGCACCTCCGGCGCACGGACCCATGATGGCGGATATCTGAGGGATCACGCCCGACACCAAGGTATTCCTGAGGAATATGTCCGCATAGGCGCCCAGCGACACGACACCTTCCTGGACGCGAGCCCCGCCGGAGTCGTTCAGTCCAATCACAGGCGCGCCGCTCTTCAATGCCAGATCCATGACCTTGCAAATCTTCTCGCCGTGAGCCTCAGAGAGCGAACCGCCGAAGGTAGTGAAATCCTGGCTGAACACGAACACTAACCGCCCATTGACCATCCCGTAGCCGGTCACCACGCCATCGCCCAGGATTCGGTGCTTGTCTAACCCGAAATCGGTGGAGCGATGCGTCACCAGCATGTCGATCTCCTGAAAGGTACCCTCATCCAGCAAGAGATCGATGCGTTCCCGGGCGGTCAATTTGCCCTTGTCATGTTGCGACTGGATACGATCGACTCCGCCACCCACCAGTGCTTGAGCCTTGATCGCCCGCAGCTTTTCGATTTTCTTTGACATCTCAGACATAATAAGCACCTGTTGAAATATTATCCTGCAGGGTGGGGAACCCCTGCGACACTGCCAAGATCTTGGTCAATTGTCGGGTGTCTGCGCCTCGCTTCTGAACCCGACCTACTCACTGTAGCATAGCCCTTCATGGGCGTCCTTGAGTTGTGTCAAACGTCCCGTTTGACACCTGACTGAACCAACCTCGTTGTCGGGTTTCTTCGCTTCGCTTCGTGACGCAGTCATGGCATACGCCAGAATCCGACCTGCTCACTGTAGGGGCACAACATGTTGTGCCCCTACACGGCAGCAAGGCGAAAGCCCCTTAGCGGCTACCGCACTCCAAAGTCGTCACAGCATCCCGCTGCGCTTTCGGATTAGCCATTCTGCAGCGAGCAATCCGACGAAAATCCACAAGAGCCACGCCCGATTCCACAGCGGCACTTCCCACGATACCGCACGGGCTTTGCGAGGAAATTGTAACTGCGCCGCCAGACTATCGAAGCCGTCGTGGGTGACGAAAGTCCCTCCGGACTGCGAAGCCACGGTACGCAAGAGCGTGGGATTCATCGCCGTATTCAAATATTCGATATTGAATGCCTCCACGGTGAATTTCCCGCGATCCTGCCCCAAAAGTCCACCGCGATCGGCGGTTCCTTCATAAGCATATTCCCCTTCCGCCCACGGAGAAAGATCGCCGCCATAACGACCATTACCTTCGCCGTCAAGCACGAGTCGCACCGTTTGCCCGCCGGCAGTAACATGCACTTCTACTTCCGCCCCATCCACCGACTGATAATCTTCGTTATACACTTGCGCCGACAATCTCACCGTCTCGCCGCCCTGGTAGATTGGCTTGCTGGTGGTGATTCGAAGCAGCTTGTCTTCTTCTCGAGTCACTAAGTAGCGGATGCTGCGATCCACCAGAGTTTCTAACGTGACGGTCTGCTCCGACGACCGCTGAAATCCCCATTTCCACAATCCCCATGGCAGTACCGCCATGCTCTTCATCCATCCCGCTCTTCTGACCACAATCGCGGGAGTTGGGGCAGCATTTGTCGGAGAACTGGCAACTGCGATGATCTGGCTTCCGTCCCTTCCCGAGAAAAGATTGGGTCGCATCCAGACCGGCGGCAGCCCTTCCCACTGAATCCACGACGTTCCGTCATCATTTTGGAAAATGACATGAGTGGCACCGCCGACGCACTGAACTTCGACCGTCTGATCCGAATACCGTACTGTCCTGACCGGCAGAATATCGGAAATGACATCCAGCTTGCGGAGGGAGACCTCCGGACCCATGGAGAACAACACGGGCACGTCCTTTTGCTTCACCACGCCCGACAGGGTCGCCAGGTTCCCCATCGATGTCTCTGCCGACGGATAATGATGCAGGATAATGAGATTCTCCTTGCTTAGCTCGTCGGCAGATGGAAAAGTCCCTTCGTAGTATCCTGCCTGAGAGGTCTGAGTCAGCACCGTGTAGCTGATTCTTGGATTCTCATGCAGCGTCTTCACCAGGAACTCCAGGTCGAAATCTGGAGCGCCTGCCAGGACCAGGACGCTAACCTTACTCTCCAGCACTTTGATATACAAAGATTTGCGATTGTTGCTTGTGGTCAATTCCCTTTCGATTGGGTCCAATGACACTTCGTATTTCCAGGTGCCGGCGTCCTTAGCCACAAAGGTGAAATGGGCGGTTTCCTCGAAGAAATCATCTTTCCATCGAATCGATTGAGCGCCGAGATTCTCGCCCTTTGGACCGGTCAACTTGAGCACCGAAGTCTCGCCCCGAATTCCTACGCCGCGGACTTGAACGTCGAGGGGAACCTCATCGCCGGAATAACAGATCTCATTCGTGACTGCCTGCACGATCATCGCATCCCGAGCCGGTGTCGAATCGCCGACGCCTACCGTAAACAGCGGAACCGCCGAATATTGCGCCATCCGAACCGGATTCTCACCGACATTGTTGTCACCATCCGAGATGATCAGTGCCGCTGCGTAATTATCGTCCTGCAACGCCGATTCTACTCCTTGCCAGGCGCGATACAAGTTGGTGCCGGTGCGATCGAACGACAGCTGATTTAACTTGTCATTCGAAGTCGCCCATACTGAGTCTGCAAATCCGTAGAATCTGACATCGAATCGGCTTTGCAGATCGGACCACGCCGGATCCTGCAGCAGCTTTTCGACCGTGTCGGATCGCTTCCCGGCGCCTTCCTGCAAGCCCATACTGGCGGAATCGTCTATTAGCACCGCCAGGATCGGGATTTCGCTTTCTTCGACCAGAAACGAAAATACCGGCTTCCAAAGCAGCAACAGGAGCACTGCCAGGCCAAGCGCCCGCAGAATCTTCAAAAGATTCCGCTTCCACCGCGCTACCGGCGGCACCGTGTGCCGGTACACCCACAACGTGAAGAACCAGGCGGCAACAAGTGCCGCGATCAAGAGCACGGCGCTTCGACTGAAATGTAGTCCGACTGTCAAAACCGGTAGCAATCCTGCGCACTCCAAAAAAGCCTGGCGGCAGCAAGGCGTATGCCCCTCAGCGGCTGCCGCACCCCATCTTGTAGGGACACATACTGTGCCCCTGCGGTAGCGAGCTACCGCACTCCAAAAAAGGCAGGCGGTGAGAGTGATTCCAGCCGCCATCCTGGCTGAGCCGGCGCATCCAGACCGGATCGCTCGCCCGCCGTCAATCGGCGTCTGCCCACCCACGCTATCATCGCCGCGTTATCGGTGCAAAATGCCCGATCCGGAAAAAGTACCGTGAAACCATCCCGCTTCGCTCGAAACTCCGCCAACTCCCGCAATCGGCTGTTGGCAGCCACGCCACCGGATACACTGACCTGCGAGACGCCGGTCTCTCCCACCGCCCGCGCGATCTTAGCGACCAACACCTCCATCACGGCTTCCTGCACGCTATTCAGCACATCGTCCCTGCGGCTGAACACCCCCTCACGGTCTTGTTCCAGATGCACCCGCACCGCGGTCTTCAACCCGCTGAACGAAAAATCCAATCCGTCGTGCATCATCCCCCTCGGGAAATCGAACGCCCCGCGATCAGACACTTTCGACAATCGGTCAATCTCGGGACCCGCAGGAAAATCCAGACCAAACAACACTCCAATCTTGTCCAATGCCTCGCCTGCCGCATCGTCCCGAGTGCGCCCTAAGATGGCATATTCTCCGAAATCATCCACTCGCACCAATTCAGTATGCCCGCCAGATACCACAAGCGACAGGAAGGGAGGCTCAAACGAGGCAGACCGTCCTCTGACCTCAGGGTGAGGACACCCTGCTACACTGGAATCTTGGATCACATCCTTGAGTTGGTGAACCCAGAGATGCCCTTCCAGATGATTGACCGCCAGGAAGGGAACATCTAATCCCATCGCGATCCCCTTGCCCACGTTCAATCCCACTAAGAGCGCTCCCACCAAACCCGGTCCGGCTGTGGCGGCTACTCCTTCGACATCACGGATGTCCGCCCCCCAGCTCGTCGTCACCTCCTGAATAATGCCGATGATCAGCCGCTCATGATCCCGGCTCGCCAGTTCCGGCACCACTCCGCCCCATGCCCGGTGCACTTCTTGAGTCGTAGCCCGGTGCACCAGCCTGCTTCCGTCAAATAGTGCAGCCGAGGTTTCGTCGCACGAGCTTTCGATTCCTAAGACCAGCATGGGATTATCCCACTTTTCTCACGCTCAACTGCACCCGATCCGGCTTGATACCCACCAGATCGACACCATCCGGAAGCCTCACTTCCGGCTGGTACATCTTGACGCCCGGCTGCCAGACTTGTTGAACGTTGATGACCGCCCGAATCGATGAGTCGCGCAGTTCCCGAAGCAGGCTGACTGCACCCTTCACAGTCACATCAACCGTGGGCGGTTCAGCAGTAACCTGACGACCCACAGGAATCGCCTCGAACGTCACGGGCACTCGCGGCAACACGATTTGACCAATTCGGTCAACCTCAGCAGTCACGTCCACCTTATCGACACTGTACTGAAGCCCCGGTTGCTCGACCCGCAAATGAAGACTCTCGTGAAAGTGCCCGGTGACGTCGTTGAAAACCACCGAATCGGTCGGGACTTCCCGAACGCTGCGAACGTAGCGGCGCGCCCCCGAAATAGTCATCGAGTCTTGAGACAGGCGCGGTGCGCCTGCCAGGACGTAACCGGCTCTGGGACTAAAAGTCGCCCGTAATCGAATCGGAACCACAGCTTTTTCCAAATCGTCGAGCCGAACTGCAACGGTATCCGGCGACTCGATCCGCAGTTGATGTGGATGGAAACCGCCCGGTAGCCGAATCTGATCGATGCTCAGAGGATAGTCATAGAAATAGTTGATGCTGGAGATGTCCAGGCGAAGCACGGCATCGGAAAAAAACTGAAACATCAACAGCCGCTTGCCGGTGTCCTTGCAGAGCACCTTGACGGTTTCCGGTATCGGATCCATCAAGACTTTGTTGGGCTTCTTTCCCACCACCACCAATGGAATGTCGAAGGTTGCCTCGTATTCCGCGCTCGTCGTGATGAACATCCACAGAAGCACCGCAATCACGAGAACGGCGATCTTGGCTTTGTAATTCCTGAAGAAGAAGCTTTTGATGTCTTTCACGATGACACCTATGTAGCATGGGCATCCTGCCCATGTCCACTCACGGGCTGGAAGCCCGTGCTACTGTGCACCAGGAGGCAACTGACAAAGTGACCTGAGCCTTTGTCCTCAAGTTCGGGCACGATGTCCTTGCAGAAGTCCACTGCTTCCGGGCATCGAGGATGAAATGGGCAGCCGGAAGGCACTGCCGCAGGACTGGGCACGTCGCCTTTCAATACAATGCGATGGAGCTTATGATCCGGATCAGGTACTGGTACCGCCGAAAGCAATGCTTTAGTGTAGGGATGCAACGGATTGGCGTACAGCGTCTTAGATTCCGTGATCTCCACGATCTTTCCTAAATACATGACCGCCACCCGGTCACTTATGTACTCGACCACACTCAGATCATGGGCAATAAAGAGATAGGTCAAGTGGAACTGCTTCTGTAGATCCTGCAGCAAGTTCAAAATCTGAGCCTGGATCGACACATCCAACGCCGACACCGGCTCATCGCATACGATGAATTTCGGTTCGACGCACAACGCCCTGGCAACCCCAATCCGCTGCCGTTGCCCGCCCGAAAACTCATGAGGATACCGGCTGGCGTGCTGGGGACTGAGCCCAACCACATCCAACAAGTACGCCACCCGATCTCTGACCTGCTTCTGAGTCGTTGCCAGCTTATGGAACCTCATAATCTCGGTCAGCATTCCCCCGACCGTCATCCGAGGATTCAACGAACTGTAGGGATCCTGGAAGATGATCTGCATGTTCCGGCGGATATGCCGAATGTCCTTTCGCTTCACGCCAAGAACGTTCTCGCCTTCAAAACATACTTCTCCGGCAGTCGGTTCCAGCAACCGCAAAATCGTTCGTCCCGCTGTGGTCTTTCCGCATCCCGATTCCCCGACCATGCCCATTGTCTCGCCTTCACGGATGGAAAACGAGATCGCATCCACCGCTTTGACTTGTCCAACGACCCGGGACAGCACTCCTCGCTTGATTGGGAAATACTTCTTCAGCCCTCTGACTTCCAGGAATCCATTCTGCTGCATCTTATCCTCAAGAACCGAGAGTTTCCGCAGGGTGGGGACATCCTGCGGCACAATTGCTTGGTACCGCACTCCAAAGTTACCGGGGCAAGCCAATCATGGACTCGCCCAGGTAAGGTCTCAACACCTCCGGCACGGCGACAGTGCCCTCGTCGGTTTGATAGTTTTCCAACAACGCCACCATCAGGCGGGACGTCGCCAGTCCCGAACCATTCAAAGTATGTACAAAATCAGTTGCCTTCTTCTCCTTGCCGCGAAATCGAATATTCAATCGTCGAGCTTGAAAGTCCTCGAAATTAGAGCAGGACGACGCTTCCAGCCACGCTTTTTCGCCAGGCGCCCACACTTCGATGTCGTAGCATTTGGCGGCGGCAAAACTCAAATCACCGGCGCACAACTCCATTACTCGATACGGAATCTCCAGCTTGTGCAGAACATGTTCCGCATCCGTCACCAGCGATTCCAGCTCCTGGTATGATCGTTCCGGGTGCACGAATTTGACCAATTCGACTTTGTTGAATTGATGGACTCGCAGAAATCCGCGGGTTTCCTTGCCATACGATCCCGCTTCCCGTCGGAAACAGGCTGTGAATCCGGCATAACGAATCGGCAATCGGTCCTCCGGGAGAATCTCATCCCGATGGATATTGGTAATCGGCACTTCGGCAGTCGGAATCAGGAACAGATCATCCACTTCGCAGTGGTACATATCGTTGGCGAGTTTCGGCAACTGTCCGGTACCGATCATGGCATCGCGGTTGACCAAGAACGGCGGGAAGACTTCGCGATAGCCACGCTCCTTGACCTGGACATCCAGCATGAAATTGAGCAGCGCTCGTTCCAGCGAGGCACCCAGCCCCTTATACAATGGAAACCCGGAACCGGCGATTTTCGATCCACGCGGAAAATCGAGGATATCCAGCGACTTCCCCAATTCGAGATGATCCTTCAACGGAAAATCGAACGATCTGAGGTCTTCCCCCCATCGCCGGACTTCCACATTGGCTTCCGACGACGAACCGTCCGGCGTGGAAGCATGAGGCAGATTCGGCAGCCACAGCATCTTTTCGTGGATGGAATTCTCCAGCTCGCGGAGTTGGTTTTCCTGGCTCTTAATTTCCTCCGAAATCTGACGCATTCGCTCCCGAATGTCGGCAAAATCCTTGCCCTGTTTGGCAAGTTGGCTGATCTCTTTGGAGACGGTATTCCTCTCGTGACGCAACGTATCGGTCTTGAGCAGCATCGCCCGCCACTGCTTGTCTAATTCCAGGATCGCGCGGACGTCGCTGTCCACTCCTTTCCGCTTGAGCCCATTGAGCACTTGATCCGGATGATCACGGATCAATTGAATATCAAGCATGTATCATCCTGACGGTTAATAGCCCTTGTACCTGATCATAACCCAGATTGTTGCCAACAGGATCTTCAAATCCAGCCTGAGCGACATATTCTCCATGTAGAAGAAATCGTAACGCAGCTTCTTCCTAACGTCATCCAGACTTTCGTCGTATCCGTGCTTGATTTGTGCCCACCCTGTGATCCCGGGTTTGACGGTCAAACGGCGGTTGTAGTACGGGATTTCCTGTTGAAGCTGCTTCACAAAAACCGGACGCTCCGGGCGGGGTCCGACCAAGCTCATCTCGCCTTTCAATACATTGATCAATTGGGGGAGCTCGTCCAGACGTAATGGTCGGATAATCCGTCCAATTCCGGTGACGCGTGGATCATCTTTGCCAGCCCACACCGCTCCGGTGTCCTCCTCCGCCTTGTCCACCATCGAGCGAAACTTGATCAGGGTGAATTCCTTCCCCCCTTTGCCGGTTCGCAACTGCCTGTAAAAGAGGGGACCTTTGGAGTCGAGCACGATGGCAAGCGCCACGATAAGCATGACGGGGGTCGCAATAATCAACAGAGTCAATGACCCCATTACGTCCATGATTTCCTTGACAAGCTTTTGCCAGGGCGGCATCTCTGCGGGCACGACCTCGATCAGCGGAATCCCGACAATCGATTGAGACCGCGCCTGCCCACTCAGAATCTCGTAGAGATCGGGTCGAACTTTGACCCGTATCTTCAATTGACTGCACTGATGGACGATGGAGAGCAACTCGTCGTGGTCCGGAGCCGGCATCGCCACCATCACTTCGGCGACCTCGTGTTTCCGCAGTATTTCGGGCAAGTCCGACCGTCTGCCCAGATAGGCGGGCATTCTTTCCCGTGCTTCCGGGGACTCGCCGTTGACGAATCCGACGATGCGGTTGCCGAGTTCGGGATGCCTGCGGACTGCCGACACCAGGTCTTCGGCTTCGGAGCCCGAACCGACGATCAGGGTGCTCCGATGCCCGATCCCGTGCTTCAACAATTCCCGTTGCACGGTGCGTATTCCCACCCGAAAGCCACCGACCAGGATTGCCAAGATACCCCAATAGGCGCCCATAAACAGCCGGGTTGGACCGAACGGATGCTCCGGCGGCGAAAATACGATGAAAAGAGCGAGGACACCGAGAAATGTCGTCCGCATCATGCCGGTGAAGGTGTCGAATCGAGACGCGTTGTAAACGGTTCGATAATGACCGCGCAGAAAGAAGAAGACGATCCAGAACACCGAAACGAAAAGCGACGGGACCACCAACGTCACATCGTCCATCACGGGAAACAAACCGGACCGGAATCTCAAGACATAGAACGCGGCGTAGGACACATTGACGGCGATGAAGTCCGAGATAAGAAAGACGATCTTTTCCTTCGTTCCGTGCATGTTCGGAATTCTCAACCACCGACCTCGACATTTCCCGGCGGCAATCCTCGACGCAGAGGCTGCCACCGAAATTCTTGCAGGAGCCGCCGAAGTTTGGTCTCAGTGTGCCTCAAATTGACTCGATGCTTCCACCGTCGCCCCAATGATACTCCGGTCGGAATCGGCTGATCCGGATCAATCTCCCAGGGATGCAGGTAGAATACTGCCGGTACCCCGTTGCGATTCAGATTTCGAATTCCCATGGCGGTCAGAGAATACGGGAGTAACCGAAAATAACCGCCTCCGCCCACCGGAATCCGCACACCCGACAATACCCAGGTAGCTATGGCAAACTCGGTCACGATGCCGGACGGGGTGGCGATCTCCGTCGGGCAAATCAGAGCATCCCTGCTGCCGTAACGCCGTCCGCGGATAGGATTCGCACTGCTGTCATAACGGATGCCCAGCTCAGCCATCACGGAGAATGCCCAACGTGAAGTCGCATCAATGGAAAAATCAGGCGCCCGGAACCCAATTACCTCAGAACGCGTGTGTCTGCTGAGGATTACCAATGACTTTTCGAGGTCATCACGAAATTCCGCTTCGCTCATCCCGTACACGGGACGATGATCATATCCGTGAGATGCGATCTCGTGACCGTGATCCGCAATCTGTCGAACCAGATCCGGCTGCCGTTCCGCTACACATCCCAGCACAAAGAAAGTAGCCCTTACATCATATTCGTCAAGCAGCCGCAGGAGGTTGGGCACACTTGACGAAAGCCGCGACTCCACCTGATCCCATTGCGATCGCGGAATGGCTTTCGCATAATTGGTGACTTGAAACCAGTCTTCCACATCAATGGAGAGATAGTTGACGTCGTGCCATTTGGGATCTATCACAGGAGACTCAACGAGGTTTCCAACACTCTCTGCGCCGTGATCTCCTTCATGCATTCGATCTCGTCGTACAGACATCCCCGGAAAGCTCCATAGGTACAGGGACTGCAAGGCAGAGTACTCTGAACCGCCTTAAAGGAACCCCCCAACGGCAGCTTGTTACTATACCCCGTGGGTCCGAATATGCCGACCAGAGGAACTCCCACCGCACCGCCTACGTGCATTACACCGGTGTCATTTGTAATCAGCAGCCTGCTTTGAGTCAACACCGCCGCCATCTCCCGCAAATTAGTCATCCCGGCAATCGAAACCACGGGGGAATTGGCTTGCGATTGAATACTTTGAGCCAGGGGCGTTTCGAAGTCCATACCTCCTATCACTACGGTTCCGAATCCTCTTTGGCGCAACAATTCAATAAGCTGGGCAAACCGAGTGGTTGACCATTTCCTCTCGTCGGCGGGACCCCGGGGTGAGCCGCCGGCTCCGGGATGGATCACGATTGGCGGTTCGTCGATGCCGACGGTAACCAGAATGTCCTTGGCTCGCACTATCTCTTCCTCTGTCACCACCCATTCCGCCTTGAGTTGCTGGTCGTCGTCGTCTGGAATCGTATCGACGCCCATTTGACGGCAAAACGCGTTGACCAACGCCGTCGCATTTCGAACTCCGTGCCGCTCCGTGTCCCACAGCGAAAAGCGTTCTGAATCATCGAAGACCGGATGATATGCCATCGTCACTGGCGCGGAAATCATCGCCGCGAATTGACGAATCGCTCGATGATGATGGAACACCAGAACCGCATCGTAGCAATTAGCTCGCAGCCTTCTCAGCAGCCCGGCAAGACGCACTACATTCCACGGACTCTTCCACGAAAACCACCCATCCGGACACGTGATGACTCGTTTGAAGTGAGGATCGTACTGCACCGACTGGGCAGACCACTCTCCAATCACAATATCGACCTGAGAGTCAGGGAAAGATTGCTTCAACCGGCGTATCGCCGGCGTGATCATCACCACATCGCCGATGGCGTGCAGTTTGACAATCAGAATCTTCATCGGGGACAAGAGAACGGAGATCCTTTACTTCGTTCAGGATGACATGGACGCGCCTCAACAATCGACTCGATCGGATCTGCCGGAGGCATCACTGGATCGGAGCTCCTGGAACAGCACCCGGAATTCCCCTCGGTAGAGCCAGTACATGGCTGACAAGTACAAGAATCCCGCGATGACGATTTTGGCAACCAGCCACCCGGCGGAAGCCGTGGGAGATACCCCGGTTACCATGCCGAAAATCGCCACTGAAATCAACAGGGGAACACCGATGATCCGCAGCCAATCCGTCAATCTCAAGCCCAGGATAATAGTGACCTTGATTCCGGTCATGAGAATGCCAATGATCAAGGCTGTCGTCATGACTATCGCGACTCCATCAATGCCGGATTTCGCCGCACCCAGTGCCAGCGCCATTCCTGCGGCGACGATCTGCAACCCAGCACCATAGAACAGCCAAACCGGGTGCGAGCTCACGATCAGCACACTGCCGAAAGTCGCTCCCACCGACCGTAGCATTCCGTATATCGCCAGCACCTGGAGCACCGCCAGCGCCGGAAGCCATTTCGAGCCGTAGATAGCGATTAGCCCTTCCCTGCCGAAAAGCACAATCCCGACCGCAAGGGGAATGGTCGCCGCGGCGATCATCGACGTCGCTCTGATGTAGCTGCGGCGGAATCGATCCCGGTCATCCTGTATCATCGAATACACGGGCAGCAGCACTTGATTGACTACGTGCGTGATATTGACTGCCGGGAAGTTGGCAATTCGGAACATGAAGGAGTAGAATCCTAACGCCGCGTCACCTAAGAGCTTGCCGATGGCAAACTGATCCATGTTGTTGAAAACATAGATACTGAAAGTCCCCGCTGTGACCTTCTGTCCGAATCCCAGAATTTCCTTGGTGACGCGAAAAGATGGTCGCCAACGGAAACGGACCGGGCATACCAACCAATATGCCAAACTGCGAAGAGTCTCCGCCACGATCTGACCATAGACCATGCTGAAGGCGCCATACCCGCGCCGCGCCAGGGTTATTGCGACCACCCCATATCCCACTGCGAACGATAGTTCCGGCACCAGTCTGTTGCGGAAAGCCAGATGCTTCCTCACCAGGGTGGTTGGAAGCATCCCCAATGCCGCAATCGGGATCGAGAAAGCCATAGTGCGGATCAGGGGAACGACATCACGCTGATGGAAAAAAATCGAGGCGTACGGCGCTGCCAGAAATGCCGCGAAGTAAAGAACGACACCGAGAATCGGAAATAGGATCAACGCCGACGAGTACGCCTCGTCGAGATCGTGCTGGCGCTGGATCAGCGTTTCCCCCAGTCCCAATTCCCGGAAAATGACCAGGAAATTGATCAAAATGAACCCCAGCGCCACCAAGCCGAAATCTTCCGGCACCAGGAGATCAGCCAGAATCAGTACCGTGCCGAACTGTATCAGCCGTCCGCCCCCCATAGTCAGCAGCACCCAGAATACCCCATGCAGGGTCCTGCTGCCAAGTCCGGAATGCTCAGGCGTTGGATTCGGAATACGATCTTGGTTAATATTCGTAACCCGCCGAAGGCATGAGGAAACTGATCAGAAATACAAATAGAAGCCAGCCCGCATCCAATTAAAGTCGCCGGTGTCGCCCGAAGTTCCTCCGCCGGCAAGCTGCAACTTCAACCGAGGAAGCGGTTCCCAGCCGGCTGCCGCAGACCACGATTGACTTGTCTGGAGGTCACCTGCCAGAAAGGCGACCATTTCCGGATCTTCCGGGCGATGCGGTAAATTGGCATCGCCGCCGACATTCAAACCATCGGGATTCGCGCCGTGCTTTTGATAAACGTAGCGAAGAGACAAGGACAGACTACGAATCGGCTGATAATCGCCGCCAATTGTCCAGGTTAACGAATTCGGAGGCGCAGGATATCCCAATGGTCGCGTCCAGTGCGTGGGCAGATCCTCCACAAAACGATGAGTGCCGACGTAAGGTCGAACCGCGGCGAATTCAAGACCTACACTCAAATTCGGCGCCCCGATGGGATCGACCCACCAGGCGCCCAACAATCCCGCCCACTTATTGCCATAGAAATTAGTCCCCAATTTGGCGATGGTCAAATCGTCGATCAGCAGCTCGCCGTAACAGCGAACCCCGCGAATGCCGACATATTTGAAATCCGCTGCCATCACCATGTTATCCTGATCGCCATAATGATGCTGCGCCGAAAAGTAGAGATTCAAGGGCAGCAGGTAGCCCAACTCCAACCCGCGACCACCGTAGATTACCATCTCGCTGAGTCCCACTTGCAGGACATGCCACGGTTTGACGTCAATCCGATGCGCCGACACGAACTTCTGACTCTCCACCAACCGAGCATCACCTGCTGACGAAATGTACAGCGTGTCATCTAACGGAGGATATTGATGCAGCGCGCCGGTCAAGGCGGTGAACTGCCCCCATTTCCCGATATCGAATCGGAAGCGCACTTGGTCGTAGGAGGTTGCCTCGTCGGACAGTAAGAAATGTCCCCAATGCCCGGGACCCCATATATTCTGCCATTTTCCGCCCTCGAGGCGGAAGCGTCCCCACTTGAGGTGAATCCCATAATCCGCTCGATCGTAGTACGTGAAATCGTCCCCCAACAAGGGTCCGATGTATCCGTATCGGTCATCGTACACCTGATTGCGGCTGCGATAGGGACCGTTGCCCCATTCTTTGGTGTCGTGGAAGCGGAAAAATATGCCAAGCTTGCCGTTCCAGGCTGCTCGAAAGTCGATGCCCGACGTCCGTCGCTGGATTGTCTTGTCATACCTGTCATCCGATACGAAATCATAGCGTAGAATCGGGTTGGCTGCCCAGGAATAGGAATCACCCGCGCCGGAAAACCAGTCATGACTATTCCTCCAGAAATTCCCGAAGCGAATCCAATCTCTGCGAGATGTCCGACTAACCGTAGTCCAACCGTAGTCTCCAGATCCGGGGTACGGAATAACATCCCAGAACTCGAACCAAAAGTACTTGAGCCGATCAAGATCGACTTTCGTAAAGAAGGTCCCATAGTACTTGTCACGACACTTCTTCTCGACCTCGACAAGGATGTCGCCCACCTGCCCCCGATCCAATGGCAATGCGGCATCGAAATAACCTGAAATCAGCCCCTTGGCTTCCATTCTTGCCAGGAACGGATAGACAGAATGATCCACCGGAACGGTCGGCGTTTGTGCGAACGCTCCGGTCGCCGCCAGAATCGCAAGAATAGCGAGGGCAATGGTGCGCCGAATCATAAGCATAAGTTATAAATCTAACTATGAATTATCAAAAAGTCAATCCTTTTTCTGTAGATTTCGCTCCACCCTTGCCGTCCCCTGAACCTCCACTCACAAAAAAAACGCCTGAGCCATGCTCAGGCGTTCAAATATCCCATCCCACCTACCAAACGCGCATCATATCAAGTGCAGCCAATCGGAACACAAGAAGAACAACCGGTCGAACAACAGCGCCATACGGGTCATCACGGTATAACCATACCCCGCGCCGAAGCCGATCATTAGTAGTCCGGTTCCGATCTTCGCCAGCGACCCGTAAGTCCCCTGATGCTCTTTGGAAAAGAAGAAGTAAATCAAAATGCAGATGAACCCAATCACAAGCAGCGGATTGCTCATAAAATCGAGAAACGTGAAAAGCCCGGGATCGCTGGCAAGCTTCTTAGCAGCTTCCGTGGAGATCAAGGGCACCAGGCTGGCTCGAACTTGATTCAACAAATCTCCTTCGGTGAACCCGATCACCGCCAGCCCGGAATACGTGCCGATAATCACCGCCATCGACCAACGGCTGAGCCAGGCGATTCGGCTGAAGAAGCGGGTGAACATGAAGATTCCCAGAATGAGGGGAATAATCAGCCAGAAATCCGAGCCCGCCGTCAAGGGATCCCACAAATTGGGTCGGAACACGTTGTAGTACTCGATCACCACCACATATCCGGAGGCGATCCCTACGAACAGATGCTCCGCAAATTTGTAGAACGGATTATCCTTATACAAGAAGCTGAAAATCGCCAGGGTAGCGGCTGCCGCGATGGTTAACCACAGAAAATCCATTATGCTGATGTCCTTTTTCCCAAGAAGTGGAAGACATTCCCTAACAGGATGAACAGAATGATGACGAGGTGCCCGAAGGAAATCCCGTCCATGGCGCGAGCGCTCAAGGCGGGATGACCGATCAAGGCTTCGTACTCGGCTCCGCCCGCGATTCCGGTTAACATTCCACTAATCTGCCTTGATTGATAGTACGCTGAGAATTCCGGTACACTGACCGCTGGAGCGGCGCTGAGCAGGGTGATATTGAAACGACCCTGGGTATATTGCACGAATTCCTTGGTGCCAGGGTAGCCAGCGGAAATGTCGATCAACACCGGGAACGAATTGTAGTTCTCGACCTTGTCCATCAAGGGGATTTGGGAGATGGGCGTGCCATAGAAATCTCTGGGAAACGCATGCCGGATCGACCGCCCCATCTCCACCATGACTGCTTCCCGACCCTCTTTGAAGCCGAGGTTAACGTAATCGACGCCGTACTTGTAGCCGTACTGACCCACCGCCACCTCGTTGAAAGCGCGTTCCAGCATGGGTGGTCCGGTGGGCCACAACGCAATGGCGACCACCTTCATATGTTTCTTGCAAGCCTGCTGCAAGATTGCCACATTCTGAGGATACAACTCCGCCTTGGTCCCGGGGTCGTAATCTCCCGACAGCAAGATCATCGACCCGTCCGGAAGCGCCTGAAGCACCTCATAGAAATCCTTCACCGGCTGGCTGGGTCGCATGGGCAAGCCGATGGGGAAGAACAGGGGAAATCCCACCGCCAGCAGGATGCACAGGAACACCCAGCGCTTGTCCAGATTCGCCATCCGATTCAACCAGGATTGCTTGTCATCCGCCATTATCGAACTCTCGTGAATTGTGAACGTACTGTGCTGCAGGGTGTCCTCACCCTGCAGCCGAAAACTCGCTCTTAATCCCCACTCCCCAAATACGACCGTTCAATTCCGAAAACCATCTTGAGCCCGGTGGAAATCGCCCCCAACGCCGCACCAATCAAAATCGCCCTCTGCCCGACCATGTTGGGTCCTTCGAACATGATCCAGTCACTCAGGCGTGGGAATCCAGACCAGATGCCCTGACCGATAGGTATGCGACCGATCATCACCAACATGGCGGTTACTGCCAGAAGCGCCGCATGCCAGGTGCGAATCCGAAACGCTCGATACGCCGCCGATGCGATGAAAAACGCCAGAGTCGAATACATGGTCGCCCCCATCGGCACATATAGCTGATTGTACAACCGCCGCACAAAAAACGTGTCCTCGCCCACTCCTTCCACCAATCCAATGCCCATCATCAAGACGAGCGAAATACAGGTCACCAATTTGAAGGGCCAATCGGCTTCCTTGCGATAGACCTTTTCCAAGCTGATTCTGAGCACATTCGCCACTCCAAGGACATAGGCGAACGCCAGCACAATGATCGTCCAGCCCTGGAACCGCCCGCCCCACTCATTGACTCCATGGTGCGGGATGAAATACTGGATAATCATGAAAATGCCGAAGAAGAACGTAATCAGCAACGGAATCTGGCGCTTCATAGTAATACTCGTTACAAACTTGGGATCAACTCAATGTAAGTAAACCGGTCAGCCAATGTACCCCGAACAACTCCAGGAGCGAGCCGACAACCAGTAATGCCATGATCACCACCTTCATAAAATCCGCCCCCTTCAATGGACCCAGGAGCTGTGGATCTTTTGAAATGTACGCCGTGGCGGCATAGAACTCCTCTCCGATCAGCGTATAGTCGCAAGCCACCACGAAGAACGGTAGCTGGTGAATGTTAGCGGTACCGGCAATCTGAATGGCGCCGGTGGAAAAGCCCATCTCCGACAGGATCAGCGATTCCGCGAAAAACGCCCCTAAGAAGAAATGAGCAGCGGTCTTCTCCCGGACCATAATCCCATTGACACCTGCAGTAAATGCAAACTGCTCATCGGACAAATATCGCACATTATCAGGGTCATAGGAATCCGGTCGTCCCGCGTTCAAGAAACCCTGCCGGACCGATTCCTCCGCCATTGGCACCACAAACGCCCGATTCAAGGGCACGATGATCGGAACGTCATACTGAGCCGCTAACTTCGCCACGTCCACCAGAATTACCATCGATGCAATCGTCTGAATATTATCGACATCCATAATGCCAGGGACGTACAAGACGGGGCGACCCAATTCGGTTGCCCGCCCCACCGCTTCCTCCATTGCCGCAATCCCGGCAATACGACGGATAAACAACCCCTTCCCGCGCTTGGTAATTCGGAAAAACACCAAGACAGAGCCGAAAAACAGGACGATGGCAACCAGAATCGGGAGTCGATGAATATCAAACCAGGTGGGCCGCGACTTGACGGGTCCTACCGCCTCAGACATGGCTTCCCCAAGACTGTCGTACGCTGCCACCTTATAATAGTACTCCTTCCCCATCTGGACTTTAATGCTGTCGTTAGGAATATTCTGATATTCCATCGTATTCCGATCCACCTGCCCGACCAATCTGAATTCCCAGTTTGGCGAGTCCGCCCGATAAATCCGATATCCCAGAAGCCCCGCTTCCTCGCCAGACGGCGGCTGCCATCGGATCGTGAGGGACAATCCCCCGTCCCGAGGCGTATCCATCGCTTGCACGTCCCGAGGCGGCAATAGGGCTCGCACACCCGCCGCCTGTTGATCCCCAAGAATCGGCTCCGCCAGCGACCCGCTGAACGCCGAAAGAACAAGGCACAACGCTGCGCAAGCTTTCGGCATCGAGAACTGCATCGATCTCACTGCGATTATCCTGCCTGAATGAATAGTGAAAAGACTATTGCCTCTTTGCTCAAAATACCCTCCCCAGCCACGTCCCCAGATCGCTCATCCGTCCGATGAGCAACGAAATACGCGCCATCACCGTGTACCCGAACGTAGCCCCAAACGCCAGCATCAGCATGTAGATTCCGATCCGCGACGTCCAACCGAACAACCCCTTGTGTTCGACCGAAAAGAAGAAATATATCAAACCACAGATCACGCCAGTCACCACGGTCAGATTCGGGAATTTGGTGGCGAACAACAGGACGAACACCACGGTGGCTATCCAGAAAATGCTACGGGTGGTTACTGCTCCCGCTCCGCGCTGCAAACCGGCGATCAGAAAACGGTATGCCAATATCAACGCCGCCGCGATCACGGCGTAAGCCACGAACACTCCAAAGGCACCGGGACCATTGACCACCGGCAGCAAGGTGTTGTAGATCTGCCCGACAAAGTCCGACTGCAAATACCTGGTGAAATTCGTTCCCGCCGCATATCCGATGATGAATGCCATCGCCCATCGACTAAGCCATCCGATCGGACCAATTAGCCTCGTCAATAGAATCAATCCAAACACCGCCGGAATCACACGGGCAACCCCGTATGGCAGTACACCGAACGGCAGATGATCTGCGGCTACACTCGCTGCACCGCCCTGGAACCAATCCAGAAGCACCGGACGGAGACAATTGGGCCACAATGTAGTCTGAATTCCCTTGGTCATCCAGTACGCGGCGCTGACGCCCACGAATAGATGTTCCGCGAACTTGTAGAAGGGATTATCCTTGTACAGAAACGAGAAAATCATCAAGGTCAGCAAAGCCCCGACCCACAACTTGAGGCTCTGAAAATCGGAGAACGCGCCGGTGAAAAGCATGACCAGGATGACTGCTGCGATAATCGCCAGGATGATGAAGTTCCGAGGTGCCATGTATCAACCTCAATGAGCCTGTTGTTTCCGCGTCACGAAATAGATCGCATTCCCAACCACGACCAGAATAATGATGACCAGATGGGCAATCGTCTGGGGTCCCATGTATCGCACCGCAGTGATAGACGTCATCTTGAACTGCGGATAATGATCGATCAACGCCTTCTCGTATTCCGCCGCTCCCTGTAATCCGCCCATTAGACCCAAGAGCTGCCTGGGATAGTACGGATAGAGCAACGTCGCTTCCACTGCAGTCACACCGCCCGCAATGGGGATATTGCCTCGATCTCCGGCAAATTGCACCCATTCTTTGATTCCCGGCTTTCCAGAGCCCACGCACAGAATCAAATCCATGCTGCGTAGATTTTCGACTCCCTTCATCATTGGGAAATCGTCGATCGGCTTTCCCTGTGCGTCCGTGGTGTACATCCCTCGGATGCTCTGGTACAAGGCATTGATCAAACCCTGATTGCCAGCCTTATATCCCAGCAAGAGGTAATCTTGACCATAGACTTTGTCCGGAAATTCCTTGACGACCACGCTGTCAACTGTCAGCTTCGCCTGCCTCTCGCCGGTTGCCCATACTGCCATGATGAACAGATGATGACCTTTCACCAGAACATGGCGCGTCATGGCGTCCGCCATCGGTTGATTTTCCGGAACCGTCGCCGGACCGTAGTCATACGAAAGCAGGATATTCGATCCTGGCGGCAGCGATTCAACCTTGTCAAAAATAGCCTTGACAATCGGGCTGGTAGCCACAATTCCCGGCAGGTGGAACACCATCGGAACTACCACCGCCAGCGCGATCAGCAGGAACACTACCCGGCGATCGTCAGTCAGGAACAACAGCCCGAACAGCCCGGTCAGCCAACCCAGAATCAGCCACTTGACCGGATTAGCTTCCTTGCGCCTGGCGATATTGTAGCACACCGGACCCAAGACTATCTGCAGCGCCGCCATTGCCACAATAATGAAATAGTGAACTGCCGTTAAATGCATGATCATCCAGTAGTTATGTTTTCGTGCTGGCTGACCACCCTCGTCTGCCAGTTCCGTGCTGCAGGGTGTCCTCACCCTGCGGTTTCCCCAGTTACCTGTCCGCCCACTGGCGGATTCTTCGTGGTGTCAAACGACCCGTTTGACACCGGTCGGGGTACCGTCAACGACCCTCACCCGACAACCAAAACACTCTGCGTCAATCCCCGCCCAAGTACGACCGCTCGATTCCTAAGATAATCTTCAAGGACGTCGAAATAATCCCCAATGAAATCCCGATCATGATTGCCCTCTGCCCCGCTTGATTGGGGGTGCTCAAGATCCAATTGAAAAGATTGGGGATGTGCAGGGGAGCCATGAAATCCGGAAACCACCCTGTCAGGAATTGCCCTAAGAACGTACGACCGGTCAGAATGATGAAAGCCGTGCCCAGCAAGATTGCCGCCTCCACCGTTCGAGCCCGAAAGGCTCGATACGCCGCCGACGCCACAAAAAACGCCAGGAGGCTGAAAATCGTGGCTCCGCAGGCATAAAATACCGCATCGTACATCCATTGAAACGCTTTCCCTTCCGCCGTGTATCCTCCGCCTACCAAAATCGGTCCCCCGATCTGAAATACGCCGAAAAACAACATCACGAAGAATCCAAGCAGGCATACCACGCTGTAACCCCAGTCTGATGACCGCTTGTATATCTTGTTCCCGTGGACTCGGATCAAATTCCCGCCGCCCAGGATGAACGCAAACACCGCGATGATATCGAACCAGATGGACAGCTCCTCGTCCAAGCCGGGAAACGGTTCGAACGGCAGGAATATGGCGAACAGGAGCATGAACCCCACAACAAATGAGATAATCAGGGGAATTTCTTTCCGCATGTCGTTCTCCGAATCGTCCCATGACTATTCCGGTCACGGGTTCATTGCACAGGGGCATGATGTGCTGTCATGCGTCCCCGCTTGACAGCGACCACATCAAGAATACCCCATCAATAATTCAAAATGAACAGCCGCTTCAACCCTTCGGTCAGCGAATCCAAAGACGCCATGTTCGTCACCGACGCCACTGTGGCGACCACCACCACCACACAGATCGCCACCATCGCCAGCATTTTGCCCACGTCTTGACCCTTCAAAGACCCGATGAGACGCAAATCCTTGGACAAGTACGCCTGCGCGGCAAACAATTCCTCCCCTATCAACGTGTAATCGCACGCCACAAAGAAAAACGGGATTTGAGTCGCCATCGCGGTGCCTGCCACCTGAATCGCGCCGATGGAGTTGCCGGTTTCCGCCAGGATCAGCGATTCGGCGAAAAACGCCCCCATATAGATGCACGTCGCCGGTCGATCGCGCACCATAATCCCATCCAGCGCCGCGACATACCCGAATTGCTCGTCGGTAATGTAATGCACAATATTGTCTGAATACTGGTCGGGACGCCCCACCGCATAATAAGCTTCCCGAACCGTTTCCCGACCCACCGCCAGCACTAAGGACTTCGACACCGGCACATCCAACCGGGTCTCGTATTCCGCCGTCAATCGGGCGATACTGCCCAAAATCGATATTCCGGCGATGGTCTGCACGTCGTCCATGTCCTGGATGCCGGGTATGAACAGCACCGACTTCCCCATCTCGGTAGCGCGTCCCACTGCTTCGTCCACCGCTTCGATACCGGCGATTTTGCGGATTTTCATCTCTTCGCCCTTATGCGCCCGGTACACGTACACGATGATGGCGTCCACTAAGAACATGGCGATGATGAATAGGTTGATTTTGCCATTAAAAAAATTCCCGGTAGCATACAACACCGCCACCAGGATCAGAATCAGCACATTTACGATACCCACATATATTAGAATATTGCGGGCATGGTTTGCAGTTTGCACTGGAGTCGTCGGCGTTTCGACCATTCAGACCTCGACGGGATTTTCTACTGGGGTGGTGTGGGGCGCGAATGCCCTGTCATAATTTGTGCTGTCACACGCCCTCGTGTGACAGCTTCTCAATCAGGTGCTGTCAGGCGTCCTCGCCTGACAGATTCTCTATGCCGCAGGGTAGCCCACCCTGCGGTCATCCAATAACTTAACAGCTTTTTGCCAAAAAATCAAGCGGTTTTTGCGAAAATAACTTGACTTTAAAGTAACACTGAGGTATATTATCTCAACTATTCGCAAGGCGCTTATGATAGGAGAGCATTTTGATGAAGGTAGACTTAGAAGCGATATGTAAGCGATATATGCAGTTATCGCAAGAGGAATTCGATGCAATTGATTCTTCCAAACTGACCGAAGAAGGCAAAAATGCACTCGAATTCGAAAAGCAACGCAGGCAAACCACCGAATACAAGCAAGAGATGGAACTTCAGCAAAGGAAATATAAGAACGAAGAACAACTGAAAACTCTCGTTTTAGACTATTACAGACGTAAGAGACGTGCTGGAAATCTATTTGCCATTTTTGGTTGCTTTTCTGCATTAATATATTCGATCATATCCACCTCAGGATATCCAACTCCTGCACATGTTGTATTCGGTTTTGTTGGCTTCGGGGCTACGGCTGGATTCTTTTGGATAATCGGTTATACGCTCAGCCGATTTTGGAATAAGCGACCAGATAAGTCTCACCAGCACTAAAGACAGAAGAAATTACCTTCGATTCGTTGCGTGTCTTGTCAGAGCCTCCTACCCAAGCACTCGTCTCGTACTCGTTTTGCCCCAAAGGCTTGAATCTTCACAGCCACATAATCACTCTTCCTTCAATCCCGCTGCCAACAACGGGATCATGATCTCGTGGTGACCGGTGAACCAGTAACCGCGCCCGCCCGGGCGCTCGATGACGTTCTTGTGCGGGCGGTAATGCTGGATTTGGTCGAAATTGGCTGTGGTGAAATCCTCGACCTGATGCCCCAAATTCCTGACCATCGACAACGCCTTCAAGAACACCTCCGGTAAAATCACCGCCGATCCTATATTCAAGACCACCCCACCCCCCCTGCTGTTCCCCCCCGGATACCGGGGGGGAGTTTGACTGGTGTCGCCTCCGCCCAGTTGGCTAACTTCGTGCGCGAAAATCCGAAAATCCGTCATGGTCAGTTCGCCCACTGCCGCCCCATCCATGTCAGGATGCACATGCACCACGTCCGTCCCCAATGACACATGCACCGTCACCGGCAGATTCCGCTGCATCGCCTGATGTATGATACTGACCTTTCGATTCGGTGCTTTGGCTTCCTCCAATGCTTCGCCCACCCCTTCCCCAAAACCTTTTCCAGTTCCCTTATATTTGGCTGCCACGGAGTTCAAGAATTCCGTAGTATCCTTGGTCATGCCGAAAGACCCGTCTTTCAGCCGGACTTCCACGTCTTCCGAAGTGTGCCCCAGAAGCGCCAATTCCACATCGTGGATCAATCCGGCGCCGTGCATCGCCACCCCTGTCACAAATCCCCGATCCATCAAGTCGATGATTATCGCTCCCAATCCGCACTTGATAACGTGCCCGCCCATCATCCAGATTATCGGCTTCTTATCGGCTTGGGCTGCCCGAATCCACCCGATCAATTCTTTGAATTCCCTGACTTTAAGGATATCCGGCAGAGAGTCCAGGAATTGCGCCACCGTTGCACCGGGAGCGACCGGCGTTCCCATCATCCCGAGATTGACCTTACTCGGTCGGTCTTTTCCCGATACCAACTTCAGTCCGCTGGCATCGAGTTTCGGAAACCGCGATCCAAGGCTTCCACCAGGCGAGCCTTTCGGCGATGACTTCATAGATTTCTCCTCCAATTCGCCTTCGTCGCCTACCGCATTTGTCCGGGCTGATTAATCACCCGTTTGTCGTTTCAGAAGCCTTTCCCGAAGGCTGCTCAAGTCTTTCGGCAGGGGCTTTCCGGGCGTGTAATCCGTCAACCGAGCCGTGATATGCCCGAAAAACACCTTCGTCTGCAACATGACCGGAATCCGGAGCGCGTCATTGGTGAACCAAAGCCAGATGCGTCCGGTCTTGTCTTTCTTGAAAATGCCCTCCCCCTCCAGGAATGGCTCGACCTTGAAGCACCGAAATAGCCCTGCTGGCGTATTGACCGTATCGATCCCCAATATCTTCACCTTCAGCTGATAGATCTTCTTGATATCCAGGGTTTCGATTGTGAGCACTGTATCCTTGCGAATTGGGAGCAATCTCGCCCAAAATAGGCAAGAGATTCCGTCCTGAACCTCACGGTGCAAGGCGGTAGTGTCCTTAGGAACTCCGTCATCGTTCACCGTGGCACGCCCAGCCTCGTAATCATAGGTCACAATCTTGTGGTCGTGATACTTCCCCTCGTTCAAACTCTTCTCGAAGCGCCAGGAAAACAGTCCCTGGACGTCCATCCAGCTTTCCACCCGGTCCCGCACTTTGAAAAATGGGTCAAAGAACTTTCGGGATCGGGCTTCCGATTGGATTCGGTAACAGATTCGATCGCCCGCCAGCACATAGTCCTTGATCCGAATCGTCGCCGTCCCCGCGGAAACCACTCCATAGTTGATGGTGTACTCCATCGTTTCGCCCACTCCAAAAATGTACTGCGGAACGGTGCGAAATTGCCCACCATCCTGTGCGGGCGCCTGCCCAGGTAGAACGCCACCAGTGAGAGCAAAGATGCAGGCGAATCTAATAAGCATTTTTCCCAAATATCACCTCTCCGAAGGTGCGTAAGATGATCCGCACATCGAAAGCCAGAGACCAGTGTTCCACATAGTAGATGTCGTATTGGGTGCGCAACTCGATTGAAGTGTCGCCTCTCAGCCCGTTGACCTGTGCCCAGCCGGTCAATCCCGACCGCACGCGATGCCGTTCCACGTAGCCCGGAATTTGTTGTCTGAATTGCGACACGAAATGGGGACGTTCCGGACGCGGTCCGACGATGCTCATTTCGCCTTTCAATATGTTAATCAATTGAGGCAGTTCGTCAATGCTCAATCGGCGGATAATCTTTCCCACAGGCGTCACTCGGGAATCCCCTTTGGACGCCCAAATCGGACCGGTCATCTGTTCTGCATCCACCGGCATCGAACGAAACTTCAACAAGTCGAATTCCTTCCCATCCAGACCAATTCTGCGCTGGCGATAGAACACGGGTCCCGGAGACGACAACTTAACCAGTCCAGCGACGAAAAGCAACAACGGCGACAGGACCAGAAGGGCAAGCGACGACATCGCGATGTCGAACGCTCGCTTCACTACTGCGTTCCAACCCGTCAGTGCGATGCCTTTGACCTTGAGCAGGGGAATTCCTTCCAATTCCGCCACCTGGGCGTGGGGATGCATCAGGGGCAGGATGCTCGGCGCGTAAAGGAATTCGACATTCAAACCAGCACAGGCAGTAAGTCCTTGAGCCAGTATCTTCTGGCTGTCATCCTCCAAAGCGATCATGACGGTATCGATGCCATGCTCTTGAACGATTTGATGGATATCCTCCCACTTCCCCAGAGATCTCCGATCAACGCCGCCCGGCTCCAAAGAAAACCAGCCAATAATGCGATGTCCCCACTCGGGATGGGCGGTCATCACGCGCTCCAGCATATCGGCGGTGGCGCCATGACCCATGATCGCAACCCGCCGGGCACCGATACCGCGACGGAACAACTTTCGCATCACGGAATGCAAAAGCAACCGTTCCGCCCATACGGCTGCAATCGCCGTCACCCAGATCAGCATCACCACCAGACGCGAATAAGATACCGCTCGGTAGAAGAAAATTCCGGCAAGCAATATGATCATTCCCAGCGACACGCCCTTGATCACGCGCCAACCCACCTCAGAGATCCGACGAGTAAAATGCCATCGATAATATCCCAGACGATTGAAGACCAGGAACCACACGAGAAGCGCCACCAACGAACAGACGACGTAGATAGAGAACTTGGGAAGTCCCTTGGTAATCGGCACCCATCGCGCCACCGGTCCGTAGAAACGAACCGCATACGAACCCAGGAAGGCGGTTTCCAGCGCTAACATGTCAGCCAGGACCGAGGCCAGCGGTACCCACAAACTGGTGATCCGGCGGTGCCGCCGAACAGGCAGTGTGTCGGTAATCTCGTCCGTCATGTCATCTCCGACCATGGCCACATGGCATCTGGCAAACGCGTTCGCTGTTGTCTTCCCATCGCGCCATGACAATCATGCCAGACCAACCTCCATTTTTTCCAATTCCTTTACCGCATTCCAGACGGTGTCAACTGACATAGCCTCCATGCACTTCGGGCAATCGCAGGCATACTCGTGCCCCAAATACAGACAAGGGGAGCAATCCAGGGGGCTCTGGATAACGATGGCATTCCTGTTCTGCGGACCCCATTTGACCGGATCGGTGGGACCATGTATCGCCACGGTGGGAACTTCGAACGCGCTCGCCATGTGCATGATACCGGTATTTCCGCATACCAGAACAGACGTTCGCTGCAGCAGCGCAGAAGATATCCCGATATCCAGCGCTCCCGCCAACGACACCGTCCGCTCCGGTAGCCCATTCTTGAGAGTCTCGCACATGCCGATTTCCCCGCCCACTCCGGAGATAACAATCCGACCGTTCTCGTGATCGCGGAGCCATCTCAAGCCCAATTGGCGGTAGTTTTCCAGGGGCCATTGACGCAGCTCGCCATGTTCCCCACAGCCGGGGTGAAGCAACAAGATCGGCGCTTCCGGCGGAACCGAATCCGAAAGGAGCGCATCCAGACACTGTCTGTCCCGGTCACTCACTTCGAGGGTCGGGCGAACCTCCGGCGAAACCGCGATCCCCAATGGCTTCAGCAAATCGTGGAAACAATGCATCTCATGCCTGTCTTTTCGGTGCGGAATCGAAACGTGATATACGGTATGCTTCCACTGCCCTGCTGTGTGGAATCCTATGCGGAAGTCCGACCTCGACAGTCCCACCAACATGGCGGCAATTCGCTCCCACTGGCTGCCGTCGATCAGAAGGTCGTAATGATCTTTGCGCAAATCAGAGACGATGCTCAGTAGATAGATAGGAGAACGGATCAGCCGGCTCAGGTCGATTATCTTGACGCGATCCAGCTCGGGATGGCGCCGCAAAAGCTCCTCATTGATCGTGCTGCCCAAATACGTGATCTCCGTGTCGCCCCACCTCTCTTTCAACGCCCCCACGACTGTAAGAAACATCAATGTGTCGCCCAGCGCATTGAGTTTCAAGAGCAGGATTTTCGCAGGAGCACGATTGTCCGGAGGAATCCCTCGACCCTTCAGCAATCCGAGAACAACCACAATCAGACCGCCCAGCCAGCGATCAATCGCCCTGATCCACGGGTTTCCTCGCACTCTCATGGCTGCCCTCGGCTTTTCCGAACCAACGCTTCGTCAATGGCTGCGCAGATTTGCTCCATGCGGCAGTCCCACGTATTCTGTCGAGCAACTGCGAGGCGCTCTTGCGACTTCGATTGATTTGTTTCTTCCAATGCCGCTCCAATCGCGTCCAGGAAACCGCGATGCGAATCCGCCACAATCATCAGTGACTCGTATGCCAGCAAGGGCTCCTGCCCAATGGCAACGACCGGCTTACCCGTCGCAAAATACTCGAATAGCTTGACGGGGAACGAAGAAGCCATCGTTAAAGTGCCGGCTGAAGGCAGCATCAGAACATCCATACCGTAAAGATACTCCGGAAGACGGGGGTGCTTTCGCGCTCCCAGGAGAAAGACGTTTGGCAATTTCCGAAGTCCGGCGATCTTGGTGCCCGGATCACCAGCGCCCACCGGTCCGACAAGGACAAAAGAGACCTTGGGATATGCTGTGGCAGATTCGACCAGGAGATCGATATCGACCTTATAGCTTGATACAGCACCGATAAAGCCAATTCTGGGCTTGGGAATCAGCGCCAGATCTTCCGGTTCCGCCAGCCCGCTTGCGAAGAACATCGGATCCACCCCAGCCGGCATCAGCACGACATGAGGATGATGATCCGCAAGCTTACGCTGCAGCGTCACCGAAGTAGCAAATACGACATCTGCTTTCTCAAGCAGTTGAAGCTCCAGCGCTCGGATTGCCTGTGCGTCAACGCCAGGATTGGACGCGTAATCGTCCACACAATGATATATCGTCAGCACTTCGTCCAGGGTACCTGCAAGTCCCGCAGCGGTCGGCAAGAACACCCACAGGACGAAATGCGAGAATCCCAGTGATGCGGTTGTACGCAGTAATTGCTTCCTGAGCCTCCGGTCGTTCCAATTCTGGATCCCCCGATTCCGATAGAACGGCAAGGAAGACGGTGTGATACACCACACATTATCCTTGACGGACCGAACGCCTCCAGCCATTGTCCCGAGCCGGCGAACGACTTTCCGCAGATCAGCACGGGAGGTCGAGGGCACCCTCAAAGGCTGCGAATCGACCCAAAGGATGGGGTGACGTACCGACAATCGTCTCATGATATGATGTACATTGACCGGCGTGTCGGTTTCCCATCCCGCGGACGCCAGGCACACTACGGGCAACTTGTCAAAGGTTGAAGCTATCATCTCGCTCATATCGGCGTCTATCCCGTTACCATACCCTCTATTACGCGCTCAACTCATTGAGCCATACCGAGTCCCTGACTTCTCCGCAGGGGGCGCGAAGGCTCCGACCTCGTGACCGTCGTTCCCTAAGTCCTTTCGTATGGTCGAAAAATACACTTCAAAGTCGCCCTGCCACATACCGGCGACGAACGTCCATGTGCCGCAATTATTGGTGGTTCCCGTGGATCTTGTCATCTAACACAGCACTGTACATTTCCATGGTCAGTTCCGCCACCCGATCCCAATCGAATTGGCGAGCCTTCCGCTGAGCCGCTTTGCCCATCGCCACCATCATCTCAGGATTGCTCAACACGCCATCTAACGCCTGCGCCAGCTCCCTGGCATCGAACGGGTCATTAAGCAGAAGCCCTTCCGTGCCATCCTGAATCCATTCCGCAGCTCCGGCGCACCGCGAAGTGATCACCGGCAACCCCGCCGCCATCGCTTCCGCGATCACAATGCCAAAAGGCTCATATCTCGTTGGAAACACAAATATGTCCGAAGCCCACAAAAACGGTGGGATATCCGATTGTGCCCCTACAAAATGCACCCGATCTCCGATCCCCAGATCCTCAGCCTGTCTGGCGAATGATCGCTCTTGACCGCCCCCCACCACCAATAAGATCAGGGAGTCAGAAGTCACGCGGCTCATTGCGTCAAGTATCGTCGATAACCCTTTCCGTCCAAATTCCCAGCCCACAAACACCAACACAGAAGAACCATTCGCAACACCAATCTGCTCCCGAAATCGAGCAACATCAAATCCTATCGGAGCAGCAAACCTTGCGCATTCGACTCCAGCGGGAACTACCGACACTTTAGCGCTGTCAATGGCATAATTATCCATCAATTGCCGCTTTACCGACATGGATACCGAGATGACCTGCCGAGCGCCTGACATAGCATAGTCATAGTATTCGATAAGCAACAGAATAGCATGAAGCGGATTGAACCGTTTCCTGAACTTGTTCCTGAGGGAACTGTTGCGAGAGAGATCGAACTTGATCCAGGCTTTGTGACAGGAATGCGCGGTGCGTACATCCGCTCTGGCAAGGCTGTCTCCGTGAACATGAACGATGTCAAAATTGCGGCGATGAACTATGAATCGGCTGATCCAGGCGAAACTCCATATTTGACATGCTTTGATCCATGGGCTCTGTGCTTTCCGGAACGACCGCCCCAAGAGCATCGGGACTTTGTGGACAACTACCGATGGATGCGGAAGTTCCGAGCATGAATTCGTGAAGAGATACACGTGATGCCCCTGTACCGCAAATCGCTTGGCAAGCTCCCAAACCACAGACTGGATGCCGCCCTCTCGGTGTACCATCCGGCTGACCAATGCGATTGTCACGATCTGGTCCTCCGGGCAAATCGCAGTACGGCATCACGAGACGCTCGATGAAGCATGACCCACGGAATCCAAGCGACCATCACGAGCCCGGCAATCGACACGACTATCACCAGGTCACTACTCTTCCAGGGCACGACGTGATTTAACAAGAACAAAATGAGGATCGCCCCCACGATCAGATATCCGCCGTGCATCACGAACCGCCGGAACGTCTCCCAGCCAATCCCAGACAGCAGTAGCAGGAATAGTACGATACTGGCAATGGACGACGCAACGGCAATGCCCTGCACGCCGATCCGTGGACCCAACACGAGATTCAACACCGTATTGATCAGGAGCCCAATGCCACAGAAAACCGTCAAGATGCCATTCCGGCGTTGGGCGTTGTACACCCGATGCATCAGATAGCACCCGAACGCCGCCCACATTCCGATCGAGAAACCGGTCAGCGCTTTCGCAGTTGGAATCACTGCTTCCGAGCCGAATTTTCCGTAGCCGTAAATCAACTTAATGATCGAGTGTGACCCTGCTCCCAGGAACATTGCCAGAGGAAGAAGCCAGATCATGGAACCAAAAACCAACCGTTCGATACTTGCGATTATCTCACTGCGCTTTCCCTGAGCCTCCAGGTCGGAATAATGTGGCAACGCTACGCGAACTATCCCCAGTCCAAGCGTTACCATGGGCGTATCGACGATGAATCGGGCATACTCCAACGACGCCACCGAACCCACTGCCAGCAAGGATGATACTATGCGATCCACCAGGATATTGCCATGCAGGATCAGAGACAAGAGTAACAAGGGGGCAAACGCTTTGAGGAAATACGCCCAGATTTTCCGATCCCGCTTCTTGGGGAGCCACCGAGATCGCACCCAGATGCGCCGTACCACCAGTAGGACCATTCCAGCAAAGACGATATATGCCGCCACCATACCCAAACTCAGCGCGACCAGGGTCCCCACCGAGGCTGCAATGATAATTGCGATCAACGCCCCCACGTTTTGCACTACCGGCTGCATTGCCGGGGTACGAAAACGATAGAAGCAATTCAATACGAAACCGATGAGCACGGCACCGACAAAAAACGGAATCATGGGCGCCAACGCAGCTGTCAGGACAGACGCCTCGTGAGCGCGGGCAGGATCGAATCCTGGAGCGATGATCTTGACAAAGAACCTGGAAAACAGCATGATCAAGATAGCGCAGAGCGCGCCGCCGCCGACAAGCAGGACCATCAATTGATTCGCCAGGAGCCAGCCAAGCCGCGGCTTTCCGCCGGTGATCATGCGCTTGAAAGTGGGCACGAAGCTATTGCCCAGCGTACTACCGCTCAACGTATCCATGGGCAGGAGCACTGCGGTGACCGAAATGCGATAGGCATCCACCGCGCCCGAGGCGCCGAAGAAATAGGCAAGAGCAATCTCGCGAACCACGCCCATCACTTTGGAAACCAGGGCAATGATCGCGACGAACATTCCTTCCTTGAATAGCCCTTTTTTCGGCATATCAGGAGACTGTCACCGCTCGATTTCGCTCATTGACACTTGCGATGGTATCCGCCGACAATCGTGCCGTCACCGCCAGTAACACCCAAAATATTTCCGATACTTCGGCGTCGATATAATAGCACTGGAAAAATCCAGCAATAAGGAGCGCCATCACTCCCCAGACGCCCGCCCGAATCATCCAATGCCGCTCCGGATCCGGCGCTCGAGCCATGCCCCGGATCCCCCGCCATACCAATTGAAAGAACGCCGCCCACATCAGCCAGAACGCGGCAAGCCCAATAATGCCGGACTCAACCCAAACCAAAAGGGAATCATCATGCGGGTGGCACTTCGTCTCATAGGCATACGCTGGGGCGTACTCCTCGAAGTCTCGCGTGTAGCCTCCGATCCCGTGACCGAAAACCGGCTTGGCTTCAATCATCCGCCAAGCGGTACGGAATAGATTGATCCGGGTCTCATTTGCATATGCACTTCCGATTGATGCCGCGCGCTCCGGCAATTCCGGAATCAGGATCGATCCAATCAACATCGCCAGCAGCGCTCCAGAGCCCACGATCACCCGCCATCGAGACTGCAGCGTCACGAACCACCAAATTAACACCGGGACCATTCCGATCCACAGACTTCGACCGTAGGTCGCCAGCACAGATAGGAACAGAACCAGAGACGCCAAATACCACAGAGTTCGAGAGCGCTTGTCGATCCGATCCTCAGACGCCTGCGACAACGCCACGACCATCGCGATTAACTGCACTGCTCCGTAGGTCAGATAGAACGCCAACGTGCCTTCCGCCCGATGGAACGATCCCATGGACGCGATCATCACTCGATTGATGGGATCCCAGCCCGAAAAGTGCTGGTAGATACCATAGAATCCCATCACGACCGCCACGCCCACGAAGACAGTCCAACCTCGTCGCAACCGCTTGAAATCGAGGGAATTCAAGAACAGCACCGGAAATGCCAGAGAAAGCCACTCGTTTTCCGCGACGGATGCGACATTAGCCATAATATCGCCTCCGTGGAATACTGCAATCCACTGAGTTGCCAGATAGGCGATCCACGCCCAGAACAATGGCAACCGCGCCAGATCCGACAACCGCTCTCGAGAAGCGGTCAATAGCGAGAAACCAAGGAAGATGACCAGCCCGGTTTGAGCCGCAGCGATCGAGACCGGCGCCGTCGCGCAGAACAAGAACCAGCCAATCAGGCGAAAAGTCAAACCAGTGGATCGCCAAGTCAAACCGCCTCCCTGATCACCGGCAAGTGTTCGCTGGTACGTTTGCTCAATACCTCGCGATAGATCTCTTCAGTGCGCTCGACCATCGAATCCAGAGACAGATCATGCACGATCCGGGCTCTTCCAGCTTGCCCCATTTGCAGACGCAGTCGGGGATCGCTGGCAAGCTTGATCATCGCTTGCGCCATCACATCCGGATCGTCAGGCGGCACTACCATTCCAGTAACGCCGTCCAGAATCGTCTCGCCGATCGCATTGACCGAGGTTCCAATCACGGGAAGCCCAGCCGCCATCATCTCCAACGCGATCCGGCACATCGCTTCCGACCCCGCGGAAGGCACCACGCCGACGTCCAGTTCGGTCAGAAGCTCGCGAACGTCTTCGACCCGATCCAGAAACTCAATCCGATGAGCAATGCCCAAAGATGCCCCAAGCTGCCTAAGATCCTGGTGGGTAATCTGAGCTTTCTCTCCGGAAATCAGAAACCGGGTCCGAGGCAGTCGGGCTGCTACCTTTGCCGCCGCCCGCAGGAAAATCTCATGTCCCTTGACTGGGGATAGGCGGCTGACGACGCCGAACAGCACATCCTCGCCATTTTCCGGACGAGCTTTGCGCGCGATGTCGAGAAACGGAGAAGGATCGATCCCGCCCGGGATCACCGTCGTCTTTTGATCCAACGCCTGGATCGTTCCTATGTACCGTTGGCGCGACGCTTCACAGGTTACAATAATAGCATCCGTCGCCCGCTGCAGTAGCCAACGATTCGCCATATTCCGATACGGAGTACGAGGGTCACATACTGTTCGAATGATGAGAGTATTCCGACCCATACCGAACAAAGCCGCTGCCACCTGCGAATGCCCCATCGGGCAATGAGCGTTGACCAACGTGAATGGCAGAGTACGCAATATCGACCGAATCCGCAAAATATTCCATGCCACCGATACTGGATCCTGTCGTTGCAATGGTAATCCGAAGGTTGGAATTGCCTGATCAGCTGCTCTGGCAAGTGCCGGCGTCCCGGGTCGTCCCATCACCCACACCTGGTGCCCGCGAGCTCTCAAACCGGCAGCCAGCCCGATTGCCAGGTATGCTGCAGCATTCCACCATGGATCGGTGATCGTAATCAGCACCGACAGAGTCGGCTTCTGATGCCATCTTGCTGCTGTCGGCAGTTTCCCTGACCGAACGATGTGATCCGCCATTTGCCCTGCCCGACCCACGGCAATCGAATCCATACCGTGGTTTGGCGATTCCGGCGTCAGGACATGATCCAATTGTCCCAGGGGTCCCCATCGCCGTGGATGCATGCTACGATCCAATGGATATAACCCTATGACCGGCGTTCCGAGTGAATTCGCCAGATGCAACGGTCCGGTGGAATTCGCCACCACCAACGCCGACCGTTTGACAAGAGCCGCCAGTTCTGGAATAGTCAACTTCCCCGCCAGAGTGGGAATCCCGCCAGCCAATCGGCTGACTTCCTCCAGCGCACCATGTTCCTCCGCAGCTCCGGTCAGCAGGACTTGCTGTCCCTGCGCCCTCAGATGTCTTGTCAGACCGGCGAACTGTGTCAGTTGCCACTCCCTGGCGGATTCCCCGCTGCCCGGGTGCAACACGACCGGCTTCGAATCCTGTGAGATTCCCAATTCCGCCAGCAGCGCGTGGACGCGAGTCGCAGCATCCACGGGAATTTCCCATCGCCATAGGGGATCCGGAATTCCCCTGATCCCCAACCGCATTGCGATATTGAGGTTGTAATATACCTCGTTCCTGAGTCCAAACTTGCGGTGCTCGAATAACCTGCGATGGAATCGCAAGCTCTGGATACGTGTTCCGCTGCCGACTCGCAACGGAATCCTGGCTTGAGCCAACAATCGGACGACCCTCGGATGATGCCACAAGCAGACCGCGGCATCGAAACCGTACCTGCGGATTTCCTCAAGAACCTCCCTCCCATCGCGGTCAACTGTAATCAATCCGTCCAGCCAGGGGCACATCGCCACCAGTGGAGCGGTATATTGGCGGCATAAGAAGACAACTCTGGCGTCCGGGTAAGTGAGCTTCAATGCTCGGGCGGCAGGCAGCGCCAGGATCACATCTCCCATTCGATCCGTTCGGCAAACCAGGATAGATTGAGGCTCGCCCATCTCAGGTCCGCCGATTGGCAATCAGATGCCGCAGCTTCGCATACTTGACCAGCACATGCACTGACGACAATGCCGCCAGCAGCATCCCCCGCCATCCGTCGAATAGCCCTAACTTGAGCACCGCCATCCGGAGAAACATCCAGGTTGGACGCAGGCACAGATCCCACCACCGGCATTGACGACCTCGCTCGAAAAGGTCCTGCGCGCCCAGCGAAGTGTACTCGTTCAACTTGTCTAGATACGCCTCCAGCGACTCGTCGGTACGATGCTCCAAAGGCGTCCGAAGCAATCCCAGATCGCCGTCGATTCGAATCGACTCGTGCACACGCACATCCGTGAATCGACCGTACGCCTTCCGGAACAGCCGCACCACGCGATCCCCGGACCACCCTCCCCATTGCATCCGTTTCCCCAGGAAATGATTCCTCCTCGAACAGGAGAATCCTCGCACCGAATCAGGCACCGACGACAACGCCTTTCGAATCTCCATCGCCAGAGCTTCAGGAATTTCCTCGTCGGCATCCAATAAGAACACCCAATCGTGCTTAGCCTGATCCACTGCCCATTGCTTGGTCACGGAATACCCTTCCCAGAAATGAGAAAGAACCCGAGCTCCTTCCTGCCGAGCTATCTCGGCAGTCCGGTCCGAGGAACCGGTATCCACTACCAACAATTCCTGTGCCCACCTGCCGCTTCTCACCGCCGTGGCGACAGTGCTCTCGGCATTCCTGACCACGATTACCACCGATATTGCAGGCGACAATGGATCGTTTGGAGCCATCTAATTACCCGCTGCTTGATGTAGTACGGATTCCAATTGGTCGATATGCGTCGATAACTGATACCGCTCGACAGCCCTTCGTCTGCCTTGCAATCCCATTTCTGAAGCCATCTTACGATCGGACATTATCCGCGAAATCGCTCTGGCAAGCGCTTCCGGATCATCCGGAGGCACCAGGATTCCCGTCACACCGTCCATCACAATCTCAGGAACTCCTCCGGCGTTGGTCGCCACCACCGGAAGCCCAAATGCCATCGCCTCGATCACTACCATCCCGAACGTCTCTTTCCGGGACGGCAAGACCAACAAGTCCAGCATCGGATAATAGTCCCAGGGGTCTTTGATGAAGCCCAGCATCGTCACCCGTTCTTGAAGTCGCAACTGCGTCACCCGATCCTCCAGGGCTTTCCGATATCCCGGCTCGCCTTTGGTCTCCTCCCCGATCAACAGTCCCATAACTCCACCAATACCTCCCAGCCGCGACAGAGCATCCAGAAATACCGACTGCCCTTTTCCAGGATCAAGCCGCCCCACCACAGCGATCACGAATTGGTCGTCTTGAATTCCGTGCCGTGCCCGCAATTGGCGACGTTGCTCGACCGAGGATTTCAACTTGTCAGTATCGATTCCATGAGGAATGACCCGAATCCTATCCTCGCTGATCCAGGCATTCCGCAGGGTCATTGCCTTGATCTGGCTTGTGTTCGCCACTACCCTTTCCACTTGGCTCCAGACCCACCGGTGCAGGAGATCCCGCTTCGGATAGTCTGATGCCATCTGCTGCGAAAACACGACGGGGACCTTCCTCGCGAACAGCCGAGCGATAGCTACGCTCCAAAGATCCTTTGACAGATGCACGTGCATCACGTCCGGATGCCATGCGGAAATCCCCTTGACAATAGCTCTCACTGCGGAAGGATGGAGATAGCTGGAGTGATTGGCTTCGATGACGTCCATGCCCGCTTTGGTGCATTCCAGAGCAATCGGACTGCCGCGCAACGTGACGATCGCGACGCGGTGCCCTCGATCCCGCCACCATCCTGGCACTAACACGGCGTACATCTCAATTCCGCCCCACGACTTGGAAAAGCAGACTTCGAGGATCGACAGCGACTTCAACGGATATATCCCCAGTCTTGCAATATCTCTCGGACTCCTCCCACAATCGGTTCCCTACCACTGCCAGCCGCTATCCACATCTCCAGTGCATTCTTCCGGAACCACACTGCACGCTGCTTCGGGACAACCTCCGCAGGAACCATCCCTGCCCATTCCCCAAATTCTGACCACGATCCTGCCAGCGCATACGGTCCCCACTCCACCGGCGCCCCTTGAATCACTGGTGCAGACAACATGCCTCCATCGCTGTCGGGCTCGGCGATCCAGTACACCTCTCCCCCTCGAGTTCCGGAACTGTGAAACGACAACATCGCACCCTGCAGCGAATAATCCACATCTCCGATTGACCCTGTCAGAGAGGGAATGTGCTTGATCTGCACTTCTCCGGTCACAGCCTGCGAATCGGGAATCATGATCCGATATACCCAGACAGGATCGGGCACTCGTGCGTCGAACAACGCTCGCATCGAATCCAATATTGACCCGCCGGCATCAGCCAGATTGGAAATCTCCAGCGGATCCGAAGTCAGATCGTACAATTCTTCGGGCAGATCCACCACGCGCCGCCCGTTCGGAGTCTGGACCCACACCGCCTTGAAACCGGGAAATCGTCGCGCGTATTTCCAATGATTCTCCACTCGCATCGAAATCCCGTTGCGCGATTCCGAAAATACGACGGGCGATCCTTCCCCATCGCCCTCCATCAACGGAACCAGCGAGTGCCCCTCAAATTCCTGAGGCGAGGACCCGACAGTCAAGTCGAGTATAGTAGGGGTGACGTCCATTAATTGCACCTGTTCCCGGACATCGTGTCCTGCCGCCAATCTCCCTTGCCACGAAAATATCAAGGGCACCCGCAATTCGTCATCGAAGAAACTGCGCCCATGCTGGTACACCATCTTGCTCCCCCGAGAGACCAGATCGGCGCACTTCTTGATGACCGGATGATGACGTGTGACCTCTCCATGATCGGCGCACGCTACAATCAGCGTCTCGTTGCGCCGCCCCAGCATGTCCAAAGCTCTAACCACCCGCCCCAGATACTCATCCGCATATTGGACTTCCCCAAGATATTGATTGTACAGAAGTCTTACATCCCCATGGTCTTTCCCGAACACCTTCCGAGTATATCGGGGGGGCGGCTTATAGCTGTAATGAGGCGCATTATAGTTGACAAACAGGAACAACGACTCTCTGGGATTTGCCCTCAAATGCCTTATTGCCATTTCCGTAATATCGACCGTGTCATAATAATCCCTCTCCACATCCCACGATTGGTCGAATCCTATGTCCATCCCCACTGAGGTTGCCGAATGCAGGAACAGATTATTCCCCAGCATGATCGTCGTGTAGCCGGCTTCCTTAAGCTCTGTCACCAGATCATGCGTCACGGTCCTATAGTACACTGCTTGCTCGACCGGAGTAATGGAATGTGCCACCATCGGAGTGCCGAGTTCCAGGTGTGGTCGGGACGAAAACAGGGAGTACATGGAAGGTCGCTTCCAGGTTCCGTTGGTGATGGCGTTCCGGAAATATGTCCCCGATTCCTTGAGCATCGTGAGATTGGGAGCGACGGTGCGGCAAATAGTGCTATCCTCTAACAGTCGTGCCTGCACCGCATCCGTCAAGAAGAAGACGATGTCCGGAAGGCTGTCGGCAATGGGCGGCTCGGGGCTTAATAATCTTGGCTCCGCCCAGAACGGAAATGCGCCTGACGACGATCCCATGGTCTCGAATCGGATCGTTCCTTGTCCCGATAATTCGGATGGCAGGTCAACCCGCACCTCCTTCCAATAGGATCTGTCCGCCATAGGCTCGATGGAAAGATACTTCCCGAAATTGTTGTACCACCACGATCTTGGGTATGATGATGGATCCTCCGGCGTCAGCGCACTATCGAACAGAACGATTCCCGATCCTTGTTGCGGCACAGATGTGATCCGATATTCGAGCGTATCCCGCCTCGGATCGCCAGGCATTGACAAAACGGTCAATGCAGTCTTCAATATCACCCCATCCGCCGCATCGACCCGCCAATCCACCGTCGTTCCCGCCGGCGCCAAGAATGCCGGTCGGCAATCAATCAGCTCCTTCAAATGCCCACGACCCACCCAGGCGCACGCCAACTTCGCCGCCACCTTTCGATCCCGCATCCCTGTCCAGCCCACGCCTGGCAAGTTGGCAGCCGTCTTCAATACTGCCTCCATGGGCGGATAATTCACTCGGACATCCGTGCCTGCATCCAGCAACCGCTGAGATACCCACATCCGCCTCCCGCCGTCATAATGACCCCGCGAAAGCTGCCATAGTGGATTGGGTAACCTTGCGGGATTCGGAAGCACAAAGAAGCCCATCCAGACCACCGCAATTGCCAGAAGGGTCAGCAATACTTTGGTGACCCATTTGATTACAATTCTCAACAGGATTCCCTTGTGCCAATCCGCTCCGCTTCTGGTTTTTCCGACGAATCGGACGCGCTGGATCGGGCAGGTTCCCTATCCGTTCAGATAGGGAAGAATCCGCTCGATCTCCGCCTGCAGTTCCAGGAAGCAGTGTTCGTATCCCCAATAGTCGGACCCATGAGGATCCATGACTTCCAAGTCTTCCGGTCTTGGATCCGGTCTGCCCAATTCCTTGAGTAAGATGATGGACGACTGCTTGTTGGGATAGCTCAGCCTGAGCATATCACGCTGATCCGGCGTCATCGCAATCACCCAATCTGCACACGCTATCAGCGATTCCGTCACGGGTCGAGACACGTGCTCACCCAGATCGACGCCATGTTTGAGCGATACCGTCTTGGCTTGTGGATTCGCACGTTCGCCTTCGACGGCACTGACCCCCGCCGACTTGACATCCACGTCCTGCACCCCGGATTCTTTCAACATTCTCTTCAAGATACCCTCCGCCATCGGACTCCGGCACGTGTTTTCCGCACACACGAAGAGCAAATGCATCGTATTCCTTATGCTATGTTATCAATCCCAGGTGCCTCCACCAGCTATCAAGCCAGCAGGTCGCGAATTCTCGCCTCGGGAAGAACTCCCGACCGCAGTATTCGAAAAGGAAACTGGCGCAGGTCGATGACGGTCGATTCGCCGCCCAATGCCGTGGTTCTTCCGTCGATGGTCAATCTGGCTTTGGATCGGACGGCTGTGTCCAGTGTCCTCAAGTTGCGCACTCCTTTTCCTCCGGAAAGGTTAGCGCTGGTATGCACCCAAGGCACACCGCTGGCGGCAATCGCTTCTCTGATTCGGTCAATGCAGGGCGCTCGCAACCCAATCGAACCGTCTGAGTTGCGAAGTCGAACTGGAAACTTCTCGCTACTGGTCACTATCAAGGTCACCGGTCCCGGAAAAACCCGATCAGCGACGATTCGAATCCGATCAATATCACCGCCAATCAGCCCTGCCGCCATTTCCCAATCGGCGACCAAGTATGTGAATGGCTTGGTCCGATCCGGCTTCAATTGCCGCAGCCCTTCCCAAGCCCTCTCATCTAATGCAGATCCTCCGATCCCATAGATAGTCTCGGTCGGGAATATGATCAATTCCCCCCGCCGAATGATCTCAGCGCACCTTTCAGGCAGATGCTGATCCAGCAGCGAAATCACACCTGTACTCATCGAACTCAGAGTCGTCAAGAATGTTGAATTTTGAATGTTGAATGCATATCCGCCAAAGCGGGAGAAGCATGGTATCCTCGTCACGGTGTGGAATTTGGTGCTTGGGATTTGGTAATTGCTTGGAAATTGGTGCTTGAGATTTGGAGACTGCAAATGCTAAGCGTGATGTCGATTGATCACTCATCGGTTGGAATCTACCACCCGGAGACTACCCTATTCGAAATGTCTTCTGTCAGTTTCCCAATCGCCTGCGCCAGACCGGCATCCCGCTCGGCTGACCCGCCACTGGAAAACGGATAGGTCCCCCATTCGCTGAATTCCTGCGACCAGGAAGTCTCGCCGGTCTGAATGTCCTCCATCGCGACGCGAACCGTCAGGATGATGCGGTATTCCTGCACCGTCTCCGTCGCCTGGAACGTGTACGGCTGGTCAATCACTGTCAAGATCGTCCCCCGGAGAATCGCCTGTGCATGTCCGACATCGACCACTTTGACGATATTGTCGCGCAGGAATCGATTGATGACAGCATCGGTAAGTTGTTCCCTGATGCCATATTCTGCCGTGTTATTGTCGAACAGAGGTACTGCGACGTTCTGCACTCCACCCGGTACCGCCCCGGAGAACGTGTAGGGTCCGCATCCCCATATGAGGGCTGTTAATCCGAACAGCAGGATCATTCCGACTTCAGATATCTTGATTCTCATCGCTTGCCCCATCATAGTCCGTACTGCTTAATCTTGCGATACAGTGTCCGTTCGCCGATGCCCAGAGCTTCGGATGACTTGCGGCGATTGCCCCCGAATTCCCGCAAGACTCGCTCAATTTGGTCCTTTTCCGCCTCCTCCAAAGACACCGGAATCTCCCGTGCATCTTCGACGATCATGCCCCGGGACAACCGGCCGGATTGCCGCGGCATGGCACCGCTGGAGAGCATCTGGCGAATCTCTCCAATCTCCCGCTTCATATCCAGCAGCACATGATAGATCATCTCCCGTTCCAATTGCTCGGAAGACTTTCCGGTGGGCACCGGAAGCAATGGACCCCGGAACCGTTGACCCGACAGATGCCGCCGAATCGTATCTCCGTCCAGCGACCGTCCCCTCTCTAATATCACCATGCTTTCCAATGTGTTACGCAGCTCCCGGACATTGCCTTCCCAATACTGATTCTTCAATGCCTCGTATCCGTCGTCGGTGATGTCAGGAACCGGGATGTGATTCTTCTCGGAAAACGCTCTCACAAAATAATCCGCCAGGAGGGGAATATCGTCCCGTCGTTCCCGAAGGGGCGGAATCACGATATTGACCGCCTTCAAGCGGAAGTACAGATCCTGGCGAAACGTGCCCAGGTTGACCGCATCAGTCAAATCCCGATTGGTGGCAGCCAGAATTCGCACGTCCGCCTTCATGGACTCGCCGGAACCGACGCGCATGAATTCGCCGGTCTCAAGGATTCGGAGGATCTTAACCTGAGCCGTCAGAGGCATGTCTCCGATCTCATCAAGGAAGATCGTGCCACCGTCCGCCAGCTCGAAGTATCCCCGGCGCAACTTGTCGGCGCTGGTGAACGCACCCTTCTCATGCCCGAAGATCTCGCTCTCGAATATCCCTTCCGGAATGGCGCCGCAGTTGACAGTCATCATTGGCTTATCGCGACGGCGGCTAAGCTCGTGGATCGCGCTCGCAACCAATTCTTTGCCGGTCCCACTCTCGCCCGAAATCAGCACGGAAATGTCCGAAGGCGCCACCTGGTGGATGATCTGCACCATTTGCTTGATCTGGCGAGTCTCACCTAATAGGCTCTGGAGACTGCTCGTCGCTTCGTCTGCTTCCATGGATCCCTCACACCACCACGCTGGTGCCATCCGAGGCAAACTGAATATCCGGAATTCCCCATTTCGCCGCCATATCTTTGAGTGTTGACACCATGCCCTCCAGTTCCATTGGAACATGCGTCAGCAGTACTTGCTTCGCCCGCCACTCCGACACAGCTTCCATAATCTCATCCAAGCCGATATGCGTGCATTCCAGGATCAACAAGTCCGCTTGCCGAGGAGTATCGTCCAAATCCGACACACTTTGCACGTCGGAACTATACACTACCAGCTTCCCTTCGGCACGAATCACTGCCGCAGCACTGCGCACCCCAAGTCCGGCTACTTCCGCCAATGTCCGCACAGAATCAAGATGATGCGTCAAATGCAACTCCGCGGTGCAATCTGCAGCATTGATCACCGCACCGCTTTCCCAACCAGTCAGAGAGTAAGGAAACGACAACTTGTGACTCGACAAATACACGGCATCCAAATACTTTTGAAACGTCTCCACCGATTCCTGGGGCAGGAATATCGACAACGGATTCGTCCGCCCTGTCAACTGCATATACTGGATCAATCCCGCCAATCCGCCGCAATGATCTTGATGAGTATGCGTAATCACAATGCTGGAAACCGCGTTGGGATCCAGCGACTGAGACAACATCGCCCGAGTCGTACCTTCGCCGGCATCCAGCAGACAGACAAGATCACTGACCTCCACAAGAATCGCCGATTGATTGCGGCTGACTGATGCTAATCCCGACGAGGTTCCGATAATCGTGATCCTCATCTCCTGATGCCCCTCAAGATGGCACTCTGTGCAACGCCCGGTGCGCAATGTCCTTGCGATAATACATTCCGTCAAACGAGATGGATTGTGCCGCCAGGTACGCTCGATCCACCGCTTGCTGCAAGGAGTCGCCAAGACCCACGACACTGAGGACTCTGCCTCCGGACGTCACGACTTGACCACTACTCAGCGCAGTTCCGGCATGGAACACCAACACGTCATCGCCCTCGACTCTATCCAAACCGCGAATTGCCTTCCCTTTCTCATATGCTGCAGGATAGCCGCCGGATGCAAGTACAACACACGCCGCCGCGCGAGCAGGAACCGTCACCGGCGGCAAATCCGGCAAATGCCCTTCTGCCGCCGCCTCCATCACTTCAAGCAATTTCCCATCATACAATGGCAGCACTGCCTGGGTTTCCGGATCACCAAATCGGCAGTTGTATTCCAGCACCTTGGGACCACTCTTGGTGATCATCAGTCCCACATACAAGACCCCGCGATACGGGTTGTCGTCTTCCCGCATCCCCCGGATGGTCGGCACAAGAATCTCTTCTTCGACCCGCCTCATCATCCAATCATCAATCACCGGCGCCGGAGCGTACGCACCCATCCCGCCGGTATTCGGTCCCCGGTCACCATCCAGCGCCCGCTTGTGATCCTGCGACGGCGCCAGACAATGATACTTAGTACCATCCGTGATCGCCAGAATCGACGCCTCTTCTCCCTCGAGGAACTCCTCGATAATCACCAATTCCCCCGCGTTTCCGAAAGCGCCCTCCGCCATCATGGAATGCAAGACATTCCGTGCCTCCTCTGGCTTCTGGACGATCACAACCCCTTTGCCCGCAGCCAGACCATCTGCCTTGATCACGATCGGATAGGACAAGTTCCCCACGTAATAGACAGCTTCCCTGACATCATCGAATTCCCGGCTTTGGGCGGCAGGGATTCCCCACTTGTGCAAGAACCGTTTGGCAAACGCCTTCGATCCTTCGATTCTGGCGGCAGATCGGCTGGGACCGAAAATCCGAAGCCCTCGCTCCTGGAATACATCCACGATCCCGTCGCACAGCGGCGCTTCGGGACCCACCACGGTGAAATCGACGCCGTTCTGCACTGCAAAATCCAGCAACTCGCCCGAACTCGTGGCAGCGATGTTGACATTCTTCGCCATGGTGGCGGTACCTGCGTTCCCCGGCGCACAGTAGATCATCCTCACACGGCTGTCCTTTGCGATCGCCCACGCCAACGCATGTTCCCGCCCCCCGCTACCAATGACAAGGACTGTCAATCGTCCCTCCTGTGCACCGTCAATCCACTATGTTTGCGTCAATCCCACGAAAGCGCGAATCCAGGCAGTAGGTCAGGATCCCTGTGATCCTGACACCTCCGCAGTGGTTAGCCACGGGCTGGAAGCCCGTGCCACACTACTTGCTCCGTTTTGTCTCCCCCAGCACCGGAATCATCTCCTTCCGGATCCGCTCGATCTCATCGCGGATTTCCGCCGCTTTCTCGAATTCCAATTTGCTGGCGGCATCCCGCATCATCTTCTCCAAACGTGCCACCAAATCCTCAGCCTCCGCCAGATCCTGAGGTTGAGGAATCTCCATCTTCAACGCATGTGATTTCGCGCCTTCCGCCACCAGAGTCGTTCGCATCACATCTTCCACCGATTTGACTACGGACTTCGGAGTGATCCCGTGCTCCACGTTGTATTGTCGCTGCATTTCCCGACGGCGGTTGGTTTCGTCCAGCACCATTTGAATCGAATCCGTCACATGATCCGCGTACAGGATGACCTTGCCATTGATATGCCGTGCCGCCCTTCCCGAAATCTGGAACAACGACCGGGCGCTGCGCAGGAATCCTTCCTTGTCCGCATCCAGAATCGCCACCAATGACACCTCCGGCAAATCCAATCCCTCTCGCAGAAGGTTAATCCCCACCAGAACGTCAAATTCCGCCAGCCTCAGATCCCGCAGAATATCCACCCGATCCAGCGAATTGATCTCGGAATGCAGATACCGAACCCGTATATCCAATCCCCGCAGATACTCTGTCAAATCCTCCGCCATCCGCTTGGTCAACGTCAACACCAGCACTCGTTCTTTCTTCTCGACCACCGTCCGGATTTCCTCGATCAGGTCGTCGATTTGCCCTTTGACCGGACGTACCACCATTTCCGGCTCCATCAAGCCGGTCGGACGGATAATCTGCTCCACGACTTCCCCGCCCGACTTTTCGACCTCCCAATCCGCCGGAGTGGCGCTGACGAATACCACCCGATTGATCCTGGCTTCCCATTCCTCGAAGTACAACGGACGATTATCCAACGCCGACGGCAGCCGAAAGCCATACTCCACCAGCATCTCCTTCCGGCTGCGATCCCCGCGATACATTCCACGTATCTGCGGCACCGACACATGAGATTCGTCCACGATCAACAGATAATCGTCCGGAAAATATTCGAACAACGTTGCCGGCGGCTCGCCGGGATTGCGTCCCGACAAATGGCGGGAATAATTCTCGATCCCGGAGCAGTACCCAACTTCCGCCATCATCTCCAGATCGAATCGGGTGCGCTGTTCCAGACGCTGTACCTCCAGGAGCTTCCCCTGAGACCGTAATTCCGACAACCGCTCATCCAGTTCCTTGCGGATCGTTACCATCGCCCGCTGCAAGCTGGGATCGGTGGTCACGAAATGTTTCGCCGGATACACCACTGCCTGTTCCAGCGACTGGATTGCCTCGCCGGTCAGGAGGTTGATCTCCGACATGGCTTCAATCTGGTCGCCGAACAATTCCACCCGAATTGCCGTTTCCTCGTAGGCGGGATGTATTTCGATCACGTCGCCCCGAGCCCGAAAAGTGCTGCGAGGCAGACTAATATCATTCCGCGTGTAGTGGATATCGACCAACTTCCGCAGCACCTGCTTTCGATCCACAGACTCGCCCTTCTTCAGAAATAGCAGCAAGCGCTCGTATTCGCCCGGGGATCCCAATCCATAGATCGATGACACCGATGCCACGATGATTACGTCCTTCCTGGACATGATCGCGGCAGTGGCACGGAGCCTCAGCCGGTCGATCTCATCGTTGACATCCGTTTCCTTCTCGATATAAGTGTCAGTGGCAGGCAGGTAAGCTTCCGGTTGGTAGTAATCATAGTAGCTGATGAAGAATTCCACGGCATTGTGAGGGAAGAAGGCTCGGAATTCCCCATAGAGCTGCGCCGCTAACGTCTTGTTATGCGACATCACCAGCGTCGGTCTTCCCCACCGTGCGATAACGTTCGCCATGGTATAGGTCTTGCCCGAACCGGTCACACCTAACAAGGTCTGGTAGGTACGTCCGTCCTGCAGACCAGCCACCAGCTTATCGATGGCTTGTCCTTGATCGCCCTGAGGTTGAAATGGGCTGACTAACTGAAAATCGGACATGCTTGAAACTTGGTGAAGTATTGCGCTGACCGATAGCGTCGGATGTAGCAGCCTTTGCGCACGGCATAATTTTATAAACTACAAAAATTATGAAGCAAAATCAAGCGAAAAAGAAAAAACAAAATGCTCTTGAAAAAGCCTTGATTTTCTTGTATATTATAATTTAAATTTTTACTGCAGTTCCGGGAGATAGCACATGCTGACAAAAATGCGCGAAAACATGGCGCTGGTCATGTGGATTCTGGTAGTGGCTTTCGTCGCAACCATCATCTTTAGCTGGGGCATGGGCGGATTCAAGGGGAATGTCAAACCGGGGATCATCGCATCCATCGACGGCAGAGACATCACTATGGAGTACTTCGAGAACTTGATCCAGAATGCTTATGCCGCCAAACAGAATGAGACCGGAGAGCAACTCACCGAGGACCAGATCAAGGAAATTCGTCAGACCGTGTGGGACGAGCTCATCAGAAATTCCTTGATGGACGAGGAAATCAGACGGCTGAAAATCCCCGTGACGGACAGCGAGGTGGCATACGCCGTTCGCAACAGCCCGCCGGACTTCATTCGCCAACACGAAGCCTTCCAGACTGACGGCAAGTTCGACATGTCGAAATATCAGCAGTTTCTGGCGGATCCGTCCGCCGCGCGAGACTTGATGATGATCGAGAGCAGCTATCGCCAGAGCATGAAGTCACAGAAGCTGATCGACCGGATTATAGGTACCGTCCGCATCAGTGATGACGAAGTTTGGGAGAAGTACCTGAATCAGAACCAGAAGGTCAAAGTGTCCTATGTGCTGTTCAATTTGAGCGCCGTTCCCCGGGACACTCTTGCCTTTCCCGACAACGAACTCAGGGATTACTACTTCAGCCACGTCCAGGATTTCAACGATCCTGAAAAGCGCGATCTGGAATATGTCGCATTTTCGACGACTCCAACCCGCGAGGACACTGCGTCAACCCTGGACTTAGCGAATGAGATCATCGATCGGGCGCGAGAAGGCGAGGACTTTGCCACACTTGCAGCCGAATACTCTAAAGACAAAGCCAATGCCGAAATCGGCGGCGACCTGGGCTTCTTTACCAGAGGGCGGATGGTGAAAGAGTTCGAGGACGCCGCATTCGCTGCCAGAGTAGGTGACCTGGTCGGTCCGGTCAAGACCCGTTTCGGCTACCACATCATCAAAGTCACTGACCGGAAAACCGAAAATGGGGAGGAGCAGGTCAGAGCCAGTCATATCCTTTTGACAGTTGAAGCCGGAACCGAAACCATTGAGAGTGCACGGAAGAATGCGTTCCAATTCGCCGAAGAGGCAAAGAAGGGTGATTTCCGCGAATTAGCCACAGTGTACGGCGTCGAAGTCAGCCAGACCGACTTCTTCCCCAATACCGGATACATCCCTCGACTTGGCAAATTGCAGTCCCTTTCCGATTTCGCATTTCAGCAACCGGTAGGTCGAACTTCGGAAGCTTACTTCGTCCGCGACTCCTATTACGTCTTCCGGATCGCTGGCGCCGAGAACGAACGAGTCAAGTCGTTCGACGAGGTCAAAGATGACATCACCAACATCATGTCCGAACAGCAGCGCCTGGAGGCTCTCGAAAAACAAGCTCGCTCGTTCCGTGACGAGATCCGGCAACCAGATGACTTCGAACGCATCGCCCGTCAGGACTCCCTGGAACTCAAAGACGTCACTACCCCCTTCACCTTTGATGACTACGTCCCGGGAATCGGACGTCAGAAGGTTTTCAATGGCGCCGCCTTGAGATTGAATGCACCGGGCGACATTTCCGAACCGGTGAAGCTGACCCGCGGCTGGTCGGTCATCAAGCTGCTCGAGAAAACTCCCATTGATTCCACCAACTACATGGCAAAGCGTGACGAGCTCCGGCAACAACTGATAATGCAGAAACGGAACGAAGCCTATCAAGCCTGGTTGACGGAACTCAAGGACAATGCCAACATCAAAGACTATCGCTACCTGTACTATCGAGACTATTGAGACAATGTGCGGTCAGGCGTCTTTGCCTGACCGCCTGCCTATTATGACCCTGCTGAGATGCGCGCCGCTGACGCTATCATCGTTGCACTGACAGTTCTTGCACCTCTTGTTCCCGCTCAGGACACTCTGAGGATCGTCTCTTTCGGAGATCTATATTTGGGTTCCTGGGCGGTGGAAGCCATCGACACCAACGGCATCGATTATCCGTTCCGCGGGACCAGATCGTTGATCCAATCCGCCGACTTAGTCCTGGCTAACCTGGAGGGTCCTCTCACCGACCACTCTCAAGCGCTGATGGACAAGGAGTACACGCTGCGAGTCCCGCCTCGCTTGTGCGAAAGCCTCAAGTCGGCAGGCTTTCAAGCCGTCAATCTCGCCAACAACCATATCCTCGACTTTGGATTCCCTGGACTGGAAGAAACCCTGCAGACGTTGTCTGCTAATGGCATTCTGACGTTCGGTGCCGCTCTAACCTACACCGAGGCTTTCCAGCCCGCTCGAATCACCATCAAGGGCAACCGAATCGCCATGTTCGGCTTCAGCACCACCTACCCACAGGAATTCTGGGCGGACTCAGGTCGGGGTGGCACTGCTTTTCCCTACCAAGAATCGCTGGCACAGGCACTTTCGGATGCGCGACAAACCTCCGACTTAATCCTCGTCCACATCCACTGGGGCGCGGAACATCAGGAAAAACCGAAGGAATACCAGGTCGAGTTGGGGCACTTGATAGTGGACCTTGGCGCCGATGTGGTTTTCGGGCATCACGCGCATATCCCGATGGGAGTCGAAATATACAATAACGCACCGATTTTCTACGGATTAGGAAATTACGCATTCGCGTCCTACAGCGACAAGGCGAAAGGAATGGCGGCAGAGGTGGATGTCGTGGGCGGTCATGTTGTGTCGGGAAGGATTGTCCCTCTGAATGTCAAGAATGTTGAAGTCGAATTCTCCCCCACTCAATTAGATGGCGTTGACAAGAGCCAATTCGTCCAGCACATCAAGGCTCTGTCCGGCGCTTTGAATTCTCACACGGTGATTGGATCATCGGGGGAATTGTTTCTGAGGCATTGACGACATGCAATAAGGCGCAACCCCCGATCTCAGCACCAAAGGAAGGGATCGCAGGTTCGATCGGACAATTGCGACAAGGCGCATCACGGCTTGAATGTCTTCCCTGCCATCATCCGGTCTTGAATCGTTGCCATATTGGAAACCGTGCCAACCAGCACTTTGTCCATGAGATCATAATACTCCAGGCAGGTGGTGCACAACAAGACCTCTACGCCCTCACGTTGAAGATGCTGGAGCAAGTCAACCACTTCCGATCCCTGACACGCCAGGGTAACCCCTAACTGGTACAAAACAACCGTCTGAGGCTTGTCATGCCGCTGGCACAGCAGTTTGAGAAACAACTTCAACAGCTTCTTGCCCAGCTCCTTGTCCCCCACGCCCAATGCGTCCGAATCAAAGACTATGATCGTATCCATCGATGCTCTCCGGTTGACTTGATGTTGATCCGTTTGACCAAAGATACAAAACAATCTGCCTGCAAGCAAGCATATTCTGAATCGCTTGTGTCAAGACCTTCTGTCTGAATGCCGAAATAGTTAACGAATGGCAATTCTGTGCCGGCATGGTATGGACCATGCCAGCCTCGTTACCCGGAAGTATGCATGGGAAGAATACTCGTCGTAGATGATGAAGCCGATGTCAGGACGATCCTGACCGGCACTCTGGAAGCCGCTGGTCACGAAGTCGTCGCGACTTCCACCGTCTCCGAAGCCCAAGGAATTCTGTCGGAATGGAAACCTGACCTCGTGCTGTGCGACCTCTTCTTCGGCGACAGCAATGACGGAATGACTCTGCTTACTCATATCCAGATGCAGAGCCCTCGACCGATTATCATTATGATGAGCGGCTACGGCAGCATCGAACTTGCCGTGGAAAGCATGAAGGAGGGCGCTGACGACTTCCTCACTAAACCCATCAACCAGGCGGAACTGGTAACCAGAGTCGACCGCTATCTCCAATTGCTGAAAATACAAGAAGAAGTGTCCAATCTCCGGTTGCAGAACCTCCGGCTTCAGTCGGAGATCGAGGATCGCTACGCGTTCGGTAATCTGATCGGTCGAAGCCCAGCCATTCGGCGCGTGTTCGAGCTAATGCGAAAGGTAACGGACAGCGACAAGACCGTACTGATCTTAGGGGAATCAGGCACAGGCAAAGATCTGGTGGCGAAAGCCTTGCATTACAACAGCCCCCGAAAAGACAAACCGTTCGTGATACAGAACTGCGCGGCGATCCCCCGAGAACTGCTGGAGAGTGAGCTTTTCGGTCATGTTCGCGGATCCTTCACTGGCGCCACACGGGACAAGTCCGGGCTCTTCGAGCAAGCCGACCACGGCACCTTCTTCCTGGACGAAATCGCGGACCTGGACGGACTGCTGCAGGCGAAAATCCTCAGGGTGGTGGAAGACGGAATCGTCCGGAGAGTGGGAGACACCGGCGGGAGAAAAGTTGACATTCGCTTAATCTGCGCCACCAGCCAAGACCTGGAACAGAAAATCCAGCAGGGCACTTTCCGCACCGACCTATACTACCGCTTGAACGTCATCACCATCAAGCTCCCCCCGCTGCGTGACCGAAAAGAAGACCTGCCGCTGCTCATTCGCTACTTCCTGTCCAAACAGGAAAAGGAGACCGGCACGCGCATCCGCGGATTCAGCCGCAACGCCATAGCCGTCATGGAAGCCTATCCCTGGCCCGGAAACATCCGCGAGCTGGAAAACGCCATCGAACAGGCGGTCACTTTCGCTGAAGATAATCAGACTCTGGACGTAGAGGACTTGCCCGCGGCGATACGGAGAGCTTCAACTACTCTGCTGCCGACGAGCGCAGAAAATTTGCCCCTGCCCATGACCCTGGAACAGGTGGAACGGGGTATGATCGTCCGCGCCCTGGAGAAAACCTCCGGGAACAAAAGCCTGACCGCCAAACTGCTCGGCGTCAATCGTACGTACCTGTACAGCCGCCTTGAGAAGTACGACCTGTCTGAATCCCTCCCCAATCGTCAGGAATCCTGACAGACCGTCCGATTTTCTGACACGAGCCAGAATCCCCGCAATTCAACGTTCTGCATTGACTCCAATTCCGCACCGCCAGATTTCCTGACATTCGTGGTCCGAATCTCCTCGCCACAAATCCGTCCGGCAAGAAAGACAATTCTGATTCGAACTTACTTATAAACAAGAAGTAAGCAAGAGACTGACGAGACCTGTCACCTCCGAATCGCCTGATGGCATGACCGTTGCATTGCTGACGACAACCGATGACGTATCGGACAGAGAGATTAGGTGTAAAAATAATGCTTCGGAGGGCAAAATGAAGGCACATTCCCAACTGAATTGGATCCCGGCGATTGCCGCGGCGATCCTGATGTTGATCGGGGTCATCGGTTGTACGATGGACCCGGTTTCTTCGGCACGCACGGAAGCAACCACCACTGAGATCGAGCTCAACCAATCTAACGCCGGCAGCACGATCGCCGACGATCCGGGACTGATCTTGCTCACCGGGACTCTACGCCAGGAAGGATCCGGCAGATGCTGGTACCTGATAGTCGGTCCGTCGGAAATCTACGAATTGAAATTGAAAACCGAGATCCGCGGAACCATCGAGACGGAGACTGTCCAGGTCGTTGGCAGAGTGACGGATGAAATCGCGGCACGCTGCTCAGCGTTTCCAGTTCTGATCGTTAAGAAATTGGAAGTACTCTGGAGTCCCGAGCATCCGTAATGGGCTTCCCGCGAATGCGGGCACAAGCTCATTGTGACGCCACAAGAAAAGCAACGCAAGTGCGTTGCTTTCTTGTCTCTATGCCCGCCTACCGCGGTCAGGATGATTCCTGGAAGCAATCTCCGTCGCCGGCATGCAGCGATATCCCAACATCCCAAACACATGCAAGGGCAAGGCATCTAAAGGCGCGTCAGTCCATCATTCCCAAGATATTGTCAGACAACCTTACACATCGGTTAAAAACCTGACACTCATGCAACTAATTATAATACAATTGCTAACGTCGCAAGTTAGCTCAATCTGTCAGAAATTCTGACAGGTGCTGATGTCAATTGGTAGCTTCATCCATGGTCAATATGGTCGATTCTGCTAAGTTATATCTTGTAATTACAGAATATTATGACCTGGCGGCAATGTTGGTCTGAATCCTGGCACACGGATTGCCATATTGACCGCCAAGAACGTAGAACACGCAATCACATTGAGACCAACAATCAATTAACTTTCGAAAGAAAGGGTACAAACATGAAAAAGTACTGGATCACAAGAGGGGTCCCTGTAGCGGCGCTGCTAATCGTAGTCGCCTTCGGGATGATGAGTTGTTCCACGGATCCTATGTCGTCCCCGGACAATGGTTCCGCATCAGTCAATCTTGAAACCGCCGGTACCGTTCCGGCAGAGTCCCCGATCATGGAAACACCTGAAGAGATCCGCCTCTCTGGTCACATCCGCCTCGACCTGACCGGTGAGTGCTGGTTCTTGGTGGTGAACTGGAATGAAGTGTACGAATTGGTGGTCCCCGGAAGACTGCGGGCTGAGGAAAGCGGCAGGCAAGTGTCGGTGGACGGGCACTTCCCCACTGGTCAGCAAGCTCGTTGTTCGGAATACACCGTATTCAAAGCCAGAAAAATTCGGTTCGAGAGCTAATCCGGTACTGACCGCATCCCAGGATAGCCGAGGATTATCTACCCCTCGAAAGGCTCAGGCTTCCTGAGCCGGGATCCAGAAAAAGGCAACATCAGATGTTGCCTTTTTCTGTTTCTTGACATCAACGTCAGCCGTCAGGCATCAGTCGGCACAAAAAAATCCTCCCCTGAGCGTGGGGAGGATTCGCAATTACGAACGCGACTCGAGAAGGTCAAAATCAGAAAAACCCGCTGATCGTGAATCGATTCAGAAGTCCCAACTCTCCCATGGACGACAGGGCATAATCGAACCGGTACTTTCCATACAAGACCCCGAAGCCGGCGGAAGCACCCGCCAAGGCGTCCTTGTTAGTATCCAGATGCTGGTCGTGCCCTTCCGTGGAATACGCCACTCGAATCCGAAGCATATCCGCCGGCGTGAATTCGCCGCCCAGCGCAAACTGCACGTCCTGGTCAATCCATTTGGTCACCTGGAGCATCACGGTCAACGGCAAGTATTCCAACGGCGCACTGATTCCGCCGCGAATCCCCATAGGCAGATCGTCCTTCTCGTTGAGATACGCCTTAGTGGAAGTCCCAAGATTGTATGCAGCTCCCCCAAGGATCACTTCCCGAATCCCTCGAATGTCCGCTTTGGTCCTGGCTTGAAATCCCAGATCGACGCCTACCGCTGACGCTGAATAATGGTCGATCTGCGACCGGATATAATTCAATGACCCGCCCAGTCGGAACACGGAACCAAGCTGCCTGGCGAAACTGACCGCCAGCAGAATGTCGTTCGCGCCGAATGTCCTTCCGGTGAATTGCCCCTGCGGCGTCGCCTCATCAAACGACCCGTAATCGAAGTAGGTGATCCGCGCTCCCATCGTCCCCCAATTCCTGACAGGCTGAGCGTACCCAATCGTGCCGGAATTGAAATCCAGCACGTGCTTAAGGTACGTGAGCGACACCCACCGATTTTCCACATCCCCCAATGTGGCGGGATTAGTGTGCATGGCATCGATCTCTCCGGGCACCGCGACCAATGTTCCCATCGCCGCCGCCCCTCGCGCGGTCGATTCCATCCTCAGCAGCTCAAATCCCACCGTGCCTTGCCCATGAACGGCTGTAACGAAAGTCATTCCCCCGATCAACAAGAAGGCGATTCGCCTCATGGCTTGCTCCTAACCACTAATAGCATCATTATTGGAGAAAGTCGTAACGGACGACGTGTCCAGCGCACTTTCCAGGGCAGTCTCCGAAACTACTTGACCATGACCATCTTCACGCACTGACTGCCCTCGCTGCTTTGTAGTCTTGCCAAATAGACTCCCGAACCGAATGGCGATGCGTCCCAGACTTTGCTGAATTCTCCAGCGGATCGAGACTCATCCACCAAAGTCACGACTTTCTGCCCCAGGACATTATAAATAGTCAAATTGACCGGACCAGGTCGGGATAGGTAGAATCGCAACACTGTGGATGGGTTAAACGGATTTGGGTACGCAGGAAACAAGGTCACCTGGTTCGGCAGGGGCGATAATGGTCGTCCCTGGACTGACAAAGCCTGCGAGCAGTCGAAAATCTCGAGATGATAATGGTCTGCAACGTAAGCGAAATTACCTGATGCTGCCGCCGCAAGAGCCAAACCCGGAGTGTCATAGAATCCCACCTCAATTGGGTGAATCGGATCTGAAATATCAATCACGCGAAGTCCCTTTGAATAATCCGCCACAATAGCATGGTTTCCAGTGACCGTCACATAGCCAGCAATTCCGGGTGTGTCGCAGAATCCCACTTCGTGAGGATCGGCTGGCGCAGAAACATCAATCACACGCAAGCCAGAAGCACCATATGCCACATAGGCACAGTTCCCAGAAACATCTACACCATAAGACTCGTCGTCCAGGATCAAATAACCTGCTTCGACGGGTTGGCTTGGATTGGAGACATCGACAATCCGCAAACCTGCGTCAGAGGCTGCAATATATACATAGGTCCCCGACACTGCCACGCCCCAAACAGCTGCCGGTGCATTATAGATCCCAACTAACGTGGGATTGGCGGCAATCGCGATGTCAATGACGCGCAACTCAGAGTAATCAAATATGACATAGGCGTAGATCCCATCTACAGACACCACACCTGCGTAATGGGATGTGTGATAACCCCCAATTTCCGTCGGTTGCTCAGGATCAGAAATGTCAATCACACGCAAACCCCTAGACAGGTTCGCCACATAGGCACAGTCTCCTGACAGAGCCACATCACACGTAGAGGAGCCTGCATTATACGAACCCACCTCGAAGGGATTAGACGGATTGGAGACATCAAGCACACGGAGACCTGCGGCCCCACATGCCAAGAAGGCGTAGTCTCCAGACAAAGCCACAGCCGCGACCACCCCGTCGCCGATATAGGTCGCAACCAGCACAGGATTAGAAGGTGAAGCCACGTCAATAATCCGTAGTCCCGAACCTTGATCTGCCACATAGGCATAGTTCCCCAATAATTCAACTCCCCGTGCCCCCGCGCAACCAATGGATCCGACCAAGGTAGGATTGACCGGATTGGAAACATCGATCACATGCAAACCCGAATAAGAAGCCGTCAGGTATACATAGCTGCCCATTATTGCCACGCTACCGCAGTAGGGGGGCGTCAGACAAGAACCTACTTCGATTGGGTGCGCTGGATTGGAGACATCGATCACTCCAAGGCCCTCACTGCCACTCGCCACATAGGCAAAGGAACCAGATACTGACACATCACCGGCATATAGTATTGTGACGCAAAATCCAGTCTCAGCAGGACTGAAAGGGTCGGAAATATCTATGATTCGTAAGCCCGCACTCCCATCCGCCACATAAGCATAATTCCCCAAAACTGCCACGCCATAGGCACTTCCCGGTGTATCACAGAAACCCACCTCAATGGGAAGCTCCGGCACAGATACATCAATAATGCGCAACCCAGATTCGCCACAGGCGGCATAGACATAGTCACCCGAAGCAGTCACTGCAAATGCCATGCTCGGTACATCGTAAAAGCCCGCTTGAGAGGGATTGGTCGGAATTGATGCGTCAATTATGTACAAACCGCCACCCCGATCCGTCACTAACGCATAATCGCCCGACACTCCCACCGCATATCCCAGCACCTCGGAATCCCAAGAACCGACCTCGAAAGGATGATTCGGCTCAGTGATATTGACGATGTGAAGACCCGACTCTTCACAGACCACATAGGCATAGTCTCCCGAAACGGCAAGCCCGTAGAGTTGATCCCAATAGCTGTAGATACTTGACAGCATGGTCACATTCAAGCTGTCCTGAGCGTAGACGCCGGTAAGCAGCGCTGTCAGCAGCATCCCACCCACTACCAATCGAAAACGGATCTTGCCAGACATATTGACCTCCACCAATCAAATTGTCGGGGGCATCATCAGGATTGGGAAGAGGCAGCCCCACAGGAAATGAAGAACGAGAAGACTGATCGACTAAAGAGTCCCTGTTTCTAAGTTAACCAATTCTGCGTGCAAAGTCAAGGATTTCTTTCGCCCCAATATATGTCCTCTGGTTGTTGCTCCTCCCATTCTTTCATGATACGCCGCTTCTTCCGCCATACCATGATGCCAGCCAATCCAAGAAGCGGCACGAAGGCGATCGTCACATAGAACATCGGATCTGCCAGAACCGCCCACCGATATTGCTGGCGAACCTTCTTCAGAAAATCATACTCAAACGCCGCCTCATCGATTCCGTACACCTTGACCATTGCAGAATCGAAATTGCCGGTCGCCTTCAACTGATTCAGCAGATCCCGAATCCCTTCCCATCCTCGTATAAGCCGCAGATCGTCCACAGCCAGGGTGCTTTCCAGATACGCCAGCCGCGCATCCTGAGCGGACATCCCCATCACGTGGTCAATATCGAACAATGTAAGCAATCGCCCGGATAGAATCGCCCACGACAGGATCGACCTGGGCAAACTGGCGCCCTCGCCGCTCAATGTGACCGCCAGCCCCTCGTTCAACCACGTGGGAAAAAGCACATCCCCCAAATCCGATTCCAATTCAAGATGCACCAATTCGTGGACTGCGGTCGTACTCAGATCCCGGAGTGGCGTCCCGAAGGTCGGCGATTTCAATACCATCATCTGCCGCTCCGGAATCGAGTACCCAGTCGCCCAGGCGGGAAGATCAACCTGGCTCAGTTGGAAGAAATCCTCCAGAGTGGGTGCGATGTAGATGTCGGCGTGCTTCAAAAGAGGCAATCCCAGCCGTTCGCGAATGACAGGATATTCTTGATTCAATGCCTTCAACACGCCAGGCAGATTCTTGGAATCTTGAGGATGATAGTAGATGGTGAATGGTGGAGAATGCTGGACCTGCCATACCATCGCCCGCAATGGAGCCGCCCAGCCCGCGCACAGCAGGAAAGCGAAAATCAACAGCGTCCGCTTGGTTAAGCGAATCACATGTGCCCAGGGCGATGCTGACAAGATACCCATATCTCTACTTGTTAAACCACGTCGTTGGGTGTCCGTTCCCCGCTGCGCAAATCCCATCAAAGTCCGCTGCAAAGTCCGCTGCAAAGTCCGCTGGCAGACGCCCTCGTCTGCCAGAACCGTCACACGAGGGCGTGTGACCGCGGATATGGCGCTACGCAAATCCCATCGGATCCACATCAATCGCCATTGAAACCTTCCCGGGGAGCTCAACCGCCTGATATGCCTGCTTGGTCAGACTCACCGCCCGCCGCAATCGATCGCCAGCGGGATCCTCGTCACGGCGCGTCCGTACTAATATCTGATATTGATACATGTCCTTCGCTCGTGATACTGCCGCCGGCGCTGGACCCACGATATCGATAGGACCAGGACGATCCTTGAACAACTCCGCAAAGCGTTCCGCAGATGATTGAACGTCCCGTTCGAGCTTTCCCTGAAACCGAATCACCACCAGCCGGCTGAACGGGGGATAATCCAGCTCGCGGCGTGCTTCGATTTCGTGGTCGTAGAATCCGCGATAGTCATGATTGACCACCGGCTCCAGCACGGCATTCTTGGCATGATAGGTCTGAATCAGCACCTTTCCCTGACTGCCTCTTCGACCCGCTCGCCCTGCCGCTTGACTCAGCAATGCGAATGTGCGTTCCGAAGCCCGGAAATCCGGCAGGAACAATTCCGTGTCCGCGGAAATCACACCGACCAGCGTCACTTCCGGCATGTCCAGCCCCTTTGCCACCATCTGTGTTCCAACCAGGACGTCATATCCGCCCTCCAGGAAAGCCGAGAGGATACGGCGGTGCGATCCACGGCTGGTGGTCGTATCCGAATCCATCCTGACCGCTCTGACATCCGGCAACAGGGCTTCCAATTCTTCTTCGACCCGTTCTGTGCCAGTACCGGTGTAATCCAAACGGTGGCTGCCGCACTTCGGGCACACGGTGGGCGCTTCCTTGCCGAATCCGCAATAATGGCACCGGAGCCGATGACCCCGCTTATGATACGTCAACGTGATCGCACAATGCGGACATTCCTGGACGTCGCCGCAATCCAGGCAACGGATGAAGGTCGAATATCCCCGGCGGTTCTGCAACAGTACTACCTGTTCCCCTACTATCGCACGTTCCGAGATTGCTGTCAGCAACTCAGGAGTGAATGCCGCACCGACATATGGCTCGTCGCGCTTCTCCGTCCGATCGATGATGTTGACTTCCGGCATCGGTACCCCATCTGCACGTTTCGACAAATCCACTCGATCATATTTGCCATCCTGGGCATGGAAAAAGGACTCCATGGAAGGCGTCGCCGATCCCAGAATCACGGCGGCTTTCTCCATCTTCGCTCGCATCAGAGCCGCATCTCGGGCATGGTATCGGGGCGCCGGATCGAATTGCTTGAAAGATGGGGAATGCTCCTCGTCGACGACAATCAATCCCAACCGAGGCAAAGGGGCAAACACCGCCGATCGAGCGCCCACCACCACCGGGTACTTCCCCTCGAAAATCAGCCGCCACAATCGGGCACGATCGCCGGGCGTCTGACCGCTGTGCTGCACCGCCACCCGATCACCGAAAGCGCCACGAAACCGTCGAACCGTCTGCGGCGTCAAGGAAATCTCCGGCACCAAGATCAGCGCGGTCCGACCGGAGTCGAGGACCTGCCGGATGGCTTCGATATACAGAAGTGTCTTGCCGGATCCGGTGCAACCGAACAGGAGAATCGGCTTAGGATCTGCTTCAGTCAAGACTCGGGAAATCACCTGAGCCGCCTGACGCTGCTCGTCAGTGAATGAGTCCGGTCCCGGCATCGACTCTGGCGCATCTTCGTCCGCAAAATCGAACGAGTCTTCTCGCAACACCTTCTGCACTAATCCCCGCCGGATTAACGCCGTTAGACTGCTCTTGGCGGCACCGGTCAATGCTACTATATCGTCCCAGGTCAATCCGTCGGGCGCTGCCGCCAGCGCCTCCAGGATTCGAATCTGCTTTTGAGCACGAGCCAGCGTCTTGCCCCACTCTGACTCGCCAATCGCGGAGGCTGACTCGGTCAACTTATACCAACTCACAAATCGTGGAGGGGCGACCGTCTCCACCACCTCCCGAATTTCGATCAGACCAGCTTTGGTCATGGCAGTGATCGTCGAGCGCAAAGAACGGCTTCCTATTGCCGATTCCAATGCCTTGACAGTTTTCGGACCTGACTCCCGCAGAACCGCCAATATCTGAAGCCAGCGGGTATCCATATTCTCCGTGGACCGAGCACTGTCGGAGGACGACGGCAGAGTTACCATCCTCCTGGCGGGAGACAATAATCCCGCCGGAAGCGCTGCTTTCAGCGCTTCTCCCCACGAACACAAATAGTAATCCGACAACCAATGGGTGAAGTTAAGGAGGGATTCCGGCAAGGGAGGCAGGTCAGCTCGAACGTAGGCGACCGATCTGAGCTTGTGAAGCGGCTTCCCCCGACGAACCTGGATGATGACACCCTGAAGCAGTCGGGATTTGACTGGCACCTGGACGATACGACCCACGACTGCCGCACCATACTGCGGTTTTAGCAATCGATAGGTGAGAGGTTCCGTGTCGGGAAGCGGCAACGCCACATCCACCAACGGAACGTTCCAAACACGAGCCGTCATTTCTTCTTAACCGAGAAACGGATCGGAACTCCTTGGAATCCAAAATTCTCGCGAAAACGACGCTCCAGGAACCGGATATAGTGCAGCGGAATCAGATCCGGGAAATTGGAAAAAACCACGATCGTTGGCGGAATGGAGTCTGCCTGAGTCGTGTAAGAAATCTTGATGTCGTTGCCCTTGACCGCCGGCGGCGGTTGCTGGCTTGTGACCTGATTCATAAAATCGTTTAATTCGGCGGTGGGAATCCGCTTCTGGCGTTCCTTGGCAATGGTCTCTGCCCGTTCGATCACTTGAAACACGCGAAGCCGGGTCTTGGCAGATACGCTTAAAAGAGGGATATACCACAGATTCGGAATCTTGCCCTGGATGTTTTTCTCCCACTGGTGAAACGTAGTGTGGTCCTTTTCTACCAAATCCCACTTATTGACGACCAAGAGCACTCCGATCCCGCGGTGAACAGCTTGCTGCAATACCCTGACATCCTGCTGAGTCAGCCCGTCAGATGCATCGATCAGCACCACCGCGACATCGCAACGCGCCAACGCCTGTTCCGTTCGAAGCGTCGAAAAAAACTCCACGCTTTCCTTGATACGCGACCGTTTCCGAAGACCCGCCGTGTCGATCAATGTGATCGGTCGCCCGTAGTACTGGACTCTTGTATCAATTGCGTCTCGGGTAGTGCCTGGGGTAGAGGTCACAATCAGACGATCCTGTCCCAAAATCGCATTTACCAGGCTGGATTTCCCTACATTGGGGCGCCCTACAACAGCCAGCTTCAACCCCTCCTCGATGGGCTCCGTGGTTTCCGGCTTAAACGGAAACGCCTTGACTACTGCGTCCAGTAAATCGCCCACTCCCAATCCGCCCAGCGCCGAAATGGGAAACGGATCCCCCATTCCCAGGTTGACAAATACACCGGATTCCCATTCCCGCTCAGGATTATCGACTTTATTGACCGCCACGAACATCGGCTTCTTAGACCGCTTCAGCAAATCCCCGATCTCCAGGTCGATATAAGTGATGCCGGTTTCCACATCTACCAGGAAAATCAGCACATCCGCAGACTCCACCGAAAACAGCACCTGCTCACGGATGGCAGCCTCCATCAGGTCTGCGGATTTGGGCACAAAACCGCCGGTATCGACCAGCCAGAACGTCACACCAACCCATTCCGAGCGGATGACGTGACTATCTCTCGTAATTCCAGGCTCTTGCGCCGTCACCGCCTTCTTCGTCCGGCTGATTCGGTTGAACAAGGTGGATTTTCCGACATTGGGTCTGCCGATGATAGCGACTTGCGGTAATCTCATGGGGAAATTTCGCTCTTTTTAGCGGCTTTTTATCGCTTTTCTTTCACTTTTTTTCACTTATTTTTCGCAAAATTAGCGGAAATTTCACTTTTTCGCCGTACACGAAGACCGGTATTTTCAATGACTTGCAAAATTCTGATAACGTCAAGTCATCTAAAAACATACCGTTACCATTCAAGAGGTTCGGCGGCAGCACCACTGCATCACCTAATTCGTGCTGTTTCAATTCGTTAAGTATGTCCCTCCCGAAGAGCAGTCCGGACACGGTGACCGACTCGCCAAGAAGCTGATTCTTGACTTCTATGATATTGATATTTAAACCATTAACAAATAAAAAAAGCGGCATCAGTCGTTCGCGCAAGATCGGAGCTGCCAGTACACCGGTTACAATGCTTAAGTGAATATTATTCAATTGATTAGGCAACTGCTTGCGCTGGGATTGTAAGTCATTAATTAACATGCGGATCAGTCCGACTCCATTCTCGATCTGCGGGAAATCTTCGTAATAGGAAGTACCTGGAATTCTTGAATTTGTCATGAGAAGCAATTCGTCGGACGGATAGACAAGCCTCGTCCCATATCTTTGTAAATACTGCTTTTGCCACCGCCGGACCGCCCTCATCACCGCCCGAGCCTCCTCGATTGTCATGGATCGAATCGGGGTCAAGCCGTTCCGGTGCTTGGTTAAACCTACAGGAACCAAGGAGATAGACTGCACACCGGGTACAAATCGGGTCAGGTCTTGCACGGTATTTCGCAGTACGTCGCCGTCATTCCACCCTGGACAGATCACAATTTGCGCATGCAAGCGAATACCGGAATCCGTCAATAACCTCATTGTATTCAATATATTATCCGGCTTCTGAAGTCCGAGAAGTCGCTGCCGAATTCGCGGATCGGTGGCATGGACGGACACATACAGTGGCGACAGGCGTTCTTCAATTATCCGCTGTAAATCATTGTTACTTAAATTTGTTAGGGTGACATAATTCCCGTGCAGGAACGACAGCCGGTAGTCCTCATCCTTGACATACAGCGATGCGCGCAGATTCTGAGGCAACTGATCCACATAGCAAAACACGCAATTATTAGTGCAACGCCTGGTTTGTAAATCGGATAGCACGATGCCCAGGTCCTGATCGGGATCTTTCCGGCATGTCAAGGTCACCGGCTTTCCGTTGCGTTGAATGGTGACGGTGATGTCCGATTCGCTGGACCAAAAGATAAGTCCTAAGACATCGTAAATCTCGTGGTTATCGATAGTTAGCAGCCGATCACCGGCTTGCAAGCCAAGCCTTGCCGCAATGCTTTCCGGTGCGATTTCGGTGATGCGGATCATTGAAAATCAGAATATTACTTGACTACCTTCGAACAAAAAACCCTCTCTTCCAAGAGGGGCGAACTCTGCATGTCTCATGGGCATCCTGCCCATGAACCCACACGGGCGAGACGCCCGTGCTACCCTATGTGGGAGAGCGGCTGACGGGGCTCGAACCCGCAACACCCAGCTTGGGAAGCTGATACGCTACCAGTTGCGTCACAGCCGCATGGACGGCGTCAAGCGAAGGCGCATGACCGCACCCTCGCCGATAAAGCGGTGTCAGGTGGGGACACCTGACACCACACATAGATGTGCCCTCACGTGACATGAACCGTGGTGTCATGTGCCCTCACTTGACACCAAGTCAATATACACCATTCGAGGGGAAAAGTCAAGCAGAAAGTGTGAAGGTGTGAAAGTGTGAAAGAAAGCCACCCATTGCCCCCCGCAGTGTAGGGGAAAATAAATGGGTCTCACGCAGAGGCGCAAACGACGCAAAGACGTGTGAAAGTGTGAAGGTGTGAAAGAAAACCCGCCAGGTTACTCTTCGCTTGTCCAAATGGACGCCTACGGCGAAACCCGGCGGGAACAAATTGTTGAATTGTCAAATTGCTAAACTGTCGAAATGGTCGATTGCTCGATCGCAGAATTGCCAAATTGTCGAATTGTCAAATTGTTCGATTGGTCGATTGTTAGGGCAGGTGCGAACTCCCAAGTCGTCGGCTCGGTAGGAGGAGGATACCGATCTTGCGCCGAGGACGTTCGGCAATTCCTAATTCGTAATTCCTAATTCGTAATTCCTAATTCGTAATTCTCTGCAGTATTTCCTCCCTGGTGTATGCCCTGCCTGCCGCGATGAATTCCAGCCTGGAGAGCGGGTCGGTAATGGCGATGACGTCGTAGAACATGCCGTCGGCGTACCGGACTGCCCAGGCGTGGACGTAGGTGGTGTCGGTGGTCAAGCCGTGGAACCAATATGGACCGGCATATTCCTCGGAAAAGAAGACCAGGTAAGCAGTGACGGTGATCGGGCAGCCGAAGATGGATTCCGTAATCGGCGCCCAGGTCAAATGGGCGTCATTGCCTTGAATGTTAATGACGACCGTCGGGGTAGCAGGGGTGGAAATTTGCTGACCGGTCAGGGGAATACGGACATACCCACCCTGTTGATTGATAGCGTCGGTCATAATCAACAGTGTATCATAATGAATCCCATCTGACAATGGATCATATGCGATCGTCAGACTGCAGGCGCTGACCTGCCCTGGAGCAAGAGTCATAGTGTCGCAGTTAGATACAATAAAGAAGTGTGGTCCGGCTAGTTGTAACGGAGAACAGACCACGATTGATTCAATCCCAAAGTTCCTAAGACGGAAAGTTTGAGAAGACGTTAGAGGACATTCCAGCACCCCGGCATTCCAAGTGATCACTGGAGTCTGCAGTTGAGAAAGGTATACTAATGCCAAATAGCCTTGTGTTGAAACGATAGAGAAGTTGCTATCGGAAATATCGGATAGGGTGTCAAGTAACGCACTGACTCGTATCCGGCAGCTATCGGATAGAGGATCAGTGGCCAAGAAGATTTCCTCACCATCGTTTTGCGTGCTGGTTGCCACTATTTCCCAATTTTCTGCTGGATAATGGCGGTTCAGTTCAATTTTCACATTGCCAATAAAACCTGTTCCTATCCAGCGCACATTTGCCGAGTCCAAGATTTGCCATTCCTCTCCTCCATTGGGTGAAACGACATATAGTTGACGTTCAGGAGCCAATCTTATCAACCAGACATCGCCGCTGCCTGCGCCATAGGAATTGGTAGATCCGGTAATGATATACCCCCCGTCGGTGGTTTGCCGAACACTGTAACCAAAATCGTCAATGTTCCCTCCGAAAGTGCGATTCCATTGCTGGTCTCCCGTGGCATCGGTTTTAATCAACCAGACATCTGGATTGCCAGCGCCATAGGAATAGGTCTCTCCGGCAATGATATACCCCCCGTCGGCTGTCTGCTGAACACTGTAACCACAATCATAACTGCTCCCCCCGAATGTGCGATCCCACTGCTCGTTTCCCGTGGCATCGGTTTTTATCAACCACACATCATAATTGCCAGCGCCATAGGAATCGGTTTCTCCGGCAATGATGTAACCGCCGTCGGTGGTCTGATGAACGCTACGACTCAAATCTGAAGTGCTCCCCCCGAAAGTACGATTCCACTGCTGGTTTCCCGTGCCGTCGGTTTTTATCAACCAGACATCATAATTGCCTTCGGAGCCGGTAGTCCCGGCAATGATATACCCCCCATCGATGGTCTGCTGAACACTGTAACCATAATCTGAAATGCTCAGCCCGAAAGTACGATTCCACTGCTGGTTTCCCGTGGCATCGGTCCTAATCAACCAGATATCGCAATTGCCTCCGCCATAGGAACCGGTATATCCGGTAATGATATACCCCCCGTCGGTGGTCTGGTGAACACTGAGACCGAATTCAGAACTGCTCCCCCCGAAAGTACGATTCCACTGCTGGTTTCCTGTGGCATCCGTTTTTATCAACCAGACATCAAATTCGCCTGCGCCATAGGAAGTGGTATATCCGGCAATGATATACCCCCCGTCGGCGGTCTGCTGAACACTGTGACCATAATCACGACCGCCCCCCCCGAAAGTACGATTCCACTGCTGATTTCCCATGGCATCAGTTTTTATCAACCAGACATCATCGTTGACTGGGCCATAAAACGTGTTGAATCCCGCAATGACGTACCCCCCGTCGGTGGTCTGCTGAACACTCCAACCTGCGTCGGATCCGCTCCCCCCGAAAGTCTTTGTCCATAGTGTGTCAGGAGCGGGTTGGGCGAAAGCGGATGCCGCAAACAGCAATGGAATAACCAGAATCAACTTCTTCATTTTTCAACCCCGTCCTTTTAATTAAGAATTACGAATTAAGAATTAGGAATCAGGAATTCGCCTGCGGAGAACAAGTTACGAATTTATCAACCTAAGGCGGATTATGAATCAGCCAAGCAAATGCAATATAGTGTCCACACATGGGGCAGGTAAGAGCAGGATTCCCTGGTCAGAATTTAGGGAAATCGACGGTTAAAGTCAAGCGAAATCTTTGAAGACAAGAGAAAATTACGAATTAAGAATTAGGAATTAAGAATTAGGAATTGCCAAAGCCAAATTACGAATTAGGAATGAAGAATTAGGAATGAAGAAGGGCCGACGCTGACAAAGGGCAGGACCCGCAAAGCGGCTCCGCATCTAAGCGAAGACAAGAGGGCAGGAGTTGAGACAACTCCGCCCCTACGAAAGACAATTAAGAATTACGAATTAGGAATGGGGAATGGGTGGGGTCAGATGCCGCAGGCGGCTTGACCGTGCTTTTTCAAATACTCCTGATGGTACTCCTCAGCACGGTAGAAGATTTGCGAGGGCACGATTTCGGTCACGATGGGATTGCGGAATTTCCCGCTTTTGGCGAGAGCCTCTTTGGAGGCGATAGCAGCGGATTGCTGCTCGGGAGTGAAGTAGAAAATGACAGATCGATATTGCGAACCGACGTCCGGTCCCTGGCGATTCGGAGTGGTCGGGTCATGAAGTTCCCAGAATGCCTTCAAAAGATCATTGTAGGACACCACGGACGGATCATACACCACTTGCACGGTTTCGGCATGACCGGTTCTGTCGGTGCAGACGTCCTTGTAAGTCGGGTTCTTAGTGTGACCGCCTTCATAGCCGACTTCGGTGGAAATGACGCCTTTGACGTTATCGAAGTCAGCTTGCACGCCCCAGAAACATCCGGCGGCAAAGGCAGCGGTTTCGGTATGTTCAGGAACCATAGTATTATCCGATTTCTTGGTGTTTTCGGAACTCAACAGCCGATGGGTCGTCAGCCCTGCAATTGCAGACGCCAGAACTATTATCAATACGTATTTCGCTTTCATCTCGACCTCGTTTCAATGCGCCTCTCGGATGGATCTGGCATGATTCTGAAGAGGAGGTAATTGGCAAACTACGGAAAGCGGGATAGGTTCCTGGGGGAATTAGGAATTAGGAATTAAGAATTAGGAATTAAGAATGGGGAAAGCGATTGGAGCCGGCAAGTTGCGTGGTGCAATTCGAGAATTGGAAATTGCCGATCGAGGATCAGGAATTGCGCGATTTCGTGGTCTTGATGATAGAACCAAGTATTCGCATAAGCTCATCGCAGTCAGACAAAAGTGATTCGCTGAGCTTCTTCTCAAGATACCCGGCATCCGACAGGAGCCTGAGCCAATAATGCGTTTCCCGGGCTTCTTTATAGGAGACGGCGATCTTGCTCAGAAAGTCTTTGCGGGATTGAGCACCGATTCCTTCCTCTGCGTTTGCACCGATAGAAGTACCGCTTCTAAACACTTGTTTCGCCAGCAAATATTCCTTCCTCTCTTCCACCAAGTACTTGTAGAGTCTGACCATTCTGAGGGCAAAGGCATAGCTTTTTTCCCTTATCACATTGGTTTCTTTCATTGAGCATTCCTAATTCGTAATTCCTAATTCTCAATTAGTGCGGCGGCTATTCGCCGGTGGGAGTGCTGATTTCAGGAACGACTGGGGGCAGGACTTCTTTCAATTCGTAGAGGCTTCGTCCGAGGACAATTGCGCCCAGGATGCAGCCGATACCGCAGAGGAGCAAAGTGTAGGGGGCGCCGATTTCGCCTGCCAGGATGCCTGCGATCAGGCTGCCCAGTGGCGCCATGCCGATGAATGCCATCGCATGGAAACTCATGACGCGACCGCGTTTGTCGTCGTCCACGATGGTCTGGAGCATGGTGTTGCCGGACGCCATTTGCACCATCATGCCGAAGCCGACAAATACCATAGTGAGCATGGAAAGCCATTGGACATGAGATAGGGAGAATGCAACAAGTCCGCTTCCGAGGATGGCGGTCGAAATGGGGATGATTCTCTCTAATCCTTGAGTGCTTTTCCTGGCAGCCAGATACAAGGCACCGGTCAAGGCGCCAGCGCCGGAAGCTGCCATCAAGAATCCGAGCGTGTGCGGACCACCGTGCAAGATGTCGCGCGCAAATACGGGAGCCAAAACCGCATAGGGCATGCCCAGAAGACTTCCCATAGCGATGAGCATCAAGACGGAACGGATCGAAGGGTGGCGCATGGCGTAGGAAAAGCCTTCCTTGATGTTTTGCATCATGTTCTTGTCATTGCGCACTATTTGCCTGGGAGTCAGTTTCATGAGGAAGAGGGCGATGACGACCGCGATGTAACTGACGCCGTTCAGGAGGAAGCACATGCCTTCGCCCACGGCGGCAATCAGAACGCCGGCGACCGAAGGTCCGATCAATCGGGCGCCATTGAACATAGCGGAATTCATCGCGATGGCGTTGACCAGGTCTTCTCGTTTCTCGACGATCTCCACGAGAAAAGACTGCCGGGAAGGCATGTCGAAAGCGTTGATGAAGGCAAGGATGATGGAAAGGACGATGATGTGCCAGACCTGGATATGCCCGGAGATTACCAGCGCCGCCAGAATTAGTGCTTGGAACATCGCCAGGATCTGGGTAATGATGAAGATCCGGCTGCGGTTGAAACGGTCGGCGTACACTCCGGCGACAGGAGCCAGTAGAAAGGTGGGGAATTGTCCGACAAAGCCGACGATGCCCAATAGGAACACGGAATTAGTGATTCGATACACCAACCAGCCCAATGCGATGCGCTGCATCCAGGTTCCGACCAAGGAAATGCCTTGACCGCCAAAAAAGAGCCGGTAATTTCGGTAACGGAAGGTGCGAAGGATGTATTTTAAGCCGCTGACTTCATATCCATCGTTTTCGTGGTTGTTCAACGTTTCCTCTTCTCGTGATGATCGATGCTGGTCGGACCAGTACAAGTGGTGACATGGTCATTGAGTCTTGACATATATTTTAGCGAAAATGTTCCACAAAGTCAAGAGCTTTTAGTCACAAGCGACCGAACAGAGTGCCAGGTGGGGACAC
>Ga0299915_10000052_pt1 | contig 82280 bp, 72 predicted proteins | sample RVTome_13_FD_200263 | JGI IMG/M metagenome (GOLD analysis project Ga0299915, IMG submission 200263) | Soil microbial communities from uranium-contaminated site in the Upper Colorado River Basin, Wyoming, United States - RVT92D227 (version 2) ...
GCCCTCGGCATTCTCGAAAAAGCCAAGGCCAATAACGTGAATGTTTACCTTCCGGTTGATGCCGTTAATGCTGATAAATTTGATGCCGAAGCAGCAACAGGCAAATCAAAGATTGATCAAACGCCGGATGGTTGGATGGGACTTGATATTGGAGAGGAAACCATGAAAATTTTTTCCGAAGTAATTGCGAATTCCAAAACCATACTTTGGAACGGTCCCATGGGTGTGTTTGAAATGCCTAAATTTGCTGCAGGTACATCAGTCATCGCCAAAGCCATTGCTGATGCCACAGTAAAAGGCGCCTACAGCCTGATCGGCGGTGGTGATTCCGTTGCTGCAATAAATAAAAACAAGCTGGCTGATAAAGTCAGCTATGTTTCCACTGGTGGCGGAGCCATGCTCGAGTATATAGAAGGTAAAGAACTTCCGGGAATTAAGGCCATTCGCAAGTAAGGTATGTTTTTCCAAAGTTACCTGATAATTGCCCGTTCTGGCTTCGAATCGAGTCATTACGGGCATCTATTTAAGATTCAAGGTAAAGAAGGCTAACTTTATTTTGTCTGGGAAAATGTTAATTTAATCATGGTTATTTTGATAAAATTGAAATATGACAATGAACAAGCATAAAATCGCCATACTCGGAGGAGGTAATCTGGGCATGTCTCTGGCCAAAGGACTGATTGTATCCAAACAATTCACACACCGGGATATCATTCTTACAGAAAAAAGGGAATCCCGCATTGAGCAGCTTAAGAACCTTGGTTTTCAGGTAACCAGTAATAACCATGACGCTGTAAGTAAGTCGCAGATCATCATGATGTCTGTCAAGCCTCAGCAGTTTAATACCCTTGCTGAAGAGATCAGGGGTGCTCTGTCACCCCACCATATTCTTGTTTCTACTGTCACCGGCATAACCCACAAGGAAATAGAATCTGCCTTGGGAAAACTGCCTGTATTCAGGATCATGCCTAATACTGCCTTGGAAATCTGCGAGTCAATGACCTGTATTTCTTACAAATACACCGATTCTACTCATGAAAACCTGATTTTACCGCTATTTGAAAAACTGGGGAAGGTACTTATCATACCCGAGGAACTGATGGGAGCTGCCACTGTTGTCGGGGCCTGCGGAATTGCCTTTGCTCTCAGGTTTATGCGTGCCATGTCGCAAGGGGGAATTGAAATTGGATTTAATTCTGAGATGTCACAGCTGATTGCTGCGCAAACTGTGAAAGGAGCGGCCAAGCTTATCGTTGAGACCAGTAATCATCCTGAAAAGGAGATCGACAAAGTGACCACACCCCAGGGGATTACCATTTCAGGACTCAATGAAATGGAACATCAGGGACTTAGTTCAGCCGTCATCAGAGGACTGATCACCTCATATAACAAACTCGAAAATCTCAGTTCTCCTGCTCACAAATCCGGAAAATAAACGGAATAAGTTGGCCGACTGCTGTAATTATACGAATAGAAAAATACCAACTCATGAACAGCTTAGAAAAATTCCCGCAATACCTGTTTGATCAGTACAACAGTTTCAAAAAGGAAGTTCCATCCATGACCAAGGCACATCGGTTCATCGATAACCTTATTTTCTTTCTTTTCCCTTTTAAAATCGATAAGAAATTAACTCTCCCGCTTATTGATTTGAACCTTGCGCAGTTGCAACTCGATTTTAAGGACCTTCTCACTCCGCTGGAACCAATCCTTGAGAGATCAATCAATGATTTGAATACTGAGTTTTTTTCTACTGTGCCCGATATATATGACAGTCTTATCAAGGACGCCCAGCTATTTGTCGATTTTGATCCTGCCGCACGGACACGTGAAAGTGTAATCCTGTATTATCCTGGCTTTTATGCCATTGCAGTTTACCGCCTTGCCCACAAGCTGTTTGATCTTAAGATTCCCTATGTACCACGCATGATAGCTGAGTTTGCCCATAGCAAGACCGGCATCGACATTCATCCCGGTGCATTAATCGGTGAGCACTTTTTTATTGACCATGGCACCGGCATTGTTGTGGGAGAAACCACAATAATCGGAAATAACGTTAAGATTTACCAGGGCGTGACCCTGGGAGCTGCTTCAGTGAATAAGAGCATGCAGGGAAAAAAACGCCATCCCACCCTGGAGAACAATGTCATCGTTTATTCAGGCAGTACAATTCTGGGCGGAGATACCGTCATTGGTCATGATACCGTCATCGGCGGTAATGTCTGGCTTACAAAAAGTGTTCCTCCCTTCTCGGTGGTTTTTCACGAGAGCAAAATAACCATAAGAGAAAGTAAAGATACCACTAGTCCCATAAACTTTGTAATATGAAAGCAAACAGCATCCTCGACACCATCGGTAACACACCTCATGTGAGGATCAATCGTCTCTTCGGAAGTTCTTGCGAAGTATGGCTTAAACTTGAACGTGCCAATCCCGGTGGCAGTATTAAAGACAGAATTGCCCTTGCCATGGTTGAGGATGCTGAACAAAAGGGACTCCTGAAACCCGATTCGGTGATCATTGAGCCTACTTCTGGTAATACCGGCATTGGGCTGGCTATGGTTGCAGCCGTTAAAAAATACAGGCTCATCCTCGTTATGCCTGAGTCATTTTCTATCGAGCGTCGGAAAATCATGGCCTCCTACGGAGCTGAGTTTGAACTTACACCGCGAGAAAAAGGCATGAACGGAGCCATTGAAAAGGCCAATGAATTGGTTGCAGCTGATCCGAAGGCCTGGATGCCAATGCAATTTGAAAATGAGGCCAATGTTGCCATTCATCAGAAAACCACAGCCAGGGAGATATTGTTGGACTTCCCCGAGGGTTTGGATTACCTGATTTCAGGAGTAGGAACAGGGGGCCATTTAACCGGTGTGACGTACGAATTGAAAAAGAAATTTCCCCAAATTAAAACCTTCGCTGTTGAGCCCCAGCTTTCCCCGGTAATCAGTGGAGGTACGCCCGGATCACATCCCATACAGGGAATCGGGGCTGGTTTTATCCCCAGGAATCTCCACATCCGGTTGCTTGATGGTGTAATAACAATATCCAGGGAAGAAGCCTTTGAATATGCTCGTCGTGCTGCAAAAGAAGAAGGCATATTTGTGGGCATATCATCCGGAGCAGTTTTGGCGGCAGTAGCTAAAAAACTTCCTGAAATCCCTGCAGGATCACGGATACTAACTTTTAACTATGATACCGGGGAGAGATATTTGTCAATCGAAGGATTGTTTTAATGAAGCCCGCCGGGTAAGAACAACTCTTGCCTTATACCTCAGAGAATCATTTCGTTCCACCTGCTTGATGCCAATTAACTTTTCATTAACAAGGTCCCTGCTTAACAAAATATCAGTGTGTGTGTTATTTCTGCTGTGAGCTAATCTTAACATATGAGAGTTTTACTGGTATCCGTCCAGATCATATTATCATGCCTGATCCCGGTTTATGCCCAGGACAGAACCGTTCCCATGCTGAATTTTGCCGGATTTGAAAAATACCTGTGCAGCCAGTCAGATACGGTCTTCGTTATCAACTTCTGGGCTACCTGGTGCGGACCTTGCAGACGTGAGCTTCCGGAATTCGAAAAAATCCATAATGAACATTCCCGCGAAAAAGTAAAGGTTTTGCTGGTGAGCCTTGATTTCCCTTCTCAACTTGAAAAAGGGCTCATACCTTATCTAACCAATAACAGGATAACAGCCGATGTGGTTTTGCTCAATGAACCCGATGCCAATGCCTGGATAAACTTAGTGGATCCGTCGTGGACAGGCTCATTGCCCGCCACTTTGCTTTATACGGGTGGAAAAAGAATATTTTATGAGAAAGAGCTCTCCTATCAGGATATTAACAATTCAATCCATTTATTAATTGATCCATAAATCTGTATAATCATGAAAACAATTTTGTCAGTAATATTCGCAATTGTAGCAATCAACCTGCTTGCCGGTGAGGGCTACAAGGTTGGTGACCAAGCCGCAGATTTCAAGCTGAAAAACGTGGATGGCAACCTGGTAAGTCTGTCCGATTTCACTCAGACAAAGGGATTTGTTGTTGTGTTTACCTGTAATAATTGTCCATATGCCAAAGCATATCAGGACCGGATAATAGCAATTGATAAGGAATACAAACCCAAGGGATTTCCGGTTATTGCCATTAATCCAAACGATCCTGCAGTAGAACCCGGTGATTCATATGAAGCAATGGTAATCCGTGCCAAAGAGAAGGGCTATTCCTTTCCATACCTTTTTGATGAAAAACACGAGGTATTCAGGATGTATGGCGCTACAAGAACACCGCATGTATTTGTTCTGAAAAAGAATAACAAAGGTGAATTGATTGTCAGTTATATTGGGGCAATTGATGACAACCACCAGGATGCAACTGCTGTAAAACAGCCTTATCTTGAAAATGCCATTGATGCCCTGTTAAGCAACAAGAAGCCTGAACCGAATTTTACCAAGGCAATAGGATGTAGTGTAAAACAGAAGACCGGTCAGTTGTAATGCCCATATCCCTCACCTGTATTTTTTTGTTGGAGTGGTATTATCAGTGGCAGCCGTTTAATCAAAACATGATTCCGGCTGCTACTTACAATGCTTCTCTAGTTTTTTTACCTCAACTATACGGATTCTTAGTCTTCTTTCGGCATAAAATACTCATCAAAATCCTCATAGGACACCAGCACATAAATTACATGCTGCTTTGATGTAAAGGTACCGAAATATCCTTTGGTCAACATATCATTGGTCATGTCGGGCACTTCCGAATGGAAAAGCAATACTCCCTTTTGTTCCGCCAGGTTTGTCGAGTCACTTAAATATCTGACCAGGCAGGTATTACCCTTGTGTTCATGCCTTAATTTCAGTTGTGCGGCTTTGCCGGATATGCCCTTCCCTTTTCCCCGGTCGAGAATAACATATATCAGACTGTCATCCCCGGTCTTAGAGCTATAGATTTCCCCCTTCTTATATTGACAGCCTGATGTAACCGCCAGTATCAGAACAAAAATCACGAAACACCTATAAAACATGGTCAAAAAGTTTAGGGAAGTTTTTCAAATACTTTGCTGATATAACCGAACGCAGTATCCTGATCGTTGGTATTCAAAACTCCTGCCATCGTATTGCCCTTCTGACGCAAAAATATTGTGCCGTTAAACAAATCATGAATGATATAATATCCGTCTTTTAGCAGCACTTTATCCTCTTTCATCAGTGCAATATACTGGTCAATAATTTTTTGAATTTCCTCAGGTGTAAGCCTGATAATAAAAAGCTGAATATTCCCCTGAGCACCATATTTCGCCGTAAATGCAGCTCGGAAAAAGCTGTATCCAAGGAAATTCTGAGCAATATAGCTGTCCGACAAATAAATCTTCCCTTCTTCAGGAAACAGTTCAAGTTCATCAGGCAACTTTATCGGTTGTGCCAGCTGTGCATCTACTTTCTCTGCCACCAGGGCGATGGTGTTTTCATCAGCTTCAGCAATCCCGGCTGACATGACTTTAACATAGTAATTGCCTGCCATGAAATTAAGTACACCCTGACTTTTATAACCCTGTGAGCCAATCCTGACCTGTGGATAATCCGGCATCCTTTCTGCTGTATAAATGCCGTAAGTGTTTGCCAGTGTACTGTGCCTGTACAGTTCTACCCTGATAACCTGGTCTTTATTGGTATATTCCGCTATATGAAGATCCTGAAAATAATAACTCAGGAAGATATCTGCAGCTCCATTAATGAGTTCCCAAAGATCACCTGAGTTGTAAATTCTTTGTTCCTCATGCATTTTCCAGCCCTGGATCTGCGGAAATAAACTGCTGTCACCAGCCTGTACTTGCAATATGGCTACTAACAGAAACACCAAAGTTGTCAGTTTTTTTATCATCTTGATTGGATTAATTTAACGTAATAAGGAAGAAAAGTATTTATACAAGCATTTCCCTTGGCATGGCCGAAAGTCTGGAGACATCTGAAATTCTTTCAGCTACCTGAAATCCTTTGGGACAATTTACAGTACATACATCACAGTTGTTGCAGGGATTCAGGGATCCGTTAATTTGATCGAGCACCTGATAGGCGCCTTCATAATGCCTGTATCCATAGGTATACATGTAAGCTCTCATGTATTCATTCACAGGTAAATGCTTTTTGCATTGATCAATACACCGGTTGCATCCATCACAATACAAGCCAGCCTCCAATTTGGCTTCTTCCAGATCGGCTTTTTCTTCTTCGGTGAGATCCAGGTTTTCCATTACTTTAAAATTTTGTATCATCTGGTCATAGGTTACAATTCCCGGAATGGAAGTATGAATATTCTCATCCTTAAGGATCCATTTTAATGCTGCACTGCAATTTATCGGCCTTTGTCTTTCCTTATCCATAAAACCTCCGGCCATGGTTTTCATAGCTATTATCCCAATGCCTTTTTCAGCTGCCAGAGCTATTTTTTCTTTGATAAGGTCAGCATTTGAATGTCTAAAGTTTATGGCCGTAAGCACAACATTGTAAAAATTGCTGTCAATGGCGGCCTGTATAACTTCATGTTCACTGTTGTGAGTTGACATACCAACATACCTTGCCCGGCCTTGTTTTTTGATCTCCTCGAAAGCCTCTAAAAACTGAGGCGCCAGGGCAACATTTCTGGTTGAAACACCGTGCAGGTAAACAATATCTACATAGTTCATCTGTAGCCGTTTCAGGCTAATTTCAAATTTGGTAAGTATACTTGCTTTGGTAGCTCCGGGCCCCATCTCACCGGTGCGCCGGTCAATATCATCGGGATATACTTTGGTTGCCAGAACAAATGAATCACGTGGATAAGCTTTAAAAAGTTCTCCCAGCATTGTCTCATTCTTGCCGTCCTGATAACCATGGGCCGTATCGAAATGTACAAATCCCATATCAAAAGCTGATTTTACCAGTGCAGCATTGTCTGACCGCATTACCCCGAAACTCACAATGGGAAGCTCAATGTCGGTTTTTCCAAGCCGGCGTTTGATTATAACCGGTTCCCGTTCAGCTGGTTTTTTTGCATTGCCAAAGGTGCTTGTACCAAATAAGGCACCTGCTGTTCCTATTATTGAAGATTTTAAAAATCCCCTCCTGTTTAAGTTTAACTTCTTTCTCATGCTATAAATCTTTTAATTTCTTCATATGGCAAGTTATTATATTATTTATTTATTCTAAACATTACAACGGGCATTACTTGGAATTTATAATAATTTTAAATTATTTCACGTTGGAATTTTCCCGTTAGCCGACTGAATGTGTATAACTTTTTTGGCAGGCTTATCGTAAATAAACCAAATGATTTATTTTTGAGTTTGAATAGAAGAGATTTATTGGTAAAGATTTCACAATTGCAGAAAGTAATTATGCTGAAGAGTTTTTCAACCGGAATTATCACTTTATTGACTTTCACTTTTTCTACGCTTGATCTGGGTTCTGTAACGGATTGCTCATATGAACTTAAAAGTTCGGCTTTTGTAACCAGTCCAAAACCTGCCGGTTTGGATAGCCTGGTATTTGTATATGATAAATACATACAGAATGCTATCGACAGTCTAAAAAGTCCCGGTGCTGCTGTTGCACTTGTATATAAGGGTGAAATCATTTTGCTGAAAGGTTATGGCGTTAAAAAATCCGGAGGAACCGAAAAAGTGGATGTTCATACTGCCTTCCGACTTGGCTCTGTTTCGAAAGGTTTTGCATCAATACTTACCGGAATACTGGTTGAGGAAGGCAATCTCAGCTGGGATGACAGGATTCAGCATTATCTATCCGATTTCAGGATGAAGGATACATCGGCAGCTTCTCATATGACTATCAGGAATATCCTGAGCCATACGACAGGATTTCCGGAACATACTTATACAGATTTGCTCGATAACGGGTATGAGTTTGACAAGATCAAGATTGCCCTGGCCAATGTCCCCATCATAGCTAAGCCCGGACAGGTATATGGTTATCAGAATGTTGCCTTTAGCCTGATTGGTGATGTCTTATACCAGGTTTCGGGTAAAGACTATAATAATTTGCTTCAGGATAAGATTTTCCGGCCTTTAAATATGCAGGATGCTTCAACAGATTTTATTTCATTTTACTACAACCCGAATACGGCTATGCCACACCTAAGGGCGGGCAACACCTGGAGAGTAAAACCAAAAAACAGCCGTTATTATTCTGCTTCTCCTGCTTCGGGCGTAAATGCCAGTGCAGCGGATATGTCTAAGTGGCTCCTTGCACTTACCGGATATTATCCCGAAGTTATTGATAATAATACCATTGAAGAAGTTACCGAGCATATGGTTGAAACACCAAAAAAAACAGCCTACCGACGCAACTGGAGATCTCTTGAAAGAACATATTATGGCCTTGGCTGGAGGGTATTTAACATTAACGGACATGACATTGTATATCACGGCGGCTTCGTTGAGGGATTCCGTGCTGAAATTGCATTTGACCCGGATACTAAAATCGGGCTAGCCGTGCTGTTTAATTCCAATACGCCTTTAGCCTCTCAATGTGTTCCGTATTTTGTTAATTCATTTTTCGAAACTTGTACCCCTGTCATTCATTCGGTTTTATTTGCACAGCGTTAACCGAAGTGACATATCCTTAAATTATTCGTTTATTTTTGCAGCAGTAAATCATTAACTGTCTGCTATGAACAATACAGAATATCGCTTCTTTGATGTACTCGTAGCTCTGTTTGTCGCTGTATTGCTTATTTCCAACATCGCCTCCACAAAGATCCTTTCATGCTGGAAGTTCACCTTCGACGGAGGAACCTTGTTATTTCCCCTGAGCTATATCTTTGGTGATATTCTTACAGAAGTATATGGCTTCAGACGTTCACGCAGGGTCATCTGGCTGGGCTTTTTTTCTGCCCTGCTGATGTCATCGGTCCTTTATATTGTTCAGATTTTACCTCCGGCAAACGACTGGATGAATCAGCAGGCTTATGAATCAATTCTAGGATTCATTCCACGCATCGTTTTAGCAAGCCTTGTGGCCTATTTTGCTGGTGAATTTTCCAATTCAGTTACCCTCTCGCGGTTAAAGATCCTTACTAAAGGAAAATACCTTTGGACACGAACTATTGGTTCCACCATAATTGGTGAAGGCATCGACACACTGGTTTTCTGCATGATCGCATTTTATGGGGTCCTTCCTTCATCTGTTTTCTGGGCTGTTTTAATATCCAATTATGTTTTCAAATGCAGTGTCGAAATCATCTTCACACCCCTCACCTATCTGATCGTGGGATTTCTTAAAAGAAAAGAGAAGACGGATGTTTATGATTATGGTATTAAGTATAATCCTTTTCGATTAACTTAGCGTTTTCGAGCCCTGTTCATAATGCGGGTAATACTCACTTTATTGCTGCTTTTACAGGTTTTACGGGCAACAGGACAATCCGATACAACAAAAGTCCTGGCCTTTGATGATGCCATTGCTATCGCCTTATTGAATAATCCATCCTTTGTATCAGACGCCGATCAGAAAAAACTGCTCTGGAATATTTCTTCTACCTGGTTTTATTTGCTGTTACAATTAAATGAAATACAGTTGCTGCAGGAACATTTTGCTTTATTATGTGATCTCGACCGTGTTGCAGCTTTGCATTATCAGGAAGGCAATATTGAGCTTTTGGAAAAATCAGCCTTTTTGGCAAAATTGGCTGAAAGTAAAGCCAATATAGCCATTCTGGACAATGAAATTAACATCACCGGGAATCACCTCAGAAAATTGATGAACTGCCATGAACGAGTTGTTCCGGCTGATACCAATCTGTTCCTCTATGAGATTAATAAAAATCCGTTTGGGGATCACAGTTATCGGGATTCAGACACTGCCAGTAAAATTGAAAATCTGCGACTCAAACTTGAAAGTTATTTTATTAAACTTCAGTATTTTAAAACAACCGGCCTCGATCATGCCGTGCTCATTCTGCATGTCAATTTGGTAAAGTTCAGGACTGAAGAAATAGACTACCTTGAATACACCCTGAATATTTCCGAAGCTTTTGCCATCAGGCAGAAATACTTGAAGATCCTTAATGACTATAACCAAACCGCTCTTGAACTGGAATATTATGTTAACTAAACCTTTAGCTTTAATTGCACTGGTGGTCACGGTATTATTATGCAATACCTGCACAAAGGCCCGGCACAGTTCTGTAATGCCAACCGATACAACCAGGCATTCTGAGGTTAATAATACATCAGATGAATCATGGATTCTTTGTTCCGGAATCCTGGTACTTTCCCCGGAAAGCAGGTATCACATTGCGGCTCCCATGCCCGGAATAATCAAATCGGTATATTGGAAAGAAGGTAATTATGTAAAAGCAGGATCTGTTTTAGTAAGGCTTGAAAGCAACGATATTTTAAAACTTCAGCAGGATTATCTGGAGACAGCAAATCATCTACAATTCCTGGGTGAGGAATATAAACGTCAGGGTGAACTTACAGTTGAGAATGCAACTTCGATGAAAAAAATGCAATTGGCAAAACATGATTATCAATCAGCTGAAATTAAAATGAATGCTCTGTATGCACAACTCAACATGGTAGGAATTATTGCCGATAGCATAAAAAGTAACATGCTTACTCCATATATTGAATTAAAAACTCCTTTTTCGGGTTTTATTTTTGAGGTAAATGCCCGGCCAGGCTCATTTGTTCAAGCAGGTCATGATTTACTGGTGATCTGTAATAATAGAAATTTATTCGTAAAACTCCTGATCCCTGAGATAATCATTCCCTTTGTGAGAAAAAACCAGAAGTTTGAGTTTTTTCTTGCCTCCGACACTATTACTACCTATGAAGCTACCATTCAGTCATTAGCTCAAAGTATTGACCCTGAAAATCATACAGCTGAAGCTTTTGCTCTGATCACTGCTCCGGAAGACTATTTTTTACCGGGAATGGCTGTTCAAGCAAAAATTCCGGCAAAAACAACTATGAAAACTAAATAAAAAAAGGTGAAGGGCAATATTTATTCAATGCAGTTGTTTTATATTTGTTAAATTTTATTACGAAACAACTTGATTATTATGGAAACTACAACCAACACTTACCAGAAACAACCTGAAAAAAAACCTTCAACCGCATTAGTGGTGCTTGTAATTCTTCTGGCTATTGCAGTGATCATACTTGGATACAAGTACTATAAAGAATCCCGCCAGCTCGGCCAAACAACCGAGGAAAAAGCCATCCTTGAAGATGTAAAAAGTGACCTCGAAAAACAATTGCGCGATATGATCGTGGAATACGATTCTTTAAAAACCACCAGCGACAGCGTCAACGGATTACTCGTCAGGGAACAGGACAAGATTAAAAATCTGCTGCGAATGCAGGCTTCTGATGCTGAGAAAATTAGAAAATATCAGTCAGAACTTGAGACTTTGAGAAAAGTAATGCGAAGTTATATTGTTCAGATCGATTCTCTCAATACAAGAAACCGTGAACTCACTGTAGAGAATATTCAGGTTAGAGAACAATTGAGTACTTCTGAAAGTCAGAATATTGAACTTACAAAAGAAAAAGAAATCCTCAATACACAGGTTCAGCTTGCCAAAGTTCTCTCCGCCAAGAATATCATAGCACAGCCTCAGAATAAGTCTGACAGGGACAATAATAAAGTCAATAAGGTGGCTAAAATAAAGGTTTGTCTTACTGTAAGGGAAAATTCCGTTGCTGAGGCCGGAACAAAAGATGTCTTTTTGAGAATTATCAGACCCGATGAAGTTGTCTTGCCTGCAGGAAGCGGAGAAACCTTTTTGTTTAACGGGGAACAGGTAATATACTCAGCCAAAAGGCAACTTGAATATGAAAACAAGGATATCGATATGTGTATTTACTGGAATAAGAATGCCGATTTGATTGCCGGCAACTATACCGTAATTCTATATTCCGAGAATTATGAAATTGGTTCGGCAACTTTTGCCTTAAAATAAATCAAAGTACTTTGGATTTCGGAACCTCCGGCACATACCGGAGGTTTTTTTTATTCAGCACTTTCGCAGGTCCATCCGGGATTCTTAATCATTAGTCTTACACTATCATCAGCCCCGAAAGAATATAGTCTGAAATCAACCAGCCCTTTGCTGTTAATCTGCATATCTTATCCTCCTGGATCAAATGTCCCGATAACTTCAGGGATTGAATGGCACTGTTAAAATCCATTAGGGCTTTTTCTCCGTATTCCCGTTGGATAACATTCAGATCGACACCATGAGAAGTTCTGAGTGATACCATGAGGTATTCATTGTATCGCTTTATCGAATCCATTTCCTCTGTTTCAAAAAAACAATTTCCATGAACAATGGCATTGATGTAATCTTTTACATGAGCAATATTCCATTGCCGCGACACAATATTGAAGGAGTGCGCTGAGGGACCAATTCCCATGTAACTTTGCTGATGCCAGTAATTAGAATTATGTTGTGAGAAATAGCCTGCTTTAGCCAGATTGGAAATCTCGTAATGGACAAATTTATATTTAATAGCCATCTCACTCAGCGTGTAGAATTGACGGGTGCTTTCATTTTCATCCGTAATGTTCAGTAATCCCCGCCCTGCCATTCTTGATAACGCAGTACCCGGCTCAATGCTCAGGTGGTAGGCAGAAAGATGCTTGATCTCAAATGAAAATGCAAGTTTCAGGTTACTTCTCCATCTCCGGATATCCATTCCCGGAATTCCATAAATTAAATCGATGCTGATATTCTCGAATCCGGATTTCCTGGCATTATGTATACTGTCAATGGCCTGTCCGGAATTATGTCTGCGATTTAATAACACTAAATCACTGTCGGTAAATGATTGTATCCCGATACTAATTCGATTCACCAGTGTATCGTTTTTCAAATTCTCCAAATAGGATAAGGTCAGATCATCCGGATTTGCTTCCAATGTGATTTCACATCTATCCGAAACAGTATGTAATAAACGTATCTTTTCAATTATCTGATGAATTTGTTCAGGCGCCAATAAGGAAGGCGTACCTCCTCCAAAATAGATGGTATTAATCCTTTCGCCTTGCAAGTATGACCTTCTGAGTTCAAGTTCGTTTGTAATAGCTTTTAAATATTGTGGTATAATTGAAACAACGGTAGTTTTATAAAAGTCACAATAACTGCAGATTTTCCTGCAGAAAGGTACATGGATATATATGCCTGCCATTATTCAACTCCTTCTAGAAGCACTGTAAATTTGTGAATTTATTCTCCGATTTCAATATCATCAGCAGGTAGAAATCTTATGACTTAAAAACAGTAACTTTATATACCAAAATGATACATTGAGCGTGAAAAACAACCCCCAGAAAACAACAAGGCCAGCTGACATTTTGCCCAAAAACCAAAATACAACCGATGAAATAAGGGCTTTAAATGAGCAATTGACCCTGACCAATGAAGAGCTGAAAATTACCAATGAGGAATTGAACGCATATAAAAATCAGCTTGAGGAATTAGTGTCATTGCGAACTCAGGAGCTTCAAAAGAAGGAAAAATCGCTTCGGTATAAAAACACGCTGGAAAAATTAATCACCGATATTTCAACAAGGTTTTTCAATCTATCTCCCGAGCTGGTTGATCACCATATCTTAACCGCATATCAGGAGATCTGTAATTTTATTGACGCAGACGCGGCTTTTCTGACAGAAATAAGTTATTCGGAAAATCTTTACCGGATAACTCATTACTGGCATAATGAAAAAATATCGTGGGATAAGCAGACATTTACATCTGCTGCTGTATCGGATTTAGCCTGGTGGCTTGAAAGAATGAACGAAAGAAACCATTTTATTATTAAGTCGCTGGACGACCTTCCCGGAGGTTCCTTTATTCGTTCATTATATTTACAGTCAGGTGCCCATTCAATGCTTTTTGTACCCATTATATTTCAAGGCAATCTCGTTGGCTTCACCGGAATCTGTTCAGTAAAAAACAACAGGTTGTGGAATCCTGACGAAATTTCACTGATCCATGTAGTGGGCGAAACCTTTGTCAATGCACTGAAACGTAAAATTTCCGAAAAGATACTTATTGAAAGCGAAAGAAATTACCGTGAGATCTTTAATGCATCCAATGAAGCCATTATTATATATGACGCTTCTCACGGTCAGGTACTTGATCTAAATCAGGCTGCTCTTGAACTGTTTGGATTTACATCCGAGGACCTACTTACCGGCATGAGTACGGAGTATTATAATTCAGAACTTGGATTTATCCAGGGAAAAGCATCAAAATACCTTCACCAGGCCGTTCATAACGGTTCAGTTGTTTATGAATGGCAATATCACCGAAAATCAGGAGAAATTTTCTGGACGGAGGTTTCGCTTAAAAGTACAGAAATCGCTGGTGATATGAGAATTCTTGCTGTGATTCGGGATATTTCCGAACGCAAAAAAGCACAGGAACTCATTATGCAAAGTGAAGAACGGTTTCGTTCGATAATACAATATCTGACCGATATAATCTGGATTATTGATGAAAATGTTACCATTATCTACGAATCTCCTTCAAGCTGGCAGGTCCTTGGTTATCCTCCTGGTTATCTCATTGGCAAAAAAGGCTTCGATATTATCAATCCGGAGGATATGTCTCTCGTAAATAAAGACCTGAATGAAGTTTTTCAGAAAACAAATGATCATCTGCCTACTGAATTCAGGGTCCAACATGCTAATGGTAGTTGGATCTCCCTCGAGGTAATCGCCAATAATATGCTTGATCATCAGTCCATTAAAGGCATTATCATTACGGCTCGCGATGTAACTGAACGAAACCGGGTTGAAAAAGCCCTGAGAATCAGCGAATCGAAATTCAGAAATATTTTCAACAACAGCAGTGATGCTATTGTCATTGTTAGCAGCAAATATTCATTCCTTGAAGTAAATGAAGTATTTCTGAAAATAACTGGTTACTCCATGGGTGAAATAGTTAACATGAAGCTTACAGAGATTATTTCTGATTCTCATTTGCCCCAGCTCGTGGAAAATCTGGTGAGGATATTTCAAAATGAATATCAGCCTGCCCTGGAATGCGAAATTATAAGCAAATTAAAAACTACCTTTCCTGCTGAAATTAACAGTAAACTTATTGAATTTGAAGGTGAACTGGCTATAATTTCAGTTATCCGCAATATCACGGAAAGAAAACATATGGAAAACAGAATCCTGGATACCATCATTTCAACCGAGGAAAAAGAAAGGGAGAAATTTGCCAGAAACCTTCATGATGAATTGGGACCTTTGCTTTCCAGTATAAAAATGTACGTGGATTCAATGACGTCCGCTTCAGAAAAGAATAAACATGATTTTATAATTGCCCAGTTAAAGAAAATTCTGGTTGAGGTTATACAAAGTACAAAAGAACTATCAAATGATTTGAGCCCTCATGTATTGGTCAATTATGGATTAATGGCCGCGTTGGAATCTTTTATCAACCAGTTGAAACCCTATATCGGTATCAGCTTTGTATCAAACCTTAGGGAGGAAAGATATCCCAGTACCCTGGAACTTTCGATGTACCGGATTATTAAAGAGCTGATCAATAATACCCTGAAACATGCTCAGGCTTCCAGGATCAATATTAAATTACACCATATCCTTAAATCAATTCATCTGACCTATGTTGACAACGGTATTGGATTTAAAGAAAACTGGCAGGATAATATGGAATCAATGGGCATGGGTATGTCGAATATAATCAGCAGATCACGACTTATGAATGCAACCTGCAGGTTTTTTAACAATGCTCCAAATGGCATGTCCTTCGAATTACAGGTTCGCGTTGATTAACAGTATTTTGTTCTCTTAGCACTTGAAATTTTTATTTCATGAAAAAACCTGGCATAGTACTCGTTGATGATCACCGGCTTTTCAGAAGTGGCTTAAAATACATCCTGGATGAATCTGGTAAGTATCAGGTAATCGGGGAAGCTTCAAATGGTCTCGAACTTCAGGAATTACTCTCACATATCACTCCTCAATTAATCATCATGGACATAAATATGCCTGAAATGAATGGAATAACAGCCACAAAACGGACCCTTGATAAGTTCCCTGATATGAAAATCCTTATACTTTCAATGTTTGGCGAGGCTGAATATTATAGTACATTGATGGATACGGGAATTAAGGGTTTTGTTCTAAAGGATGCCGATAATGAAGAGTTTTTTCTGGCCGTAGGCAGAATTCTCTCAGGTGGAACATACTTCTCTCAGGAACTATTGCTCAAGATTATCCGCAAAAGTACATTGTCTGATCCCATTAAGCTTTCACGTCGCGAAAAGGAGATTCTTATCCTGATCGGGCAAGGTCTTTCTAACCAGGAAATATCGGGCAAACTGACTATCAGTCAGAGAACGGTTGAAAGACACCGCACCAACTTACTGGAAAAAACCGGTTCAAAAAACTCTGTAAGGCTCATAATATATGCATTGAAGAATCATCTGATTTCAATTGATGATCCGGAACTTCAAGGGTAAATACGTATATCTGATGTCGTATTATACGTATAATATATTACGTAGAAATAGGGAAAATTTAGGTAGATTCATCCCTTTTACATAACCTGACAAAACTTATCTTTGTATTGATTCATGTTTTGCTAAATGACATACATATAATCCATAAAATATTAAAGATAGGGTTTGGTTGGATTTAGGTAGGAAAGCGGGGAGTTGGTTATACTGGCTTCCCGCTGGATTTTTATGCCGGGTGGAAATTGGGGATTACAGATACAGGTTATATAAAACAGAAGTTTCTTATATTTGAGTAATTTCAACTGAAATTGAACTAGCATGTGATTTGACTATCAGCCATCAGACTGACCTTAAAATGTCTCTTATATGAAAAAGTTAAAAATTCTGATTGTTGACGATAATCCACATTTTGTTAATGCGTTACGTTTTATGTTACTGGATTATTTCGAAGAAAAAATTGATAACATATTTACGGCACGTGACGGTCAGGATTGCCTGAATCAGTTAAAAAGCAAAGTCTGTGATTTTGTATTTATGGATATCAACATGCCTAATATGAATGGCATTGAAGCTACACGCCAGGCCACGATCTTGTACAGAAACCTGATTGTTATAGCAGTTTCATTCCATTCAGAAATGAAGTATGTTGTACAAATGATTGAAGCTGGTGCCCGAAGCTATATAATCAAAGATGAAATCAGCAGGGAATCTTTGGAAAAGGCACTGGCAATTGAGTATTCATTTTAGTTTATCCTTCACATTCCCCGACTATTATATGCTTTTTACCAGCCCGCCATCAATTACGAATACCTGACCTGTTACATATTCCGATCTGGGCGAAAGCAACCAAAGCGCCAGGGTAGAAAAATCATCAGTGTTACCTAGCTTTTTCATAGGAATTCCCTGGATGATCAACTTTTTGGCCTCATCAAAGGATATGGATCCGGTGACACTCTTTTTTTGAATAATCCGGTCAATCGCAGGTGTATCATGATAACCCGGCGCCAGAATATTAAAAGTAATTCCCTGATCAACATTCTCCTGAGAAACACATTTCACAAAACCTGTTACAGACATTCTAAGTGAGGTACTTAATACAAGGTTCTCTATAGGTTGTTTAACGGCAGAACTTTCAATGAACAAAAACCTTCCATAACCTCTGTTTTGAAATCTGGGTATAAACCTACGAGTTAGTTCAACCTTCCATCTCAGTAACTGATTATATGCCTGGTCCCAGTCATCCATCGTGGTTTCTAGAAAACACTTTGCAGGAGGACCGGAGGCATTCACCAGAATACCGTCAGGCTGCTTCCTTCCAACAAGTTTTTCAAGCATATCAATCGATTGACTCTTTGTGATATCTGCAGATAGAATTTCAACTGATCTGCCGGTTAATGCTTGCAGTTCAAGTAATTTTTCCTTATTGCGGGCTACAGCAATTACTTTTGCTCCCTCTGCCAGAAGGGCATTTGTTATGGCCAGTCCGAATCCGCTGGTGGCCCCGCTTACAATAAACAATCTGCCCTGTAATCCTAAATCCATAGTCTTTTTTTGTTAAATTTAGATTTTTCCATCAACATTCTTTGGGAGCAATTTAAACTGATAAGAATATTTTAATAACTAATTTAGTGGTAAGGAATTTCGTATTTTAAAAAGGTGTATTTTTATACCAAATTGCCATCAGGTATGACCCCTGGAATTAAAGAATCGCTATTTACGCCATCGGTAAAGATCCTCACCGACGAACACCGAATAGTAATTTCGGGACAATCCAAATTGGAAGATCCTGCACCTTTCTACGAAAAACTGATTGTTATCCTGGATGAGAATATCAATGAGTTTAAAACCCATACATCTATTGATTTTTTACTGAATTACCTGAATTCAAGTTCTTCAAAATGGCTATTGCATATTCTCAAAGGAATTCAGGTGAAATTTCAGGGGAAAAAAATAATAACTGTTAACTGGTATTATGAGGGGGATGATGACAGTATGTTAGAGGCCGGTGAGATTTTTCAGTCTTTATTAAGTATGCCTTTCAATCTTATTGAATCAAATCGTTGATTCATAATCATATATGCAGTTTAACTGCTCTTATTTGCCAGACTCCGGATACTTTTTCAATATAATTTTGGTTAGTATTATGGTAACAAGATGAGTAAACTTAATAGGTAATATATGTTTAAAGAAATTGCAATCTGCCTGTCATTAACTTTGTTTCCAACTAAATTAAATGCCCAGGAATCTGTTGACCGTGAACTGCCATCCTTTTCCAGGATATCTGTGAGCGATAAAATATTGGTCAGGCTGACCAGGTCTGCTTCCGAATCAGCCTCTATTAAAACACAGGGCATCCCTGCTTCCTCGGTTCAAACAGAAGTAACGGGAAATACGCTTACGATTCAGATACATGGTGAACCTTTTACCAGGAAAAAAGTGATGGTCACCCTGAATTACATTAATATCAATACCATTTCTGTCAACGGAGGAGCGGAGGTGAGTACAGCTAATCTCTTTAAGGCTGATACACTGACGATTGATCTAAAAAGTGGCGGTATGCTTTACTTGGATGCAGATATTGAATACCTGACAGGAAAAATAATTGAAGGAGCGATATTAAATGCGGAAGGGTACACCACTGAACAAAATATCGTGGTAGCAACCTACGGAACATTGTCTGCCTTTGAATTAGAAAGTGAAAAAATCAAGGTAAGGGCCTCCTCTGGCGGTAAGGCCAAGATTTTTGTAGAAAGTGAACTTGATGCCGAGGTCAGTTCAAACGGATTTATTTCCTATAAGGGAAATCCATCCATTATCAACCGTAAGGTGAACTCCGGAGGCATAATTACTGTTTATGAACCGTAATTTGTTCTTCATCGCAACAGTACTATTGTTCACAGCCAAATTCATTTTATGGTATGCCTGAAGAAAATCTTGATCTTGTAGTTTATATTAACGCTGTATCCAAGCATTTCAAAGAGGTAACTGCTGTTGATAACATTTCTTTGCGGATTAATAAAGGGTCATTTTTAGCATTGCTTGGTCCAAACGGTGCAGGGAAAACAACTCTTGTTGAAATGATTGAAGGATTGCAGCAACCTGATTCAGGAGTTATCCGTTTGTTTGGCAGAAACTGGTCTGGTAACGAAGACTTTTTGCATCATCAGTTGGGAATATCGCTTCAGGAAACAAGATTTATCGATAAACTTACTGTTTCAGAAACCCTCAGGCTTTTTGCCAGTTTTTATGGCCTTGAATGGGAGCGTATCGAAGAGGTGTTGTGTATGACAGGATTGGAGGAAAAGAAGAAAACCTATACCGTTAACCTTTCTGGTGGTCAACGACAGCGCCTGGCCTTAAGTATTGCTTTGTTAAATAAGCCTTCATTGCTTCTGCTTGATGAACCTACCACTGGTCTTGATCCGACCTCTCGCCGGGAACTCTGGCACATCCTGCTTGGATTGAAAAAGGAATTGGCAACCACGCTTATTTTAACTTCTCACTATATGGAAGAAGCTTCATTCTTATGTGATGAAATAGTTATTATGGATCAAGGAAGAATTCTTGCCAAGGGGTCACTTGAACAACTGCTTTGTGAGCATGATAAGGGCGAAATAATAGAATTCTCATTACAGGAAAGACCTGATAAAATCAACATTACACTCAACGGCAATATTCGTGAATTTACATGGGACAGCGAATCACGCAAAGGTTGGTTATTGGTCAATGAGATTGTTTCCAACATCGACGGATTCATGCAATTTGTTGCAAGGAACAATTTTCATCTGACTTCCTTTGAATGCCGGAAAATGACTCTGGAAGATTTGTTCATATCACTTACTGGCAGAAAACTCAGCGATGAAACATAATCTCAGATCCCTCTGGCAGCTTGTTTCAATAAATTATAAGGAATTTGTCCGCGAACCCGGGATTCTTTTCTGGGCATTGATATTTCCTGTGCTCATGGCATGGGTTCTTGGGATTGCTTTTTCGAAAAAGTCAGAACTTATCCATAACATCGCATATGTCAACACCATTGGCACAACCAATACTGAATTGTCTGCATTTCTTGAAAATTCAGAGATGATTCATCACCAGGGTGTTCCCCGCTTGGAATACAGAAAAACCATTGAAAACAATATGGGTAAATTGTCTTTTTGTCTGTTTCCGGTTACCATGGATAGCGCCATGTTAATGCTTAAGCGCGGACAAGTTTCGGTTATTCTGGAGGATAAAACAGACAGTGTCTATTATGTATTTGATCCGCAAAGTGGAGAGGCCCGGTCAACTTATCTTATGTTGGTCTCTGCTATCAGCAGTGAAAATGTAATATATGATGCAGCATCGGTAAAGACCCTCAGTCAGCAAGGCACCCGATATATAGACTTTCTTATTCCGGGTCTTCTGGCAATGGGAATAATGAATGATTTTCTCTGGGGAATAGGCTATGGTTTAATTGAAATCAGGACTAAGAAATTGTTGCGTAGAATGGTAGCAGCCCCTATGAAAAAATCATTATTTATCTTTTCTCATTTCCTTGCACGCATTACACTGGCTTTCTTTGAAGCTTATGTTCTGTTGCTTTTTTCCTGGATCTACTTTCGTACTCAAATTCAGGGTAGTATAGCCGCCTTTATTCTTATTCTGCTTGCCGGAAGCTTTTGCTTTGCCGGAATTTCTATTCTTACAGCATCCCGCACTTCCAGCTCAAGGATAGGAAATAGCCTTATTAATCTGATCAGTATGCCCATGATGATCTTGTCAGGCATATTTTTCAGCTATCATAACTTTCCTGATTTGATAATACCAATAATTCAGAAGCTTCCTTTGACTATGCTGGCTGATAGCATACGAAGCATAATGACCGAAGGAACCGGTTTGATTGAAATTTTACCTGAATTTCTGATGCTTTCTGGAATGGGTACAGTTTGTTTCCTGGTTGGCATCAGGATTTATAAATGGTACTGATTAAGGAAGAAGCTATGACTAGGTCGTGGGGATATGTAATCTTAATATTTTCCGGATTCCCCTCGACAAGATGAATTACATATCCCATACTTTCAACTACACCTGCATCATCGGTAAAACGCCTGCTGTATGGCTGCAGGTATGCTTTTTTTAGGATGCTGCTATCAAAAACCTGAGGGGTTTGAATTAGCCTGTAGTGTGACCGGTTAACCTGTTTTGTTCCCTTTTTGCCAATTCTTCTTAGTGTCTCGGGTATTTCAATGCCTGGCACAGCATTACCATATCTCATGGCTGCTTGAAAACACCTATCGATTGTTAAATGACTTACCAGCGGTCTTACGCCATCATGAACAGCCACCAAACAATGATCAGGAATAATTGTCAGGTTTTTCTGAACTGAATGGAACCTCGTTTCCCCGCCAGATTTAATTTCATGCGGTATTTTGAATGTATAGTCGTGACAAAGAGTTTCCCAGGTAGGCCTTTCTTCTTCCGGCAATACTATGATGATTTTCATTTGCCGATCATATCTGTAAAATGCATCAACAGTATGCATCAATACAGGCAAACCCCGCAACAACAGGAATTGTTTGTGGGTTATGGCATTCATTCGTTTTCCGGATCCTCCGGCAACTATAAGTACTATTTTTTTCACAATGCCAAAGCATTAACAAATAATGTCATAAATTTACAAAAACCACCGGGATTTTCAGGTAAATGAATGCTCAGCAATAGCCATAATATGATCAGTAAGGAGACTTTTCAGTTTTTAAAGACATTAAAAGCAAACAACAGCAAGGAATGGTTTGATGAGAACCGCGCGCTTTATCATTTAATCCGTAATGAATTTGAACATTTCGTTCATGTGATTATTGCTGAAATTGGCCAATTTGACCGAGACGCCGCACAAACCACAGCCAAAGCATCAATCTTCAGAATAAACCGTGATATCCGGTTTTCCAATGATAAAAATCCATATAAAACCAACTTTGGTGCATTCATTGCCAAAGGAGGCCGTAAAGGCATTAATGCCGGGTACTACATACATATCGAACCCGGTGAGTGTTTTCTGGCCGGTGGAATTTATATGCCTTCCGGACCAATGTTAAAGGCTATCCGGGAAGAAATATATGATAATATAGTGGAGTTTAAAACCATCATTAATGAACCTGATTTCCTGAAACACTTTGGTCATCATTTATGGGGAGAAAAAATTAAAACTGCACCAAAAGGATTCCCTAAAGAATTTCCGGATATTGAGTATTTAAAATATAAACACTATACGATTGCTAAAAATGAACCGGATAAAATCTATTGGCATATGTCTTTTATTGATGAGATTCGAGATGTTTTCAAAGCCATGAAGCCTTTCAATTCCTTTCTGAATAGGGCAGTTGCGGAAGTAAATAGCTAACAATCAGACTAACTTCTTAATTTCGGCGGCTTTAAGAATAACGTGCACAATTTCCTCTATGGTAAAGGACATACAGTTAAAAGTCAGATCAAACCTTGTATAATCAGTATCTTTGCCCTGGAAATATTCACGAAACTCTTTTCTTTTTTTATCAACCTCAATAGCTGTTTTTCTGGCTTCTTCCTGAGTGATTTTATAGTTTTCGGCTATCCGAACAGTTCTCCATTCCAGTGGCGCTTCCAACATAATATGTAAAGATCTTGGCATATCATGTGTAATGGCCACGCCCCCACGTCCAACAATGATTACGTGGCCCTCATGGGCCATATTCCTTATCACCTTGGCAATCGTATTCCTGATTTTTCTTTCACTTTTATAGTACTTGTTAAACTGGGCAGATATAATTCCATCTATCAAACTCTTTTGTTCATAATTAAAAACATATTTAATTTTCTCAGGATCAACTTCAAGAGCTCTTGCCGATTCTGACAGAATTTCTTTGGTTACATATTTCCATTTAATATCCTTTCCTTTAACAAACATTTTCCTGGTAAGATCTTCAGAAAGTCTTGATGCTATGATCTTGGATGGACAGCCATATTCTCTCGAAATAGTAATCACCGGCCCAGATTCCTTGTATCGGTCATCTTCCTCATGTTTCCGATCTGACGTATACTTTAATATATCAAGGTGCATGACACTGCTTAATTTACACATCAATTATAAAAATAGACATTTTTTTTGGTTTCTCAAGCGATAAATTTAATCCCGGTCTGATCTGTGTAGTACCTGAAAATCTTCTATTTTTGCAAATAAATGATCAAATATGATTTCTTTATCTTCTCTTGAAACCATAAAAGCCTCCATTCGGAATGTTCCGGATTTTCCAGTTAAGGGTATTCAATTCAAGGATATTACCACCGTTATCAAACAACCCGAACTGTTAAAAGCAATTATTGATCAGATCGTATCTCAATACCAACATAAAGGAATTACTAAAATTGTGGCCATTGAATCCAGGGGATTTATTACCGGAGGAGCCTTGGCATATCGACTTGGGGCGGGAATTGTTCCCGTCCGAAAACCTCTTAAGTTGCCGGCCGAAACCTATTCAAAAACCTATGACCTGGAGTATGGTCAGGATTCCCTGGAAATTCACCGCGACGCTCTTCAGCCAGATGATGTTGTCTTATTGCATGATGACCTGTTGGCAACCGGTGGAACTGCAATGGCTGCCCTTGATCTGATCAGCCTCTTCGGTATCAGACAAGTTTATGTTAATTTCATTATTGAATTAGGTTTTCTGAATGGCAGGCAAAAAATATCACCTCCTTATGACCTGACATCACTTATTCATTTGTAATGTTCTTTCTTAATCATCGCGTTACCATGCAAATACATAGCAATATGAAAATGGCCGAGGTTATTCATTTGAATTACCAATTGCTGCCCATAATTTCGCGGTTTGAAATAAATCTGGGTTTCGGGGAGAAAACTATTAAGCAGGTTTGCCATGAATATTCCATCGATGTAGATTTCTTCCTGGAAATAATCAATTCATTTCATAATAAAGATTATTTCCCTAAAAAGAATCTTCAGGGCTTCTCACTTAAATTAATTGTTGAATACCTGCAAAAGTCACATTATTACTATCTGCAAACAAAAATTCCTCATATTGAACTATTATTACATCAAATCTCAAATTTTTTTAGCGGAATTGAATCTGCAACCTTTCATTCAATTGATCATTTCTTCACTGAATATAAAAACGAATTAACCGATCATATTCAACGCGAGGAAGACAAAGTATACCCCTATGTATATGCCGTTGAAACGGCCTTTCTGAACAGGAATCCAACAAAGGAAATTGTCAGCAGAATCAGGGATTATTCAATGAATGATTTTAAGGATGAACATGATAATGTGGAGGATAAACTTTATGATTTAAAGAATATCCTGATTAAATATCTGCCTTTGCCAGTCGACCCTCAATTGTGTCAGACAATTCTGATTGAACTGTTCCGACTCGAAACTGATCTGAATGATCATACAAGAATTGAAGACAAGATTCTGGTCCCCAAGGTTAAGTATATGGAAAAATGGATACTTGAGCATTTCACGTTGTAATGGTTATGGAAAGCATCAATGTTATAATTGCAGACGAGTCTCCACTGGTTCGTTTGGGTATTATCGGAATATTGAATAAAATCGATTTTCCCTTTCAAATACGTGAAATTACCAATTCAAAAAGAACAATCAGTTCCCTGCACAAAGAACATAAGAATTTGGTGATAATTAGTAATTCCTATATCAATATCTGCCCACCCGAACTCACCGCTGTACTGCTTTCAAAACACAAACAAACCTTACGGGTTTTAATTCATGATGATAAGTCAGCTTTTAAAACATTACCAGATTTCGATGAGATTCTGGAGCCCGAGGATAATGAAAAAGTAATTATCCGTAAACTAGAAAAACTACTGGGCGCTTTTTCAACCATGAAACCGGATAAAAACTATCCTGGTGAAATAAGTGGACGGGAGAAAGAAGTTTTGCAATTGGTTGCCATGGGAATGACCAATAAGGAGATTGCTGAAAAGCTTTTTATAAGTTCATATACGGTAATTACTCATCGGAAAAACATTACCGCGAAACTAGGTATAAAAACCATTGCCGGACTTACCGTATACGCTGTAATTCACAAACTTATTGCTCCTCTAGAACTTCATTGATCCGGCCGGCAGAATTTTGTTTTATTCTTTTCCTGTTTCCACAGGATCACAAAGTAAAATTTTGCAATTTTGAAAATTAATGTATTGTGACTAACCTCCATCAATGATTGATAAGACTACAATTGACAGAATCTTTGCTGCTGCTGATATTGTTGAAGTAATCGGAGAATTCGTCAGCTTAAAAAAAACAGGGCAGAACTATCGTGGCCTCAGTCCCTTTAAAAATGAAAAAACGCCCTCTTTCTTTGTCAGTCCTTCAAAAGGTATTTTTAAATGTTTTAGCAGTGGCAAGGGTGGTAACGTAGTGACCTTCCTGATGGAAAATGAAAAACTTACCTATCCAGAAGCCTTACATTACCTGGCCAAAAAATACAGTATTGAAATTGTTGAAAAAGAAGAAACTGCTCAGGAAAGAGAATTAAAAAATGAACGAGAAAGCCTGTTAGCAGTTACTCAATTTGCCTGTAAGTACTTTGTTGATGTTTTACACAGTCAGGAAGGAAAAGCAATAGGTATGAGTTATTTTAATGAAAGAGGATTCAGAGAAGACACTATCCTTAAGTTCCAGCTGGGATATGCACGCGAAGATAAGCATGCTTTTACCAGAACTGCGCAGGATAAGGCATACAAACTGGATTATCTTTTAAAAACAGGTTTATCCATTCAACGTGAAAATTACAGTCTCGACCGTTTTTATGGACGTGTTATTTTTCCCATTCATGGATTAAGCGGACAGATTTTAGGTTTCGCCGGCCGTGTGATGCGTACAGATGATAAAGTAGCCAAATACATCAATTCACCGGAATCTGAAATTTATCATAAAAGCGATGTTCTTTATGGTCTTTACTTTGCCAGACAAGCTGTATTAAAAAATGACAAGTGCTATCTGGTTGAAGGGTATACAGATGTAATTTCCATGCATCAGGCCGGCATTGAAAATGTGGTTGCCTCATCCGGAACCTCCCTTACATTGAATCAGATAAGATTAATCAAACGATTCACGCACAACATAACCATACTTTTTGACGGGGATGAGGCCGGAATAAAAGCATCCATTCGAGGTATCGACCTTCTTCTGGAAGAAGGCCTGAATGTCAGGGTTGTATTACTTCCCGCCGATGAAGATCCTGATTCATTTGCCAGAAAGAATAATTCCCAGGCATTTATAAATTTTGTCCTGGCCAATGAAACTGACTTCGTTTCATTTAAAACCAACCTTTTAAAGAATGAGGCTGAAAAGGATCCCTTGAAAAAGGCGACCCTGATTAATGAAATTGTCCGGACCATTTCTGTTATTCCTGAAAACATCGTACGTTCTGTATACATACGGGAATGCAGTAAGCTGCTCGATATTGATGAAAAGCTGTTGTTCACCGAGACTGCCCGTTTCAGAAGGAACAGATTTGAGCAGAAGATCAAACAGGCTGAGATACGTGACTCTTCTGTTCATATTGATGTTTCCCCAGTGAAGTTTGATTTTATACCTGAAAAATATTCCGCAGAGAAGGAGGTCCTTAGATTGCTTCTTCTATATCCCGAACAAAGGTTTACTTTACATCAAGGAGCAGACGATGAAATAGATATTTCAGTTTCAGAATATATATTCCACGAAATAGAACAGGATGAACTTAAATTTCATCAACCGGTTTTTAGCAGGATATACCAGGAGATTAAAACTGTCAAAACTGAAAATGGAACCATCTCTGATCAGCATTTTATTATGCATTCTGATGATTCTATAGCACGTGCCGTAATTGATCTGATAACCTCTGCATATGATTTAAGCAAAATATGGAGGCGTCGTGAGAATTATTTTGAAACCGAGGAAATGCGGCTTAAAGAAATTGTTCCGGAAGCTGTGCTTGCATTTAAAAACGACAAGGTCCTTAAACTTATTAAAGAAACTGAAATGGACCTCCGACATGCACAGGAACAAAACAACGATGAGAGGATTAAAACACTGCAGGTAAAATTTATTGTATTGAATAATTTAAAAGTCAATTTATCAAAGGGATTAGGCGACAGGATTATCGTTACCCCTACATGAAAATTGAAATATGAAATTATCTTTCACAATATTACAATTCTGGAAGCCAATTACCATTGGAATAATAATAATGGCACTATGCCTGATACCATCTTCTGAACTTCAAAAACTTGACTTTCCTGAGATAGACTTCGGTGATCTTGTGGGTCATTTTATAATGTTTCTGATTTTTTCAATATACTTGTTGAGCGACCTTAAAAAGTATACACGTATACCTAGCCAATCGCGGAAACCCTTGATATTGGCATTATCTATCTGTATATTCCTGGGAATATTAACTGAAATCCTGCAATTATTAATAACCTCGTTAAACCGTGATGGTAGTATTGCTGATTTTCTCTTTGATTGTGCCGGATCTGGATTAGGAATCAGTGTGACCAGATTTATAAAGAAAAAACCCGACTCTGTGACTTGATATCGCGAGATAGACTACCTATATTCTGCAGCTGGAAGAAATTCCTTAATTCAATCCTGATGGTTTCATAATTATTATGCAGTGGGCAAGGTATATTTTCATCGTTACAGGAACGATCTGAAATAAGACATTTATCGAAAATATCATTACCATCAATAACCGTGACAATTTCGTAAAGGGAAATTTTTTGCGGATTTTTGATTAATCCGAAGCCTCCGTTTGGTCCTTTGGTAGAAGTTAATAACTTATGCTTTGCCAATACCTGTAATATTTTGGCCAGAAAAGGCGCAGGGATACCTAAATCGCCGGAAATTCTTTTAATACCGATTTTTATATCAGGTTCTCCGTTGAGAGCCATGTAAATCATAGCTCTTATTGCATATTTACTGGTGTTTGATAACATAAAATTAAATTAAATGGGAATTTTATCAATTCTGTGTTGATGCCTTCCGCCATCAAAGGGCGAGTGTAAAAACCTTTCAACTATCCCAACAGCTTGTTCAAATGAAATAAAACGGGCCGGCAAAGCACATATATTGGCATCATTATGCATGCGGGCTAACTCCGCAATTTCTTCATTCCAACATAGTGCTGATCGTATAAGTGGATGTTTATTTGATGTCATGTTTATTCCATTACCGCTTCCGCAAAGTGAAATGCCATAATCTGATTTCTTTCCTTCCATATGTCTGGCAATTTCATGTCCAAATTCCGGATAATCAACTGCATGTGCGCTATGACTTCCTAAATCTGTGATTTGATAACCCTTTTCATGAAGGAACTCAATCAGTCTTATCTTCATCTCATAACCAGCATGATCGCAGGCAACAGCTATTTTCATTGTAATGCCGGAGATTTAAGTACGCAAATATAGGAAAAATGACCTGTAATGCATTTCTTTTCAATAAAAAGAATTAAATATCCTGATCTCAGTATTGTTAGGTATTTGTTAAAAAAGTATTTACAAGTTTTAAATACTATTTAAGGTGGCAGGATTTTTGACAATATTTGACATAAAAGCAATTATGAATGGTTTTTTTATGAATTTTATCACCTGAATTTGAACAGGGATCAAACATGTTGCGCTCTTTGAAATTCTCACTAATTTTGTACATAAAATGATATTAACCATTGGTTAATAACGAAGGAAAATATTGGTTTTCAAAAAGTAATTATTAAGCTTACCTGTTATATATTGTTTATAAAATACTGAATTCGTAAAAGTCAAGTATCCGGATAAATTTTTTTAAACACTATTAACAGAATATATCTATAATTATAAAGAAATTATTTATGATTAAAAATATATATAATAATGAATTGTTAAAAAGAGGATTTCTGGATATTAACTTAGATGAGAAGTTTGATTTTGCTAAGGAGATTAGAAAGCTCAGAAGGGAGAAAAATACTGTAATTCTCGCCCATTACTACCAGGATGCAAAAATTCAGGATATTGCTGATTTCATTGGAGATAGTTTATACCTTTCGCAGCAGGCTGCAAAAACACAAGCCGAAATAATAGTATTTTGCGGTGTGCACTTTATGGCGGAAACAGCAAAAATATTATCTCCTGAAAAGAAAGTGCTCCTACCCGACCTTAATGCTGGATGCTCTTTAGCAGATTCCTGCAAGGCTGATGATTTTAAAGTTTTTTTGAAAAAATACCCCGGATATAAAGTTATTAGTTATATTAACACCACAGCAGAAATAAAGGCCTTATCCGATGTTATTTGCACATCATCAAATGCTGTTCAGATTTTAAAAAGCTTTCCTGAAAATGAAAGAATTATTTTCGCGCCTGATAAGAACCTTGGGAATTATATACAAAGTATTTCAGGAAGAGATTTAATAATATGGGACGGAGCGTGTCATGTACATGAAGAATTTTCTCTGGAAAGAATACTCGAATTAAAAAGTATGAATCCTAAAGCGAAAGTCATTGCTCATCCTGAATGTAAAAAGCCCATATTGATAGTTGCTGATTATATAGGATCGACTTCTGCTTTGTTGAAATTTACCATAAATGACGATTCAAATACCTATATTGTGGCAACTGAGTCGGGTATTCTTCATCAAATGAAAAAGGCAAGCCCGAATAAGGCATTTATTGCCGCTCCGCCAAAGGATTCTACTTGCGGGTGCTCTGATTGCAGTTTTATGAAACTTAATACAATGAAAAAGCTTTATACCTGCCTGAAATATGAAGTACCTGAAATCACTGTTGTTGAGGAACTAAGAAAAAAGGCAGAATTGTCCATCCGTAGAATGCTTGATATTTCAGAAAAATTAGGATTATAAAATATGAAAGCAGCCAGCATTATAATAGTTTTCATTCTTGTACTTCAGGCAATTAAGATTAGTGGACAGGATGTAATTAATGTTGACGGATACAACAAGCTGTATTATCCGAATGGTAAAATATCCAGCGAAGGAAATATGCGAAACGGAAAACCAGATGGTTATTGGAAAACGTATTTTCCTACAGGAATTATTAAATCTGAAGGTAACCGGAAAAACTATTTATTGGATAGTATTTGGATCTTTTATAATGAAACCGGTGATACAATACAGAAGGTAAACTATGTTATGGGGAAAAGGAATGGTTATACTTTGGGTTACTATGGTCAAAACACAAAGGATCCAATGGTGCGTGGCAAGATAAGCACCAGAGAATTATTTGTAAATGACAGGCGTGAGGGAACTTCGTTATATTATTATACCAATGGAAAAATCAGAGAAGAAGTTCAGTATGTCAATAATAAACGAAATGGTTGGACAAAGGAATATAATGAAGAAGGTCAATTAATAACCCTGCTACGCTATAATAACGGTATATTAATTGATCGCGAAAAAATCAACAGAACAGATGAGCAGGGATTGAAACAAGGATTATGGAGAAGTTACTACACGAATGGTCGGATAATGATTGAATCCAATTATAAGGATGATATTCTGAACGGACCTTATAAGGAGTATGATGAAGATGGAAATTTAAGGGTGATGCTTCAATATGCTAAGGGAAATTTGATCGAGGAAATCGATACAGCAGAGATGGGTATTGAAATAAGAAATGAAACAGATAATGACGGAAATATTGTTTATTCCGGATCATACAAAAAGAGCATACCTGTTGGAATTCACAGGTTTTATGACAAAAATGGAAACGTAATTAATGCCTATTTGTATAGTGACTTTGGTATAAAGCTTGGTGAAGGTATTATTACCAGCGAAGGAAAGAAAGAAGGTGAATGGAGTTATTTTAATATGGACGGTTCCGTCAGATCCAGGGGTAATTTTTCCAATAACCTGGAACAAGGAGGCTGGAAATATTATTATCGAAATGGACGAACTGAACAAACCGGAGTTTTTAAAAATGGAAAAGCTGACGGATTATGGAAATGGTATTATGAAAACGGAGATTTAAAACGGGAAGAGGAGTATATTGGAGGAAAAGAAGAAGGTATATATGTAGAGTACGACACGCTTGGAGGAATCATAACGAACGGAAGTTATTTTGATGGACAGAGAGAAGGAGAATGGTTTTATAAAGCCGGTGATTATTCCGAGAAGGGGAAATTTGTCGGAGATCTGAAAGATGGGAAATGGCAGGCATTTTATAGCGACGGAAAATTAAAGTACGAAGGAAACTATATTCAAGGAAATCCTGATGGAGAACATATTTTCTATTATCCTAACGGAATGATAAAGGAAACCAATTATTACATTATGGGAATTAGTGAGAAAAACTGGAAAAAATATGATGAAAACGGATTATTGCTGATTACAATTACATACAGGGATAATAAGGAATACCGAATAAATGGTGAACGTATTGACTTACCAGGATTGGATGTGAAACTAATAGAATAGCCTGAATAACATGGGAACTGACTTTGAATCATTGCGGAGTATTATTACCGAAGAGGACAAGGAAATTGAAAAAGGCTTGAGGCCAAAATTCTTTAATGACTTTAAGGGACAGAAAAAATTGGTAGAAAATCTCAAGGTATTTGTTGAGGCGGCTAAGATTAGGGAAGAAGCCCTGGATCATGTTATTCTCTCTGGACCTCCTGGCTTAGGAAAAACAACCCTTGCAAATATTATTTCAAATGAGCTGAACAGTAGTATTAAAGTTACGTCAGGCCCGGTTTTGGAAAAAGCTGGAGATCTTGCCGGCATTCTTACGAATCTTGAAAGAAACGATGTATTGTTTATTGATGAGATCCATCGTCTGAATGCTTCTGTTGAAGAGTTTCTTTATTCGGCAATGGAAGATTACAAGATCGATCTGATCATTGACAAAGGACCTGGTGCAAGATCAATTCAACTATATTTAAATCCGTTTACCCTTATAGGTGCAACAACTAGATCCGGACTACTGTCAGCTCCGTTGAGAGCAAGATTTAGCATTAATATGCATCTCGAATATTATGATGTTATGGAACTTGAACATATTGTTAGGAGGTCAGCTGGCTTGTTGAAAATAAAAATTTCCAATGCAGCAGCAATGGAAATTGCCTCACGATCACGTGGAACTCCAAGAATTGCTAATTCATTGTTAAGAAGGATTCGTGACTTCGCACAGGTTAAAAGAATGAATGAAGTAGATGAGTCAATTACAGAGTATGCGTTAGCTGCTCTAAATATCGATAAAAGCGGTTTGGATGAAATGGATAATAAGATCCTGATGACAATCACGGAGAAGTTTAACGGAGGTCCCGTAGGGTTAAATACTATAGCCACTGCCGTGAGTGAAGATCCTGGTACAGTTGAAGAAGTGTATGAGCCATTTCTTATTAAAGAAGGTTTTATGAAACGAACACCGCGTGGAAGAGAAGCCACACAAAAGGCTTATAAGCATTTAGGAAAGGATAAGCAAGGAGAATTAATGCTGAATTTATAAAGTAAAGGACAAAATTGACTTAAAAGATAAAAAACACTTATTCTCCTTAATAGGCACTTTTGAACTGACTGATGAAACGAATATCATTTTCAAAGTAATGACGAAGATCATTAACCTGATATTTTAGCATAGCTATTCGTTCAAGTCCCATACCAAAAGCAAAACCCGTGTAAACCGCACTATCAATGGAAGAAGCTTCAAGGACGTTGGGATCAACCATACCACAGCCGAGAATTTCCAGGTAGCCGGTATATTTGCATACATTACAACCGGAACCTTCACAAATGGTACATGATACATCAACTTCAGCAGAGGGCTCAGTGAATGGGAAGAATGAAGGTCTAAGTCGAATTTGGGCCTTATCGCCGAACATTTCACGAGCAAAAAACATCAGGGTTTGTTTGAGGTCAGCAAAAGAAACACATTTATCAATAAATAAACCTTCAATCTGGTGAAATATACAATGTGCCCTGGCTGAAATGGCTTCATTGCGGAAAACTCGGCCAGGAAATATCTTACGGATAGGAGGCTTTTGAGATTCCATAACCCTTACCTGAACGGATGATGTATGGGTACGGAGTACAATATCAGGATTTCTTTCAATGAAAAAAGTATCCTGCATATCCCGGGCGGGATGTTCAAGAGGAAAATTTAGACCAGAAAATACATGCCAGTCGTCTTCTACTTCTGGACCTTCAGCGACAGTGAATCCGATTTTTGAAAAGGCAGTTATTATTTCCTTTCTGATTAATGAAACCGGATGTCGGGAGCCTGAAATAAAAGGTTCGGCAGGAAGAGTCAGATCACCTGTGAATGGCTTTTCAGCTCGTGTAAGACGGGATTTATAATATTCAAATTTTCCATTTACCTTTTCTTTGAGCTGATTTAAACGCGAGCCTATAATTTTCTTATTCACAGGATCAATGTATTTAAATTGCTGAAAAAGATCAGATAGGATTCCTTTTTTGCTTAAATAGTATAAACGAAATTGCTCAAGTTCCACAAGATCTGTAATCTGGTAAGCATCAATTTCTGTATTATATTTTTCAATCAGATCAATCATGACTTACTTTCATTTATTCAACAACATAGGCTTTAATTATTCTTATATCGGATATGGGGCGTTTCCGTTCATCAGTAACAACAGCTGAAATCTTGTCAATAATATCATGTCCTTCTGTGACCTCACCAAACACGGTATATCCATTATCAAGATGAGGTGAGCCTCCTAAGATTGTATAGGCATTTCGCTGTTCAGGCGTAAATGGAAGATGACGATTAGTTCTTTCCAGCATATTAAGTTGAGAATCACTGTAAACAGTGCCCTGAACAATATAAAACTGAGAACCTGAGGATTCTTTTCCAGGGTTTACATCATCTGAAAGCCTTGCTGCTGCTACGGCTCCCCTTTTGTGGTAATATAAAGGGTTAAATTCCGCCGGAATAGTATAAGACGGTCCGTCATTTCCCAGCGCCTGACCAGGACGAGCGGTTCTGGAGTTAGGATCACCTGTTTGTATCATAAAAGAAGGGATGACACGATGAAAGAGAAGACCGTCATAATAACCCTGCTGTAAAAGTTTAATAAAATTCTGTTGATGCTTAACAGTTTCTTCGTAAAGCATAATCTTAATGTCACCGTAAGAAGTATGTAAGATTACATTGGTTTGTGCTCTTGTCACTTGACTAAGATTTAAGGAAATAAGAAAGAGAAAAATTCGAATAAAATGAAATTTGATTGTAAGCATGAGTACTTGTTTTTTCAGGTATATTTACAAGATTTGAAGTTGTGAAATTAAAAAATATTTAACTTAAATTTAGGTTGGAAGAGATTTAACAAATAATTGGCATTAACAGATACAAGGTTTACTTTAACGAAGTAATTAACCTTTTATAAAAGACTAAAATAAATCTGCCAGACTTATAAAATAATAAGATAAGCGTATTGGTTTGAACGATTATAGGAACTTAGGGGGGCAAGCTTTAATATACGGACTTGGAAATGTAGTTCCTCGTATATTAAATTATGCCGTATTAACAGTTTATTATACACGAAGGTTTTCAGTAAAGGAATACGGAATTATTACTGAACTTTACGCCTATGTGGCCATTTTTATGGTACTGCTTACCTATGGAATGGAGACAGGTTTATTTAAATTTTCTACAAGTTATAAGAATAGAAATATAGTTTATACAACTGCGTTTATCTCTGTTTCAATTACTTCGGCTGTTTTTGTTGTTGTGGTGCAGCTTTTAAAGGATGATATTTCATCTTGGATTGGTTATGGAGATAATCCGGAATACATTTTATATCTGGCTTTGGCACTTGCTTTGGATGCTGTTTCAGCTATCGTTTTTGCAAAACTGCGCATTGAAAATAAGGTAAGGCGATTTGCAATTCTTAAAATTGTAAATGTCTTGGTAACTGTGTTTTTTGTTTTTCTATTTCTGGAAATTTTACCTTCAGTCAATACCTTTTCAGTGACGAGGTGGTATATTCTTCATATGAAAAACATTGAAGTAGGTTATGTTTTTATTGCGAATGTATTGGCAAGCTTGTTTGTTCTTCTGTTATTGCTGTATGATATTAAATCTGTTGCGTTAAAATTTGATTTTAAATTATATAGATCATTACTTTTGTATTCCTTGCCGTTGTTGATTGCAGGATTAGCCGGAATATTTAATGAAACCGTCGACAGGATATTGATGCGGATTTTTACTGCAGGAAATCTTAATTCCCTTTATGAATTAGGAATTTATGGAGCTAATTATCGTATAGCTGTATTAATGACAATATTTATTCAGATGTTCCGATATGCTGCCGAACCATTCTTTTTCAACATGTATAAAAAGGAGGAGGCAAAAAAGATTTATGCAAATGTCTTGAAATATTTTACTATTTTTTTAATGACTGTATTTCTATGTGTTGCTTTGGGAATCGATGTTTTTAAATATTTTATAGATAAGGATTATTATGAGGGACTCAGTATTGTGCCTGTTGTATTATTAGCAAATGTTTTATTAGGCTTATTATTTAACGTTAACATGTGGTATAAATTAACCGGCCATACCTCTTTTGGTGTATATATAACCGTTGTTGGTGCTATAATAACAATATTATTGAATGTTCTATTGATACCTAGGTACAGTTATCACGCCTGCGCATGGATTCATTTATTGAGTAATATGATAATGCTTGTTTTAGCATATATAATGGGGCAGAAATACTATAAAATAGATTATGATTTAAAGAGTATTTTTGCATATATCGGCTTAGCGTTATGTTTATATTGGATTGCGAGTATATTAAGAACTGAAAATATTTTTTTAAACCTAGGAACAGCTATTATATTTGTCACGATATATCTGATTTATTGTAATAAAAGGGAAAAAATACTAAAGATATTTTTTAGCAGATATGAAAATCAAAATAGTCAATAAGTCAAAACATAAATTACCTTCATACAGTACGTCGTTTTCTGCCGGAATGGATTTATGTGCAAATTTAGATAAACCATTAATAATAAGGCCTTTAGAAAGAATTTTAATTAGTACTGGATTGTTTATTGAATTAACAGAAGGATATGAGGCACAAATAAGGCCAAGAAGCGGATTAGCCATTAAAAGTGGGGTAACCGTGTTAAATACACCTGGAACAATTGATTCAGATTACCGGGGAGAAATCCGCGTCATATTGATTAACCTTTCTAGTGAGAATTTTACAATCAACGATGGAGAAAGAATATGTCAAATGGTTATTTCAAAGCACGAGAGAGTTGAATGGGAAATTATCGAGGCATTAAATTTTACTGTCAGGGGAGACGGAGGCTTTGGACATACTGGAATTTAAACTATTTCAACACATTAAATGAAGGCTTTAAAGATTAGAGTTCGGGCATATTGTTTTGTGCATTTATTTATATTTTTTTTCTCTGCCAATGCACAGATGCTGGTTACAGATATAGAAATCGATAATCAAAAGAATAAACATGAGTATTTATATGCATTGGGAGAGGCTACTAAACTCTTTCTTTTGGGTAGTTATCCTCAAGCTGTTAATTTATATAAAGAATGCTTAAAAATTAATCCATCAAGTAGCGCCAGTCACTTCCAATTGGCTAAAATCCTTTTACAGGCTGGTGAAGTTATTTCAGCTACTGAGCATGCAAAGAAGGCATGTACCATTTCTCCTGAAAATAACTGGTATTTACAGGAACTTGCTCAGATATATCAAATTAGACAAGAATTAGATAGTGCAATAATAGTTTATGAAGATATTATAAGACAGGACCCTGAAAATGCAAGTATTGCTTTCATAATGGCCTCTTTATTTGAAAGATTAGGAAAATATAATAATGCTCTTTCCTATTTGGATAGAATCGAAAAGAGCAGGGGTTTATCCAAAGAAACAGCTATTGCAAGATCAAGGATATTGGAAGACATGGGACTGTATAGTGCTGCTTTAAGTCAGCTTCAAATCGCCTTAAAGTTAAGTGAGAATGAATATTCAATAATTGGCATGATAGCCGAATTTTATCGAAATAATGGTAGTACCGACTCAGCCAGGTATTATTATGCTAAAATATATCCGGCATTTAGAAATGATCCAGTAGTTGTATTCTCATATAGTGAGTTTCTTTTGGAGCAAAAGCAGATAGATAGTGCTATTGAAGTTATGATTACTGCAATAAGAAATGACACACTGGATCAAATGGCAAAAACAGGTTATTTGTATAAGGTTATTCAGGAAGAGAAATTATTCAGGCTTAATAAGCAAATATTGGATACTGTAGTAAGTTGTTATTACAGAAAGTACTCGAATGATGGTAGAGCAACTGCAATTTTTGCTGATATTGAGTTACGTCTGGGAAATTATAGAAAATCGTCGGAAGCTTTAAAAAGAATTATTTTTTATGATAAACGAAATTATCCTGCGTACGAGCAATTGCTTTTTTGCGAAAATTCATTGGGTAATCATGATAGCGTTGCAGTATATTCCAGAGAAGCAATCTTGAATTTTCCTAATATGCCTGTGCCATATCTTTTCAGTGGTTCAGCAGGTTATCAAAGGAAGGAATTTAATGAAGCTATTTCGGACTTAGAGAAAGGTCTTATTTTAAGTAAAAATGAAAAATTAACATTAGAATTTTATTCTTTGCTTGCTGAATGCTATGCTAGAATTGAGGCGTTTGAGAGATCTGACGACTTTTTTAAAAAGGCACTTAGTATTGATCAGAAAAACTCAGGTGTAGCCAATAATTTCGCCTATTATTTGGCGTTACGAAAGAAGGATTTAGAATATGCAAGAAAACTTAGCAGAGAAACACTTGAAAAGGAACCAATGAATTCAACGTACTTGGATACATACGGTTGGATTTTATATAACATGAATAAAATAAAAAGAGCAAAAAAGTATATTCAGATGGCTGTTCAGTCAGGTGGGGAGAAAAACAGCGAAATATTATTGCACTATGGAGAGATACTAATTAGATTAGAGAGATATAAAGAGTCGCAAATTTTTTTAAGAAAGGCGTTAATATTTGCAGAAAGTGAAGAGGAGGGAAAAATTAATGAACTATTAAAACAAGCAGAGGTTGGTAGAAAACCATAGATGATTGTTTTATGAAAGTGACTATTATTGCGTTTATTCTGTTGTTACTTGTTTCTGAAAGGTGTTTTTCACAGGAAGCTGCGGAGAGAATTAAAAATAGTCATGAAAAGACACTTAAAGAAATAAATTATGCAAATAAATTACTACTTGAAACAAAAGGAAAGACAACAGCATCAATCAATGAAATTAATGTAATTAACCATAAACTTAATAAGAGAAAGGAATATATGCTTGGTATGGAGCTGGAGTTAAATATTTTGTCTTCTGCCATTGATGATAACGGAAGATCAATTGTATTGATTCAGCAAGAGATAAATAAATTAAAGGATATATATGCACGGTTAATTAGAAATTTATATTTAATCCGGAGTCCTAAATACAGGGGTATGTATTTTTTTGCTGCGGAAAATCTTAATCAGTTATATAAAAGGATAAGCGTTATAAAACTATACAATGGATATTTGAGGAGTCGGCGAAATAAACTTGAAAGTCTTGGCAATGAGCTTATAAGGAAAAACAAAGAATTGGAAAAGTTGCGTTTGGAAAAGGATGTTATTGTAAAATCAGTTCGACGGGAAAGTGAAATTTACCTGATGGAAATAAATGAGAAAAAGAAGGTAGTAACGCAATTAAAACAAAAACAGAAAGATATTGAAAACGAGATAAGAGCGAAGGAGAAAACTGCTAATAAACTGGAAAATGAACTGAAGAAATTAATTGAAGAGGAGAGGAAGAGGAGTAAGATGAGTGGAACGGAAGATGTGATGACACCGGAGGAAAAGATTATTTCAAGTGATTTCGAGAAAAATTTGGGTAGTTTACCATGGCCTACAGAAAATGGTATAATTACTGGGAAATATGGTGAACATCAGCATCCGGATTATAAATTTGTTATTATAAGAAACGATGGTATTTATATAACAACAACACAAGGTGAAATAGCCAGATCGATTTTTAAAGGTGTTGTATCACGGGTTTTTACTATTCCGGGGGAAAATCAGACAGTAATTATTAAACATGGACTGTACTATACTTTATATCATAACTTGGTTAAGGTTAAAGTAAAGGCAGGTCAGAACGTTGGAACGAAAGAATTGATTGGAACTGTATATACAAATGAAAAGACAAAGGAAACTGTATTATATTTACAGGTATGGAAGGAAACTGAAAGAAAGGATCCGGAATTATGGCTGGCAAATTAAAAAAAAATCGAAGATTTTTTTTAGTAATTTAGCATAATACTTTATAAAAAGGGAAACAAATAGGGATTATTTAAGTATATAGATTGTAAAGAAACATCGGATATAATGGAAAAGTCACTTAAAATAGTCTCAAAAATTGAGAATTTAAGAAAAGTTGAAAAGTTAGTAGATGACTTATCTACCGAGTACAATATAAGTGCAGATGTTTACGGAAATATTTTAATTGCAGCGCTTGAGGCTGCAAACAATGCCATTTTGCATGGGAACAAACTGGATGAACGAAAAAATGTGGATATTTTAGTAAAAATTGAGGAAAAAAAATTAAAGATAAAAATCGATGATGAGGGTGAAGGTTTTGATTACAAGAATGTACCTGATCCAACAGCTCCGGAAAATATTGAAAATGTCAATGGCAGAGGAATTTTTTTGATGGAGAAGCTTTCTGATAAAATTGAATTCTCTAGAAATGGAGCTACTGTCGAGTTGGAATTTAATATCAAGTAAAAATTGAAGATTGTATTTAATTATAAATACTTTAAGAGGAAATTCAAGCATGCAGAAGAAGCAAAAAGGCTTATTCATTATATAGTTCAGCAAGAGAAAAAGAAGTTAGGCGAGATAAATGTTATTTTTACGAGTAACGAAAATATTTTAGAAATCAATAAAGCTTATTTAAGCCATAATTATTATACGGATGTTATAACGTTCGGTAGTAATTATAAGGACTATATCTCGGGGGATATTTATATTAGTATTGATCAGGTTATAAATAATTCAGAAAGATATAAAACACAGAGAGTAGAAGAGCTTTTCCGGGTTATCATTCATGGAGTACTTCATTTGGTTGGTTATGATGATATAAGAACTATGGATAAATCAAGTATGAAGGAAAAGGAAGAAGTATATTTGAAGACCCTTTCAAATAAAATGAAATTGGATTCTGATGAACTTGTTTTATGATATTATTGTAGTTGGTGGAGGGCATGCAGGTTGTGAAGCTGCTCATGCTGCGGCAAAATTGGGTGCAAAGGTGCTTTTAATTACAATTGACATGACAAAATTGGCTCAAATGTCATGTAATCCGGCCATGGGAGGGATAGCCAAGGGTCAAATTATCAGGGAGATTGATGCACTTGGAGGATGTTCCGGTGTTGTAACTGATTTAAGTATGATTCAGTTCAGAATGTTGAATAAGTCAAAAGGTCCTGCAGTTTGGAGTCCAAGAGCACAATGCGACCGTGTTGAATTCGGATTGGCTTGGAGAAAGGAGATAGAGGAAAATAAAAATATTGATATATGGCAAGATAATGTAAATGAATTGCTTATTACTAATAATAAAGTTGATGGAGTAAAGACAAAGCTCAATGCAATTTTTAATGCTAGTGCGGTAATTCTTACTGTAGGTACTTTTGGAAATGGATTAATACACGTTGGTCGTGTAAGTATGGAAGGAGGAAGAATTTCAGAGACCATATCAAGAGGTATAACTGAGCAGTTAAACAGATTGGGAATTGAATCAGGAAGGCTGAAAACTGGAACGCCTGCAAGGTTAGATGGAAGAACTATTGATTTCAAGAGCCTTGAAGAACAAAAGGGGGATAAAGATTGCAGAAGATTTTCCTATCTGAAAACAAAAGTACCTGAAAAACAACTTAGTTGTTTTATAACCTATACAAATAAAGAGGTTCATAATATATTGAAAAAGGGATTCAAGGATTCTCCTTTATACAATGGTACCATAAAAGGTACAGGACCGAGATATTGCCCAAGTATCGAGGATAAAATTGTTACCTTCGGACAACGGGAGAAGCATCAGTTATTTCTTGAGCCAGAAGGATGGAAAACGAATGAGTTCTATCTAAATGGTTTTTCATCGTCGCTACCACTCGAAATTCAGTATGCAGCTATCAAAAGAATTAAGGGGCTTGAAAATGTGAAAATATTCAGACCAGGTTATGCGATAGAGTACGATTATTTTCTTCCAACACAGTTGTACCACAGTCTTGAAAGCAAAGTAGTGGATTCACTTTTTTTCGCCGGCCAAATTAATGGTACAACCGGATATGAAGAGGCTGCTGCTCAGGGAATAATGGCTGGAATAAATGCATTTCGGAAAATTTCAAAAGAAGATCCCATAGTATTAAAAAGAGAAGATGCATATATTGGTGTACTGATTGATGATTTGGTAACAAAAGGCGTTGATGAACCTTATAGAATGTTTACATCACGGGCTGAATTCAGGATACTTTTGAGACAGGACAATGCTGATGAGCGACTTACGGGAGGTGCTATTGCCATTGGCCTGGCTTCTGAAGAGAGAGAAAGAATGTTTAAGGAAAAAATGGAAATAAAAGAGCAAATAAATGATTTGCTTAAAACTTTAAGTGTTTCACCGGAAGAGGTAAATACTTTTCTTACAAGCAGGGGATCAAGTGTTCTAAGACAAAAAGTAAAACTTATTGATATATTGTTAAGGCCGGAAATAAGACTGTTTGAGATAATGTATCTTCTTGGAGAAGAGATAAATCTGAGATTGCAAAAGAAATTCTACAGGGATGAATTACTGGAATCGGTGGAAATTGAAAATAAATATAAAGGCTATATAGAAAGGGAAAGACTACTTGCCGATAAGGTTAGTAGATTAGACGGAATTAAAATAGATAAAGGAGTGGATTTTGATTCATTGTTGTCAATATCAACTGAGGGACGCTTTAAATTAAAAAAATACAGTCCAAATACAATCGGTCAGGCGGCAAGAATATCAGGAATTTCTCCAAGTGATATTAATGTATTATTGCTTTATATGGGTAGGTAATTGACAGTAAAGGATATTGAGGATTGTTCCACGTGGAACATTTTTGGATAGAATTGAAACATATGGCAGAAAAGCCATCAACATCGGATCAGGTTCATCATTTACCACACAAACCAGGAGTATATCAATTCCTGGATTCCAACGGTGAGATATTATATATCGGAAAGGCAAAAAATCTTCGTAAACGGGTTTCGGCATACTTTCCTGCATCAGATACAAAAAATTACAAACAAGAGGTATTAATCAGGAAAACTAAAGATATTAAATATATCATTGTTGAGAATGAATCAGATGCCCTTCTTCTTGAAAATAATCTGATTAAGGAGTATCAGCCAAAATACAATATTTTATTAAAAGACGACAAGACCTACCCATGGATTTGTATCAAGAAAGAGCGTTTTCAGCGTGTTTTTCAAACCCGGACTTATATAAATGATGGATCGGACTATTTCGGACCATATACTTCTGGTGTGATGGTAAAAACGTTACTTGACCTGATCAAACAACTCTTTAAGCTAAGAACATGCAAACTGTCTTTAAGTGAACTCGGGATCCGGAATGGAAAGTTCAAAAAATGCCTGGAATTTCAGCTGGGCAACTGCAAGGGACCTTGTGAAGGACTTCAATCATTAGAAGATTATGATAAGTCTATTGTACAAATTAAAGAAATCCTAAAAGGAAACTATCAGCAGGTAGTTAAATATTTAAGGAAGGTAATGATTCAGTATGCGCAACAACTTAAGTTTGAAGAAGCAGAAAGGATCAAGCGGAAAATTGAAATTCTTGAAAAGTTCAAGGGTAAATCCACCATTGTAAATCCTAAAATCAGTAATGTTGATGTTTTTAGTTTCATCGATGAGACGAATTATGCCTATGTCAATTTTCTTAAGGTGGTTAAGGGAGCCATTGTTCAGGCACACAATATCGAAGTTAAGAATATGATTGTTGAGGACAGGCGGAATATTCTTACTTCTGTTGTGTTTGAATTGCGAACAAGATTTAAAAGTACTGCCCGTGAAATCATTGTACCCTTTAAGCCAGATTTCCATTTCGAAAACATTCATTTTACTGTTCCTGTTAAAGGAGATAAACAGAAACTTCTCGAACTATCCTTAAGAAATGCTGTGTCGTTTAAAAATGATAAAACTGCCTCGCGATCCACGGATAAATGGTTAAATAATGAACAGGTGCTTTTGATACAACTACAAAGCGATTTAAAATTAAAAAAAGTTCCTTCTTATATAGAATGTTTTGATAATTCGAACCTTCAGGGTTCGAATCCGGTTGCTTCCTGCGTGGTATTTAGGGATGCCAGACCGGAAAAATCATCTTACAGGCATTATAACATTAAAACGGTTAAAGGTCCGGATGACTATTCCAGTATGGAAGAAGTCATCAGCAGAAGATACCGCCATATTTTAACTGAAGATAGGGAATTGCCGGATCTGATTATTATTGATGGCGGCAAGGGACAATTGAATAGTGCAATAAAAACCTTGAAAAAGCTTAATCTGTATGATAAAATAGCCATTATAAGTATTGCTAAACGACTTGAAGAGATATTTGCACCGGATGATACAGTTCCGTTATATTTGGACAAAAAATCATCAAGTCTAAGATTGCTACAAAGAATAAGAAATGAGGCCCACCGATTTGGGATTGCCTTTCATCGAAATAAGCGATCAGGCTCGCAAATAAAATCCTCATTCATTAACATTCCTGGCATAGGGGTAGCGACCGTTGAAAAAATCCTTCGTACTGAATCTGATATCGTAACTATAAAGAAAATGTCACTGAAGGAATTGATTAGTAAGTTTGGGAAGAGATCGGGCCAAATCCTTTTTGACTATTTTAAAAAGCTGGAATAAGTAGTTAAGAATAAAGATGCTTAAGGGGTATCATTTATTTCTTAGAATAGTAAATTCAACAAACTCATGCAGCGTTTCTCTTATTTCGGAATTGTCGAAATGATCAAGTTCCTTCAATGCTGTGGCTGCAAATTCATTCATTTGTTGTGCTGCGAAAGATAAGCCCTGGTTTTGAATAACAAAATCCGAAATTTCACTCAATTCATGTGCATTTTTGCCGGAATGATTCAATAAGCGAAGTATATGTCTTTTTTCTGCGGTTTCAGCCTGTTCCAAAGCAAGTATTAATGGAAGAGTAAGCTTTCTTTCTTTCAGGTCATTACCTGACGGTTTACCGGTAAGTTTATTAGGCTGATAATCAAGCAAATCATCCTTAATTTGGAAGGCAATACCAAGAAGCTGACCGAAATTATGCATTTTCTTAATAATATCATCAGGCATACCAACAGATTTGGCTCCGCTTGAACAGCAGCATGCAATAAGTGTTGCGGTTTTCTTCCGTATAACTTCAAAATATTGATCCTTTGAAATACTTAGTTTGCGTGAATTCCTGATCTGCTGCAATTCCCCTTCGCTCATCTCACGAACAGCATCAGCCACTAAATTAAGAATTTCATATTCCTTGTTGTTTACAGCCAGTAAAAGTCCTTTGGCATATAAATAATCACCCAATAAAACCGAGACCTTGGATTTCCAGATGGCATTGATCGAAAAGAAACCTCGGCGTTGATTGGAATTGTCAACCACGTCATCGTGAATTAATGTTGCGGTATGGAGTATTTCAATCAAGGCAGCAGCTGTGTAGGTTGACAAATTAGCTTTGCCAAACAGCTTGGCTGTCAAAAACACCAGAATGGGCCGCATTTGCTTGCCCTTTCTTTTTAATAGATACTTCATGACAAGGTTCAGCAGTGGAATGCGAGTAGTCATCACTTCACCAAAATAGCGCTCAAATTCTGCCAATTCTGCTGCAATTGGTTCTTTTATCTTATCAATAGCTGACATTCCTGGAGTATTTACTTTCAAAATTAGCAATTATCTGATGTTTTAATATGGAAACCAATTAAAACATGATTATCTCATATTAGTCCTATTTTCTGAGAGATTTATTTATATTTGTATATATTTGAATACGGCTTAATAGATCTTACTGATTGTAAGAATATAATGTAAATTGAACATATGTTATAAATAGCTAATAACAATTTTTAAAATGAAATTTGAAGGATTAACGGCAGAACAACTAGAAAAAGCTGCCAGCCTTTTAAAAGCCATTGCCCATCCGATGAGGATTGCCATTTTACAATTCCTGGATAGAGGCAAACAACTAAGTGTTACAGAAATACATGAATATTTAAAAATTGAGCAGTCTACAACTTCTCATCATTTGGGTATTCTTAAGGATAAAGGCATACTCGGATCGAAGCGTGATGGCAAAAATACCTACTATTACATAAAAAATGAAAATCTGAGCAATATCATCGAATGCGTGAACAAGTGTGCCTGCTAATTTTCATATTGGCGTTTTGCAATCAGGCCGGATGAATTGCTTCAACCGGCTTTTTTATGTTTAAACTTCAACACCATGATAACAAAACAAAGGGTTTTTCTGTTCGATGCTTATGCGTTGATTTACCGTGCTTATTATGCCTTCATTAACAGGCCCATGATAAATTCGAAGGGAGTAAATACTTCTGCCATATATGGTTTTACAGCCACCCTGACTGATATACTCAGAAAAGAAACACCAGATTATGCTGCAGTCGTGTTTGATCCGCCTTCTCCGACTTTCAGGCACACTATGTATAATGAATACAAGGCAAACAGACTTTCTACTCCGGAAGAAATTAAAAAAGCTGTTCCCGTTATTAAGCAAATCATAGAAGCTTTTAATATACAGGTAATTGAAGTAAACAATTACGAGGCAGATGACGTAATTGGTACGCTGGCAAAAAGAGCTGAAACTGAGGGTTACCAAACGTTTATGGTTACACCAGATAAGGATTATATGCAACTGGTTTCGGAAGATACATACATGTTAAAACCTTCGAAATCAGCCGGAGATTATGAAAAAATAGGAGTGCCCGAAGTTAAGCTCATTTTTGGCGTAGATAATCCACAAAATGTAGTTGACGTTTTGGCACTATGGGGAGATACAAGTGATAATATCCCGGGAGCTCCCGGTATTGGAGAGAAGACAGCAAAGGAATTAATCAGTCGTTATCTGAATTTAGAAAATCTCCTGACACATTTACATGAGCTTAAAACAAAGTACAAAGAATGCCTATCAACTAATCTTCAACAGATATTATTATCCGAAAGACTGGCTCGCATTAATACTGACGTACCGGTGAAGCTTACATTTGATCAACTTAAGCTTCGTGCATGGGATGAAAAGCGTTTAATTGAAATATTTCGTGAGCTGGAATTCAAAACCCTGGCAAGCAGAGTATTGTCAGGTGTAAAGCCATCCCCGGTACAGGGTACACTATTCGAATCCGCTGATCAGTCATTAAATCAGGAAAATATTTATATGAAGTCAATTCTGACCATACCTCACAATTATCTCATCATTCAGGAAGATCCGGAACTTGATCATTTAATTACCTCTTTACTGGCACGGGATGAATTTTGCTTTGATACAGAGACTACCGGACTGCATACGCGAGTGGCAGAGCTTGTTGGAATGGCGTTTTCTTTTAAATCCCATGAGGCGTATTATGTGCCTGTACCACAGAGCTTTGACAAAGCCATGGCACTGTTGAATAAATTCCGACCTGTATTTGAAAATCAGCATATTAAAAAAGTCGGTCAAAATTTGAAATATGATATTCAAGTTTTGATGAACTATCAGGTAAAGGTTGAGGGAGAACTGTTTGACACAATGATTGCACATTATCTGATCCAGCCTGATTTGCGGCATAATCTCGATTATCTGGCAGAGGTATACCTGAGTTATAAGATGGTACCCATTGAAGATTTAATAGGAAAGAAGGGAAATAATCAAAAGAATATGCGTGAAATTGAGCTCTCTGTTATCAAAGAATATGCTGGTGAAGATGCTGATATTACCTGGCAAATTTACCAGAGGTTTTATAATGAGCTCCGGCAAAGAAGTTTACTTCCTCTGGCAGAAACCATTGAAATGCCGCTGATCCGAGTTTTAGCTGAAATGGAATATGCTGGTTTTAAAATCAGCCACGAAAATCTTAAAAGCTATTCAGTAGTTTTAATAAGTGATTTACAAAATACGGAAAATGAGATATATAAATTGGCTGGATTGAAGTTTAACATTAATTCTCCAAGGCAACTGGGCGAGATTTTATTTCGGAATTTGAAGATTGCCGAAGGAGCGCAAAAAACAAAAACTAACCAGTACTCTACCAGTGAAGACGTATTGGTAAAACTGGCTGATAAACATCCAATTATCAATAGCATATTGGATTACCGGGCGGCCAAGAAGCTTTTAAACACTTATGTAGAGGCATTACCTGAGCTTATTGACACTAATACTGGCCGGATCCATACTTCCTTTGATCAGGCCTGGGTAAGTACAGGAAGACTGAGTTCAAGAAATCCGAATTTGCAGAATATTCCTGTAAGAGACGAAAGAGGAAGGGAAATCCGAAAAGCATTTTGTTCGGCGGATGATCAGCATATATTATTGTCAGCTGATTATTCCCAGATTGAATTAAGGTTAATGGCCCATTTTAGTCAGGATTCCAATATGATCGATGCATTTGTTAAAAACGCGGACATACATGTCTCCACGGCAGCTAAAATATATAAGGTCAGTGATAGCGAAGTAACACCAACCATGCGAGGCAATGCTAAGACAGCCAATTTTGGAATTATTTATGGTATTTCATCATTCGGCCTTGCCCAAAGACTTAATATTTCCAGAACTGATGCATCATCCCTGATAAGAGAATATTTCGAAAATTTCCCGAAAGTGAAGGAATATATGGAAAACTCAATTCAAAAAGCCAGAGAAAAGGGATTTGCCGAAACAATTATGGGCAGAAGGAGATACTTACCTGATATTCATTCTGCCAATGCTATTGTAAGAGGTGTTGCAGAAAGAAACGCCATAAACACCCCTATTCAGGGATCCGCTGCTGACATTATTAAACTGGCCATGGTGAATATACAAGGAAGGCTCAGAAACAATTACCATACAAGAATGATTCTTCAGGTACATGATGAGCTGATATTTGATGTTGCTATTGATGAGCTTCAGTTAATTAAGGAATTGGTCATTGATAAAATGGAGCATGTAATGAAACTAAGTGTTCCACTTACTGTAGACGTCGGTATAGGGAAAAACTGGTTCGAGGCACATTAAGGCTTTAAAGAAAACGCGGTAAATATTGACTTTTATTTTTCCTGAATCCGGGCAATCTCGTCAAGGAATTTCTCCCTGATCAACAATAAACGTGGAATATCAGCATGATTTGTGTAGATACGAACAAACTCAAAAATGGACTTCAGATAAATAAATCCCGATGCACAGTCAAAATTGCTGTTATCCAGATTGTTTTTAACCTGACGGTAGGTCTGTTTAAATAGATTCCAGTTCATATGCAAGGGAATCGACAGGTAAAAGGTCTGCGCATCTTCAAGGTCCTTGTAAATATGTTCCGCAATCCTCTCCAGGCAGAAAATCTTGTTAATACGGATCAGGCCTGAGGAATTTATTTTACGCCTTTTCATGAATTTTAAATGGTGGTCAATGTACCAACCTTGAATATCTGATACTAAGGAATAATTATTTAATCCTCTTATTCGGATTCCAAATAACTGAGTATTGTTTATGAATATTTCAGCAGGACATGCATTATAAGAAATATTAGCATAATTACAGTGCTGATAAGAAATACTGAAAATATTCTCAGCAGGGTATTGTTTATCTGTTATTAAAAACAGGGAATCAGGCTTGTTGTCGATGGGCAGGTTTTCTCCATGATAACCCGGAAATGGCTCAAGATTCTCCAATACCAATGTGTTCTGCAGTACAAAGTGCTCAACAGTTTGCAGGGTCTCCTCCTTCAGAAGAAATCCCATCGATTCAATAAAATCCGAATTAGGCATACTGTGTTCTTTTGATACTGAACAAAGTTATGACAAAATAACTTTTATCGCGACTTAATCATGCGAACCATTTAATAAGGATACTTCTCAGGGCTTCAATTTTAACCGGTTTTATCATATAATCATTCATACCAGCTGAAATTGCCCTGGTCTTGCTTTTTGTATTGGCGGTAGCGGTCATGGCAACAATTGGCATCTGGTACCCAAGTCCTCTGATTTCCACAGTGGTCTGAATACCATCCCTGTCGGGCATAACCAGGTCCATAAAAACAATATCATAGACCTTGTCTTTCACCTTTTCAATAGCTTCATTTCCACTTCGTGCAATATCAATCTTATATCCCAGATTTGAAAATATGGTCTGTGCGACCCGGATGTTAATTTCATTATCTTCAGCGACAAGTATAGAAAGATTGGGTTGTATTTTACGGACTATTTCGCCGGCTGATCTTTCAACATTTGGAAACGACTCGTACAGATTATTTACCAAATCGGGGTGTTCAAAAGGCTCAACCATGTAATAATCAATTCCATATCGTTTTGATTGAATATAGTTTTCTGATTTATGATTAGAGCTGATCATGAAAATCAAATAGGCATCAGAAATCCTTTCTTCCTTTAGTTTTTTAGCCAATTGAAATCCATTGAGACTATGCTCATCGATTATAACCAATACATGGTAACTACCAAGGTTTTTTATTAGCTTTTGCTGAAGTTCAAGGAGCTTTGTTTTGTTGTATTCGAATAATTCAGTTTGTATTTTTTCATGTTCTAATAAACGCAACAAACGCTGTTTGGCCTGTGGAACGCTTGTAATAATCAAAGCCCTGACCTGTGAAAAGTCCCTGATTTTTTCATCTTGTAATGATTTCAACAGCTTTTCATTGGAATATACCTCAATGGTAAAATTAAACCTGGATCCAGGATAATTAGGCTTTCGTGAGATGGGAGATGGACTCTGAACAGAGATTTCACCGTGCATCAGCGTTACCAGTTGTTTTGCAATTGTAGTTCCCAAACCTGTTCCACCATATTTTCTGGAAGTGGATTCTTCAGCCTGAGTGAATGAATTGAATATACTTTCGATTTTGTTCCGGGGTATTCCAACGCCAGTATCATCAACATAAAACGAAAGGGTCAGGTTGTGATTATACTCTTCCTCCAACTCGACGCCCACTGCAATCTCACCTTCGTGGGTGAACTTGACAGCATTACTGATAAGATTGGTTAATACCTGCCTTAGCCTGAAAGGATCACCAATAATATTTTCTGGAACATCCGGACTGATCCTGAGATTAAATTCCAGGTTTTTTTCTTCAATAATCGGACGGAATAAATCAACAGCAAATTTAACTTCTTCCCGGAGCTTGAAAGGTATTTCCTCCAGTTGCATCTTACCGGCTTCGATTTTTGAGAAATCAAGGATGTCATCAATAAGAGTCAGGAGTAAATCAGCAGATCTTCTGACAATTTCTACATATTCTTTCTGATTGGTCGTAAGATTTTCCTGATCCAATGCTTCTGTCATACCAATAATTCCATTCATTGGGGTTCTGATTTCATGGCTCATCTTGGCCAGGAATTCTGATTTGGCTGTATTGGCAGCTGCTTCGTACTTCCTTGCTTTTTCAATTGGAGTGACATCAACAAATGCACTTAACAAATATTCTTCATTTTGAATAATTAAAGGATGATCCTTTTTGAATACAGCAACTTCCTCTCCCTCATGTCTGTAGAGTACGAACTGGTTGGAATCAAATGCAGATTCCATATTGTTATCATAGTAGTCTTTTGATAGCATAAAGCGATCTGTTAAAATCCTGCCGGTAATTTGCTCATCCTGACGGAGTAATAACATTTCACGTGCTGTTGGATTCACAATTTTTACATGCTGATTCTGATCAAGTACCATAATGCCGAGCGGCAGATTGTCAAAAATCGATTGCAGCGTTGAGATCTCAATACTTGCTTTTTTCCTCAGGTATAAATTTCTGCCCAAATTACCATATAACAGCAGGAGGAATAAAAACAGGATAATAGTACTGAGCACGCCCGAAATAATCACCCTGTTTAAAATGAGATCAAAGATAAATCCCTTGCGCATGGAAAAAACAATTCCGAATTTCTCATTAAGTATATTCAAGGGTGTATACACTGAATATAATTGTTCAGATTTGTGGTTGTACTGGATCGTGTGTTTGATGAACCCTGTAAGATCCAGGTCAATACCTTCCTGAAGGGGAATAATCTCCTCCAATACTATAGGGAAACAAGCATTATTAAATAACATCCTGCCTTCATTATCAACAATCCATTGCCAAAAATCGCCATTATGATGATAGCGGTTGAAAACTGACTCAAAATAAGAATTTATATTCAGGGTAAAAGCCAGATTGGCTATAAGCTGACTATTGCCGAAAACAGGGAACGTATATAAGTACTGACCTTCTGATTTCATCACCAGTTCCTTGTCTTGCAGTTCATTTTGATGCTGTGTAACAAATGGATCAACAAGAAGTCTGTATCTCTTGTTAAATGAAAGGTTTAATACATTTTTGTTATTATCGTAAATGTGAACGTTTTTAATAAGTTCACCGTTGTTGATGAGCAACATTTCAAGACTTCTTAATCCATCTTGTTTTCTGTCATCACTCTTTATATCAATATTGAGCAATGCATTTGAAAATAGCAAAGCATTCACTTCGTTTTCAAACTTCATTAATGAACTTTCAATCTCACTCACACTTGCTTCAGCCTGACCCATAAGAATTTTCCTTTGAAAGGCAATCTGACTTCTGAAGATCGAAATATTGAAATAAATGTTCAGCAGTATTACGATAATAGTAATAAGGATAAAGTAGTAAGCATATTTCTTCATCTGAGCCCTATTGAAATTAAGCAATCAAAATAAAAAATATTTGCGAAGGTACAATAAGTATTAGGAGAATTCTATAAACAACTGATCAGGTAATTCGGTATTTTGTATCAGTGCCTGTAAAAAGCTTGTAATAACTCCTATAGCGTGATTCATGAAGAATACCAGATTTACAGGCCTTTATTACAGCACAGTTGGGTTCGTGAATATGAGTGCAGTTGTAAAACTGACAATGTTTGGATAAGTTAAAAATTTCTGTAAAATATAGGCCGATTTCATTCTGACTCAGATCAGTTACGCCAAAACCCCTGATCCCCGGCGAATCAATGACATTGGTCCCCGGATTGATTTCAATCATTTCCGGATAGGCGGTGGTGTGCTTGCCGGTTTGGTGATACCATGATATTTCGCTGGTTTTAAGATTCAATTGCGGACATAAATAATTAATCAGGCTGCTTTTACCTACTCCGGAATTTCCGGCAATAAGGGTCAATTTGTTTTGCATCAGTCTGATCACCTTTTGAAGGTTTATTCTTTCAGTAATCGAAATATCAACAACAACATAGCCGGCAAATTCATAGATTTTTCGAACTTCCTTAAGCCAGGCCAGTTTTTCGCTATTATACAGATCTGTTTTATTGATCAGCAATACAACACGGATATGGTAAGCTTCCGCGGAAATCAGAAACCGGTCAACAAATTCCAGCGGAGTTTCTGGAAAGTCAAGTGTGATCATAAGAAGCACCTGATCAACATTAGCTGCCAATATCTGGGTTTCACGTGAAAGATTTGTTGCCTTACGGATAATATAGTTCTTACGGTCGTGAATTTTCGTTATTGTCCCATAATCCATGTTGGTAATTTCTAAGGTGACCTGGTCACCAACTGCAACGGGATTGGTATTTTTAATGTCCCTGATCCGGAAATTACCTTTAAGCCGGCATTTGACCATACCCTGATCAGTCCTGACAGTATGCCAGCTACCCGTTGTTTTAACAACAATTCCTTTCTTCAATGTATTTTTTGAAAATGCTATTTTTACATGACTAAATTACTTAAGAGATTTGTAATTTTAATATTTCTATGAAGACATTCAGAATGGTACAATTTATTAATGCAACACCGGAAGAAGTATTTTCAGCCATTACCAATCGGTTTACCATTGAACTTTGGAGCGGTTATCAGGCAGAGATGGAGGCTGTTGAAGAAACCGAATTTTCAATTTTCGACGGGGATATTTCCGGCAGGAATTTAAGGATAGTTGAAAATAAATTATTGGTTCAGGAATGGTATTTTGGTGATATGCAGGAAAAATCAATAGTGACCATTCAATTGAATTCTCATAAACAAGGAACGAAAGTAACATTGGAACATACCAACATACCGTATGAAGATTTCGATAATATACAGATAGGCTGGAATGAGTATTACTGGGGAGCGATAAAAGAATTCCTCAAATAATTAAAATTCGTTAACTGCCAGTTTTATTTCAATAATAAGTACCTGAAGTTTGATGCTAAACCGTAGTGATATTGATCTGATGGCTCCGGTGGGCTCTTTTGAGTCACTTACTGCTGCCATCCGGGCGGGTGCAGATTCGGTTTATTTTGGATTGGGCAAGCTGAACATGCGGGCCCGATCTTCCCTAAACTTTACCACACTTGATCTGGAGAAAATCATGCGGATTTGCCGGCATTTCAATAAAAGGGTATATCTCACGCTGAATGTTGTTTTTTATGACCGGGAGCTAGATGAAATGAGGCAAATGATTGATGTCGCCTTAAAAAACGGAGTCAATGCCATAATCGCTTCTGATCAGGCCGCCATACATTACGCATGGGAAAAGGGTATGGAAGTACATTTATCTACCCAAACAAATATCAGCAATATTGAATCACTAAAATTTTACTCAAAATATGCAGATATAGTGGTGTTGGCCAGGGAACTTAACTTATCACAAGTCGCCGACATAAATGGAATGATTGAAAGAGATCAGGTTAAAGGGCCTTCGGGGAAACTGGTAAGAACCGAACTTTTTGCACATGGTGCGTTGTGCATGGCTGTATCCGGTAAATGTTACCTCAGTTTGCATCACCATAACCATGCGGCAAATCGTGGAGAATGTTTGCAGGATTGCCGCAGAGGCTATATAGTTAAAGAAAAGGATTCAGGTTTTGAACTTGAACTGGATAATGAGTTTATCATGTCGCCCAGGGACTTGTGTACTATCCATTTTATCAATAAAATAATTGAGGCAGGAGTCAGGATTCTTAAAATTGAAGGCAGGGCCAGATCCCCTGAGTATGTTAAAGTGGTTACCGAATGCTATAGCCAGGCAATTCAAAGCTATGTTGAAGGGACTTATACCAGCGAAAAAATACTTAAATGGCGCAAAAGGCTTTCTACAGTTTTCAACCGCGGCTTTTGGGACGGATATTATTTAGGGCAGAAGCTTGGTGCATGGAGCGATGTATATGGATCGAAAGCCACACAAAGGAAAGAATATGTGGCAAAAAGCATGAATTATTTTGCACGAATCGGAGTGGCCGACTTTTTATGTGAAGCAGGTTCACTAAATGAAGGCGATTCGATCCTGATAATAGGGCCAACAACTGGCGTTATGGAACATAGGATTGATGAAATCAGGGTCAACCTGGTGAGGGTTAAAATGACCAAAGCAGGGGATCGATTCTCCATTTCCGTTCCAAAAAAAATAAGAAGAGCTGATAAAATGTACAAGTTGATAGCTGAAAACCAATAACCCATAATCCCTATGAAATTAATTAACCTAACCGTCAGGCTGACTCAACTTTCAATTTCCTTAATGATTCTGATTTGTCTGATTCAGTGCAGGAAACCGGACCTGTCCGTCAATCCCGCTTTTACAGAGAAAATCTCTGCCTTCACTTCAGGTGTTATATCATCGGAATCCGTTATTCAGGTGATATTAGCGGAGGATTACCCGGGTAGCGATATTTCAAACGCTCCGGACGGGAAAGGTATGTTCAGGTTTAAACCTGCTATTAAAGGTCAGGCTGTTTGGATTGACAAAAGAACCATTGAATTCCGGCCTTCAGAGAATCTTAAATCGGGTGGAACATATTCCGTGAAGTTCTACCTGTCCAAAATACTTCAGGTACCTCGCGAAATTTCTGTGTTTAAGTTTAATTTCAGCGTAGTGGAACAAGCAATTTCTGTGACGGCAACGGGATATCAGGCACTAAATGAAAACGATTTGATATGGAACCAGATAAAGGGTACAGTTAATACAGCAGATGTAACAGATATAGAATTTTTTAAAGATATTTTCACGGCCACCCAGGAGGGCAGAAGCCTTACCATGAGCTGGGAACCTGGTCAAAACCGAAGAACCTTCAATTTCGTGATAGACAGTATTAAACGTACTGAAAAGCAGGGGAAGGTTGACATTATATGGGATGCCTCATCCAAATTCCGTAAAATAAAAGGAAGCAGTGAAGTTGAAATACCTTCTCTGAGTGAATATAAAGTTATGGATGTTAAGGTTGTACAGCAACCTGAACAATTCATTCAGATCTTGTTCAGTGACCCTGTTAAGCGGAATCAGAATTTCGATGGACTGATATTTTTGGAAAACAATACTTCTCTTGAATTTTCAGTAACCGGGAACATGATTAAAGCCTTTCCAGCTGCACGACAAACCGGAGAAAGCAGAATCATCATCCGGGAAGGCTTATGCAATATACTGGGCTTTAGTCTGGATCAGGACTATTCTGCTGATATCACATTTGAAGATCCAAAGCCTGCGGTAAGACTGACCGGGAAGGGGGTAATTTTACCCTCGACGAAAGGAATGGTATTTCCTTTTGAAGCCATTAATTTACATACAGTGGATGTGAAAATTATCAAAGTATTCGAAAACAATATAGGGCATTTTCTTCAAGTTAACCGTCTCGATGGTAGTAATCAGCTTAAAAGAGCCGGAAGACTTGTACATAAACAAACAATTTCTCTGAATAATACACCGGCTGATTTGGGTAATTGGAACAGGTTCTATCTCGATCTGTCAAAGCTTATCGAGCCTGATCCTGGTGCAATATACAGGGTAGAGATCTCATTTCGGAGGAGTTATTCCTTGTATCCTTGCAATGAATCATCGACTGAGGAAGAGGAGATTTTGGAAACCGATGACTATTCCGATGAAATGGAAGTTTCTTATTGGGAATCATATGAAGACTATTACGAAGACTATTATGACTATGATTATGACTATGATTGGGAAGACCGTGAAAATCCCTGTAAACCTTCGTATTACACACAAAACAAATTTGTTGCCAAAAATATTCTTGCTTCAGATCTTGGCTTAATTGTCAAATCAGGAACAGACAGGAACATGCTTTGTGTGGTTACAAATCTGGTTACTGCCCAACCCATGGAAGGCGTCGCAGTTACACTTTATGATTTTCAGCAACAGCAATTAACATCAGGCACAACCGATAAGAATGGCTTTGTGTTTTTTTCACTGGCCGACAAACCTTTTCTGATCATTGCCCGGTATGAAAAACAACGGGGATACTTGCGGCTTGATGATGGTTCTTCTTTATCGCTGGGCGCTTTTGATGTTTCTGGAAATGCAGTCCCTAAGGGAATTAAAGGATTCATATATGGTGAGCGCGGAGTATGGAGACCCGGCGATACATTATTTCTCTCATTTATCTTGGAAGACAAGCTAAACCTTTTACCCGGATCACATCCAGTAGTATTTGAACTATTCAATCCAAAAAACCAGCTTTTTGCCAGGACCACAAAAATATCCAGCGAAAACGGATTTTATGTCTGGCCAATCGCCACTCAACACGATGCTCCTACCGGCAACTGGAATCTTAAAATTAAGGTAGGAGGAATGCAATTCTCTAAAAATCTGAAAGTTGAAACAATTAAACCAAACAGACTTAAAATCGATCTTGCATTTGATACCAAACGACTCTCTGTTACCCAGCCTCAGATAAACGGTACACTAAAGGTTTACTGGCTTCATGGTGCAGTAGCCGCTGACCTGAATACCAGGGTTACCATAACACTTAACAAGGCTCCTACTGTCTTTGAAAAATACCCGGATTACCAGTTTACCGATCCGGCAAAAAGTTTTAATACTGAAGAGCAGATTTTGTTTGAAGGCCATACAGACGTAAACGGAAAAGCAACCATCCCGGGACGGATAAGGGTTGAGGGAGCCTCACCCGGTATGTTGAATGTTAGCTTTGTAACCCGGGTTTTCGAAAAGGGAGGAGATTTCAGTACTGACCAGTTTGTGATGCCTTACTCACCCTATACTTCCTATATTGGCTTAAAAGTGCCCGAAGGCGATAAACGGGGTATGCTGCTTACTGATACAACACACTGGATTGATGTTGTGATTCTGGGCGAAAACGGAAAACCATTGTCAAGAAAAGGTGTCGAGGTTTTTGTGTATAAGCTGGATTGGCATAACTGGTGGGAATCAGGCGATGATGAGCTGGCTGATTTCGTTGGAAATACTTATAACCGGCCCATTATTTCAAAAACTCTTTCAATAGTTAATGGTAAAGGCGGGTTTGGCTTCAGAATAGACCGGCCGGATTGGGGCAGATTTTATATCCGCCTGGTTGATCCGATAAGCGGTCATTCGACAGGGAAAGTTGTATTTATCGATTGGCCCGGTTGGGCAGGGCGTCCCATGCGTGATAATCCGGAGGCTGCAAGCATGCTGACCTTTAACAGTGACAAGGAAAAATATGCCGTGGGCGAGACTGCTGAAATTATTATCCCTACTGGCGGTCAGGGATTGGCATTAATTACTGTCGAATCAGGCTCACGCATATTAGCTAAAAAATGGTTAAGCGTTGCAGGCAAGGAAATCAGACATAAGTTTCTGATTACACCCGATATGGCACCCAACGTTTACGCCTATATAACACTTATCCAGCCCCATGCGAATACTGAAAACGATATGCCCATGCGGTTATACGGTGTTATACCCATCTTTGTGGAAGATCCGACAACAAAGCTTACCCCGGTCATTCACATGCCAGATGTGTTAGAGCCATTGCAGAAAGTAAACATCAAAGTCAGTGAAAAGGGCGGAAAAGAGATGACCTATACCCTGGCTATTGTTGAAGATGGTTTGCTTGATCTGACAAGATTTAAAACACCTGATCCATGGAATGAGTTTTATGCAAGAGAAGCACTTGGAATAAGAACCTGGGACCTGTATGATGCTGTAATCGGTGCCTATGGAGGTAAGCTGGCAAGTATCCTTGGTATAGGGGGTGATGAGGAGGTTATTGCCGGTGAATCTTCTGAAAAGGCAAACCGGTTCAAACCGGTGGTAAAATTTCTGGGGCCTTTCACGGTAAAGGATGGTAAATCCAACAGCCATCAGATTCTTGTCCCGAACTATATTGGTTCAGTCAGGGCCATGATAGTTGCCGGTAAAGACGGAGCCTATGGATTCATTGAAAAAACCGTTCCGGTGAAAAAGCCGCTTATGGTGCTGGCCACACTACCCAGGGTCATCGGGCCGGGTGAATCGGTTCAGATGCCTGTCACGGTTTTCGCAATGGACAATGGGATTAAACAGGTTGGTATTTCGGTGAAAACTAATAGCCTGCTTATGGTAGGAGGTTCGGGGACGCAGACCTTAACGTTTGATCAAAATGGTGAGAAAATAGCTGATTTTGACTTAAAATTGGCCTCAAAAACCGGTGTAGGAAGGATCCAGGTTACGGCAACCAGCGGAAAATACACTTCTATCTATGATGTGGAACTGGATGTCAGAACAGCAAATCCTCCGGTAACCACATTTACTGGTAGTACCGCCGAGGCGGGTCAGACATGGGAAACTGATTTTTCACTTCCTGGTATGGAAAATACCAATACTGCATTTCTTGAGGTATCGGGTATCCCTCCTATCGACGCAGAAAGACATCTTAAATACCTGATCAGTTATCCGCACGGATGTATCGAGCAAATAACTTCAGCTGCCTTCCCTCAGCTATTTCTTTCCGATGTCATGGAAACTGACGACAAAGCCAGATCCGCCATCGACATACATGTGAAGGCTGCAATCAGCAAAATACAGTCTTTTCATCTTTCAGGAGGTGGATTTACATACTGGCCTGGTCATCAGCAGATCAATTCCTGGGGGAATTCATATGCCGGACACTTTTTACTGGAGGCCGAAAATAAAGGGTATGCGCTGCCTGCAGGACTTAAATCAGGCTGGCTCAGGTCACAGAAGCAATTGGCCCGCCAATGGTCGCCAAACCAAAACAAAGATCCTTGGACCCAGGAAGATCTGGCTCAGGCATACCGGCTGTTCACACTTGCACTGGCTGGTGAACCGGAAACCGGAGCCATGAACAGGCTCAGGGAAATCAAAACACTGAGCCTTCAGGCCAAATGGAGGCTCGCCGCTGCTTTTGTTCTTACAGGGCAAGCTTCCGTAGCAAAAAAGTTAATAGAAAGGGAAAGTACTGAAATACAAAAATATAACGGGTTATATTCAAGTTATGGTTCAAGAGAAAGGGACTGGGCCATGATGCTGGAGACCATGACATTACTCGATGATCAAAACCAGGCCTTTGCTCTCACCCGGAAAATTTCCGGAGCCCTTTCCTCCGGTTATTGGATGAGCACGCAAACCACTGCTTATTGTCTCCTTGCTATGGCAAAATTTTCGCAGGGCAAGACATCAGGGAAACTAGAATTTTCTTACAGGCTGAATGATGGAAAGACATTGACGGTTTCTTCTGCCAAAGCTTTTGTGCAAATCGAATTGCCAGTAAATAAAGGGGCACATTCCCTTCATATTGCCGTATTGAATAAGGGACAAAACATCCTGTTTGCACGTGTTTTTGCTGAAGGCATTCCGGAAGCAGGAAATGAGGTTGAACTTAACCAAAATATTTCGTTAGAAACAACCTTTCAAGACAGGAATGGAAATCCTGTTGATGTAGCGCAACTTCCTCAGGGCTCCGATATTGTTGCGGTGGTTTCAGTGCATAATCCCGGGCTGATTGATTACCGAGATATGGCTATCTCCCAGATTTTCCCTTCTGGCTGGGAGATTTTGCAAAACAAGCTCACTGATACTGAATGGTCGCAGAATTTAGTGAATCCATCATACCAGGATATCCGGGATGACAGAATATTTACGTATTTCGACCTGAAACGTGGTGAACGAAAAACCTTTGTTGTCCAATTAAATGCTGCATACCTGGGCAGATACTATTTGCCGGGAATAAAATGTGAGGCCATGTATGACAATAGCATCATTGCCTCAAGAAAAGGCAAATGGGTGGAAGTGATCCGATAAGGAAAGTAATTTACTTTTTGTATTTGGCTACCAGTTCCATAAACTGATCAAACAAAAACTCGGTATCTTTTGGACCGCTTGAAGCTTCGGGATGAAACTGGGTGGAAAAGAAGGGTTTGTTTTTATGTCGCATTCCTTCATTGGTCTGATCATTCAGATTCAGAAACAGGGGTTCCCAGTCACCGGGTAAAGTGGAATTATCGATGGCATAACCATGGTTTTGTGAGGTAATGTAAGCCCTGTTTGTATCTTTCAGCAATACCGGTTGGTTATGGCTTCTGTGACCATACTTGAGTTTATATGTATCGGCACCGGCAGCCAGGGCAAGCAATTGGTTACCCAGGCAAATCCCGTAAATGGGGATGTCCTTCTGAAGGGCTTTACGCAAATTATTAATGGTAGATATACATTGCTTGGGATCCCCCGGTCCGTTTGAGATGAACAAACCGTCATATTCATCTTTTGAAAAATCATAATCCCAGGGGACCAGTACTACTGTGGTATCGCGTTGCAAGAGATTCCGGATAATATTATATTTCACACCGCAATCAATCAGGAGGATTCGGTACTTCCCCTTTCCAAATATCTTTTTTTCATGTATGCTTACCTGTTCTACGAGATTGTCGTGGTTGGGATCGTATAACTCAACATGCTGGTTATTATATACAATCTTGCCCAGCATGGTTCCTTCTTCCCTTAAGATCTTGGTCAAAGCCCTTGTATCAATCCCGTAAATTCCGGGTATTTCAAATTGTATAAGCCAGGCACCCAGACTTTTATTTGCATTCCAATGGCTGTAATCCTCCGTATAATCAGAAATAATCAGACCGGAAATATGCAGGGCATAGGATTCAAAAAATTTGTACATTGAATCTTCCGTGAGATCACCAGGGACACCGTAATTTCCGATGATCGGATAGGTAAGGACTAGAATCTGACCTTTGTAGGAAGGATCCGTAAGACTCTCGGGATAGCCGGTCATAGCAGTATTAAAAACGACTTCACCGGATATGGATTTTTCATGTCCGAAAGAATACCCGGTGAATTCTTTTCTATCTTCAAGTATAAGTTTAATATCTGCTTTTTTGAGCATTGATATATAATAAAATAAAATTTTATTTTAGAAGGGATAAAAGGATTTCTTCCACCTGTTCGGGTCCTATCTTCTTGGCAATAATTTTTTTATTCTCGTCGAGAATGTATATCTGTGGTGTGGTTACCACATCATATTTAAGTTTAAAATCATAAGAGTAAGGATTCCAAGCATTTAACCAGTCGTATAAACCATGTTCGTTCACAAAATCCACCCATTTCATTTTGCCATCCTCTCCAAACAGCGTACTGATTGCCAATACTTTAACATTGAGATTCTGCAGGCTTTTCTGATAGATCTCATAAAGCTCGGGTACAATTACTTTACAGTGCCCGCAATCTGCCTCCCAAAAGATAAGTACAAGGTACCTGGCCTTAATTTGTGATAGTGAAATCTTGCTGCCATGATGAGGATTTCTCCGGAGAGCAGAATCCGTTTGGGAACTCCTGAAATGATCAGCAGGTAGCAACATCAGTTCAATATCAGGTGCAACACGGCCAATCAGCAAAGGCTTTGTCTTTTCAGTACGGTCCTTGAGATCAGCCAGAAATTTCGCATCACTCCACCAGGAATCATGGATATAGTATTTGTCGGCAATATGTACCTGAACGGCATCCATACCCATGATGTTGCTCTTTCCGAAATGATTGAACAACGTAATCAGCATATACCTGAAAATATTTGAATCGGCACGGGAACGCTCAATGAAAAAGTCAACCTGTGGGATCAGGGAATCAGGAATTTGTGGGATAACCTTGATCAGATAGGTCATTATTTTATCTTCGTACAGGGGAGATCGTAAGAGTCTTGGATCAGCAAAGTTGAAATTATCGAAATAATGACTTCGGTAATAATAGTATTGCCAGGTAGAATCCTTGATACTGCCCTGTTGGTCTCTGGGCGGTTCGGGAACAGTAATATCAAGGGTGGCAGAAAGGAAAACGGAAACGAACTTGTCAGGATAATCTTTTCTGATTTTCTCAACTCGAGCTATCCGGGCTTCATTTATTTTTTTCAGTAATTCGGTATTTTTTTCCTTTACTTTCGGATCAGTTTGATTTTTAATTTCCTGTGTAATACTATCGGCCTGATTTCTCAGGTTAACCATATATCTCTGAAAATCAAGAAATACTTCATTCTCATCTGAACCTTTTATAACAAGAGTTCTTAGAAAGTCAATTGTATCAACCTCCAGGTTAAAGGTTTGGTCGTCACCCATAATTATTTCAAAGTATCTGGTATTGGGGAGGTAAATGAGGTACAATCCTCCGGGTAGTTTTTTCTTCCCTGAAATAATACCTGTTCCTTTACTGTCCAGTCTCACTGTATCATCGGGATACATCGATTTGCTCAGATAATGACCCAGAATGATATTTGTGTCTGAGAGTCCGTTTATTTTTATCTTAATTTCGTATCCCTGACTGGAAACGAGGAAAGGCAGTAAAAATGAATAGCTCAGAAGAAGCAAAGTACGCAGAAGTAACATGTTGAAAAAGTTTTTTAAATCACCATTCTTTACAATCGGGCAAAAATAATTATTAATTGGTGAATTTAAAAATTGCCTTAAGCCTGTCATGCAGATTTCCTATATTTGAAAAAACTATTAACCAGATCACGGAATGATCACGCTCCGCGAATGCCAGTCCATTATCAACCAAAAGTTTACCGAGTTCAGCTTGCCGGAATACCCGACCAATTTATATAAACCAATCCGCTACATGCTTGAACTTGAGGCAAAAAGACTCAGGCCCTCTTTGGTACTGCTTGGATGTAATGTATTTTCCGATAATATACAGCCGGCAATTTTCCCGGCCCTGGCTATTGAGTTGTTTCACAATTTCACACTTATGCATGATGACATCATGGATAAGTCCGCTCTTCGCCGGAACAATCCCACTGTGCATGCCAGATGGAACCAGAATGTTGCTATCCTGTCGGGTGATGCGATGCTTATCAAAGCATATGAAATGCTGTCGCTTGGACCAGCAGTATATTTGCATAAGATTCTGCCCGTATTCAATAAAACAGCGTTACAAGTATGTGAAGGGCAGCAATATGATATGGATTATGAACACAACCTTTCGGTAACGATTGATAATTATATCAGGATGGTGGAATATAAGACAGCAGTGCTCATCGCGGCATCTCTGAAAATCGGGGCGCTGGTGGGAGGAGCGGGTGAGACCGAGTCGGATGAATTATATGAATTTGGCAGAAATATCGGGATTGCTTTTCAATTGCAGGACGACTTGCTGGATGTTTTTGCTGATCCGGAAGTTTTTGGCAAGGTTACCGGTAACGATATAGTATCCAATAAAAAAACCATTCTGCTGATCGAGGCTCTTAACCAGGCATCGGGAATTATCCGGGAAAAGCTGTTGGGATGGATCAAAAAGGAAGAATTCAACAGAAATGAGAAAATTCATGCCGTTAAATCGATTTACCAGGAACTGAATCTGGAACAATCGACCATTGAAAGGATCCGGCATTATCATGAAAAGGCAATAGAAAACCTGAATATCCTGAGGATTGATGTTTCCAGGAAATCGGAACTACTGGTTTTTTCAACCTATCTGATGAACAGGAAAAAATAATAACAAGGGATCCCCTTATTCAATTTTGGTTGAATAAATCTTATACTGTGCTGAAGAAAGTGAATCAAGCCGATTGCTGATATCAGCCTGATTAAAGTTCTTGCAGATCATTACCAGATTTTGCATTACCTGGAAATTATAGAGAATCTCATCATTTATGCTGGATATAAACGCTTTATTCTGATCGAGGTAATAAACTAACTTCTCTTGACTAAGCTCTCCCAGACGGATAACCAAAGCATTAGCCTTCTCAAATTGATTACACAGATAATATGCATTGGCAATCTGCAGGATAGTGTGATCAAAAGGAATTTTATCATGTGGTGTCAGTTCAATGCAACGGTCGAGCACCTGAATGGCTTTTGAAGTGTCACCCTTGGTGATAAGATCTTCAGCCAGCTGAATGAACCGGGTTCTGATTCTGAGGATAGAAGTAGTTCGTACGTGAAAATCATCGAGATAAACCTCAGGATCATTCATGCCGCCCCATCGGAATTTTTTCATCAGATTTTCATACAGAAGGTCGCTTGCTACACGGCCAGCCTCATACCGGTTAATGCTTTGCGACTTGATAGGTACCAGTCTGTATGCAAATCCTTCAAGCTGCATGTAATCCTCCAGCCCAAGTGTGCCTTCATGTCCGATTGAGGCAAAATAAACAGGTCTTTCCCAGTTATTATTTGCAAGTATATCAAGAACAACCAGGGCACTCTTACCCATACTGTTGCGACTATACCTCCATTCTATGGCGGGTATTACTTTGTTGCGATCCTCAACCGGCACCGTGCCGTTTTTAAAGACAATGGCCGTATCAACCGGAAGTCTGAAATTACGTGTAGGAATGTAATTGAATTTCTCACCTGAACTGGTTTCAATCTTTGCCTGCGGGAGGTCACTGGTGATAAACTCCATGATGTCCTTAAGATCAGCTGTCTGATTGGTGCGTTCCTGGACGAAAATCAAGTCACGTGTTCCGTTGATATATTGATTTGGGGTGAGTGAAACAGGTAAAACTTCCGATTCATAGGCTTTCCTTCTTATCTGGTCAATATGCCAGTCCATATTGAGTAGCATCAGGTTAACCACCCTCACATCAGTCCTTATTCCTTCTACTTCCTGGGCATACCAGAGCGGGAATGTATCATTATCGCCATTTGTAAAAAGGATAGCATTCGGGGCACAAGAATTCAGATAATTATAAGCAAAGTCCCGGGCAGTGAACCGTCCCGAACGGTCATGATCATCCCAGTTTTCTTTGGCCATAATGCCAGGCACCAGCAACAGACATAAAACCGATATGAACAGGGCGATGATTCCCTTTCTGAGTTTAATACCTATAGATTCATACAGGGCCATTACGCCAATACCAATCCATATAGTAAAAGCATAAAAGGATCCGGCATATGCATAATCCCGTTCTCGTGGCTGAATCGGGGTTTGATTAAGATATACCACAATAGCCATACCGGTCATGATGAATAACAACATGACAACCCAGAAATTCCTGACATCCCGCTGAAGGTGAAAAATCAGTCCTATCAAGCCCAGTAATAGGGGAAGAAAATAATATTTATTTCTTGAACGGGCATTTATGTCACTTTCAGGCATTTGATCTTGCCTGCCTATAAGGATCTGATCTACAGGCCTGATACCACTGATCCAGTTCCCGTTGAGCGGATCACCCTGACCCTGGATATCATTCTGACGACCAGCGAAATTCCACATGAAATACCTGAAATACATGTGTCCTACCTGATAAGTGAAGAAAAACTTCAGGTTGCTGATAAAACCAGGAGGGGTTTTGGGGGTCTCACGGTTATAAATAATTTTACCGGTATTGTCCCGCATAATATTATTCTCCGCATCTCTGCGGGGTTCATATAATTTGCTCTCTTTCAGTCCCGCCCACTCCATATAAACATTCACATGTTCATTATCTGAACTCCACATCCTGGGAAAAATGGTAGTGAACGTAGAATTGTATATGTAAGACAGCTTTTGGTTGGTTATTTTGTATTTTCCGTCAACAGGTGAATAAGTTGGCTTTCCTTCTTTTATTCCTTCAGGTCTTGCATTGAAGTACTGACCTTTGACAAGGGGACGATCGCCATACTGTTCCCGGTTTAAATAATACTGCAGGGCAAAGACGGTTTCCGGATTATTTTCATCCATCGGAGGATTGGCCAGTGAACGAAGAACAATCATTGAAAAGGAGGAATATCCGATGATTATTACAGTAATCATCAATAATACAGTATTTAATACGGCCTTGCCCTTCTGATAAGTTCGCCAGATACCATAAATTAAGCTGCCCAGCAATAACACGATGTAAACAAGTACGCCTGAATTATAAGGTAAACCAAATCCGTTGACAAACAGGAGCTCGAACCTTGAGGCCAACCACACCACCCCGGGAATGATAACGTACATAAGTGCACCTATAATCAAAACTGAAACCAACAAAGCTTTAATAATGCCTGAGGGTGTAACCTCGTACTTTTTAAAGTAATAAACCAGAACAATGGCCGGAATAGCAAGCAGGTTCAACAAATGAACACCGATTGAAAGTCCCATAAGATATGCGATCAATATCAGCCAGCGGTTTGCATATTTCATTTCCGCCTCATTTTCCCATTTCAGGACAGCCCAGAAAACCACTGCGGTAAATAAGGATGCACTGGCATACACTTCACCCTCAACTGCCGAAAACCAGAATGTATCGGAGAATGTATAGGCCAGGGCACCTACTGCACCGCTCCCCAGGATGATAATTTTATCACGCAGGTTCAAAGTTTGTACCTCCATTTCCGATTGCACACCTGATAAAATATTGCGGAAATTGGTAAGCCGGATTGCCAAATGGGTAATGGTCCAAAAGAGAAACATTATAGTTAAGGCACTTGCCAGGGCTGAAAAAGCATTCACCATCAGGGCCACCTTGTCCACCTGATCTCCGGCAAAAACGGAAAAGAATCTTGCCACAATCATAAAAAGAGGCGCTCCGGGAGGATGACCAACCTGTAGTTTAAAAGCGCTGGAGATAAACTCTCCGCAATCCCAAAGGCTTACAGTAGGTTCGAGTGTAAGCAGATAAACACCGGCTGAAATCAAAAACATGATCCATCCGAGAATATTGTTGGCAAGCCTGAATTTCATTCTTTACTTTTTTTGGTAATTATGTATTTTATCAATTGATGATGCAAGTTTTTTAAAAAAATCAAATTAAAAAGCGAATATCGCAATATCAATTTTATATCCATCTGAATTTATTCTTTTTGATCAATATTTTATCATGATGAGGAAGAAGAATCACGAAGGTATTGTGTATTCAACAAATCCTGATTTTATATTTGAAACAGGAGACACTCAGTCTGAAATCACCTTGCCGCCAAACGCGCAAATACTATACATTTGGCTCGATTCCAAAGCCCGTAAGGGGAAGATAGTGACTTTAATAAAAGGATTCAAAGGAAGTTCCGATGATCTGGAAGCTCTGACAACCGAACTCAAGAAAAGTTGCGGCACCGGGGGATCAGTGAAGGACGGGGAGATAATCATTCAGGGCAATTTCAGGGAAAAGATACTGACGTATCTTACCGGAAAAGGCTATAAGGCGAAGAAGGCAGGAGGCTGATCAATATAATCAAACATGCAGGGAGTTAATCTTAAATTCCTGGTTAACCGAATTATGAGCAGAAAATACAGCATAGCTGCTGCAATGCTTATTGTAACAGGTTATTTATTGCTGATTCCCCGTGATTTATTTGACGATCCTGCGTCTACCGTGATACTTGATCAGAATGGCATATTGCTGGGAGCAAGGGTAGCTAAGGATGGTCAATGGCGTTTCCCGGCCGGCACTCAGGTGTCGGAAAACATCATGAAAGCAACACTGGCGTTCGAGGACAGGTATTTTTTCCGGCATCCCGGTTTTAATCCCATTTCTTTATTCAGGGCACTTTTTCAAAATATTAAAGCCCGGAAAATAATCAGTGGCGGCAGTACTATTACCATGCAAACTATCAGGCTTTCCAGGAGGGGGAAGCCCAGAACAGTATGGGAAAAAATTTTGGAAATTATTTTATCCACCCGGTTGGAGATCAAGCTATCCAAGGATGAAATTCTGGCCCTCTATGTATCACATGCGCCTTATGGGGGTAATGTTGTGGGGATCGAGGCGGCCTCGTGGAGGTATTTTGGTACTTCCAGTGACCGGTTATCCTGGGCAGAAGCAGCAACACTTGCCGTTCTTCCGAATTCACCGGCACTTGTTCATCCGGGTAAAAACAGAAATGTACTGTTAGGAAAACGGAATCATCTGCTTGAGCGACTTGCCGCACTGGGTTGGATTGACAGTACTACGCTGCAGCTTTCACTCGATGAACAAATACCGGAAAAGCCGGTTCCGATGCCCAAAGTGGCACCACATTTACTCGACAGGTTTAGCAGGGAATTTCCCGGACAAGTAAGTGTAACCACACTTAGCGGTATACTGCAAATGCAAATCAATGAGATGGTTGAAAAACATCATAACAAGCTGCAATACAATCAAATACACAATGCGGCCGCTCTGGTTCTTGAGGTGGAGTCGGGCAATGTTTTGGCATACGTTGGAAACTGTAGTGATCCGGGTAAAAACTCGCACGGAAACGAGGTGGATATAATACAATCCTCCCGGAGTACCGGTAGTCTGCTTAAACCAATCTTATATGCGGCCATGCTTGATGACGGAAAGCTATTGCCATCGAGTTTGGTACCGGATATCCCGGTTAACCTGAAAGGATTTAACCCGGTTAATTTCGACGGACAATTTGAAGGGGCTGTGCCTGCTGCCAGGGCACTTTCGCGGTCACTCAATGTTCCGGCTGTTCAGATGTTAAAAACATATGGTGTGGAGCGGTTCCACAACCTGATCAGGTCTCTGGGAATGACAACGGTTAACCAAACCGCTGATCATTACGGATTATCCCTTATCCTGGGTGGAGCAGAAGGCACCCTGGAGGAAATGACAAACATGTATGCAGTTTTTTCAAGAATTATCAACCATTATGGACGCACCGGATCTTACTATGCCAATGATTACAGTCCTCCTAATTATATCCATGAAAGAATCTCACCATTAGGATCCGGAGGTAAGGAATCAGGATTGTTAAGCGCATCATCACTCTGGCTTGCCTATCAGGCCATGGAAGAAGTAAGCCGGCCGGAAGAAGAAGCCGGATGGAGGCGGTTCATTTCATCCCGTAAGATTGCATGGAAAACCGGTACAAGCTTTGGTTATCGAGACGGATGGGCGATAGGTACTTCCCCGGAATATGTAGTTGGAGTGTGGGTTGGTAATGCAGATGGAGAGGGGAGGCCAGGATTAACCGGTATAGCGGCAGCAGCTCCTTTGATGTTTGATATTTTTGGATTACTGCCGGTTTCGGAATGGTTTTTGCCCCCCAACGGCGAAATGGTGCAGGCAACAGTTTGTAGGCGAAGCGGATATCTGGCCCGACCGGATTGTCCGGACGCCGATACCATTAAGGTTTCTTTGCGAGGCCTTACTTCACCATCCTGTCCTTTTCACCGTCGCATCCATCTGTCTGCAGATCGGCGGTTCAGGGTCAGCAGTGCATGCTATCCGGTCGACAGCATGGTTCATTTATCGTGGTTTGTATTGCCCCCCATTCAGGAATGGTATTACAAAAAGCGTCATGGCGATTACCAGGGTCTTCCTCCATTTAAAAGCGGTTGTAGACCGGTCAGTCAGAAATCAATGGATCTGATCTATCCCAGGGAGGAAATCAGGGTGTATATCCCGGTAGAACTTGACGGAAAAAAGGGAAGGATAATATTTGAAGCGGTACATACTAATCCCGAAACTGTGATTTATTGGCATCTGGATGATCAGTTCATTACATCAACCAGATACATTCACCAGGTTGAGCTTTTACCGGCGCCAGGGAACCATGTATTGACCCTGGTTGATGAAACCGGGGAAGAACTGATCAGAAAGTTTCAGGCCGTTGATTCAAAATAAACCGCCAGGGCATACTCTTCCAGGGTTCACCGGCATAATCGATCCCGTAACGGACTTTTTGAATAAAACTCAGGTTTATATCCTCAGAATTTTCAATCCAGATTCTGTCTGAAACTGTCAAATCCTCTCCATAGAATGACTTATCAATATCCAGGGTCCTTGTAAGCTTTCCCGGGCCTTCAATGCCTCCCAGTCCACGGACAAGTATCGCTTGTGGCTGATTTTCACCACCGGTAACAAAATTCAACATCCAATACATTCCGTAAATCAGATATACATAAACCAGGCCTCCACGGGCAAACATTATACTGTTTCGATATGTTTTTCCAAAACGGGCATGCGAGGCCTTATCCTCACTTCCCCTGTAAGCTTCCACCTCAGTAATTGTATAAACTGCGATAATATTATTTCTTACCCTTACCAGCTTTTTACCCATCAGATCGGGAGCAACCTGGAGTACATCGCGTTCAAAAAAACTCCTGGTGAGCCTCATGAAATAACGGGTATTAAAGAATCAACATGGCATCGCCATAGGTGCCAAAGTGATATTTCTCTTTGATTGCGATTTTGTATGATTCAAAAAGCAGGACATATCCGGCAAATGCAGATACCATCATGAGCAGCGTAGATAAGGGCAAATGGAAATTGGAGATCATTCGGGTAGGAATACTGAATTCATAAGGCGGAAAAATGAATTTATTTGTCCACCCATCATAGGGTTTGAGATGGCCTGCAGTGGAAACGGAGCTTTCAAGTGTCCGTAATACTGTTGTGCCAACTGCACATACCTGCTTATGTGCATCCTTGGCGGTATTTACAATGTTGACAGCCTCTTCAGTAATGATGATTCTTTCTGAATCCATCTTATGTTTCGTAAGGTCTTCCACATCAACAGTTCTGAAATTCCCCAATCCCACATGCAGAGTGATTTCAGCAAAATGGGCACCTTTTATTTCAAGTCGTTTGAGTAATTCACGACTAAAGTGCAATCCTGCCGTAGGCGCTGCTACTGCACCCTCATGTTTAGCAAAGATGGTCTGATATCTGTCCCGGTCTTCGGGTTGAACGGCCCTTTTGATAAATTTAGGCAAAGGAGTTTCCCCTAACCTGAAAAGCGTTTTTTTAAATTCATCATAATCTCCATCAAACAAGAACCGGAGTGTTCTCCCCCTTGAAGTAGTATTATCAATCACTTCGGCAACAAGTGTATCGTCATCATCGCCAAAATAAAGCTTGTTACCAATTCTGATTTTTCTGGCAGGATCAACCAGAACATCCCAAAGTCTTTGCTCCCGGTTCAGTTCACGAAGAAGAAATACCTCAATTTCAGCACCGGTTTTTTCTTTATTACCATATAACCGGGCCGGAAAAACTTTGGTGTTATTCACAACAAAAACATCACCTTCACCAAAATAATCAATGACATCTTTGAATACCCTGTGTTCAATATTCCCAGTAATACGATCCACCACCATTAGCTTAGATTCGTCACGCTTATCTGCCGGATATTTTGCAATAAGGTCTTCCGGGAGATTGTATCTATATTGTGAAAGTTTCATGTCAGTTTGAATGAAGATAGTATCAGAAAAACCAAAAATAAGCGCAAAGCGTGAAAAAAGGTTACAAAGATACCAAATTTCTTTCAAATTCTTCCAAACTTAATGCATTCTTCAGCAGGAATTCTCCAATGCCGGTTCTTATGAGGCTTATCAGATGTGCCCCGGAACCGAGCCTGAAACCAATATCTCTGGCCAATGAGCGGATGTAAGTACCTTTGCTGCAATGAACATGAATCTCAATGATCGGCAAATCACAGGCACTCAGATAGATGGAATGGATAGCTATTTCTTTTGGCTGAAGCTCCAATGATTCACCCTTCCTTGCCAGTTTATAGGCCCTGGTTCCGTTGACAAACCTGGCTGAAAAATCCGGGGGGACCTGTAACTGAAAACCGGTAAAACTTGCCAGGATTCTTTCAACATCCTGTTTCCGGATATGATCAACCGGATATGTAGCATCAATGTTCGTTTCGAGGTCAAACGATGGTGTGGTAGTTCCCAATCGGATTTTTGCGATATATTCTTTATCCCGGATCTGGTATTTTTCGATATTTCGGGTTTCCTTGCCGGTGCAAAGAATCATTAATCCTGCAGCCAGAGGGTCGAGGGTTCCTGCATGTCCGATTTTCAATTTCTTCAGATTGAGCCGTTGACGGATGATGTTCTTAACCTTGTTTACCAGGTCAAATGAAGTCCAGTAAATAGGTTTATTAAAAAGTAATACCTTTCCCCTTGAGAATTCCTCAGCCAGCTCAGCAATTTCCATAATAACATTTACATGAATAATCGGAGATCCACCGGGTTTTATTTGGCAGCCCTGGATTTTTTCATAATAGCCCAGATTTCAAAAGCAAATCCGATCAATACGATAATCGGAGCCAGGGTTATCCGCCTGAAACTGAAAATTTCCTTTTCATTAAAGGTGTTGGGATCCGAGGATTTCCCTCCCATCATTAGTAAAAAGCCGGTAATGATGATCACAAATCCGATAATCAGATAGATATAGTTTTCACGCCCAATTGCAAAGCCGGGATTTGTTTCTTTAATTTCGGATTTTTTAACCATAAGTATTTGAAATTAAGTGTACAAATAATCTGTTTTTATATTGAGGTATTTATTAACTGAAAACAGGGTGGAAATCCAGGCTATCAGAACACCCAGTAACAAAATAAAGGCAAATATAACTCCCAGGATACGGAAATCCTGAAAACTGAAAAGCCCCTCCAATTGTTTCTCTGCTGTAAATATGGCTGCCAGTAAGAGTAACATGGCAATAACAGCCGATACAATGCCCTGTGTAATTCCCATTATCAGGAAGGGACGCCGGATCAGATAATTGTGGGCTCCAACCAGTTGCATGGTGCGGATAATAAAACGCTTGGAATAAACTGTTAGCCGTATGGTGTTATTGATCAGTGTAAGGGCAATCAAAAAGAGTAGTACGCTGAAACCCAGTATTGCTAGACTGATTTTCCGTATATTCATATTCACTGCATAAACAAGATCCTTTTGGTAAGCCACGTCGGCTACCAAGGGATAAGTTCTGAACTCCTTTTCCAATACAGCAAAACTGTCAGGGTTAGCATAAACTGCATGAAGTTTGACATCAATAGAAGAGGGCAGGGGATTATAACCCAGAAATTCAACAAAATCTTCACCTACTTCATTCTGAAAATCTTTGGCAGCGTTTTCCTTGGTAATGTAACGGGTTTCCTTCACATATTTTTTGGCATCGAGGGTTTTTTGAAGGCTGAAAATGTCCACTTCACGGGCATCATCATTGAGATAAACCGAAATACCAATGTTTTCCTTTACATAATCGGACAGCTTTTTAGCGTTCAGGATGAGGATACCTACCAGCCCGAGTAAAAACAGTACCAGTGTAATACTCACAACCGAAGTAATATAGGAAGTTGTCAAACGGCGTTGAATGGTATTCTCCTTTACCTGCATGTGGATTTTAAATGTAACAAAGATAATATTAATCTACCAATTCCGTCCAGCCATGCGGATCAGGCTCATCCCCATTCTGTAAGGCGACCAGTTTATTGTATAATTTTGTGGAAACCGGACCGGGCTTGCCATCACGGCAATATTCATATATCTTATGGGTATCCGGATCTACTATTTTGCGGATGGGAGTGATCACAGCGGCAGTACCACATGCTCCAACCTCTTCAAAGGACGATAATTCACTTAAAGCAACCGGTCTGCGCTCAACTTTAAGGCCCATGTCTTTGCATAATTGCTGAAGACTCATGTTTGTAATAGAGTGTAGAATCGATTTGGATTCAGGCGTTATATAAGTATTATCGCGAATAGCAAAAAAATTGGCAGGTCCGGCTTCGTCGATGTATTTTTTCTCTTTTGGATCGAGATAGAGCGCGGTGGAAAAGCCCTGCTGGTGTGCCAGTTCCAGTGAAGTGAGACTCGCTGCATAGTTGCCTCCAACTTTGTAGCAGCCTGTTCCCAATGGCGCAGCCCGGTCAAAACCTCGGCAAACCATGATATCTAACGGCTTGAAACCCTCTTTGAAATAAGGACCAACAGGGGTCACAAATACCATAAACAGATATTCCCTAGCAGGTTTAACGCCGACTTCAGGTCCGGAACCGATGAGCAGAGGCCTGATATACAGAGATGCTCCATAACCATAAGGAGGTGTATACTTTTCATTCAGTTTTACTGCTGTAAAAACAGCTTTCCGGAATATCTCAGCCGGTATCGGAGCCATTTTAATACCTTCGGCTGTATTGTACATTCTTTTGGCATTCTCATCCCAGCGGAAAACACGGATTTTTCCATCCCTGCCTTTAAAAGCTTTTAATCCTTCAAAAGCTTCCTGACCATAATGCAGGCATGTTGCGGCCATATGCATGGAAATATATTCCGAGGATGAAATTTCGATCTCCCCCCAATTACCGTTTCGATAATAACATCGAACATTGTAATCAGTTTTTACATAACCGAAGGGTAAGTTTTTCCAGTCAAAGGTTTCCATGGTAATATAATAAGTGATTTGAATTCAAAAATAGACATTTCGGATCTTTCTGCCAATTGGCAAAAATCATTTAATCAACAAATTTTCAGGTTTTTTAATCGCCGATTCAAAATAAACAAATAAATTTATAGTTTTATGAAAAATATGCAGTGAGCATGGAACATGAAAAGAATTTGATTATGGTTACATGGGACTTCACAGAAAAGTCCTTGTACGCTGTTGAACACGCTGTTCAGATGTCATCGATGTTAAAAGGTGAAATAGCAGTGGTTCATATAGTCAAAAAAGATCAGGAAATCCCTGGAGCTGAAAAAAGGATGAATGAAGAAATCAGGAAAAAATTCAATGATCCTTCTTTGAAATTCTCCTTTGTTGTTCGTACCGGCACTATTTTCCATACAATCGGAGAACTGGCCTCTGAATTGAATGCTTTGCTGGTAGTAATGGGAACACATGGTATTGTAGGTATGCAGAAATTTTTGGGCAGTTGGGCACTAAAGGTAATTGCCAGCTCGAAAGCACCATTCATTGTAGTACAGGAATCGCCCAAAAGTGAAGTCATGAAAAACATTGTTTTGCCCATTAATTATAAGCGTGAAACAAAAGAATGTGTGTCATGGACTCATTTTTTCTCCCGCAAATTCGGGACAAAATTTCATCTTTTCCGGGCGAAATATGCTGACAGTAATTTCAGAAAGGGTTTGGATTCCAATATGTTTTTTATCACCAAGTATTTTAATAGTAAGGCCATCCGGTTTGAATCACAGATGGCGGTTGGGGAAAATGACTTTGGCAAGGAAACCATTCATTATGCCAAGAATGTTGATGCAGATGCCATTCTCCTCATGACAACCCGCGATATTGGTTTTGCCGACTATGTACTTGGACCACAGGAACAATATATTATTGCCAATGTTGAGAAAATACCGGTGATTTGTATAAATCCCCGTCCTGCCAAAATTGGCGGTGGATTCAGCGCCAGCGGAGGATGAGTTTATATACACCATTTCCGGATGATACTTTTCAAAAACAAGGAATTCTCCTTGTTTTTGTTTTTTATTATTTCAAGGTAATTACTTACGTAATGAATAGTCTGCATAGGCCCCGGTTGATATTCGTCACCAACAACAAGCACAAATTTGAAGAAATCAGTCATGTGATCGGTGAAATGGTTGAATTACAGAGCCTTGCGGATATTGGATTTGAAGGTGAACTCCCGGAAGAGCAGGGAACTCTTGAAGGTAACGCTGCTCAAAAGGCATTTCTTATTTATGACCGCTATGGGGTTAATTGTTTTGCAGATGACACCGGACTTGAAATCGAAGCATTATTAGGTGAACCAGGCGTACATTCAGCCCGTTATGCAGGGATTAACTGTTCATTCGAAGATAATGTGAATAAAGTACTGTTAAAAATGGCCGGCAAAGTAAATCGCGGTGCTCGCTTTCGCACAGTTATTGCATTGATTGAGAACGGAAATCTCAGATTTTTCCAGGGTGAGGTCAGGGGCATGATAATTACCGAAAAACGTGGCAGTAAAGGCTTCGGATACGATCCCATATTCCGGCCCGTTGGATATCAGCAGACTTTTGCCGAAATGTCACTGGACGATAAAAACCTGATTTCTCACAGAGCCATGGCTGTAAATACGCTGCTTGCTTATATCTCACAAACTTAATGATCACTATGAGAGCCGGAGTCATTGTAATATTGTGCCTGATTTTCCTTCATCTGACTTCCTTTATTTCTTCCCAGATTCCAAATGGAGCCTGGCGTGATCACCTGCCTTATCATGAGGGAAACCGGATAGCAGAATACGGTGACCGGATTTTCTGTTCAACCCTGAGTGGAGGCCTGTTTTCATATAATACACTGGATAACAGCATCCAGAAATTCTCCAAGGTTACCGGTTTGTCAGATGCAGATATATCGGCCATCGGTTATTCAGATGATTCTCATACTTTTGTTATAGGATACCACAACGGCAATATCGACCTGATTGTGGGCGACAGTATCATCAATATTCCCGACATCAAACGGAAAATGATTGTAGGCGAAAAATCAATTAATAATATTTATTTTAAAAATCATTTTGCCTATCTGGCCTGCGGATTTGGAATTGTATTGTGCGACTTGATCCGTCGTGAAATTAAAGATTCCTATATTTTTGGGCCAGGGGGAAGCCAAATCCGTATTAATGATATCACTTCAGATGGGATTTACCTATATGCCGCAACTGTTCAGGGAATTTATAAAGCAGAGCTGGCACACCCGAATTTAGTTGATTTTAATGCCTGGCAACGCTTAGAGTTCCTGCCGGATCCTGATTCGGAATACCGGTTTCTGGCCTGGTTTGGCAATCGCCTGTTAAGCGTATACCATAATACACTATCCGGATTCGATGAAATAATTACAATTTCAAATAGCGAGTGGAATATTTGGACACATAGCTATAATGATTCATTTCAGTATCTGGGAGTACAGGATGGCTTCCTGGTTTTGTCGTCACTGCTGAAAACCCAGGTATATAATAATCAGGAACAGCTCGTAAGGGATGTTCTGACCTATTATGCCCGGCATGCTTTATATGATTCAAAAGCACAGTTATGGTATGCAGATCCGGGAAACGGCTTGATAAGACTGGATCTTGCAGGGAATGGTACGGTAATTGCTCCTGATGGACCGGCTCACCGTGATGCCGGCGATATTGAGATTCTGGGAGGAAAACTCTGGGCTGGAGGTGGAACTGACGCCTCAAAATGGTCGGGTTATGGGGCATATTCATTCATTAACGAGGATTGGGCAAGTTACAATGAAAGTACTATCCCGGAACTAGAAGACTTTCTGAATATATCTGAAATCTCGATTGATCCGACTGACAACAACCATGTAATCGGCGGATCATATGGCTATGGTCTTGCTGAATTCAGGGATGGCACATTAATCGACATCACCGATGAGACCGATGGTGTTCTGCAACCGGTCACGGGTTACGGACATGGTTATGTAAGGGTAACCGGAACTGATTTTGACCAGCAGGGAAACCTGTGGATTTCCACCTCCAACAGTGAGCAGGCAGTTTACAAAAAGGAAACCGGACAGCCCCTCAGGGCAATTGAACTGGATTATCAGGGCTTTGGCCTGACAACCAATGTTGGAGAAATTTTGGGATCTTCTCAAGGACATGTTTGGCTTGCGATCGAAAGAGAAGGTATGCTGGTTTTTCAGGAGAATGGTGAAGGATCGGTGCAGGAAAGGTTTTTTAACATACGGAACCAGGTTCCCAGTTTGCTTGATCATGTTTACACAATTGCTCAAGATAAGGAAGGAGATATCTGGGTAGGAACGAACAAAGGCCCTGTCATTTATTTTAATCCTGAAACCATTTTTGAAGAAGAAGTTATCAACGGGTACCAACCTGAAATACCCAGAAATGATGGTACAGCATTTGTTGACCTCTTATTGTCGACTGAAAAAATCAATGCCATAGCAATTGATGGAGCCAATCAGAAATGGCTGGCAACTGAGAAATCGGGAGTTTATCTCGTATCACCTGATGGTAAAAAAGAAATTTACCACTTCAACGAAGAAAATAGTCCGCTCCTTTCCAATAATATCCAAACGGTTGCAGTCAACGATAAAACAGGTGAGGTATTTTTTGGTACCGAAAAGGGTATCATTTCATTCAGGGGCAGAGCAACCGAAGGTGGTGATGATTTTGGAAATGTATACGTTTATCCGAATCCCGTACGAGAAGATTATTTGGGTGATATTACAATTACAGGATTGGTTAAAGATATTAATGTTAAAATTACAGATATCAGCGGTAACCTTGTTTTTGAAACTACTTCGTTAGGGGGGCAGGCCATATGGGATGGAAGGAACTTCAGGGGTAACCGTGTGTATACCGGTGTTTATCTTGTGTTTTGTACCAATAATGATGGTTCAAAATCACATGTTACCAAATTGCTTTTTATTCACTGACGTATTCTCCTTATGCAGTAGGCCATGCTTTACAAAACCCGGGCCATAGTCCTACATCATCTGAAATTCGGTGAATCTAGCCTGATTGTAACACTTTATACAGAAAAGCACGGACGGTTAGCCTGCATGGTGAACGGAGTAAGAGCACGGAAATCAAAAACACCGGCGAACCTCTTTCAGCCACTTATGTTGCTGGAGACAGACTATTATTACAGAGAAACCCGTGACCTGCAACGGTTAACAGAAGCTAATTGCTCATATCGATATGTTGCTGTACCCTTTAGCATTACAAAGAAAACTATTGCCTTGTTTCTTGCAGAAACACTTTACCTTACGTTACGGGAAGAGGAGAGTAACCCGGTATTGTTTTCCTTTTTATTTAATGCCTTTCAGCTATTGGATACCCAGGGCGCAGGTTCAGCCAACTTTCATCTATGGTTCATGTTGCATTATGCAGGATTTCTTGGCATTTTGCCGGTGGATTCCGACACCTTCCTGAAAAGTCGGTATACAGCAGAAATGCAGATATTTCACGCGATGCCCGCAGAGGTAATTTCAACCATGGTACGGTTACTGACTAGTCCTCAGGGGCCTCCGGATGAAATCATGCTGTCTAACCAAAACCGGTCATTGCTTCTGGAAAGGATAGTAAAGTACTATGCCCAGCACATCGACGGATTTTCACGGCTGAAGTCGTTGACGGTATTGCGTGAAGTATTTGAATAAAAATTAATTATACTTTTGTATATACAATAGCTCATTTAGCATATGAAAAAAGAGCATGTCGATTATACAAAGAAGGCAGGATTACCACCGGAAACGCTTGTATATACAGGTAACCGGAAACCATCACCTGCTGAGATGGAAATTCTTGTTTATGATGAACAGGGCTGCGAAAACACGTTAACCAAGGACATTGCTGACCTGGAAAGGATTATTGATAAAAATCGAGTTAACTTGATAGTTATAAATAACCTAACCGATGTTACTTTAATAGAAAATATTGGTAACTTTTTTGGAATTCAGCCCATGATGCTGGAGGATGTTTTAAACACACTGCACCTGCCTAAAGTTGAGGAATCAGATGGCCAGCTCCTGCTGACCCTGAAATTACTCGATTATCCGGTTAACGATGCATTGTTTCAGCAACATATTAGTTTGATTCTTGGAGAGTATTACGTGCTTGTGTTCAAGGACTTTGAAAATAAAGTATTTGATGATATTAAGACCCGGATCATAAATGGCAGAAGCAAGGCCCGCCAAAGGAAAGCGGATTACCTGTTTTATCTTCTAACAGATACTTTAGTTGATACATTCTATAATATAGTAAATGAATTAAATATCGAGATTGATATCATGGAACAAAAACTTCTCGAGGAGCCGGGTAAGAATTATATACAAAGTATTTATAAGATTAAGCAAACATTAACGGAGATGCGGGGTGTTATTTTTCCGATCAGGGAAGCCTTGCTGAATATTGTTCAGGGAGATTATTCGCTTATTGGTGACAAAACTGTTTCATACCTCCAGGATGTCAAAGATCATATCAACCACATCATTCATATGTATGAAACCGGCCGGGATACCTTATCGGACCTCATCGAGATGAACAGCTCAAATATCAATAACCGGCTGAACAGCAGCATGAAGATTCTGACCATCATTACAACACTGTTTATCCCCCTGACCCTGATTGCCGGGATTTACGGCATGAATTTCAGGTATATTCCCGAATTGAACTGGAAACTGGGCTATCCAATGGCAATTATATTGATGTTGATCACTTCGGCCATTATGTTTGCCATAATGAAACGCAATAAACTTCTATAATCATTAGGAATGGGAAAGCTTGAGGAATATTCCTGGCTGGAAATGGCCAAACGGTTACAGGCTGTTGCACAGGCAGGTCTGGAATACACGGAAAACAAATACGATATTGACCGGTACAACCAGATCAGGCAGTTGAGTGTGGAGATCCTGCATGAATTTACCGGAATATCCATGAAGAAGCTGCACCATGTTTTTGCTTCTGAAGAGGGTTACCAGACACCAAAAGTGGATGTACGGGGTCTGGTATTCCGCGGTAATAAGATCCTCCTTGTACGGGAGACGATTGATGGTTGCTGGTCGGTTCCGGGAGGGTGGGCCGATATTGGTCTTACGCCTTTTGAAGTTGCAAGGAAAGAGGTTCTGGAGGAAGCAGGTCTGGAGGTTTCCCCGATAAGACTGGTAGCGGTACTCGATAAAAAATGCCATAACCATCCGCCCGATCTCTATCATATTTACAAAATATTCATCCTGTGTGAAGAAAAAGGAGGGGAACTGCAAAACGGTATGGAGACAAGTGAAACGGGATTTTTCGGCGTGGATGAGCTGCCACCGCTCTCTGAGCCCAGGATAACCGGGGAGCAGATCAAGTTAATGTTTGAATTCAAAGACAATCCTGCTAAAGAAGCTATCTGTGATTAATACTCTGCCCAGCTTTTTATCCGGATATCTTCGACCGAAAGCTTACAGACTGCTGTCAGAAATGCACTCGCCAGTCTGCTGTTGGTGATCAGGGGTATATTAAAGTCAATGGCACTCCTTCGAATCAGGTAATCATTGCTTAATTCGCTTTTGGACAGATCTTTGGGTATGTTGATAACGAGATCAATCATTTTATTTTTAAGGTAGTCCAACGTATTGGGCTTGAGGTTTTCATCGGGCCAGTATAAAACAGTAGAAGAAATCCCGTTCATTTCAAGAAACTGAGCAGTACCACGGGTAGCGAACAGGTTATAACCTTTTTCTGCAAGAAGCCTGCAACTGTTAACCAGTTCAACCTTGGAACGCATAGGTCCAGTAGATAACAATATGTTTTTCTTTGGAATATTATATCCTACCGAAAGCATTGATTTAAGTATTGCCTCATAAAAATTCTCCCCGATGCATCCGACTTCACCGGTTGAAGCCATATCCACGCCAAGTATGGGATCAGCTTTCTGGAGGCGTGAAAATGAAAACTGAGGTGCCTTAACGCCAATACAATCGAGATCAAAGGCTGATTTGGAGGGCTTTTCAACTGTCTTGCCCAAAATAACCTGGGTAGCCAGTTCAATGAAATTTACTTTCAGGACTTTGGAAACGAAGGGGAAACTGCGGGATGCCCTGAGGTTACATTCAATCACCTTAATATCATTATCCTTGGCCAGAAACTGTATATTGAAAGGCCCTGTGATATTCAGCTCATGGGCAATTTGACGTG
>Ga0299915_10000053_pt1 | contig 77487 bp, 68 predicted proteins | sample RVTome_13_FD_200263 | JGI IMG/M metagenome (GOLD analysis project Ga0299915, IMG submission 200263) | Soil microbial communities from uranium-contaminated site in the Upper Colorado River Basin, Wyoming, United States - RVT92D227 (version 2) ...
GCCAGCCGCTTATTATCTGAAAATTATCGACAATCAAAAAGAAGTAAAAACATTCAAAATCATTAAAAACTAAAATATCATGAAACGAATATTTACAATCTTGGCGGCAATATCATTGGCCGTATGCGTATTTTGTCAAGTACCTGAAAAAATGAGTTACCAGGCAGTTGTTCGCAATAGCAGTAACCAACTGGTGACAAACCATGCAGTAGGAATGAAAATAAGCATTTTGCAGGGCACAGTAACAGGCACAGCTGTTTATGTGGAAACTCAAACTCCGACAACCAACGCAAATGGATTGGTAACCCTTGAAATAGGTGGAGGTACTGTCATATCAGGTACATTTGCAGCCATTAACTGGGCAAACGGACCTTATTTCATAAAAACCGAAACCGACCCAACAGGAGGTACAAACTATACCATAACAGGCACCAGTCAGTTGTTAAGTGTTCCTTACGCTTTGTATGCAAAAACAGCTGAAAATGGCTTTAGTGGCAATTACGACGATCTTACTAATATACCAACTCTTTTTAATGGCGATTATAATAGTTTGAACAATCTACCTACATTGTTTAGCGGTGCTTATTCAGATTTAACAGGCAAGCCAACAACTCTTGAAGGTTACGGAATCACCAATGCCATGAGCACTTCTCATGTAGCAAATGGGATTACTTCAAATATGATTACTAGCTGGAATACTGCTTACGGATGGGGTAATCACGCTGGACTTTATAAATCGAATTCTTATGTTCCTGTCTGGAGTGAAATAACAAGTAAGCCAACTTCAGTAGCTGGCTATGGTATTACCGATGCTGTTATGATTACCGGAGAACAGAATATTTCAGGTATTAAAACATTCGGTAACGATTTAATAGTAAATGGACTTACCATTGGCAAAGGGAAGAATGCAAGATCATGCAATACAGCAATCGGTGATTCTGTTCTTTATAATACCTCAGGAAATTATAATACAGCCATTGGTCATCGTGCTCTTTATTCAAATACAACAGGATGGCTTAATATAGCTGTTGGATACGAAGCACTTGCTAACAACACAGTTGCCACCCATAATACAGCAATTGGTACATATGCATTATGGAGGAACATTATAGGAAGAGATAATACAGCTATCGGTACTTATGCGCTCTGGAACAATATTTCTGGTGATAATACAGCCACTGGTTCTTATGCACTATGGAATAATACATCGGGATATAGGAATACAGCCAATGGTAGTAATGCACTATATACAAACAAAACAGGTACGGGAAATGTAGCCATTGGTGCAGGTGCTCTTTTTTATAACACAGAAGGAGTTGACAATACAGTCATTGGTGCATCTGCACTATATCACAATACATCAGGATGTGCCAATACAGCCAATGGTACCGCTGTTGGTCATGATAATACGACCGGGTCTTACAATATCTTTTTAGGTCATGAAGCAGGTTATTATGAGACTGGATCAAATAAACTATATATTGATAACCAAAGAAGAGGTAATGAATCAGATGCAAGAGCAAAATCGTTAATTTATGGAGTATTTGATGCTGATCCTGCAAATCAAGTTCTGACTATTAATGGCAAAGTAGGAGTCAGAACTTCAGTTCCTGCCTATTTGTTAGATGTAAATGGTGAGATTACTTCCAGATCATCGAATGCGTTCAGGTTAAGGGGAACAAATTTTAGTACAATTCTCCGTAACGATAATGTAGATTTTTATATCCTTGCAACTTCTCTGAACGATCCGGATGGTACATGGGGTGCACTTCGTCCATTTATTTTCAATCTGACTACTGGAACCACATATCTTGGAGGTCAGGCTCTGACAGTTATTCATGGAGGTAATGTAGGCATCGGAGCTTTTACTCCGGCTTATAAACTTACTGTTAATGGTACAGCATGGTGCAGCGCAGGCGCCTGGACAGGCTCCGATCTGCGTTGGAAAAAGGATATTTCGGTTTTAACAAATGTTCTGCCGGAAATACTGAAACTTGAACCTGTAAATTATGAACTAAGAACCGATGAATTTCCTGAAATGGGTTTTGAAACTGGAAAACAAATCGGCCTTATAGCCCAGGATGTTGAAAAGATTTATCCTGAACTGGTCAGAACAGATAATAATGGATATAAAGCCGTCACCTATGAGAAACTGACTGTTCTACTGGTTGAAGGAATGAAGGAGCAACAAAAACAGATAGAAGATCAGCAAAAGCAAATAGACGATTTAAAACAACTGGTCAATAATCTTATGCAGAAATAAAAATATTGTTTTCTTGCCCTCGGAAATCAGCTCCGGGGGCTTTTCTTATTAGCAAGTAACAGATAATTTTATGTAGTAAAGATATCATATCAATATAAAATAAGATGTCGAAGCTAGATTTGTTTTTTTGATGTGATTTCCATAATAAAGTTTTTAACACTTGATTGGCCTAATTTGTGACAAATTCATTTTTATTTTGTTGATACTGTTGACGAAAGAATAAAAATGCTTTCGGCATTAGAAGCGGATTCTGTGTGTCATTTCAAATTTTCCCATTTCTTCATAGCTTCAATTTTTTTGTAATCCAGGATCTTTGCGTAAATCCGGGTAGTCTTTAAATCCTTGTGGCCTAACAAACTACTGACGTATTCGATCGGGATTCCTAATTCCATACTGACAGTAGCAAAAGTATGCCTGGAACAATGAAAGGATATTTTTTTCTTTATTTGTGCCTTTCCGGCTAATTCTTTTAAATACCGGTTTGTTACCTGGTTAACAAATACTTTAAAAACCTTCTGCTCGGGGAATTCATTACCAAGTAAAGCTCTTGATTTTTTGATCATAGGAACTGTTACCCTTTCTTTTGTTTTATGCATGAGGATAGTTATCATATTGTTATCTATATTACCATACTTCAGGTTTTTTATATCCTGGTATCTCAAGCCGGTATAACAGGCAAAAAGGAAGTATTTCAACACTTGCCTGAGATTGGGTTTCAAATTCTTTTTCATCAGATCTTCCAGTTTTTGAAGCTCCTGGATAGTCAAAAATTCCCTGGTTCCATTAACCCGGTGAATTTTATACTCCTTAACTGGATTAATCTTGATAGCTCCATCTTTAACAGCTCGGTTCAACATTGATTTGATGAAAACCAATGATTTGTTGTAGGTATTTTGATTGTTTTTTAATTCCCTGATCAAATAGGTCTTATATGAATCCAAAAAATGAGTTGAGATCTCAGTAAAAGATAAATTTGGGCGGAATTTTTTAAGTTTTGAAGCTAGTGCCAGGTGTGTTCTGATAGTTTCCTTTGAGAGGATCCCATCAGTTTCTTTAATCGTGTAATTTAAATAAGCATGAAAAGAATTATCCTGGAATATTGGGGCGAAAAACTCCCTTTCAAAATCTACAAAGGTTAATACTTTATTATTCAATGCATAATCAAATAGGATCTTCTCAGTTTTTGCCTTAGCATTGGCAATAATCAGATTTGATTTTCCATTATCATCATATGCATCTTTTATAAAAGATTTGGTTTCATTCCAATGATCCTGGTTGCAGGAAATGTTAAGTGAATAGTTTTTTATTTTCCTGTTTATAGTTAATCTTATGCAAATTGGTTTCGTACCGTCCTTTTTGGTAAAATCGGTTCTTTGAATAATTTTATATGATGCTTTCATACAGGAAGAAGATTCAAGAAAATTGGTAAACAATTGGTAAACATTTCCTCAAAAAATTGAGAATTTTCTTTCAAAAACTCTAACCTGAAAAAACCTAATGGCCTGAAAATAAAAAAGATTGAGAAAAAACTTCTCAATCTTCTAGCTTTGTATGTGGTCCCACTTGGGCTCGAACCAAGGACTCCCTGATTATGAGTCAGGTGCTCTGACCAGCTGAGCTATGGGACCGTCTGAAAAAGGCTTGCAATATTAGTGAATTGTTTCAAAATTTGCAAAAGAAAAGGGAGTTCTGTCATCCTGTTCAGTTAAAAACAATTCTGTTATGAAAAGGCTGATTGGTAGACGGAATAAGACTGAGTGCATGGTGAAAGGTAAGTAGATTTTCCGGGTATTTCATTGCAGAATAACTTATCCTCTCATATTGTCATTTTCTTCTGTAAACTTCCTACATTTACGATAACACCATATTAACCAACCTGTTATTAATGATTTATGATTATGTCGTTATAGGATCGGGATTTGGCGGCAGCGTGGCTAGTCTTCGCCTGGTGGAGAAAGGCTATAAAGTTCTTACCCTGGAGCAGGGGAAGCGGTATCTTCCACAGGATTTTCCAAAGACCAACTGGGACCTGCCAAAATACCTTTGGGTACCGGCATTAAGATTTTTCGGCTTTCAGCGGCTATCCTTTTTTAGCACAACAAGCATACTGAGTGGTACAGGAGTCGGCGGAGGAAGCAGCAGATCCCTATTTTAACGGCCTGGGGCCTCCTTCGGAAAAATTGTACAGAATGTGCAGGATGCATGGTTGGTTGCCGGGAAGGTGCCAAAAACAGTCTTGACATGAATTATTTGTGGTTTGCTGAAAAAATGGGTCTCGAAATTCTCCCGGAAACAAAGGCTGAAAGGATTACTTATAAGGATAATTTATATTACATAGAAGTTAAGCATATTACAGCTTTTTTCCCCGGAAGCAAAAAAACATTTATTGCCAGGGGCCTTGTTGTGGCAGGAGGTACACTGGGAACACTGGAGTTACTTCTCAAGCAGAAATATAAATACCAGACATTAAATAAGTTATCAGACAGGCTGGGTGCCGAACTCAGAACGAATGCAGAAACCCTTTGCGCTGTTTCAGGTGCACCGGTAAAATTAAACAACGGACTGGCCATCACTTCGGTTTTCAGTCCTGATCCTTACACGCATATTGAAATTGTGAAATATCCCGACAATTCGAATGCAATGAAATGGTTCTTCGGCCTGTCGGCCGCAGGTGCCCATACCTCCTTAGGAAGATCGTGGAAACTGGTTGTGAAAACGATCACTAATCCCTTACTGTTTGTAAAAACGGTCTTTAATTTCAGGTGGTCCTCCAGTCTGGTCATCTTTCTGGTGATGCAAACAGTTGATAATGCCATGAAAATGGTGTGGAAAAAGACTCTCTTCGGGGCAGGATAAAAATCGATAACAGCGGACAAAAACGGGTTCCTGCTTATATACCGGTCGGACAGAAGGTTATGGAGAAATATGCAGAAAAAGTCAGAGGCATTCCGCAGAACATTTTGCTGGAAGTGTTTTTTGACAGACCCACAACGGCACATATTCTTGGAGGTTGTCCCATGTCGGATTCTCCGGATACAGGTGTGGTGGATATGCGCCTGAAAGTCCACGGGTATCCCAGTTTTTATATCACCGATGGCAGTGTAGTTCAGGGAAATATCGGTGTCAATCCCAGCCTTACCATTGCGGCCATGGCTGAATATGCCATGGACAACATACCGGAAAAACCCGGAAACCATTTACCGGATATATCAAAACAGTTAAAAATGCTTGAAGAAGAATGGAAAAAGAAGAACTACAGTTAATACTGGACAACCAGCGGAAGTTTTTTAAATCCGGCCGTACTTTCGATATTGGTTTCAGGATTCAAACGCTGAAAAAGCTCCGTACCCTGATCATTCAGCATGAACAGGAAATCAAAAACGCCCTGTGGAAGGACTTTCATAAGCCGGAGTTTGAAGTGATTGCAACGGAGTCGGGTTTTATTCTGAAGGAGCTTAACCTGACTATACGCAGGCTTAGAAAATGGGCCCGGTCAAGAAGCGTATGGACTCCTCTTGTTCATTTCCTTTCATACAGCTATATTGCCCCTCAGCCTTACGGACAGGTGCTGGTGCTTTCACCCTGGAACTACCCTTTTCAGCTGGCTTTTCTGCCCATGTTGGGGGCCCTGGCGGCAGGCAATTGTGTTGTGCTCAAGGTATCACAGCAGGTACCGAATGTCAGTGCTGTTATGGAAAAAATACTTAGCCATTTCCCAAAGGAATTGGTTATTATGATTCAGGGCGACCATGGGGCAAGTGAATACCTTCTCAGCCATACATTTGATTATATTTTCTTTACCGGAAGCAGCAAAATAGGGAAGCATGTTATGCAAAAGGCCTCAGAGAACCTGATCCCGGTTTCGCTTGAGTTGGGGGGTAAAAATCCGTGTGTAGTGGCTTCGGATGCCCGGCTCGGTTATGCAGCCAGAAGAATTGCCTGGGGAAAATTCATGAATGCCGGACAAACGTGCATTTGTACCGATTATGTGCTGGTTGACAAAAAGGTAAAAGACAGCTTCCTGGAGTTACTTTCACAAGAAATCAGAACATTTTACGGAGATCATCCCGAAGAAAGCGACGGTTATGCAAGGATCATCAATTGCGGGAACCTGAATAGAATTTCAGCGCTCATGAAGACCGGACAAATCGTTACCGGGGGGCAGGTTAATGTTGAGAGCTGTTTTATTGCTCCCACGGTGATCAAAGACATAAAGCCGGATGATCTGATCATGCAGGAAGAGGTATTCGGACCGGTTTTGCCGGTAATTGATTTTGAGCAGTTCGATGAGGTATATCCGATCATTGAGCGGAATCCGAAGCCTCTTGCCACGTATATTTTTTCACAAAACAAAAAGCTCATCACGGAATTCCTCAGGAAAACACAAAGCGGATCAGTGGGCATTAACGATACCGTGGTACAAATTGCCTCCCCTTATCTTCCTTACGGAGGTGTTGGTAACAGCGGCATGGGTAGGTATCACGGCCGGAAATCCTTCGAGACCTTCTCCAATATGCGGTCGGTTCTGGTGAAATCAAACCTGTTTGATATCCCACTCCGGTATCCGCCTTACAACAGGTTTAAGGAGAAGATCGTCAGTTATTTGATGAGATAGTTTGCCGCAGATCGATCCAATTTACTGGCAACTTAATGTTTGCTGCAAAGCACAAAGTTACTTTGTCAGGTGCTTTCTTTTATAAATAAACAGGTAGCCAAAGGCTATGATGAGAATGGCCGGGATAATGGAAACATACAACAGGGTATGGGCCCCGGCCGTAAGCTGTGTCTGTGCCCACAGGAGTGCCTCAGGAGTGCCCGCCAGGGCTGCTTTCAGGGCATCAAGGGTCTGGTTCACCGGAAGAGCCAAGTTGATCTGGGCGTCATAAATGGCCCCCAGGGATGGTTGTGCAATGGCTCCCCCGAGAAATCCTATCCCTCCCATGATGGCAAGTCCGAGTGCTCCGCTCTGCGGAATATTCTCGGAAACAAATCCCAGCATGGAAGGCCAGAAGAATGCTACGCCAAGTGCAAAGACTGCGGCAGCTGCGAAAACCGCTACACCACTAGTATAACCGAGCATAAGCAGTCCGATAAACGCCAGTGTGGCTGATGTCAGCAATACTACCGTTGATTTCATGTTGTGTATGAGGGTTCCGCCAAACTGACGGGTCAGCGCCATGATACCGGAGATCCAAACCAGCAATAAGATCGGACTGTCGGTAACATTGGCCAGCAGGGCAGCGATCCACTGATTGGTTCCCAGTTCAGTGGAGGCAGTGAGGATCATGCAGCAGGCAATAAAGATGAAAAGCGGACTTACGCAAGCCTTAAGCATTTGCTGGTAGGTAAATCCGGATACAACGCGTTCGGTTTGGGGAAACTTCTTTCCGAAAAACCAGAGACCATACCAAAGGGTGGGAATAAGCATGGCACCCATGGATACACGCCAGTTAGTGATATTCATTTTGGTAAATATATAAACCATCAGGCCACCAATGACAATGCCTGTCGGGAACCAGGCATGGAAACGGTTCAGGCGGCGTGTTTTTTCGTCGGTGTACAGGCTGGTGATAAGCGGATTACAGGCAGCTTCAACACTACCATTGGCTACACCAATGAAAAGGGTTGAAACGAATAGGGTCCAGAATCCCGTGGCGAAAATCGTCATGACAATTCCGATGACATGGCAGGCAAAGGCTACAGCAATGATTCGGCCAATACCGATGATGTCAACCAGGGGTCCGCCGATCACCATGGCCAGCGTGAATCCCCAGAAGGCAGTACCTACTATCCATCCAACCTGTGTATGGGTCAGGCTAAACTCATTAACCCAGATTTCAACAAAAGATCCGCGGGTGGCAAATGCCAGGGCAGTTACAACTAATGCAACGCAGCTTGCGTTGAACAGGGCTGTTTTTTTGATTGCATCCATTTTGTCAGAAATTTGTATGAATATGTCTTTTGTTACATAAAGATAAATTTAATATCGATATGCGATCATTGCTGGATGAATTTTTTGTTTATGCATCAGATATTTACCGGGAAGTTCGCATCCCTGCGGCTTCAGGGCTACCGGTTCTTGTAATACTCCAGGGCTTTGGGCATAAACTTCTGCATATCTTTGATCCTGTTTGTCGGATCAGGATGGGTGGACAGGAATTCCGGCATGCGCGGGCCGCCTTTGGCTACCATCCTTTCCCAAAATGCCGGAGCCAGACGGGGGTCAAAGCCTGCCATGGCCATAAAATACAAACCGAGCTCGTCAGCCTCCGTCTCATGTGTACGGCTGTAAGGAAGTATCACTCCCAGGGTGGAGCCAACGCCAAAAGCCAGAAGTGCCAGTTGCTGTGTGGTTTCCTTCTGCTTGCTTAATGCTTCGGAAAGGGCCACGCCACCCAGCTGAATCACCAGCTGCTGCGACATCCTTTCATTGCCATGACGGGCTATGGCATGGGCGATTTCGTGCCCCATAACCACGGCCACGCCGTTATCGTCCTGGCAAACCGGCATGATTCCTTCATAAAAGGCAATCTGTCCGCCCGGCATACACCAGGCATTCAATTCATCTGAAACCAGTACATTATATTGCCACTGGTAACCCTCGATACTGGCTTCCATATTGTTCTGTTGCATATATTGTTTTACAGCGGCTGTAAGCCTTTCACCAACATTACGTACGGAGGTGACATACTTCTGATTGGCAGATACCTTGGATTCCTTCAGCACCTGGCTGTAGCTGTCGGAGCTTAGTGACAGCATCTGGTCGGCAGGTATGGCAATGAATTGTTTCCTGCCGGTAATGGGTACAATAGCACATGCGCAGACGATAAGCAGCAAAGGGAAGATCAGTTTTTTCATGGTTAGGTTATTTGATAAACAAAAGTAATTCAACTTTGACAGATTTCATATATGTTGTCCCTATGGGACTTTTCGATTTTTTTTGTTATCAACATTTCTACCAATATTTTGTGCCGCTGGCACAATTTATAACCTCGAAGAGGTGAAATATTGGTAGAAGATTGAGCATATTGTAAAACATAAGTCCCGAAGGGACGAAATAATATTACATTTGCCAATCTGTCAAAATAGAAATAATTGTGAACTAATAAAATCCATGAAAAAATTAACGTTTTTCTGTATATTCATCTTAATGAGTTCTTCAGGATTTACGCAGCGGTCCACAGGCCTAAACTCCCTTGTCGCCAGCGGTGCCACACCCAAGCAGGTTGGTACGGGCTACAGCTTTACCGAAGGCTCATCGGTTGCATCCGATGGAAGGGTTTTCTTCACTGACCAGCCCAATGACAGGATTTACTTTTGGGATGAAAAATCAGGGATCAGCCTTTTCAAAGAAGGAACCGAAAGGGCAAACGGCACCTGGTTCGATAATCAGGGAAATCTTTTGGCCTGCGCCGACCTATATAACCGGCTCGTGAAATTCACTCCGGCGGGTGAAATAATTGTTTTGCACGACAAGGGTTTTGAGGGCAGGCATTTAAACGGTCCCAATGATGTGTGGCAGGACAAAAAAGGAGGTATTTATTTTACTGATCCATATTATCACCGCAATTACTGGGAGGCTGGTCACAAGCAATTACAGGAAGTTCAGGCTGTATATTATTTAAAACCAGGCGGTGAACTGATCAGGGTTATTGATGACCTGTTTCAGCCGAACGGCATTGTTGGAACACCTGACGACAAATTTTTATTTGTTGCCGATATACGGGGGGGGGAAACCTGGAAATATACTATAAATCCCGACGGGACCTTAAGTAATAAAACCAGCTTTGCGCCTGCCGGTTCCGATGGCATGACCATCGACAGCAAGGGAAATGTTTATCTGACATTCGGCAAAGTTCAGATTTTCAATAATAAGGGAGTTAAAACGGCAGAAATTGAACTTCCGGAAAGTCCGTCAAATCTTTGCTTTGGCGGGCGTGACAGGAAGATCCTTTTTGTGACAGCGAGGACTTCGGTGTATACCATCCGGATGAAAGTGAAAGGGGTAGAATAATTTTTACTTTCCTGCCTTTTTCAGGTATTTAAAAATTCTCTTAATAAAAGGTTTCTCTCCCTTTACCAGAAATTTAACTTCGATGGATATGTAGTAAAATGATCTGCGGAAGCTTTCATCAGCAATGACTATTTCCTGTAATCTTACAGCATCTTTTTCAGTGACGATAATGCACTTTTCAACCTTTTCGATGGTTTTAAACCGGTTTTTGATATACTGCATATCTTTCCTGTCATAATCGTGATGATCTTTGAAGTTGAGTTCATCATCAATGCGGAGATTTTGTTCAAGAAATTCCCGCAAAGGTGCTGGATTTGCGATTCCGGTAACAAGCATTACACCCGTTTTTGATTTACGCAACTGCTTGTAGGAAACGGGATCCTGCTGACCGTGTTTATCAGGGAATACAGGCACCGGAATACCATAGGTGTAACGGGTGAAATAAATTTCCTGTCTGGCACCAGGGTTCATATGGGCAATGAATTCCGATCTTTCCTGTATAGGCAGTATTTCAGGACATTTGGTGACAATAATGATATCGGCACGTCTGGCATTATGACCGGGCTCCCTAAGATTTCCGGCCGGCAGCAGGATATCATGAAATACGGGTCGGTTAAAGTCGATCAGCAAAACCGACAGCCCTGGACGGATGTAGCGATGCTGAAAGGCATCGTCAAGAATGACCAGGTCGAGTTTATGGATACTTTCGATCAGGGTTCGTACGCCCCTAACACGGTTGCGTTCAACAGCAATATGCACATCCGGAAATTTCAGTTTCATCTGCCGCGGTTCATCTCCAATGTCAGCAGTTCCCGATCGGGTAGATGCCAGTATAAAATCCCGGGTTTTTCTTCTGTATCCGCGGCTTAAAACGGCCGTTTTATATTCATCCTTCAGCAGCTGTACCAGATATTCCACATGTGGTGTCTTTCCGGTACCTCCCACCGTGATATTTCCCACGGAAATCACCGGCAGTTTAAAAGTAATCGAGGGAAGTATATGCAGGTCAAAGAGGATATTCCTGATCTGAACGATCAGGCTGTAAATAAAGGATAAGGGCAGCAAGGCAGGTCTCGCTATGTGCCTTTGGCCTGGCATGACTTTAAAGTTTCATTAATGAATGCTTAACTCAAAGGGCAGCCGCGCCTGAATTTTGTCGCTTTCTAAAATCTGTTTCATCAGCCGGTATTGCTGATAATGATCCGACAACCTTTTCCGCAGCAAGTGTTCCGTAACATCACCGGACAGCTCTTTCATGATTTGCTCAAAGGGTTCTTCCTGCCTGGGGAGTTCTATGATACGGTAATGATCGAGTTTAGCCTTCCTGGAAGCGATTTGTATGGCGGTCGTCAGTCCGCCCAGTGTGTCCACAAGACCGAGCTCCAAAGCGTTTTGTCCACTCCATACCCGTCCCTCTCCTATTTTATCAACGCTGTCCCATGCCAGATTCCTGCCTTCGGCTACGTGGGTAACAAAGGTGGCGTAGGTTTCATCTACCATCTTCTGAAGGATTAACCGTTCCGGACCTGAAAGGGGACGGTAAACCGAGCCAAAATCGGAATGAGCGTTGGTATTTTCCACATCGGTGGTTATTCCCAGCTTGTTTTCAAAGAAACCTCCTGCATTTACCAGTAAGCCAAAAACACCAATGGAGCCGGTAATGGTATTTGGACTGGCAACAATGGCATCGGCCGGAACCGCTATGTAATAACCACCGGATGCAGCCACCTCACCCATAGAAGCAATCACAGGTTTTGCCTGCCGTGCAAGAAACAGTTCACGCCAGATTACCTCAGAGGCAAGTGCGCTTCCCCCGGGTGAATTAATCCGGAAAACAATGGCTTTAATGGAGGAATCCTGCCTTGCCTCACGTATTGTTCTTGCTATTTTACCGGAACCGATCATGCCGTCTGATTGTTCACCGGTGACAATATCCCCTTCGGCATAAATAACAGCAATCTTGTTCCGGGAATAGCCCTTCCCGCTTTGAGGCACAGGAACCCGCAGGTATCTTTGATGCGTGATGAAATTCAGGTTATTGCTGTTGTCAGCCTGTACAAGGTTTGCCAGTGTATCCAGCACCTGGTCCTTATACAGCGTAGTATCGATGAGACCATAGGCAATGGCTGATGAATTGTTCCACAGCAAAAGGTTATCGGCAAAATGATTTATTTTTTCCATAGGGATGTTGCGACTGACAGCAATCTTTTCTACTGTATGATTCCATATAGACCCTACAAAGGTACGTATCTGCTCTCGGTTTTCTGGACTCATTTTATCGTACATAAGAGGCTCTACGGCACTCTTGAATTTTCCATGCCGGATAATTTCTGGCTGGATATCCAGTTTCTCCAGGGTTTTTTTGAAGAACATGATCTCGACACTTAATCCTACCAGGTTGACCGAACCACCCGGATTCAGGTACAGTTTATCAGCTACTGAAGCAAGGTAATAAGAGCCCTGGGTGTAAGTGTCGCTGAAAGCAAGAACGAACTTCCCTGTTTTTTTAAATTCAATCAGCGCGTTCCTGATTTCCTCAATAGTGGCAATCCCAGTCTGCAAGCCGGAAAGTTCAAGGTAAATACCCCGGATGTTCTCATCACGGCCAGCTTTAGAAATATTATTGAGTATATCATTCAAACCCAGTGCGTTATCAGCACCAAAACTGGTAAAGTTAAAGAAAAGTAAAGGTAAGGGTGACTTCCTGTCGTTTATGGGTTGATTCAGTTTTAACATCAGGATGGTATTGGATTTGATGTCTATCGGTTTATCCCTGGAAGAGATCATGGCCGTGATGACGCCAACCATTATAAAAAATATGATCAATGTGGCAATGATAATGCCCAAGATGCTTGCAAGCAGATATTTGAGAAAGCTCTTCATGGTTTATGAGTTTATACTGTATATCGAAACAATATTAATGAATTAACGGGAATTCCCCTAATTTTACAGGGCAACAAAATATTATGGAACAGGTGTTTTTGTCCCTTGGAAGCAACTTGGGACAACGAGATGAGCATATTGACAAGGCAAGAGGTTTTCTGGAAGCCCTGGCTGGGAGAATAAGAAAAATATCATCCTTGTATGAGACACAACCCTGGGGGACAGTTTATGGAATGAATTTCTATAATCTTGTAACTGAGTTAAGCACGCATTTAGAGCCATACAAACTGCACGATAAACTTATCGAAATAGAGCGGTTGTGCGGACGCACATCTGTCTCAGAACGATATGCACCCAGAATTATAGATATTGACATGCTCATGTTCGGGAAAAGGATCATTTCAACTGACAAACTGACAATTCCTCACCCGTTAATTCATGAACGAAGATTTGTTTTGACGCCTTTTGCGGAAATTGCCTCTGGGATCGTTCATCCGATTCTTCACAAAACCATTGGTCAATTGTTGGAGGAATGTACAGATGACAGGAAGGTATTTAAAATCCGGTAATTAATAAGCCGGTTATACGGAAATGGAAGATTGTTACGATATATTTCGAGGCAATAGGTTTTACGGGCACCAAAGTCCATATAAATTGATGAAGCATATGGAGGAATGACAGGCCCAAAATGAAGCGTTGAATTTGTTTCGGCGTACTGGTCAATAATCCTGTCTATCAGGAACAGTTGCGGATCATCCTGCACCCTGTCAGGGGCAACAACCTGGAAAGTCAGATTAATCCTTGTATTGATCCAGGTAACCAGCAAAACAGCGGCGAGCTCATTAAACGGGTCATATACGGCATATAGCTTACCTGCCTTGTTACTGATAAGACCGGAAATCACTGATCGCAGCAACCTGTATTCATACTTAACCACTTCCCTGGGAACGCGTATCTTCCTTTCAACGATGAAATTTATCAGATCGTTAGGTAACAATCCTCCTGCAAATGAGAATCCACGTGCCATTGCAATATTCAGCTTTCGCTGTAAATCGGGTACAAAATCAGTGGTCAATTTGAAATAGGGTTTAATCATATCGAGTTCATAGCCTACATGTGTAACGGGTTTAAAGTCAGGATGATACAAGGGATTATACTTATTGAGCACAATCCGGTAATAATCAAAGTGTTGTGATAGTGCATCGATATAAGCCCTGGTTTTAGCGGGATTAACGGGATTAAATGAAAAAATGCCCAAATCATTAGCGAAACAGGGCATGTAAACGACTTCCTTACCAAAAATCCTTTGTTTGGGCAGGGGCATTACAGATTCGTACTGATCTTCAACCAGGGCATCCCAGTTTTCACAAATAATATCGAGAACCCAGGAGTAAGCACTTATGCTTCCGTTGAAAGACCTTGCAATGCATTTATCCCATGCCTTTATGTCGATTTCATGATTTCTCAGATAATGGATATTCATGGGTGATCAGATCAGATTTTCATCTGCAAAGCTAAAATAGCCCCTGCCGGTTACAATTATATGATCGAGCAGGGCAATATCCATGAGCGATGCTGATTCTTTGAGCCGGCGTGTAATGGAGACGTCTGCATCGCTGGGTTGAAGATTGCCTGAAGGGTGATTATGGCAAAGAATCATAGATGTCGCCAGGTTTTCAATAGCCATTTTAAGGATCATACGGATATCGGTAACAGTACCGGTAATCCCGCCCTGACTGATCTTTCTTTTTTCAATGATCCGGTTTGACCGATTCAGCAAGATTATCCAGAATTCTTCATGAGAGAGATCGGCCAGAAATCCATGCATAAGATTAAACACCTCGGCACTGCCTGTAATTTTACTGGTTTCCGGGCTATCAGCCAGTTTTCTTCGTCTGCCCAGTTCAAGGGCCGCAATGATGGTAATTGCCCTGGCCTTTCCGATTCCTTTCAATTGTTTCAGATCAGAGACTGAAAATCTGCCGAGTTTATCCAGGTTGTTACCTGCCCGATTCAGGATTTGTCGGGCCAGTTCAACTGCAGAGATTTTCCGTGTTCCGGAACCAATAAGGAGGGCGATTAGTTCAGAATCACTCAGGCTTTGAATGCCCTTGGTCATCATTTTTTCGCGGGGGCGGTCCTCAACAGCCCAGTTTCTGATACTGAGATTTGTATATTCGTCCATTTCCGGTAACTTTTTTTATGAAAGTTATAACTTTCCGCCATAAACACAAAAAACCCCGGTAGAAATCTACCGGGGTCCTGTATATTGTAAGCATGAACAGTTAAGCCATGCGGTTAACCTGTTTGGTAATTTCTGATTTCAGGTTGGCAGCCTTATTGGGATGAATGATGTTCTTTTTTGCCAGCCTATCCAGCATAGAACTTACTTTAGGCAACAACTTGGTTGCAGCTGATTTATCGGTGATTGAACGAAGCTCTTTTAAAGCATTGCGCGTACTTTTTGCATAGTACTTATTGTTAACCTTACGAGCCTCGTCCTGTCTGATCCTTTTTTCTGATGACTGATGATTTGCCATTATATTCCTTATATTATGCTTGTATTATATATATTTTTAAAAGAGCGACAAAAATAATTAATTTTTCATTACGGAAAAATTTTTAAAAAAAATTATACATTTGCAAGCTCAAAATTCAAGTAGGTTTTATTATTTAATTTATTGTATGCCCGTAAAAATCAGATTATCGAAAAAAGGCCGTAAAAAGTTGCCTTACTACCACATTGTGGTAGCAGATAGCAGGGCGCCACGTGATGGTAAATTTGTTGAAAGGATTGGTATGTACAATCCTCAGACTAATCCTGCTACTATTGAATTAAATTTTGATAGAGCATTAGATTGGTTACAAAAGGGCGCTCAACCTACTGACACCTGTAGGGCTATTTTATCAGATCAAGGTGTAATGATGAAGAAGCATCTTCTGGAAGGAGCCAAAAAAGGAGCATTTTCTTCAGAGGAAGCAGAATTGCGATTCCAGAAATGGATTGGCGAAAAAGAAGACAGGTTAAAGGCACAGGTTGACAAGATCTCAAAAAGCAAGACTGAGGAAGCCAAAAAACGTCTGGCGGCTGAAACCAAGGTAAAAGAAGCCAAAGCACAGGAAGTGGCTAAAAAACTCAAGGCACAATCGGAGGAGGCACTTGCTGAAGAAACAGCAGCAACAGAAGCCGTAGTGGAAGAAGCTGAAACTGTACCAACAGAGGTGCCTGCAATTGAAGAGCCGGTTTCAGAAATACCGGAAGAACCTGCCACTGAAAGTCAGCCTGAAAACACTGAAGCATAATCAGGTCAGATACTGAGTGACCGGCATTGAATCATCCTGTCGGTATGGCGGTTTAATTAAAAGTAAAATGTTCTGATGATCAGAAAGAAAGTTTGTACGCTTTTGGGTACACTGGTCAAGACTTATGGTGCAAAGGGATCGGTTTTACTATTGTTCAAAGATCTGAATGTTGAAAACTTCAAAGGAAGGGAGTCAGTTTTCGTTGAAATCGACGGACTGCTGGTCCCTTTTTTTATTGAAGAATTTCGCGAAAAAACAAAAGATACCGCGAGTATTAAATTCCGTGACATCCACTCGGAAACACAGGCAAAGGAGTTCATCGGGGATGCTGTTTATATCCAGAAAAGTCAGGTCAAACGCAAAAGAAAGCGGATTACAGAAATGCCCGGAGTTGCCGGCTACAGGGTAAAAGACCGGAATCTGGGATTTGTTGGAATAGCTGGGACAATTGCTGATATTGCCAACAATCCTTTGCTGAGAGTTCATCATGAAGACCGGGAATACCTTGTTCCGGTTCATCAGGACATCATTCTCGAGATCAACGATAAAGAGAAGGTCATCGTGATTGAGGCTCCGGAAGGATTGTTTGAACTGTAACAGTCACTCGTCACTTATAGATTTCATCCGGCCCGGTATGTTCCAGTTCCACCAAAAAATCTGCTATTTTATCGGTAATTGCTTCCAGATATCTTTTCCCCTTTTCAGGAGTCGCTTTTTTGGGATTTCCTATACCAGTATCCTCGGATACCTGAGTCCATGCCCGGGGAAACCATACCCATCCTTCCTGCCGGGCAGCGAACCTGGGTACTTTAGCTTTGCCAGAACCGGCTTCTGTCAATGGTAACACAAGATCCGGAACGATATGCATCATCACACTGGTTTCCATCTCATTGGCATGATCTCCGGCTTCCTCAAAATATTCCTGTAAGGGCACTACCTCATACCAGTTCAACTGTACCAAGAAAATACCAGGATACCTGGGCTGTAATTCGCGAATGATGGACTTGAATTCATTTCCTCCATGACCATTAAATACTACCAACTTGGAAATTTTATGGTTGTTAAGGCTTATTATGATGTCTTCGAGGATCTTAAACTGAGTACTGGGATTCATGTTCATGGTCATGTAAATATCGAGCTGGCTGGTATTTACACCATAGGGAATACCGGGCAGAACCACAGTCCGGATACCCATCTCCCAGGCCTTTTTAGCTGCTAATCTGGCAATATACTCGGTTTCAATACTGTCAGTCCCGAAGGGCAGATGCAAATTGTGGGCCTCAGTGGCACCCCAGGGTAACAGGGCCATAGAATATTGCTGATCCTGAACGATTTTCCAGGGAGTTTCATTTAATACATGTGGATTGCTCATCTGGTAAGGGTTAAAAATGCAAAAATAGCCGAATAAACCACATGGTGGTTAAATTAGGATTCTTCAATAATATTTATGAATTTTTTTAGTTAGCATTGTAGAAAATTCCCTTTTGCGGATATGCTTCCGAGACTTATTTTGTATTTCTTTATTATGCTGGCCGTAACCGGTGGAAGAGGTGTTGCACAGATTTATTCCCCGGCGGCAAATGACTCATTTGATGCAACATATAATCCGCCCGGAGGCACTGATGAAGTTTTCGTTTTCAACAGAGCTGATTACCAGCATGAGTTAACGGCTTCGATAATTGCCGTTTCGGTTGACAAGCTTACAGGATGGTCCTTTCAATGGTCGGTTTATGACGAGGTAACCGGAATGTACCAGACTGTTCCCGGTTCGGGCAGTGGCTGGTTTTCAGCAATTGATACGATTACAGTATCCTCGGGTTACAGGGTAATCATGACTAAAGGAGCTTCCAGCCAGGTTTTCAGGGTGTGGGTATTGATCAATGATTTGAATTTGTTCATAACCAATAAAGATGCGGATGATAAATTGCTATTCGGTTATTACAATTGTTCATCGCTCGATCTAAGGGCGGATACAGCCCTTGTTCCGTTATATTATTTTAATCCCGATTTGAAAATCAGGGTCGATATTCATATCAATTATATCATCCGCTGGACGACCGACAATCCTGAAGCCTCCAGGCCCTCGAGCAAGCTGATCACCAGAGTAAATAATCCCCCATCGCAGAACACATGGTACATTTTGACATTAACCGATCCATATGGACTGGAACGAGTCGATTCCGTATTCTACGAGTCCATACAGTCGGAAGCAAAACTGGCAACGCCGGAATATGTTGATCTTAGTGATGAATTGGAATACCCGGGTAAGAATTATGGCCTTTATTATAATGATGACATTTATTCAGCTCCAGGAAAATTCAGGTTTGATTTATCAGGTTCAAAAAATATAGCCGGTTATGAAATTGATTTTGGTGATGGTGAATTGTTTATTTCAGAAGCTGATACCCTGACCGTTGTTCATGAGTATAAGAAACCAGGGGTATATAAGGTTGTCTTAACCACTAAATCGGATAAGCCTTACGAATGCCTTGATTCAACCTCTGTGGATGCTGAACTGGTTTTTTCCCAGTTTTCACTGCCCAACGTTTTTACACCTAACAGTGATGGAGAGAATGATGTGATTTCAATGAAAAACAGCAATGATGTTTTCCGGAGCGAGGATATTTCGGTAGTCAGCATTGAAATAGCCATATTTGACAGGGCCGGGATAAAAGTGCACGAGTATTCAGGAGCTATCCTGGACTGGCCGGGATGGAACGGAAAAGTAAGGAAATCAAACCGGGATGCACCGGAAGGTGTGTATTTTTATATAATTTCGGCATTGTACAGGTACAAACCCGGATCAGTTGCCCCTGCCAGTGAAACACATAAAGGCTTTTTTCATTTGTATCGCGATTAATATTATAATATCCCATGCAACCAACCCGGGAATCGGCGCTTGCCCTGCTTTACAAGTACAATAAAAACGATAGTCTAATTCGTCATGCATTTTCAGTTGAAGCTGTTATGCAGCATTTTGCCGGTTTATTTCGGGAGGATCGTGAGAAATGGGGCATCATAGGATTGATTCATGACCTGGATTATGAGCAGTATCCCGAACAGCATTGTACAATGACAAAGAAAATCCTGGAGGAAGAGAGTTGGCCTGACGACTATATAAGGTCAGTAGTAAGTCACGGCTGGGGTATATGTTCCGATGTGGAACCGGTGCATATTATGGAAAAGGTTCTTTTTACCATTGATGAGTTAACAGGACTGATTACTGCATCAGTTCTCATCAGGCCTTCAAGATCAATCCATGATCTCGAGGTCAGATCGGTTAAAAAGAAATGGAATATGAAGAATTTTGCAGCAGGGGCCAACCGGGAAGTAATTGAACGGGGGGCAAATCTAATGCAGAAGGATCTGGATTATATTATTCAGGAAACCATTACCGGGATGAAAGCTGTCGCCGGCATAATAGGATTGGAAGGTAACCAGGTTCAGACTGGTCCTGAATAAGCATGTTCGACCCGGGCTTCTGCCCTGATCGAACATTACCATTTATTGCAATCAATTACTGCCATACACCGATAATACCACCTGCCACCATATAGGTTACGGCCTGATACCCGGCATTGATCAAAAATAGCTTAAGTGATTTACCCTCAAAGAGGTAAATTATGCCAAGGGATGCAGAAACCCAGCCAATACCTGCAAGTGCACCTGCGGTAATACCCCAGACAAGGCCGGCATCCGGTCCCAGAAAAGCTGCCAGATTATAAGATATGATCAGGGAAAGAAGAAATGACAGGCTAAAAATCTTAGCCATATTGGCTTGTTTTGCTTTTTCCTCAGAAATTCCGGCTTCTTTCATCCAGATATTTCCTAAGCTGAACGGGGCATACCAGAGAAAACCTGTAACAAAGCTTGACAGTGCAGCTACAAGAACCGCCAGATAGTTAATTTGTGTTAGATCCATGCGTGTAAATTTATTTGGTACAAAAACAAAAATGCTCCGGTTCCATGCCTTCATCAATTTTAAGGCGGACAAGTACGTTTTGACAGATTGGCGAGTAGTTATTGCAGCGTAACAAGTAAAATGTAATATGGTTCAAATTCCAAGCTTAATTAGTCGGCTGGCTCTGATTTCTGGCCGATGCCACTTCTTCAGGTAAAACAGCGTCCGCTTCATTCCCATAACTAATCCTGACATAGGTAAGGACATCGGCAATCTGCTGATCGGTCAAATATTGATGCGGGGGCATGGCCGTATGGTAAACCTGACCATTCACCTCAATTTTACCTTCCAGACCATTGAGCAGAATACCTATCAGCCTTGTTTTATCCCCTTGTACCCAGCTTGTTTTGATCAGCGGAGGATACATGCCGGGAACCCCTGAACCGTTGTCCTGGTGACAGGCCAGACAATATTTTTTATAAACAAGTTCACCAGCTTCACTTCCGGTATGCGCGGCAACTTTTTTGCCTTTACAGGATACCAGGATAAACAGCACTAATATAATAATGAATAAGGAGTTCCTCAAAATTTTATATTATTGGTAAAAAACACGCCAGATAGTACCCTTAACAGAGTCGGATATGTAAAGTGAACCATCGCGGCCCACAGCCAGTCCCATGGGCCTGTGAAGGGCATCGCCAGGACTGTTCACTGGTTCAACTCCGGCAAAATTCCGGGCAAAAACTTCCCAGGTGCCTGCAGGAAGCTGATTGTCAAAGGGTATAAAAGCCACGTAAAAACCTTCCTGTTCCAGGGGTGATCGGTTCCAGGACCCGTGAAATGCTATGAAGGCTCCTTGTCTGTACCGGTCGGGAAACTGATCCTGATGATAAAATATCAGATCATTGGGTGCAGTATGAGCGGGAAAGGCCATGATGGGATTCTTTTTCTCGGCACACCTGCCGATGGAGTCGCCATTGCCTCCGTATTCCGGATTAAGCACCTTGATACCTTTCTGAAAATCGAAATAACAATATGGCCAGCCGCAGTCATCCCCTTCTTCAAGCAGAAAGAATTCCTCTGCAGGAAGATTTGCATTGTCTTCATCGGTAAAAAAATCAGGGAAAAACTGATTAAGCTGGTCACGCCCGTGTTGTACCACATAGAGATTACTAACCCTGCTGTTCCATTCGATAGCCACGCAATTCCTTAAACCGGTGGCGAATCGGGATCCGTTATCGGCCTGCGTCTGATTGAGGACGTCATCTTTAAAACGCCAGATGCCGCCATAGTTTTCCAGGATTGGACAGGGATCCATACCGGGTGATCCCGGTGTACGGTCATTTTGCTGACAGGCATTTGACGGTGCTCCGACATTTACGTAAAGGTTCCCGATCGTATCGAAAGCAATTGTTTTGGCGGCATGCTGGTACTCACGCTTAAAACCACTCACGATGGTTTCCGGTACCAAATCGGGTAAAAGGTCATTTTGCCTGAGCTTATACCGCAATATTGCCGTATCATGTGCAAAATAAAGATGATCCTTGTGTATGTGAATCCCGGTTCCGGGTAGATCTCCAAAATAGGAAATCACATCAGCTTTCCCGTCGCCGGTAGTATCACGGAGGGCTACTATGCCTTTTCCACCTTTAAGTTCCTGAAGGGCAAGAAAAATATCACCGTTGTTTCTCACGGCAATATGCCTTCCGCGCCCAAGATCATCAGCCACGACAAGGGCATAAAATCCGCGGGGTAACGCAATACCTCCGTTATCAGGATCCGCTACGAGGGCAGGAGCATTTTCAGGCCGACTGCAGGAGGCAATTGTCATCAGGTAAATCAGCGGTACAGCAATTCTTTTGACAATGGAATTGATGGTCATAGGATGAGTTTTTAGTAAATCAAATTTATGAAAAAATTAGCACTTCCAAATTCAATGTTTGTCAAACGAAACGTTGCGTTCGTCAGTGATTTGAAACAATTCGTCAAAAATTACGTATATGCAAGTGTTAAGTCAGCATACTAATTGAAATACAGTTAAGCAGTACTTATACCGGGCAACAGCCTTGATGGTAGAACTGGGGAGAGAATTTAGCATAAACAGGATCCGTCAGGCAACGGAATAATCACAGCAAAAGGTATGAGGGGCACATTAACAAAACTACTCACCGTAACCACGTTATTGGTAAGCTTGTTTTCGCAACCTGTTACCGGTCAGTGCGCACTGATCACCGACAATTACAGCGGACAAGTAGCCGGAAGCGTTTGTGCCCCTGTTAATTTAAATATGGATGTCCGGTACAAATTCATCCTTCCTGTAGATCCCTCTCTTGTTCAGATTCTTTACGTGTGGAATGACGGCACTGGAGCCACGTCACTTGTGCCGGCAGTCTCTCTGGGTGATACAATCTTCACAGCCACGGCATCGCACACTTATCCTCCGGCTGACGAGTGTTCTTATACTGCAGAGGCTTATGTGGTTTACAATGGCGTACAGTGCGTAAGCAGCAGCAGGCAAGAACAGACTTTCAGTGCCTGGGCCAGGGATAATCAAAATGGGGCTGTTGTCATCACTGATCCGGTTATCGCGCAGTTCTGTGAGGGGGAAGACATTATAGATGTCCGTTTCCGGGATAACTCCACCTTTAACTGCAATATCAATGTTGAACCCGATAAACCGAACCGGATTACACGGTGGGTACAATTTATATACGGTACAACATCAATTGGGGGCGACCGCATTCCCAATGTTACTATCCGTGATCCGCTTGGCAATGTATACCAGATGACGGATGCAGCAGGCAATTCTTTGCCGCCCATAGCCGGACCGATTGTGGAAATACCCATACCTGCCGATGGCCCGACGGAAATTTCATGGCCGATTAGTGCACCTGCCGGAGGAATTGCAGGAGATATCTTTGAGATAACCTTGCGCAATTGGAACATCTGTAATCCTTACGATAAGAATCCTTTTGATGCAATACCCCCAACGGATCTCGTTAACGGAGATTATCCGCCCATTACCACAACGGCCTTAATTGAGATTATTACCACACCACCGGTAATTACCAATCCTTCGCTTGAATTTTGTGCAGGCAGTCCGATAAACCTTGCCCTTTCCACCTCAGGAGGTGAGGTTAACTGGTATAGCGATTCTCTTCTCAGCAATCATATTCATACCGGTAATAGTTTTGATCCGACGGGACCTCCGACCCGCATTGACAATTCGGTTGGCGGAAGCTATTCTTACTGGGTAACCGAAAGTATTGGCGCATGTGCCAGTGCCCCCAGCAAAGTTTCCTTCAGGATCTTTGACACCCCGGTTCCCGCTCCTGATGCAGGTCCCGACGCCACCATCTGCGACGATGAATTCATTCTGCATGGTAATACACCGATAATCGGCACCGGTTTATGGACCACCACAGGCGGAGCAATGATTGTTAATCCCGGGAATCCGGTTACTGCAGTACAAAATCTAGCACCGGGACCTAATCTTTTCAGATGGACCATTTCAAACGGGCCCTGTGTATCGGTTGATGAAGTAATTATAACCCGTGACCTTCAACCTGCCCCTGCATCAGCGGGCATGGATCAGGCTTTTTGTAATAACAATACGGCCTCCTTACATGGTAATGTTCCAACAAGCAATGGCAGGGGAACATGGAGTGTAGCAACGGGGAATGCGGAATTCAGCAATAATCATAATGCCTCCGCTTCAGCCACCAATCTTTCCGGAGGAATGAACCAGCTGGTTTGGACGATCACCAGCCAGTATGGGGCTTGCATAACAACCATCGATACAATGGAAATACTGCGTGATCTGACCCCGGATCCTGCACAGGCAGGCCCTGACAGAGGTGTTTGTGATTCACTGGCAGTTAACCTGGATGCTCTTCCTGCCGGTCAGGGCGGATCAGGTACATGGAGCGTGGTGTCTGGTTCCGGATTTATTTCCGATTTGCATTCACCGGTTTCCCTGGTGTCGAATTTGTCATTTGGAAGCAATCAGTTCAGGTGGACCGTGTCAAGTGAGTATGGAATATGTCCGGGAAGCAATGATAATGTTATAATTACCCGTGATGCAGCACCTGCTCCGGCGTTTGCGGGCATGGACCAGAACCTGTGCAATTCGGTTACGGCACCGCTTGGAGCAAATGCAGCCACGGTTGGTAGCGCCACCTGGAGCGTTATTACCAAGCCTGCAGCAACTTCTCCTGTATTTATACCAGGCATTACCAATCCGAATGCCACAGTACAAATAATGCCCGGAAACGAGGGCATTTATGAATTTGCATGGACAATTATCAACGGCAGCTGCCGGACATCCGATACACTCCGTATCGATTTCGGTTTGCCTGTTCCTTCAGCTGATGCGGGACCAGCTGATACGGTGTGTGGAATTTCCGCGCCACTCACCGCGAATAATCCCGGAACTGGAACAGGTACCTGGCAAAAGATAACGGGAACAGGCACAGTGACTTTTATACCCGGGGCTCATTCACCAGCCGCTTTTGCGCAGATCAGTATGGGGGAAGAAGGTCGTTATACTTTTGAATGGCGTATTACAAGCGGTTCATGCCCTCCGAGTGCAGATACTGTTGAAATACTTTATAAACCCGCGCCCGGGATCCCCCTGGCAACTGATGTTATCCGGTGTGGTCCGGGTACCGTGCTTCTGACCTCTTCGCTGGGGAGTAACGGTGATGTAAATCACTGGTATGATAATTCCTCAGGCGGTCCTGTATTATCGGAGAGCCTGACCTATACAACACCACTGCTGGTTTCCGGAGCCGATTATTGGGTATCGAGCTATGATCACCTCACAGGGTGTGAAAGTTACCGCCGCCGGGCTCAGGTGACCATTAACCCGGTTCCTGACTTGCCGGCAGTGACGGATTATCAGCATTGCGGCAGCGCCAGCCTTACCCTGGTGGCAACCACAGGTAACGGAGGAAATACAAACCGGTGGTATAATGCATCGTCAGGCGGGACTTTACTCGCCGAGTCAACTTCCTATACAACACTGGTATTGTTGACCCCTGTATCCTATTGGGTAAGCAGTTACAACGACAGTACCGGATGTGAAAGCGGCCGGGTCAGGATTAATGTTCAGATTGATCCTGTTCCCGATGCCCCTGGGGCTTCAGATGCCCATCGATGTGGTGGCGGAAGTCTTAATCTGATCTCATCCCCCGGGAATAACGGTACAGGCAACCGATGGTATGATTCCCCGGTGGGCGGAACATTACTCGATACGGTTCTAACCTATTCCACACCATATCTTGTAACAACCCAGTCGTATTGGGTTTCTTCTATTAATCAGATCTCAGGTTGTGAAGGTCCCCGCACCAGAGTTATGGCTGAAGTATTTCCGATACCCGGCTTTCCTGACGCATCCAATGTGACACATTGTGGTCCTGATACACTTTTACTCACTTCCATTCCAGGCATGGACGGTACAATTAGCAGGTGGTATGACAGTATTACCGGCGGAAATTTACTGTTTCAGGGGAATGACTATCTGACCGGATACCTGACTTCAACCCGCAGATATTATGTGGCGAGCTTCAATGAAACCACAGGTTGCGAAAGCAGCAGAAAGGAAGTGATGGCGGTTGTCCTTCCGGTGCCGGCGGCAAATACAATTATTGGACCCTCTGTTGTTGGTGTTACCCAAACCAATGTTATTTATTCGGTGAATTACCAGCCCGGTTCAACCTATGACTGGGCAGTTCCTCCGGGAATGAATCTGTTGCTTGAGAATCAGAATTTTGTAATTGTTGAATTTCCCAATATAGGTACCTATAATCTTATGGTTACGGAGACAAACAGCATCGGATGCACAGGGCCTCCTGCCATTAAGCCCATCGAGGTTAAAGCTGATGTGATTGTTCTGGATATCATCACTACTCAGGCAGAGGCTTGTGCCGGATCCGGATTTCCCTTGTCGGTTACGCCCACAGGAGGTACGCCTTCCTACACGTTTACCTGGGGTGGTGATATACAATATCTTTCGGCAGTGAATATATCCAATCCTGTATTTACCTCCCAAATTCCGGGACAATACCTGGTCTCGGTTACGGTCAGAGATATCAACGGAAATCACAATAACGATACTATCTTCATCACCGTACATCCAAATCCGCAAACCAGGATCGTGCTATCCGATACAATGGTTTGTGCCGGCAGTGATTTATTACTGGATGCACAGGTCAGCGGCGGATCAGGTATTTATGATTCTTACACCTGGAGCGGGCAGACCGGGCCCTTGTCGCGTACCGATATCCGAAATCCGGTTTTCAATTCATACCTGAGGGGCACATACAGGCTGAATTTTACGGTTGAAGACAGTTACGGATGTACTGCTTCGGATTCAGTTATGGTGTTCAATGATTCACCCATGGCTTCATTTGTCACCAATGCAGTACCCGGCTGTAGTCCGGTACAGGTTATGTTCACCAATCAATCGGATAATGCAGCAACCTATATCTGGGATTTCGGTGACGGAACAACGAGTAATCAGGAAAATCCGGAACATGCATTTATTAACCAGTCCACCTCGGTAGCATACTTTAATGTAAGACTTATCGCTATCAGCGCATATGGTTGTGTCCATACCACAAATGGTTATATTACTGTTTATCCGAATCCGGAGCTTAGCATCGTCAGTTATCCCGAAAAGGCCTGTGCGCCGGCGGATATATTGCTTTCTTCCACTCCCGGAGGGTACTTTTATTCCTGGGATTTTGGAGACGGGCATTATGAGGAGGGTGATTTCAATATAATGCACACCTATGAGAATAATACTGATCATGATACGTCATTCATGGTCCAGCTTATTTCCACATCTTTCTTTGGCTGCACAGATACCGGCCTGACCACCATCACCGTTCATCCTTCACCCCAGGCCTCCTTTACAGTGGATCCGGTAACACAGATGATGCCTGACCAAACTGTGACGATAACTAACACAACTCCACAAGGGAACTGGATATACCAGTGGCGATTCGGGGACGATGCAACCTCCACAGACCGGGATCCCGGACAGCATACATATCCTGGTCCGGATGATTATCTGATAACCCTGGTTGTAAGAGGAGAACATTGTTCCGACAGTACCTGGCAGAGCATTGAAATTATGCCTCATCCGCCGGTAGCTGAATTTAAGCCCGTTGAACCCGGTTGTATGCCGCTTACCTTACAGTTTGAAAATACTTCATCCTATTCAAGCTCATTTTTGTGGGAATTTGGTGACGGTGCGGTGTCAAACAAGCCCAATCCTGAATACACCTATTATGAGCCGGGCACCTATAAAATTAAACTAACCGCCTGGGGCGACGGAGGAACCGATTCTTACAGCACCATCAATGATGTCTGGGTTTTGCCGAATGCCTATTTTGAAATTGCGCCCCGGTTCGTTTATGTCAACGATCAACCGGTTCATTTCTTCAATTTATCAGATAACGGGGATATTTATTTCTGGGATTTCGGTGATGGAACCGGTTCTGATGAAATGAGTCCTGTCCACCTGTATACCAAGGAGGGGAATTATGATGTTACCCTGAACGTATGGACAGAAAATGACTGTTATGACCTGTATGTTCTTGAAACGGCCGTTTTGGTTGAGCCCACCGGGAAGATTGTTTTTCCCAATGTCTTCAGACCGGAATCTCCGATTGAAGTCAACCGGATATTCAAACCCGGTGTAATTGATCATGTGGAGGATTATCACCTGATGATATTCAACCGTTGGGGAGAGCTTATTTTTGAAAGTTTTAACCAGGATATGGGCTGGGATGGCATTGTTGACGGAAAGATGGCGAAGCAGGAAGTTTACATTTGGAAAGTCGAAGGAAAATACTCAGGCGGCCAGACCTTTGGTCAGTCAGGAGATGTGACCTTAATGCATTAAAGGAACGGGGATGAAAAGAGGGATCTTCATTATGGTATTAACTGCTTTTGCGGTAAGGGGAATTTCCCAGGATCCGCAATTCTCACAGTTTTATTCCAATTATCTTTACCTTGCCCCGTCGTTTGCCGGGCTTACCGAAAAGAACAGACTTGCCTTCTGCTACCGGAATCAGTGGCCGGAAATCAAGTATGGTTACCAGACCTATTCGGTATCATTCGACAAGTATATTGATAAATTCAGAAGCGGCCTGGGCGTGCTGGTATTCCAGGATGTTGCAGGAACAGGCAGATTGAGAACCACCAGTTTGGGAATACAGTATTCTTATGATTTTAGGTTAACTGAAAGCTGGCATGCGCGACCTGGTTTGCATTTCAATTACACCGAACGGGGTATTGATTTTGAGAGGCTGCTGTGGAACGATCAGATATCTGCCACCGGTAACGCTCCGGTTTCGGCAGAAGTGGTGCCCATGGAAAGAGTCGGGGATATCGATGTTTCAACATCAGTATTAGTGTATTCTGACCGCATTTGGCTGGGCGGAAGTGTTGATCATTTATTGAAACCCAACCAGTCGCTATACTATTATGAGGAAGAAGAAGGAAATCCTGCGAAGGTTCCCATAAAATACACAGTTTTTGGCGGCGTAAAATTTGTCCGGCCCGAGCATCTGCTGCAACCTGTACCAACAAGTATTCAAATTGCCTTTCTTTTCCGGCAGCAGGAACAATTCAGGCAGCTTGACCTGGGTGTTTACTGGTTCAGAAGTCCACTGGTAGCAGGTTTCTGGTACAGGGGCATTCCTTTATATAAGGAAGTCTTTAACCGGGACGCCCTTACGGCCTTAGTGGGCATTAAATCCAGAAATGTAAATATTGGCTACAGTTACGATTTTACCATATCCAAACTTGTTGCCAATACGGGTGGTTCCCATGAATTATCAATATGTTACAGCTTCAAAACAAAACCGATCAAGCACAGGATTAAGATGGTGCCCTGTCCGGAATTTTAGGTATGGGGTAGTTTAACTATTCCGGATCCTTTCTTCAGGCGGTCTGAAGAATAAAGGCAACATGCCGGGGACGATGGATCCCTGTTTTCTGAAAACGGGAAATGATTTCCCGGGCTTTGTTCTCATAAAAATAATAGTAATCAGTACCATGCAGCAAGGCAACCTTGTTTTTCAAGCGATCCGACATAGCTTCAATTTCAGAAGCATTCAAGGCATCACCGGTATTTTCAGCATGGATAAAATGGTCAAGTATCTGAAAATTGCCGAACTTAATGATCGTTAGAATTTCTTTCAATGTAAAGGGTTCCCGGTGGTACCGGCCCAGCTGATTATCCACTTCGGCTGTGAGCCGGTGATAAAGCATGTAAGTTTCCTGCATTTCAGAGAAGCATTCATTGAGCATTTCATTGATAACGATGAGGCCATGGGATTTACAAATGCGGTTGATCTCGGTGAAAAGTGATTGCAGGGCATCGATGTGGTGCAAAGTATTTGATAACGTCACCGTATCGAAGTAATGATTGTTAAAAGGCATGGCTAGGGCTGATCCTAAAACGAGGATAACCGGAGAACCTGCAAATTCCTTGGTTGCGATTCCAAGCGATTCAGGATCCGTGTCGATACCGGCCGCACTTTGCCAGGTACGGAAAGAACCCATAACAAATTTCAGAAATTCGCCCCTTCCGACAGCAATATCAAGTAACGATCCGGCGTCATAATTGCTGATCCTGCTTTTTAAGGTAAGCATGTTTTCGTAATTCATAACACAGGAATTGCAGATATACAGGAATAAAAACTACCTATAAATTTACATATCCCGAATGCAGATAACAATGGCTTTTGTCATCCCGATTAGAAGGCAGCCATCAGGAGGTCGATGTTTTTTGAAGGAATGCCAAACTGATTGCCCAGATACTCATTGGTAAGTATCCCGTTATAAATATAAACGCTGTTACGTACGCCCAGATTTGCTTTAAGGAAAGGTTTAAAGCCTCCTGAGCTCCCGACAGTGACCAGTATAGGCGACAGTATATTACTTAAGGCAATTGATGCGGTACGGGCTACCCATGAAGGAAGGTTGGGAACGGTATAATGAATGACATTGTGTTTGATGTAGGTGGCATCCTGGAAAGTCCTATATTCCGAAGTTTCGATACAACCTCCCTGATCAATGCTCAGATCGATGACAACGGATCCCCTTTTCATTTCTTTCACCATATCTTCGGTTACAAAGTAACGCGGGCCGGTATCCCATAGATTGAGTGCTCCAATAACCACATCGGCTGATTTAAGGGCACGTCTTAACACTTTAGGATGAAAAATTGAGGTATGAAGCCTTTGACCTAAATGGCGCTGCAGTTCTTCGAGTTTCTGCGGTGAATTATCAAATACTTTCACCAGGGCGCCCAATCCGATTGCCGCTCTTGCGGCAAATTCGGCAACGGTATCGGCGCCAATAATAATGACCTCGGTAGGGGTAATACCTGAAATTCCGCCAAGTAATACTCCTTTGCCGCCGTTCTGATTACTTAACAGTTCTGCTGCTATGTTAATCGCCGATATTCCTGAAATAGCGCTCATGGATTGAATTACCGGATAGCAATTATGTTCGTCCCTGATTTGTTCAATAGCAAATGCGGTAACTTTCTTATCCATCAGACCCCGGATGTATTCCTCAGACTGCTTGGTCAGATGAACTGATGACAGGATTACCTGATTTCCTTTCAACATCTCTATTTCTTTAACTTCGAGAGGAGAAACCTTGATAATAATATCTGCATTGAGTACCTGTTTTTTATTGTCGATAATAAATGCCCCGCACTCACTATAATCAGTATCATTGTATCGCGCTCCTTCTCCGGCCTTGGATTCAATAAGAACTTCATGACCATTGTCAATAAGTACTTCAACCGCTTCGGGAGTGAGCGATACCCTTTGTTCAATCTGATGTTTCTCCCGGGGAATGCCAATCGTAAGCTTTTTATATTTTTTACCCAGGGCAAGCATTTCTTCCTGAGGCAATATTCCTCCATACATCAACGGATTACTTGCGGGTTCCGGTCGCTGATCTACCATGATTTTCAGGTTTTATCAAAATGCAAACAGACTAAGGTAGTATAAAATCAAGATAACTTCAAAAATTTCTGGTGTCCGCCGGCAGGATTGTTTAAATGGCTATGTGCACCAGCCGGTTGTTCATGCCGGTATCTTCAAGCGTCACATGAATGAACGATTCGGGTAACAAAGCCTCAGCCATTTCCGGCCATTCGATAAATACAATGTGATCACCGTAGAAATACTCTTCATATCCGATATCATATAGCTCTCCGATGGAATTGATCCGGTAAAGATCCAAATGATAAATGGTATCCCCGTTGTTCGTACGATATTCATTAACCAGTGCAAATGTGGGACTAGTAACCATATCGGTTGCTCCAAGTTCCTTACAAATCGCCTTTATCAAAGTTGTTTTACCTGAACCCATCGGGCCATAAAAAGCAAACGTTTTGCTGCCATGCACAACAGATAAAAAGGATTTTGCTGCTTTTTCAAGATCTTCCAGTGATTTAATTTCAATAGTCTGCATAAAAAGGCATCAAAAGTTTACCGGGGGGTCATGGTTACTACCGGAACAATCATCTCCTCCATTGAAATGCCTCCATGCTGAAAGGTATTCCGGTAATACCCCACGTAATGGTTATAATTATTGGGATATGCAAAGAAGTCCGAATTCATGGCAAAAATATAACCAGAGCTCACATCGGCTTTGGGAAGATGTGCCGAATGAGGATCGCGAACCTCAAAGACATCACGAGGACTGTAATTGAGATTTTTACCCATCTTATACCGAAGGTTTGGAGAAGTTTTTCTGTCACCCACTACTTTTAAGGGATTATTTACCCTGATGGAACCGTGATCGGTGGTAAAAATGATGGTAATTCCCTTTTCAGACAATAATCTGATGATATCAAGAAGCTGAGAATGCTGAAACCAGGAAAGTATCAATGACCGGTATGCCGAATCGTTACCTGCGAGTTCACGGATCATTTCAAGTTCGGTATTTGCGTGAGACAACAGATCTATAAAATTATATACTATTACCACCAGATCATACTGTAACAGATTTGAAAAATTGTCAACGAGCTTTTTCCCCGTGCGGGTATGGACGATTTTCTCATAATATAACCTGTATTTTTTTCCAAGTCTTGTCAGTTGTTTTTGCAATAATTCCTCCTCATTAAGATTCTTCGCCCCTTCTTCATCATCATGCAACCAGAGCTGTGGATTTATCGAAGCAATTTCCCGGGGCATCAGGCCTGCAAATATTGCATTTCGGGCATATTGGGTTGCGGTTGGCAAAATGCTGCAATACAAAGAATCGTCAGCGACTGTATAATATTCACTGATGATTGGATAAAGCGTACGCCACTGGTCGAGCCGAAGGTTATCAATGAGGATAACAAACACCTTTCGGGTGTTATCCAAAACCGGGATGACTTTCTCCCGGAAAATACCGGGGGAAAGAAGAGGTCTGTCTTTATTTTTATCGGAAAACCAGGTCAGGTAATTGTTTCGGATAAACCTGCTAAAACCGAGTCCCGCTTCCGACTTCTGTAACCTGAAAACTTCGTACATGCCTGAATCATCCAGTCGCTCCAGTTCGAGTTCCCAGTAGACCAATTTTCTATATATTTCTTCCCATTGATTGTAATTCGAAGCCCTGTTGATCAATTCACCCAGGTTACGGAATTCAGCCTGATAGGCTGAAGTAGTTTCACGGGTAACAAGTTTCTTGGTGTCGAGGTTTTTTTTTATGGAAAGCAGAATCTGATTTGGATTCACCGGTTTGATAAGATAATCCGATATTTTTGAGCCAATGGCTGTTTCCATGATGTTTTCTTCTTCGCTTTTGGTAATCATTACAACCGGTATGGTTGAATTAATTACCCTGATCTTATTGAGTGTTTCGATACCACTCAGACCAGGCATATTTTCATCAAGCAAAATAAGGTCAAAGTGCTTGCTCTGAATCAGATCAATCGCATCATTTCCATTGGTGGCGATATCAATCCTATAGCCTTTTTCCTCAAGAAAAAGTATGTGAGGTCTTAACAGATCAATTTCATCATCCGTCCAAAGTATGCTAATATTCTTTGTGTAGGGAGTCATGGATAGTTGTCATTGAAGAATTTCAGATAGCGATCAACGGATTTATCCTCCTTCAAGGTATTCAGATTGGATTCAGATATGGCGATAGGCAAAAGGGATATTTCCGGCAGATCTTTAAGAATAACGTCAGATTCCCGGGTGGTGCGCATGTATTTCATAACTTCCTGCTGATTTGGAAATGGTTTTATGATTATGAGATTCTGGGTAGTGTTCAGATCGGTAATTTCGACCCTGAGATTAAGCTCATCAAAATGGTCGAGGTTAAAGTTTATGATATTAAAAACCAGTTGGTTTGTATTGATTTTTTTACTGAGAACATAGGCAAATACATGAGGACTGTTGGCGGATGATGCATAAAGCTTTTTACTGATCAGAATTTCTTCGGCCTCCTTCATTTCGGGATGTTCCTTATCCATGTATTCGATAATATTTTGAGCATCACTCGCTATTTCGGTTCCCCTGTATTTTAATATCAGTGCCGACAAATGATCCCTAAATATTTTCCGGTCAGCATTTATTCCGTTTGCCAGTATACCAAGATATTCAAATTGCGGAACAAGGCTATTCTCAGGGTAATTCTTCAGTGCATAATCCGATCGATTTATCACTTCCGCATAGTTCCCGGACCTGTAAAACTCATAGGTTTGCTGGTAATAATGGCGTAATGTTTGATCTTTCGCCTCGAGTTCCTTGAAATATTCGGGATTAGAAAGTACTTTGGCGTACATGCTCTGTGGAAACCGGCCAATGATAATATTTTTATAATAGTCAACCAATGCCTGATTATTCTGATCCCTGGCAATGCTATATAAATTATAATAGGCAGTTAGCAGGTAGGGTGATCCGGGATATCGCTTAATTAATGACTTAAATGATTCCGATGCCCTGTCGAAATCTTTCAGGTCATTTTTATATATTAATCCCATGTTGTAAAGGGCCTGCTCAACATTTTTATGAATTGCCATCACGGCCGAATCATTTGTCGGGATATTGACAAGATAGTATTCCCGTGACAATTTACTGAATGTTTTCTGTGTGGAAGCAGTATCTGTTGATTCGGATTCAATATCATCCATATTAGCAGCGAAGCTAACCATGGCCTTGGAAGATCGCTGCCAATGGTCTTCCAGCCGACGGTTTCCCCATTCAAGCTTAAATTCACGGTATCCCATACTTTTGGCAGCATCGTTGTAAAAATACCAGCTGACACCTTCTGTAGTGTTTTGCTGTCTTCGGTTACTCTGCATGGCGATTTCTGTACCGAACTGCTGGTCAAGTTGTTCCTCCTGTTGTTTCTGTCGGGCCAATTCCTCTTTTTTCCGTTCAGTTTCAATCTGGGCATCAATACGGGAATACAGTTCCTGTTTGGGAAGTTTAGCAAGAATCAGCACACTATCGGCAAGCGTCACGGTATTGATTTCTGTCACTAGGCGGGTCAGACTTCTGGATTTGGTGAACAGCGTTTCATAGCCTGGGTAATCAGACTCGATAAGGGTAATTGTGCTGTCATAATAGGCCTGGGCATGCGGATAATCCGGTATGGCATAATAATAATTGGCCAGGGTAAGGTAGGATCTGATTTTTTGCTGATCATTGTCTGTATTAACTAAAATGGATTGCTGGTAGTAGGCAAGTGCTTTTTTATTATTTCCTTCTTTAATTGCCAGATTGCCCAGCGCATAATAAACCTGATCCTGATAATCGGTGTTTTTGTCGTCACGAAGCATTTTATTTAGTTCATCTTCAATATCTTCCACCTGACCAAAGCCTTGTTCATAGGTAAGAGCCCTGTTAATACGCGCATTAAAGGCCATATCATAAACAGGATTCAATTTGATTACCTGTGCGTAATGGTCAGAAGCGTGTTTAAGGTCTCCTGTTTTTTCATAAAGCTGAGCGAGGATATACACATACCGTGTACGGATTTTCTTTCGGCGCTCCACACCTAAGGCATTATCTAAATAACCAATGGACTTAATATAATCCTTCTGGTTGAGAAAATAATATGCGAGGGTAGGGTATAAATCATTTACCAGGTAATTTGGAAAATCAGGTGCATTTAAAAGTATGGTCAGGATTTCATAAGCGTCCTTATTTTGCCCGGTTTGTGTAAGAAGGCGTGAAAGCCAAACCTGAGCTTCAAAAACAACAGGTTGATTTTTAAAATCATTGATGATCATTTTGAAAATTTCGGCGGCCTGTTCATATTCCTGTTTGTAAAAATGAGCTTTGCCCATAAGTAAGTAAGCATCATCAACAAAAAGATTGTACTCTTTCTTACTGAAAAACGCCCGTTGTTTTGGGGTAAGGTTTTTATCATCTCTGACCTTAGGCTTAACGGTGATAGAATGTAAAGAAATCAGTTTGGCACATTTTTTTATGGTCCTGTCCATTTCTGCAGAGGCAAGACTCGCTGCCTCCTTTTCCATAAATGGAAAGATAGGCAATATTTCTGAGAAGTCATCTCTGAATCCATTTTCGATTTGGTTCATCCCCTTTTTAAAACTCTCACTGCCATTGAACAAAACATTGTATTTGGCTGTAATATTATGATAGGTACGGGAAAGCCTGGTATTTTTCTGAACGCTGCAGCCGGCAGTAAGAATCAGTAACAGAATACTGACTAGAATGATGTAAGATAAGCTTTTGTCCAATTTATAGCTGTTACAGAGAATCGATTTAATACACTTGCTCATCAACAGGGATTTACCGTCAGATAAGTTAACTATTATTCAAGGGAAATATTTTTTGGAGGTAAATTTATTTATTGTAGCGCAAAGAAAAAAAACTTTGCCAGTCTCTTCTTCCAGATTATTGAAGTTTGGCGTATGCCAGTGAGGCAACGCTTATTGTTAAGCCATTTACCTCCAGAAGGGCTTTGGCACAGGCTTCAATGGTAGCACCGGTAGTAATAACATCATCCACCAGCAGAACATGTTTATCATGTAATGCTTCCGGTACGCGGATGTAAAAGGTATCCTTGACATTCTCCCATCTTTCAAAGCGTGATTTCCTTGTTTGGGTTTTGGTTACCGCAGTTCTTATGATCAGGTTGGTAACAACCGGAATTTTGAGTACCTGGGCAATTCCTCTTGCGATTAGTTCACTTTGGTTGTATCCTCTTTGATACAGTTTGATACGATGCAAAGGTACAGGATGAATAAGATTAGCTTCGGCGAAGGGTGTTCCTTGAAGTTCAAGTCCGAACAGTCTGCCCATTTCCAAACCAACCTGTTGCTGGTTATTGTATTTCAGTTCATGAACGATCCTTCGATACCGGCTGTCTTTATTGAAAATTATGAATGATGTGGCATTCCTTACCCGTATACGGCCCCAGAACAACCTGGAAACTTCGTTGTCATCATGTTCATGGAACCCTGTGCGGGGAAGATCGATGTAGCATTTCAGGCACAACACACACTCATTGAAATAAAGCACACTACCACAAGCTGCACATTCACGGGGATACATCATGCTGACCAGCCCCTGGAAATACTGTTTGATTTCTTCTTGCACGTAAGGTGGTATATTACCTGAGTTTAAAGTTCATTTATTTTGATTTCATAACTGATTTCAATGGTTTTCTTAAGTGTAGCGCTTACTCCGCAATATTTTTCCTGTGAAAGTTCAATGGCATGCTTTATTTTATCAAGGGGAAGATCCTTGCCGGAGAATTCATATATCAGTTTAATTGCAGTATATTGTTTGGGGTGTTCCTCTGTTAGGGTGCCAACAACCTGTATATTGAATCCTGACACTGCAACTTTCATCTTTTTTAAAATAGAAATAACATCCATACCTGTGCAACCTGCCAATGAAACCATGATTAAAGGCTTTGGACGTGGTCCCCGGTTTTTACCGCCTACGGCAGGGCTGGAATCCAAAACTATTCTGTGATTATCAACAATTGCCTCAAAAGCCATATCCTCTGACCATTTAACATTAATTGCATCTTTCATGTTTTTTTCTTTTTTTTGGTAACTTTATTACAAATTTAGTTATTATTCGCACTGTTATTTTTTAAAAGTATGAAAAACCCAGCATCACCAGAGAGGAAAGGCTGTTTTATAGATAATACCTCAATTTTCAGACACCTTACCCAGGAAGAACTCGCCAGGATACCTATTGACCAGGAGCCTGACACGTATAAGCGTGGCACCATTATTTATTCCGAGGGTAGCCGTATCAATGGCTTTTATTGCGTACAGAAAGGGATTATAAAAATATATAAGACCGGGTTTGATGGTAAGGAACAGATCATCCGGTTTGCAAAAAAGGGTGATATCATGGGTTTCAGATCAACCATAACTCGGGAACGTGCTTGTACAACAGCCAAGGTATTAGAGGATGCTTATATTTGTTTTGTACATGCTGACACGGTTTTTGAATTTGTGAAGCACAACGGCAATTTTGCGCTGGAATTATTACAGATTGCCTGCAAGGAACTTGGTGAGGCCAATGATTACATCACCGATATTGCGCAAAAAACCGTACGGGAAAGACTGGCTGAAGTGCTGATCCATTTGCGCAAGGACTTCAATCTGGATCATGAAAAGTATCTGCAGATAACACTTACACGAGAGGAATTGGCCAATATGGTGGGAACAGCAACGGAATCTGTCATCAGGCTGTTATCAGAATTCAAACAGGACGGATTAATCGAATTACATGGGCGCAAGATCAAAATCCTGGATGAAAAAACCCTTTACAAAATTGGAAATCTGAGCGATTAGTCGGGCCTGAACTTCAATTAAAGCAATCGGATTCACATGGATTGGCATACCGTTGTTTTTGTGTTTGTATTGACCTTGTTTGCAGGTCTTGCCACGGGAGTAGGTAGTGCCATAGCTTTTTTTGCCCGTATTACCAATACCCGTTTTCTTTCGGTTTCCTTAGGTTTTTTCTGCATGTGTCATGATTTACGTTTCATTGATCAAGATTTTTTCCAAAGCCAAGTTGTCGATGATCTCAGCCCTGGGGGAACGGGGAGGCACATCTTACCATTTATGGGGTGATAAGTGGCATGATCATCATGGCAATAAGCCTGCTTCTTTTTGCTTAAATATTTTAATACGAAAATATTCCACTTCAAATGGCAGATAGAGAAAAGGCGATTAAAAAGGCTTCCTGGGTGGGGATATTCGGGAATGCCTTCTTATCCATAGCAAAGATTGCGGCCGGATTTATTTCCGGGAGTCTTGCCGTTGTGGCTGACGGTGTTGATTCATCCACCGATATATTCACTTCGGTGATAACCCTGATAACGGCCCGGATATTGGCAAAACCTCCGGATAAAAGGTATCCCTACGGATATGACAAAGCAGATACTATTGCAACAAAACTATTGTCATTTATTATCTTTTTTGCGGGAGCACAACTCCTGATCACCACCATCAGAAAACTCATTGCCGGTGGCAGTACCGAGATCCCGGGGAAATTAGCCATTTACATAACAGTGCTTTCAATTGCAGGGAAACTATTTCTGTCTTTACACCAGTACAGAGCGGGTAAAAAAACCCAAAGTGCCATGCTGATCGCAAACAGTAAAAACATGCAGAATGATGTTTTAATTTCCGGATCAGTTTTGCTGGGCCTGATTTTCATCTATGTCCTGAAAATGCCCATACTCGATACCATTGCTGCACTCCTTGTGAGTTTGTGGGTACTCAGGGTGGCTTATAAAATCTTCAAGGAAACCAGTTTGGAGCTTATGGATGGCACAAAGGACTGTGCCATCTACGATAAGATCTTCAGCGCCATTGATTCAGTGAAGGGAGCCTATCATCCGCACAGGGTCAGGGCAAGGAACATCGGGCATAAAGTAATGATTGCCATTGATCTCGAAGTGGAAGGAGACCTTACTTTGCGTGAGGCGCACGAAATTGCACACAGAGTGGAGGATTCAATCAAATCAAAAATTGACAACGTATTTGATGTAGCTATTCATATTGAGCCATTGGGAGACAAGAAGGAGGAAAAAGCTTTCGGTGTAAACAAAGGCAGTCTCTGATTACAAATTCAGTTTCTGGTCCTGTCTAAAACTTTTGTACCTTTTCCGAATATTTAAAACCGATGAGGAAAAAAAAGCGGAATAATACCAAGGGCGTCAATAAGAAAGAGTTATCCAACAATATGCTGGCTGTTTTTTCAGCACATCCCAAAAAAGCATTCAATTATAAACAATTATCAGCCATTCTGCTGATTACTGATCTGTTTGAAAAAAAGCTGATTACTGAGTTATTGTATGAACTTAAGGGGAAAGATGCATTGGAGGAAATTTCAACCGGTAGGTTCAGGCTGAAAGCTAAAGGGGGATTTATTATCGGAACTGTTAATATTGCAAAGGGAGGATATGGTTTTGTAGCTACAGAGACACTTAAAGAAGATGTATTTGTTTCACAAAATAACCTTAACCATGCTCTTGATGGTGACACGGTTAAGGTGTTGGTTTATGCACACAGGAAATCAAGGGCATTGGAAGGCGAAGTTGTTGAAATTCTGGAACGGGCGCGCGAAACTTTTGTTGGAACGATTGAAATAGCTGACCGGTATGCCTTTCTTACCCCTGACAGCAGACAGATGCCGTTTGACCTATTTATCCCTTTGGATAAGCTAAACGGAGCTGTTGATGGTCAGCGCGCCATTGCCAGACTTACTGACTGGCCAGGCAGAGCGAAGAATCCTTTTGGTGAGGTTATTGAAATACTTGGTAACCAGGGTGAGCATGAAGCGGAAATGCACGCCATTTTAGCCGAATATGGTCTTCCTTATAAGTTTACGGAAGAAGTGGAAGAGGAGGCGGCCCGGATCAGTGAGCACATTAGTAAAACGGAATATCGGGTGAGGCGTGATTTCAGGCACATTCCAACCCTGACGATTGATCCTGAGGATGCAAAGGATTTTGATGATGGCTTATCATTACGGCAAGTCGCCGAAGGAAAGTGGGAGGTAGGAGTTCATATTGCCGATGTTACATACTATGTAAAGCCCGATAGCCTCATCGATGAAGAAGGACTAAACAGGGCTACTTCGGTTTATCTGGTAGACCGTATAGTGCCTATGCTGCCGGAACGATTGTCGAACTATATCTGTTCACTCCGGCCGGAAGAAGAAAAGTTGTGTTTTTCAGCTGTTTTTATGCTGAATGACCGGGCAGAGATTCTGGAAGAGTGGTTTGGGCGTACCATTATTAAATCGGACAGACGCTTTACTTATCGAGAGGCACAGGATATTATCAATACAGGTAAGGGCGATCTGTGCCGGGAAATAATCAAGCTGAACCAGTTGGCCAGACTTCTGCGGGAAAGGCGGTTTGCGGCAGGTTCAATTGCTTTTGAGAGAGAGGAAGTTAAAATTGATGTGGATGAAAAGGGAAGACCCGTGAGGATTTATGCCCGTGTGCATGAACAATCCAATGAGCTGATCGAAGAATTCATGTTACTGGCCAATAAAAGAGTAGCTGAGTTCATTGGCAGACCCGGGGATAATCAGACAAGAAGAACATGTGTTTACCGTATCCACGACAGGCCTGATCAAGAAAAGCTACAAAAATTCTCACATTTTATCAGGCGGTTCGGATACAAACTATCTCTGAAATCCAGCCGGCAGACCGCCTTATCGATGAATAAGCTTCTTGAAGATGTTAGGGGAACACGTGAGCAGGACATAGTTGAAAACCTTGCCTTACGAGCCATGGCAAAGGCAGAATATTCGACCAGAAATATCGGGCACTACGGACTGGCATTTGATTATTACACGCATTTTACTTCACCTATACGCCGATATCCGGATATGCTGGTGCATCGTTTGCTGGCTGATTCTCTCGCGGCTGCCCCTTCAAGGGTCCAGAAAAAATATGAAAAAATGTGCCGACATTCCTCAAAAATGGAAGTATTGGCCATGGAAGCCGAAAGAACATCTATAAAGTATAAGCAGACAGAATTCATGAAAGATAAGGTGGGCCAACAATATGAGGGCGTGGTATCAGGGGTTACGGAATGGGGCATCTATGTTGAGATTCTTGAAAACAAGTGTGAGGGGATGGTTCCTATACGCGGACTGGCCGGGGATTTTTATGAGTATGATGAAGACAATTACTGTATCCGGGGAAGGCGGACAGGCAAAAAATATCAGATGGGTGATCCGGTGAAAATTGAGGTAGTAAGGGTGAACATGGCACGTAAACAGGTTGATTTTGCGTTGGCCGCTGAGGAGTAGTCGCCGGGGGTGATTAAAACAACTGAATAAAAAAGGAAGCTATGGTTTTAAACTATATCTGGATAGGATTTTTTCTCATAGGCTTTCTGGTGGCTGTTTGCAGGGTGGTTGGTTATTGCTTCCGGGAATTTCTCCAGGAACACCTTCATCTGGTTTTTACGGTGGCAGACCGTGATGTTTTCTCGGCTATTGTGCAGAGTACATTTGAAATGGCTAAAACCAGTGTGGAGATATCCATCTATCTGATCGGAGTAATGACACTTTGGTTAGGCATTATGAAGATCGGAGAACGGGGAGGAGCTGTAAAAATGCTCTCGAGGATGATGAATCCTTTTTTCAGCAGGATCTTTCCCGGTATTCCCAGGAATCATCCTGCGTTGGGTTCAATCATGATGAATTTCAGCGCCAATATGCTTGGCCTGGATAATGCAGCTACCCCGCTTGGACTGAAAGCGATGAAAGAATTGCAGGAAGTAAACCCTGAACCGGCAAAGGCTTCGGATTCGCAGATCATGTTTCTGGTTTTAAATACTTCAAGCCTGACCCTCATCCCCATCAGCATATTAGCCATGCGGGTAGCATGTGGAGCAAAGGTTGCAACCGATATTTTCATTCCAACAATTCTGGCAACGTATTTTTCAACCATAGCCGGTTTGATTTTCGTTGCCATCCGGCAAAGAATAAAGCTTTATAACAGAGTGGTTTTGGCATACCTCACAGGTATTACGGTTATAATAGCCGGAATAATCTTTTACCTTAGTCGGCTGCCACAAACGATGATGGCATCACGTACCGGATTTGCAGGTAATTTCCTGCTATTCCTGGTCATAATTTTGTTCCTTGTATTGGGCATAAGGAAAAAGATCAGTTTATACGAAACATTTATTGAAGGTGCACGGGAAGGATTCGAAGTTGCCGTGAAAATCATACCTTATTTGGTAGCCATGCTGGTTGCTATTGGCGTATTCAGGGCTTCGGGATCACTCGATTTTCTCGTGGGAGGCATTGGGAGCTTTTTTAGCTTGTTTGGTTTTGACACCCGTTTTGTTGATGCACTTCCCGTGGCATTCATGAAACCGCTAAGCGGGAGCGGGGCACGGGGACTGATGGTTGAAGCAATGAATCACTTCGGCCCGGATTCCTTTGCAGGTAGGCTTGCCTGCATCATGCAGGGATCGACCGAGACTACCTTCTATACGGTGGCTGTTTATTATGGTGCAGTAAACATCCGTAATACCCGTTATACCGTTCAGGGAGGATTAATTGCCGATCTGGCAGGAGTTATCGCCTCTATTTTTATTGCGTATTTATTTTTCGGGAAGGGTTAACCAAACGGCTATTTCAGTTGATAATTCACACCAAAAGTAAGATAATTGTTAAAGTCACCATTGGTATGACCAATTAATTTCCCAAACCATGAATAACCGGCGCTTGGTGATTCCTGGTCGCGAATGGAAAAGACGGAATAAGAATAACGCATATTGAATGCTAATTTAGGAGTGATGTTGATGGCAATACCCAACAATGTTCCAAGGTCGAATTTCCGGAAAACCACCAGGTATTCCCTGGGTAGTTTACCAGCATCATCTTCCCCTCCGGCATTAAAAAGATAACCCGGCACCAATCCCAGTTCTATAGCTCCAAGTTGTTTAATTCCCACGGAGAGGAGAACAGGCAGGTCGATATAATGCAATGCCAGTTTATAGGCACCCGTATTGTCCCTGGAGGCAGGATTTCTGGCACCTCTTGATGTATATTTGATTTCGAGGCGGGCATCAATCCTGGAGGTAAGTTCGGTACTGATAAATACTCCTCCCTGAAGGCCAGCCTTATTATAACCTGCATAGGAATCGCCATCCACCTGTGAAGCAGAAAAACCTGCCAATAGTCCACCGTGAAACCGCTGAGAATAAACCGTAATACTGGTCAGGAACAGAAGTAAAGCAAGTAAAAATTCTTTCATCATGAAGGTGTGGACAAATATTCACTCAGAAGCTTTTTCTTCAGGATAGCAACTCCGGTACTGGCCTTTTCCTTAATAAAATTGATGTGCCGGTAGATCGGAATAGCGACATCGTTGGGATCGATCAGAAAAACCGGGGTATTTTTTGGAACAAAGTCAATTAGTCCCGCAGCCGGATAAACTACCATAGAAGTGCCTATAACAACAAAAATATCGGCTGTTGAGGTTATGGCGGCGGCAGTTTCGATGGCAGGTACAGCCTCGCCGAACCAAACAATATCAGGCCTTAACTGATAGCCTTTCTCACAGGTATCACCCGGATTAATGGGATTGTAGCCAATGTCGTATACCAGGCTGGGATCGCCTGTACTGCGAGCCCGGGTAAGAATTCCATGCAGGTGAAGTACATTTTTACTTCCGGCCGTTTCATGCAAATTATCCACATTTTGAGTGATTATTTGTACTTCGAAATAATTTTCGAGATCAAAAAGTCCCTTATGACCTTCATTGGGACTAGCATCTTTTAACTGTGCACGGCGCTCATTGTAAAACCGCAGAACAAGCTCCATATCACTTGTCCAACCAGCATAACTTGCCACCTCCATAACATCATAGTTCTCCCAGAGACCTCCGGACTCTCTGAATGTTTTAAGTCCGCTTTCCGAACTTATACCTGAACCTGTAAGTACAACAAGCTTTTTCATGCAGAATTGTTCAAGATAACAAATATAGGATTTTTATTTTACTATCTTTACACGTTTCATATTCAGCAATTAAGACGCATGGATCAGCATCCAGAAATTTACCGGGAAGAGGAAAGTATTGATATTAAAAAATACCTATACCGGATCCTGTATAACTGGTGGTGGTTTGCCTTATCTATTTTCGTTGCCCTTACCATTGCCTATTTGGTAAATCGCTATTCCGAAGATATTTACAGGGCGAATTGTTCCGTAATTGTGGCCAACGAAAACACTCCCCGGGGCGATATTGAAAGTATCATTGAGGATATGACCAACATCCGTAACAGAAGAAACAAAGCAGTTGTCCAGAATGAAATCACGATCCTCAAATCCTACAAGTTGGCAAAAGCTGCTCTAGAAGATCTTGATTTCAGCATTAGCTATACAGCAGTTGGACGAAGAGGAATTGCTGAATCAAAATTGTACAACAGTTCACCTTTTATTGTGATTTCTGACACCACTAAACCCAATCAGTTTAACTACCCTGTAAATGTTACAATTTTATCTCCCTCAACTTATAAGCTTTCCATTAATGAGAAATTCGAAATATCTCAGGTTATGTACTTCGGGCAAACTTTTGAACATGAAAACTTCAATTTCAGCATATTGCCCAGAACACCTGAAAGTATAAGAAATCTGAATAATTTCCCTCTCAGGTTTTACTTTGTCATGCACGACATAAACGGACTGGTGAACCGTTACAGGGCCGGACTGGAAGTGGAGGTAAATGATGAAAAAGGTTCAATCCTTACACTGTCGTTAACCGGGCCGAATAAGGAACAAATCTGTGATTACCTGAACAAGCTTTCTAATGTGTACCTCCAATCAAATCTTGACGAGAAGAATAGAACATCTTCGAATACCATCAGGTTTATTGATGAACAGATCAGGGAGATCATTGATTCTTTGCAGATAGCCGGTGTCCGTTTACAGAATTTCAGATCGGCTAACCGCATTATTAATATAAGTCAGGAGGGGAATGCCCTTTTCCAGCAAATGGAATTACTCAACACCGAAAAAGCCGAGATTGAAATTAAGGGCAGCTATTTTGAATACATTAAAGGTTACATATCTGCAAAAAAAGACAATATTGAGATCATTGCGCCATCAGTAATGGGTATTCAGGATGCTCTGCTCAATTCATTGGTGGCTCAGATCAACGAGCTTAACACAGAGCGGCGAAATCTTCAGTTCAGTTCCAATGAAAGCAATCCAAAGCTTACCATGCTGAATATTCAGCTGGAAAACCTGCGATTGGATATTCTTGAAAATGTGAATAACCTTATTGAAGCCAATAATATATCCGTGAAAGGATTGGACAGGCGGTTAAGCAACTTGGAAAAGGAAATTCAAAAACTTCCGTTTACGGAGAGACAGCTGATTAATATACAGCGGGAATTTAATATTAACGATCAGATTTACACTTTCCTGCTTGAAAAGCGGGCTGAGGCTGGCATAACAAAGGCTTCCAATACACCGGATCACCGGTTGCTTGATTTGGCCCGGTCTGAGAATGCAGTTATGATAAAGCCAAAGACTTCGATGAATTATATGATGGCTCTAGTATTGGGCGGCTTGTTGCCCCTGATGCTGCTAATCCTGATTGAGTATTTTAATAACAAAATTGTCGACAGAAAGGATATTGAACAGCAAACTTCGGTTCCTATTCTGGGTTCGATTGGTCACAATGAAAAGTCATTTGAGATTCCTGTATTTGAGAATCCTAAGTCGGCACTTGCCGAATCATTCAGATCATTAAGGGCCAACCTCCAATATCTCCTGAAAAACCAGACACACAAGATCATATCCATTTCTTCAACCATAAGTGGTGAAGGCAAGACTTTTTGCGCTGCCAATCTTGCGGCCATATTGGCAATGGCTGGACGAAATACACTTTTAGTGAGTCTCGACCTCAGAAAACCGAAGATACACAGGATATTCAACCTTGATAACCAGACGGGCATTAGCACATATCTGGCCGGAATGAATGGTTTTGATTCGATCCTTCATCATACCAATATTGACAACCTTACGGTTGCCGTTTCCGGACCGATTCCACCCAATCCGGCAGAATTAATTGAATCAAATCGCATGGCTGAGTTTATTCAACAGATGAAGGAGAAATACGATTTCATTGTTATTGATACCCCGCCTGTTGCAGTTGTAACCGATGCCTTACTCTTAAAAGAAATGGTTGATATTCACGTTTTTGTGATCAGGCATGGTTATTCAAGCAAGCAGGTATTGCAATTGGTTGAAGATTTGTATATTAAGCGTGGTTTAAAGAATATGGCCCTCCTGGTCAACGATGTACATACCAAAGGGTATTACGGTTATTCATACCGGTATGGTTACGGCTATGGCTATGGCTACGGTTATGGCTACGGTTATGAACACGGCTACTATGATGAAGATACTCCACCGGTTGCCAAAATTCCGCGTAAGATCAGAAGTATCTTAAAAAGAAATAACCTGTAAGCATTAATCCCTTTACAAAAATCAACCGCCTGTTGTGACAAAGGTTCCGGATCTTCTTAAATGCTTGGGTGTAAGGCAGAGTACTGGAATTTCAGCTTTGTTAAGAATCTGATGTGCAGTATTACCCATTATAAGGCTAATACCGGAGGATTGTTCAGTAGTTATTGAAATCAGGTCTGCTTTTACCGTATTGGCATAATTGATCACCAGCTCAGATATATTTTCTCCAAAAACTTCATTGCTCTCACAATGTACTTTGCCTTCGACATAACCAGCCACCTGGCTTATATATGTTCGAATTCTTTGCATATTTCTTTCTCCACGTGATTTCTGAACGCCAACAACATGTATTTCAGCTCCGAAAAATCGGGCCAATTCAGTGGTAAAAGGGACCTTTTGTCTTGAATCAGCTGACAGATCGATTGGGAGGATTATTCTGGAAATATTGCCGGGACAATAATTTTTTCGCAGTGTAATCACAGGCTTTTCAGTAGCAGATATGATCCGAAAGGCATTGCTCCCTATAAAAAATTCCTGGAAACCGGAAGCTCCATGAGTTGAGGCCGTAATCACAGTATCAGGAAGTTCGTCTGCCAGGTTGACAATTTCCTGATAAATTCTGCCTTTCCTGATCAGGAATTCAATTTCAGAATTATACCCCAGATTTGGCTTAAAATCGCTGATAATCTTCCGGAAGCTTTCTTCTGCCTGTTTTAGTTCTTGTTTATTATCGGATTTCTCTGATCCGGAAACATTATGAACGACATAAACCAAGTGGATATTAACCTGGCTTTTTTGTGAAAACAAAATGGCCATTTTCAAACCATTCAGCGATTCCTCGGAAAAATCAATAGGTACGATAATATTCTTCATAAAAGCAGCTTTAATGGATACCAGATTAAGAATTAAATATAGATATTTTCTTGATATTGTTTGTAATAGCTGTTCATATTTATTTAAACGGGCAAGGAAGTTTGGTCAATCTTGCAAATAATATAGCTGTCCTTTACAATTGAAATAAAAATGTACTATTTTTAGTTGCTTTTCATTAAAAACGGTGGAACATAACACTTTATTCCACAACATTAGATAAACTTATTAAATATTTATACATGAAGGAAGCTGTAATCGGTATTGATATCGGAGGTACATTTACGAAGTATGGTATTGTTGACAAAGAGGGGAATTGCCTCGCGGAGAGTTTCACTAATACCGCCACGCATCATAATTTCGATGATTATCTCAGGGATCTTCATAATGCAATTGAAAAATCCATGCAGTTCCTGAAGGGACAGATTGAGATAAAGGCAATTGGAATTGGGGCTCCAAATGGAAATTACTATACGGGGAGTATTGAAAATGCCGTTAACCTGAACTGGAGGGGAATCATTCCGGTGAAGGATAAAATTCAGAAATATTATCCGGAAATAAACGTTGTACTTACTAATGATGCCAATGCGGCTGCTATTGGTGAAATGGTATTCGGGGGAGCAAAAAACATGAAGGATTTTATTGTGATTACACTTGGAACCGGATTGGGCAGTGGAATTGTTGTTGGAGGAGCCCTTGTTTACGGGCATGATGGTTTTGCCGGGGAGCTTGGCCACATTAATGTGATGTTGAATGGTCGTGATTGTGCCTGCGGGCGCAAAGGCTGTCTGGAGACCTATGCATCTGCCACCGGTATCAGGCGTACAGTTTTCTGGTTGTTATCGGAACGTATGACAGACAGTGAACTTCGGGAAATTTGTTTCAGTGATCTTACAGCCAAAAGGATCAGTGAAGCGGCCCAACGACGAGACAAAATAGCACTGGAAGCTTTTGATTATACGGGCTGGATTCTGGGATCCAGGCTGGCCGACACAGTTGCCCACACCAGTCCGGAAGCTATTTTTCTTTTAGGCGGTTTGGCCAATGCAAGAGATTTAATTATCAATCCGACTAAGAAATACATGGAAAAAAGCTTGTTACCCATATTCTGCAACAAAGTGAAAATACAATTGTCAAGTTTGCCGGATATGAATGCAGGTGTACTGGGAGCCGGAGCTTTGGCCTGGAATGAGTTGGCCCGAAAAAATTAACAATCCAAGTTCCAAAACGCTAAATAATTCAAAACATGAAAACAATGTGTAAAACTCTGTTCATGTTATTGCTGGCTTCATTTACCGGCATGTACCTGAATGCCCAAATCGATATTGAGGGCAAAATCAAACGGAAAGCCCTTGAAAGGGCGGAACAACATGTTGATGAGGGTATTGACAAAGCATTTGATGCGGCTGAGGAGGGTGTGGAAGAAGCCGTTTCTGACAAGGATGAAGGTGAAGAAGATGCTGTCAGAACCGGAGAAAAAAATGCATCGGACGAGGAGTCTGCGCAGGAACCAGAAAAGAATGAGACCAATAAGGCGGGACAAACCACAGGTAAATCCACGGGTCTGTCAACATATTCAAAGTATGACTTTATCCCCGGGGAAAAAGTAATCCTGTTTGAGGATTTTGTACAGGATGCCGTGGGGGATTTTCCGGCTTTGTGGAATACTAATGCCACCGGAGAGGTCATGTCAACCAATGTTTATCCCGGAAAGTGGTTCAAACCCATGGGTGACGGGGTATTTTTGCTGGAAAAACTGATACCGTTTCCTGACAATTTCACCATTGAGTTTGATGTGATACCACAATACAAGGAAGGGGCAGGGGATTGCGACTTTATCCTGACGATATATGAAAATCCTGAATTGTCACTTGATGATGGCATACTACCGGGGAATGCCGGATATAATCTTCGGTTTTCAGAGATAAATCACACATTTAGCAACTACAATCAGGATCCCGGGAATCCGAACGAAGTTTATGGCGAAAGCTCAACAGGCCTCCTGGTCCCTGAGAAATTATATAAAATAAAAATCTGGGTGCAGAAGCAAAGAATCAGGGTATATATGGAGGAGAAAAAAGTCTTTGACCTGCCCAGGGGCGTTATAGCCGGATTTAAATATAACCATCTCAGACTGAGCACTTCAAATACCGGTGGTGAACCACTGATAAGCAATATCCGCATTGCAGCGGGTCGTCCCGATATGCGAAACAAGCTTCTCACCGAAGGCAAACTTGTCACTTATGGGATTTACTTTGATTCGGGAAAAGATATTGTAAAACCTGAATCCTATGCAACCCTGAAGGAAATTGCAACAATATTGCAGGAAAATCCTGATATCCGGATAAAGATTGTCGGACATACCGATAGCGATGGTGATAATGCTGCTAACCTCGATCTGTCGAAAAGACGTGCTTTATCTGCAAAGGGCTCACTGGTCAAGGACTTTGCCATTGATACAGCGAGGATTGAAACCGAAGGAAAAGGTGAAACGGAGCCCATTGCTTCAAACAATACTGCAGAAGGCAAAGCAGGTAACCGCAGGGTTGAGATTATCAAGTTATAAAGAATATATCAAATTTTAATTGTAAAAAAGTACCTTGTTCTGTAAAAAAGATTACGGATTTCTGTTACTTTCATATTAATTTCGTAATGTTGATCAATTTGCGACTTAACCAATCCAACCTATGGAAGATTTTTTCATTCAGGGAACCGATTCACTGCCGACCATTACGTTAAAAACCAATGGTAATCTGAAGATTGAAGGAAGGGCATTGCCCGAGGATGCTGCAAAGTTCTTCACCCCGATACTTGACTGGATAAGCAATTTTACAGCAGAGGAAATCAATATTGAAATAAACCTCGATTATTTTAATACAAGTGTTTCCAAGCAATTACTCGATTTTTTCAGGATCATTGAAAATAATCCCGGAAATAAAACGATCAATCTGAAATGGATGTATGAGGAAGGTGATGATGAAATGCTGGAATCGGGGGAGTTATATCAGGAACTTCTGCCAAGGTATAGTTTTACCTTCCATAAGTATGCTGAAATTACGCGTTAGGATTCATTTTTGTTTCTTATGGGGTTATTAAACATTCTCGTATTACACGTGTTTATATGATATTGTCAAATTTTAACTGACAAAATGACATTTTATATGATAATATATATATATGTTTATATGATGGTGTGATATTTGATAAGAGGTAAATAAACATTAAAAACAACAAAATGGCATTAGAGCATTTAACCAAAGATACCTTTAAAGAAAAGGTTTTCGATTTTGAGGCAAATAAGGAATGGAAATATGAAGGTACCAAGCCTGCTATTATTGATTTTTATGCGGATTGGTGTGGACCATGCAGATTAGTAGCCCCGGTTCTGGAGGAGTTAAAGGATGAATATGCTGACCAGCTTGATATATACAAAGTGAATACAGAAGAGGAACGTGAGCTTTCTGCCATGTTCGGGATACGCAGCATTCCAAGCTTACTTTTCATACCTTTGAAGGGCCAACCGCAAATGGCCATGGGAGCGCTTCCAAAAGATTCATTCAAACAGGCAATTGGTGAGGTTCTGAATATTAAATAATGTTACATTTAATCAGAAAAAACTGGTACATCCTTCTCATTACATTGCTGGGTATTACCGGTGGATATTTATACTGGAAATTTATTGGATGTACAACAGGATCATGCCCGATAACTTCAAATTGGTATTCCAGTTCATTTACCGGCGGAATTCTTGGATATTTATTGGCCAGCCTTATCAATGACTTCAGACGCAAGTCCGGTAGTTAGCATAACAAAAATATTCTCTTTCAAGTTTAAGACGATCAATGGGTTAATGGATCAGAGCCATATATCTATTGATAATGTCATAATTTTATTGTTAACTTTGTTCCGCCTGTTCAATATTCACATTCTTTAAAGCTGCCTGATTAACGGCATTTCACCGGATAAACGGGCAGGATATTATAAAAGGATTTGAAATTGATAATACTTAGCCATGCAGCATTTCTGTCAGTTGAGATATTACTATCCATTCCTTCCGGTTTCAGACGCACCTTTATTGTCCTTGTTTCAAATAAACAATTAATACTTTTCACATGGATGTAAAAGGAAAGCTTTACACACGGTTTCTTGAAAGGTCGAAGGCTTACGGTGAACAGCAAAGTGAAACCATAATTGAAAAGCAACATAGCAAAGGCAAGATGACTGCTCGGGAAAGGGTGGATATGCTTTTTGATCCCGACACATTTGAAGAGATTGATGCCTTTTCTATGCCTGCCCCGTCGGGTGGGGATTTTGGCAAGAAAGTTACCGCTTTTGGTGACGGAGTTATTACCGGATTTGGTAAGATAAGTGGTCGTCTCGCATTTGCTTACTCACAAAATTTTACAGTAATGGGAGGATCACTGGGTTCGGTGCATGCTTCGAAAATTGCCAAGATCCAGGATATGGCTTTAAAAATGGGAGCCCCGATCATTGGACTCATCGATTCGGGAGGAGCCAGGATTCAAGAAGGAGTGGCCAGCCTGGCAGGTTATGCCTCCATTTTTAAACGAAACGTAAAATCATCAGGAGTTATCCCGCAAATTTCTGTAATTATGGGTCCTGCTGCCGGTGGGGCTGTTTATTCACCCTCAATAACCGATTTTGTTTTCATGACCAACAAAACCAGTTATATGTTTGTTACCGGGCCAAATGTAGTGAAGGAAGTTTTGAATGAAGATGTATCATTTGATGATCTGGGAGGAGCGATGGTGCATATGAAGAAAAGCGGAGTGGCCCATTTTGTATATGAAGATGAAGAAAACACCATTCGTGGAGTTCAAAAATTGCTGTCTTATCTTCCTTCGAACAATCTTGAAAATCCTCCCTATTTTGAATACTGCGACACAGACCTTCGCATTGATGACCGCATACGCGATATCGTTCCGGATGATCCCAATAAACCTTATGACATTAAAGAGATTATTCAGCTGATCATTGATCGCAACTCATTTTTTGAGGTATCAATCTATTTTGCCCAGAATCTGATTGTTGGATTCGGCCGGCTCAAAGGAAAAACAATTGGTATTATCGCAAACCAGCCAAAAGTATTGGCAGGCACTTTGGATATCAATTCATCTGTAAAAGGTGCCAGGTTCATCCGATTCTGTGATTCATTCAATATTCCTATCCTCACACTGGAGGATGTTCCGGGATTTCTCCCCGGTGTTGACCAGGAGCATAACGGTATTATCAGGCATGGAGCAAAACTCCTCTATGCTTATGCAGATGCCACAGTGCCAAAAATAACTGTAATTCTGCGAAAATCTTATGGCGGTGCCTATTGTGTGATGAACAGCAAAAGTCTTGGCGGGGATTTTAACCTGGCATGGCCAACGGCTGAAATCGCAGTAATGGGACCAGAAGGAGCAGTTTCTATTCTTTACCGCAAAGAATTATTGGAATCCAATGATCCGGCCAAATTGAAGAAGGAACTTACAAGCAAATACAGGGATGAAATAGCAAATCCGTATGTAGCTGAGGACAAAGGTTATATAGATGAGGTAATTGACCCGGCAGTTACCCGCAAAAAGATAATAGCAGGATTTGAAGCCCTCGAAAACAAGCATGTGAGTGTTCCATCCCGGAAACACGGGAATATCCCGCTCTAAATCAGGAATAACTATTTAAAATAACAGGTTATACCAATATAAATTGTCAGGATGAGAATCAAGAGCCTGCTGATCGCAAATCGTGGTGAAATTGCTGTAAGAATCAATGAAACAGCCAAGAGATTAAAAATAAAAACTATTGGAATCAAAACTGCCAAGGAACCCAATGCTTTATATCTCAGGCTGGTTGATGATGTGATTGATTTTTCACATACGCTAGATGAAATACCTGAGTTCCTTGATATAGAAAGGATCATTGAGGCAGCCTTGCAATGCAAGGCCGATGCCATTCATCCTGGATATGGATTCCTGGCAGAAAATCCCTATTTTGCCAGGCGATGTGAAGAAGAAAAAATAATTTTTGTAGGCCCCTCGGCATTGGCAATCTTCAAGATGGGGAACAAGACAATTGCCAAACAAATAGCACAGCGATACGATGTACCTTTATTACAGGGAAGTCAGAGAACGGTGAAGAATCCGAAAGAGGCAGAAGATATCGCAGAAAAAATCGGATATCCTGTAATTTTAAAAGCAGCGGCAGGTGGGGGTGGTAGGGGTATGCGAATTGTTGAAAAGGCATCCATGATGGAGAAAATGTTCAGAATGGCCGCCAATGAATCAGAAAAGGCATTTAACGATTCCTCATTGTTTATCGAGAAATATGTCAGAAATCCTCGTCACATTGAATTTCAGATCATGGGGGACCGTCACGGAAATTATATACACCTGGGAGAACGTGAATGTTCCATTCAGCGTAAACACCAGAAACTGATCGAGGAATCTCCTTCCTTTGCTCTTGATGAAAAACTGCGCACTGAGATGGGCGAAGCTGCCATTAGAATTGCCAAAGCTGTGTATTATCATTCGGTTGGAACAGTAGAATTCCTGTTGGATGCCGACAAGAATTTCTTTTTTATGGAGATGAATACACGTATTCAGGTTGAACATCCGGTGACGGAGATGGTTACTGGAATTGACCTGATCGAATGGCAACTTAGAATTGCAGAAGGCCAGAAACTTACATTAAAGCAGCAGGATATTAAGCTTACCGGCTGGGCTATCGAATGCCGCATTAACGCTGAGGATGTGCAGGCCGGATTCTCTCCTAATCTGGGAATTGTTGAAAAGGTTTCCTTCCCAAAGGGTAAGAATATCAGGATGGACACAGGTATTACCGATTATTCAGTTGTTACTCCATATTTTGATTCCATGGTGGCAAAATTAATTGTACATGCTGAGACCAGGAAAAAAGCTATAGCCACTGCAAATGCAGCCTTGAAAAAGATATGGATTAGGGGGATTAAAACAACTATCCCCTTTTGTCTGGCAGTTATGAACCATAAGAAGTTCAAAAAGGGAGACTTCAATACCTCCTTTATCGATAAGGATATGGAAAAGCTATATTATAATGAAGAAGCGGATGAAATGCTTGCTGCCTATGTTGCCGCTTTTGATTTTGCAGCCGAGCTCGAAACCAACCGGTCTGCTAAACCTGACTTTGAAAGGGGCAAGAACATCAGTCCCTGGGTATTGAATAAACGTCTCAAATCACTATAATTACTGAGTATGAAGCTGCTGAAATCAAAAAGGAAAAATGAGCCGGAATTCATTGCTGTTACTCCAAACGAAAAGAAATACATCATCCGGAATCCATTTGGTGAGGATCTTAAAATAAACGGACAGCATCATGATGTAAAAATATATGAGGATGAAGAAGGTTTTACTGTTATTGAATTTAAAAACAAGAAATATCTTGCAGAAATTACCGATAAAAGTCAGAACAAATATACGGTGTTGTTAAACGGACTTAGTTATTCTTTTACAATTGAGTCGCCAATCTCCTACCGAAGGCGAAAGTATCTCGGAAAATACAAACAAACCAACAGGCTCGAAGTTATTGAAGCCCCCATGCCCGGTAAGATAGTGGAACTTCTGGTTGAAGAGCACAGCAGGGTAAAGGAAGGAGAAGCCATATTGATACTTGAAGCCATGAAAATGCAAAATGAAATTATGACACAAGTATCCGGGAAAATTCATAAGATTCACGTCAAGGCTGGAGATTCTGTAGCCAAGGATGAAGTGCTGATGGAGATCGAAAGGTAATAGTTACATTTGAAAAAGTTCATACCTCAACACATGGCTGATCATATACATCAAACTACAGAATTTCTGAAATCAGCAGGTATCAGTAATCCGGAAATCGGCATTGTTCTGGGTACGGGATTGGGGAAAATGGTGAATGAGTTTGAGGTCATTAAATCGTTTGACTACCGCGATATACCAAATTTTCCTCTTGCTACCGTTGAATTTCACTCAGGGAAACTCATTTATGGCAAGCTTCATGGTAGAAATATCCTGGCCATGCAGGGACGGTTTCATTATTATGAAGGGTATACATTGCAGGAAGTGACTTTCCCGGTAAGGATTATGAAATGCCTTGGAATAAAATTCCTGTTGTTATCCAATGCGGCTGGTGCCATGAACCTGAATTTTAGAAAAGGCGACCTGATGTTACTTGATGATCATATCAATCTCCTTCCTGACAATCCACTTCGGGGCAGAAACCTGGATGAATTTGGATCCCGGTTTCCTGATATGAGTCAACCTTATTCCAAATTTTTAAATGACAAATTATTAGAAATCGCCCTTCGTGAGAAAATAATCCTTCATAAAGGTGTATATGCTGCAGTAACGGGACCCAATCTTGAAACTCGGGCAGAATACAGAATGTACCGAAATTTTGCTGATGCCGTTGGAATGTCTACCGTTCCTGAAGTCATCATAGCCAATCACATGGGACTTCCATGTGCTGCAATTTCTGTTCTTACAGATGAATGTGATCCGGATAACCTGTCACCTGCCAAAATCGAAGACATTCTTGAAATTGCAGGGAAGGCTGAGATTAAGCTTATCAGGTTATTTTCATTACTTATCCGTGAAATAGAATTATGATTGTGAATCAGCCATTTTTATTCTCTTAATCTGCATTTAAAATCCCGCGATGAAAATGGTTACCGGGGCCACCGGTTTTCTTGGTGCACATGTTTTGTTTGAACTGGTTAGCAAAGGTAGCCCTGTAAAAGCTTTCTACAGGGATGAAAAGAAAATTGACCTTGTTAAAAAGATTTTTGGGTATTATTGTACCGATATTACTGCTTTGTGGGACAGGATTGAATGGGTTGCCGGAGATATTCTGGATTATTATTCCATGATGGAACAATTCAAAGAGGTAACGGAAGTATATCATACAGCCGGACTAGTTTCTTTTAATCGCAAGGACCAGGAAAAACTCAAGCACATAAATATTCAGGGTACAGCCAATATAGTAAATACCTGTTTGGAACTTGGCATTGGAAAACTGTGCCATGTAAGCTCAATTGCATCCCTAGGTGAATCCGACGATGCTGAATTCATTGATGAAAATATGCTTTGGAATCCAGGTGTTTCGGCATCCGCTTATGCCATAAGCAAATTTAACGGCGAGATGGAAGTATGGAGGGGAATTCATGAAGGTCTGCAGGCTGTAGTCGTAAATCCTTCAGTAATTATCGGCCCTGGCATGTGGTTGGGTTCAGCCGGCAACCTGCTTGAAAACATGAGAAAAGGATTAAGATTCTATCCGGAAGGTTCCAGTGGTTATGTGGATGTACGCGACGTTGCCATGATTATGGTAAAATTGCTGGAAGGAAATTGTTTTGGTGAGCGATTCATCATTAGTGCCGAAAATTTAACACATCGCAGTCTGCTTAATTGCATTGCCGGTGCAATGAACCAACCCCAACCTGATCAATCCATCACGCGCACATTAATGAAAGCAGTAACCTTAGCTGAATCAATCAGATCGCTTTTTACTGGTCATCCTCCCCGAATTACCCTAAAGATGCTTGAAATAGCGAATGAAGAACTAGCCTATTCCAATAATAAAATCAGGAATAAATTGAAAATTGATTTTATTCCCATCCAGGATTCGGTTAAAATATCAATCTCCATATATATGACTGAAACCGCTGCAGTCAGCTAAATTTTTAAACTTCTCCTTCCTTGGTTGTAAATATTTTCATTTTTTTTAAATCATCAGGGTTACTTTTTGAATGCTTTTGGTATTAATGTAACAGAAACCATTTTATCAAAACCAAAAAACCGTTATGAAAAAACTCTATTCCATTTACGCATTTGTGTTCATCGTTCTTTTAGGCTCTTGTCAGAAAGAAGAATCTGCCACAAAAAAGCCTTTAGGCAAGCTTAAAGTTAATATTGGTCTGTTCATCAGCGTCAGTGAAGTTAACAGTAAGCTGAAATGCACCCTTGATGCCGAGGATTTCAAAGTCACTATTTTTAAAGCTGAAGGAGAGGAGGTTCTGGTTTTTGAGCGGGCCTCTGAGATGCCTTCAGAAATTGAACTTGAAGTAGGTGATTATTATGTGACCGCACATTCGGATAATAATCTACCTGCTGCCTTTGAAAATCCTTATTATTACGGGGAATCGGAAATATTCACCATTCAAACAAACGCTACACAATCGGTTTCCATTAATTGTGAGTTGGCCAATACGATGGTATCGGTTATTTATTCGGAGAATGTGAAAGCTAATTTCGTGGATTTCAATACTGTAGTCAGTTCTTCTGCTGGTTCACTCAAATTCAGTAAAGAGGAAATCCGGGCAGGTTTTTTTCAACCTCTGCCATTAACCATTACAGCAACACTTACATGGGAAAAGACGGGTGGATTATTAGAAACGAAAATTCTGACCGGATCAATACCTTCACCTCTACCCAGAAAGCATTATGAAATTCATGTTGATGTTACGGGAACATCAGGTTCAGCTATTTTTAGAATTGTGCTGGATGAAAGTATAAGTTCGGTAGAGATCATTCAGATTACAGAAAATAATAATCCTACATCTGGAGAACCTGGAAATGGAGATCTACTTATTACAGAAATTATGTATGATCCTGCTTCACTGGCTGATGCGGAAGGAGAGTGGTTTGAAATGTACAACAATACCAGTCAGACAATTGATCTCTATCATTTGGTAATCAAGAAGAACGAATTGGAAAGTCATATAATCGATGCGCATTATATGTTGGTCTCACATGGTTATTGTGTTCTTGCCCGAACAAATAATGCAATATCCGGAAATAAGTACGTATATGGTACCGACATTACGTTAAACAATACCGGTGCCGTACTTTCCATTTGGAATTACGGAACAGACGGAACCAATGGTTCTTCAATATTTTCGGTTGATTACGGTGGCCAGGATTTTCCTGGTGCAACCGGTGCATCTATCTGCCTTGATCCGGAAAAACTAAGTTTATCCGGTGCTAACATAGGAAGTTCCTGGTGCGTAGCCACGACAGCGTATAATACAGGCGATTTAGGAACACCTGGTGAAATCAATAACAATTGTCCATGATTATTAATGACTTTCCATACCTTCCTTAATCTGCCTGTGCCCACAGAGCCCCGAATTGCCGAAGCTTATCTCATCCTGCAATCCCGTTAATGTGTAATACCTTCTTAAGCAATAGGGGCTTTTTTTGATTAAGTGCCCTAACTAATATTAGGTTTTTCGTGTATTGAACCCATTTTTTTAATGCTTGTTTTTAATAGAAATTATTTAGGGGGGATCATTTTCGTTAAATTTGCAGGATAAGATTTCATTTATCCCGGTTGGCTTTATTCAACAGAAATGCACAAAAGTTTCATCGCATGGTTTATCACTGATTTAATTATCGTAGCGGCATCTTTTGCTTTATGCGTATGGCTTAAGCCCGGAATAAGTACCACCTATTACGTGAGTTATTTTAATTCATTCTTATTTTTTCTCACTATCTGGTTCCTCCTTTCATTTACGCTGGAAAAATACAACTTCAGAATTACTTCATCTTGGGTAATTATTTTTAAAAAGATATTAATTACCAATCTGGTCATTTTCTTCATCATTACCAGTATGATGTATCTTTTTCAGAGTTTTAACTATTCCCGTTTCATAGTTCTGGGTACAGTGGGTGTTGCTTCGGTTGCGGAACTTATTATGGCATCGTTTTATCACCTATTCATTAATACAAAAGTGAAGTATGAGTACATTGCAGGCGGTCAAACTGGAGACATAGGTACAATAAGACCGAAAGAAAAGGTACCTATTTTCCATTTTAAAACCTTTCTACCAAGGTATGATTTTGGACTAAGGGAAGAATATCTGAAAAACGAAATAGGAGAAGAAGCTTTTAAATATGTTCTAAACTATGCGGCAATTGACTCACCAAATACTCTGGTTATTGCAACTACCACCAGGTTCAATATTGACGCCCAGATACAGCATTCCTTTGAATGTGTTCTTAATGTCAGAAGGATTAACGATTTCCGATACATTAACAAGTATTTTGAATCGGTGAATGCAAAACTTCCAATAGGAGGACTTTTCATTGATCATTTTGAATCGAAGAATATGCGTAAAAAAAGATTACTGAATAAGTTTCCTGCCGGCGTCAATTATGTTTATTATGTCCTTGATTTCATCATCAAGCGGATATTCCCAAAATTTGCACTTACCAAGCAGCTCTATTTCATTTTAACACGTGGAGAAAATCGTGTACTTTCCAAAGCAGAAGCGTTTGGGCGACTCTATTCCTGTGGTTTTGAAATACTTGACGAGAGAGTGATCGGTAAATGCCTGTATTTTATCGCTATTAAAGTCAGGGAACCCCTTTACCCCAAGAATCCCAGTTATGGTCCATTGATTGCCCTGGAGAGAATTGGAAAGGGCGGTAAAACTATTAAGGTTTATAAAATGCGTACCATGCATCCGTTTGCTGAGTATCTTCAGGACTATATTTACGAGAGAGCCGGCCTGCAGGAGGGAGGTAAATTCAAGGACGACTTCAGGGTTACCACATTAGGCAAAATAATGCGGTCCTTCTGGCTCGATGAACTGCCAATGTTATTTAACCTGATTAAGGGGGATCTGAAACTATTTGGCGTGAGACCATTAAGCAGGCAATATTTTAAGCTGTATACGCTTGAATTACAAAAACTTAGAATCCAGAGCAAGCCAGGACTTATCCCTCCATTTTATGTTGACTATCCTAAAACACTTGACGAAATTATGGCTTCTGAATTAAAATATTTAAGAGCCTATTCAAGACATTCTTTCCGGACTGACTGGGTTTATTTCTGGAAGGCAGTGTTTAATATAATTTTCAGGAGGTACAGGAGTAAATGAACAGGATGTAAGTTTTGAAAGCTTATTTATTAATATAATTCAGTACAAGGATTAAGGTTGATACAGAAGTGAATGCCAGGGAAATGGTAGGCATATTCAATCGGAAAGTCTTGTTTTTTATAGGTTCAACATATACGATGTCACCCGGGAGAAGGAAAAAGCCATCTGATGAGAGAATGTTTTTATTTGTCAAATCAAGTCTGAAAGATTTTGTGCCGCTGGAAGTAGGTCGCAATACTAAAATACTTTTACGGTTACCGTAATCGGTGATATCTCCTGCCATACTGATGGCTTCAAGAACGGTGAGCTGACTGTTAAAATTATTATAGGAGCCTGGGCGGAATACTTCGCCGATAACGGAAACCTTAAATGATATCAATTTTACAATAACTGTTGCATCTTTTAAAAACCGCTCTGCCCTCTCCCGGATTGAAGTAATGGCCTCATCCATGGTCTTATCAGCGACTTTCACCCTGCCTAATATTGGAATTTCAATATTCCCTGAATCACTAACCGTGTATCCGTTAATAAACAAACTGGTTTCATTTTGAAAGAGGTTCTGCTGATAAGAGCCGATGGTTTGATTAATAAGGCTGCTCATTTCTTCATTCAGGGAATAGATCTTGACATACAGGATATCCCGGGTTTGGATAAGATATTCGGGACGATTTTTGGGATAGTAATTTTCCGTGGATAGTGAATCAATATTTTTTAAATATACCAATTGCCGGTGTGATGTGCAGGAACCACCTGATAAAATAATACAGGAGGCTGCTATTGATAAAACAAGGATCCTCGATATTAAAGGTGTGTAACTTTGCATCAATGTGGTTCTTTAAGCAAGAAATTCCAGGTATACTTGTTTAATTCCATTTTCGAGGCTGATTTTTTCCTGCCAGCCAAGTTCATGTATTTTTTTTACACTAAGTAACTTTTGGAAAGTACCATCAGGTTTGGAAGTATCCCATTCAATAAAACCGTCGAAACCGACAACCTCTTTAATCAGCATGGCAAGTTCTTTGATGGTCAGGTCGATACCTGTCCCAATGTTGATGTGTGTATTCCGGATTTCGATTTTTGAATTACGGGATGTGATTTTATCAGCATATTTGTCTTTCACAAGATCCTTAAAATCAATATTCTCCATAATATAAACGCAGGCATCGGCCATATCGTCGGAATGAAGGAATTCACGTCGGGGAACTCCGGAACCCCATAATTTAACTGTAACCGGAGCTTCGGCAGAATTATGCCTGAAAATACCATATTTTTCAAGTTTTTCACCGATTTCAATCTGAGTTGATTTACCATCAACGCCTTCAATGGGTCTTTTGTTGAAATCCTTCCGGATGGCATCCCAGTTGCTCTCAATCAGACATTTGGCCAGATGCATTTTACGAATTATGGCCGGCAGTACGTGCGACTTTTCCAGGTCATAATTATCATTCGAACCATACAGGTTAGTAGGCATTACGGAAATGTAATTGGTACCATACTGGATATTGTAACTTTCACACAATTTAATACCTGCTATTTTAGCAACAGCATATGGTTCATTGGTATACTCCAGAATATCCGTCAGGAGGTATTTTTCCTTAAGGGGTTGAGGCGCCGATTTGGGGTAAATACAAGAACTGCCCAGAAACAATAATTTCTTTACCCCGTTAAGATAGCAGGAATGAATTACATTGCTCTGGATCATCAGATTCTCATAAATGAATTGTCCGCGATAAATGTTGTTGGCAATAATACCTCCCACTTTTGCTGCTGCAAGGAATACATATTCAGGCTTCTCATGTGCAAAAAACTCATTTGTCGCTTTTTGATCAATGAGATCGAGTTCAGGATAATCTTGGGTAACAACATATCGATAACCTTTTTTGGTGAGGCTTCTCATTAGGGCACTACCAACTAGACCGGTGTGTCCAGCGAGATAAATCTTACTATCTTTTTTCATAGAGCCGAAAAACAAAATTATTCAAAATAATTCAAAGTCTGGTAACCTCCATTTTTAAGATAGGCTTCCTTGTGCATAAGTTTGATATCACTTTCCACCATATCTTTTACAAGGGCCTTCAAATCATATTCTGGTTCCCATTTAAGTTTTGTTCTGGCCTTAGTTGGGTCTCCGATCAACAGGTCAACCTCAGTTGGTCTGAAATATTTCGGATCAATGGCTAAAACTTCCCGTCCGATGGGGATCTGATATCTGCTATTTGAGCAGGATTTAATATACCCTTTCTCGTCAACACCTGATCCTCTGAATTCGATTTCAATACCAACTTCTGCAAAGGCCAATTTTACAAAATCACGGATTTGTGTGGTAATACCGGTGGCAATAACAAAATCCTCCGGTTGGTCCTGTTGCAGCATTAAATACATGGCTCTGATATAGTCTTTGGCATGACCCCAGTCACGTTTTGCGGTTAAATTGCCTAAATAGAGTTTTTCCTGCATCCCTAGAGCAATACGTGCAACCGCCCGTGTTATTTTACGTGTAACAAACGTTTCACCCCGTATGGGAGATTCATGGTTGAAGAGAATACCGTTACAGGCAAACATATTATAGGCTTCCCTGTAATTCACTGTAATCCAATAAGCATATAATTTGGCCACGGCATAAGGACTTCTTGGATAAAACGGAGTTTTTTCTGATTGGGGAATTTGTTGTACCAAACCGTAAAGCTCACTGGTAGATGCCTGATAGAACCTGGTTTTATTGATCAGACCTAAGATCCGCACAGCCTCAAGTATTCTCAGCGAACCAATTCCATCGGCATTCGCCGTATATTCAGGAGTATCAAAACTAACTTTAACATGGCTCATGGCAGCCAGGTTATATATTTCATCAGGCTGGGTTTCCTGAATAATCCTGATCAGATTGGTGGAATCAGTAAGATCGCTGTAATGTAATATGAAATTGCGATTTTCGACGTGAGGATCAACGTACAGATGGTCGATCCGGTCGGTATTGAACAGGGAGCTTCTTCTTTTGGTACCATGAACAATATAGCCCTTTTTTAGCAGAAACTCTGCAAGGTATGCCCCGTCCTGACCGGTAATTCCAGTTATCAATGCTACTTTTTGATGATTCATATTCTGTTTTAATATTTTATTGTGTGGCATTTTTTTTACATAATTCGTGATAATCACCAGTCAGACCTATAGGTGTAGCATTTCTGATTTGATATACAATTTCAACGGATGACCGGGTATCCTGAAGTCCGAATCCTCTGCCGGCCAGAACTTCTTCATAACTTCTGGTATGAAGATCAGTGAATCCTTCACTAAATTCAACTTCAGTTTTGTCCATTATGATTGAGCGATAGGTTCGTGATCCTTTCATTTTGATTTGCTCCGGCAGGTCATTGAAATCGAGACTCAGGAACCAGCGAATGCGTGCCTTTTCGAGTTCAAGGTATCCCGATGCTTTGTATGGATTTAACACATGTACAATGTTTTTCTTCACATGTCCAAATATCCAGGTAAGCATATCAAAAAAATGAATACCTATATTTGTTGCAATGCCACCGGATTTCTGAATATCTCCTTTCCAGGAATTGAAATACCAGTTTCCACGGCTTGTTATGTAGGTAAGGTCCAAATTGTGTATTACATTATCGGGAAGCCCATCAATTTTCCTTTTCAGTTCAACAAGTACCGGATGAAGGCGTAATTGCAAAACGGTATTGATTTTTTTATTGTATTCCTTTTCAATTTCGGCCAATGCATCAATATTCCACGGATTAAGTACAAGTGGCTTTTCGCAAATTGCGCATGCACCGGATCGGAGGGCGAAACGAATATGAGAATCGTGGAGGTAATTGGGGGAACAAATACTGACATAATCCAGTTGAACACCTGATCGCCTTAATTTATCGACATGGCGATCAAATCTTTCAAATTCTACAAAAAAATGACTGTCAGGAAAATAGCTGTCGATTACACCTACACTGTCGGACGGATCGAGTGACGCCAACAGGATATTACCGGTGTCTTTAATAGCTTTAAGATGCCGAACAGCTATATAACCAGCCACTCCAATAATTCCAAACTTTTTCTGAAGGGTCATCAGTTACACAAATTTAAAGGCTCATATAGGTAAGCTTATTTATCTTTTTCCTGTAAATACCTTTTACATCCATCAATATTCCCTTTTCGGCTGAAAGCGATTGAAAGTAGTCCTCAGACAGGCCACAATATTCTTTGTGTGAAACAGCAACAATAATGGCATCATAGTCTTTTCCTGGCTTATTACACAGTATAAAGCCGTATTCCTTTGCCAGTTCATCTGAGGAAGCATGCGGGTCAACAATTTCAACATGTATGCCGTAGGATTTTAATTCATTCACTACATCGGCGACTTTAGAATTCCGTATATCACTGACATTTTCCTTAAAAGTAGCTCCCATGACCAGGACTTTGGAATGAAGGACGTTTTTACCTGCCTTAATAATCTTTTTAACTACCTCGGTGGCAATAAATTTACCCATCCCATCATTAACTGTCCGTCCTGAATTAATCACTTGTGCAGCATGGCCCATTTCGGCAGCTTTAAAGGTGAGGTAATAGGGATCTACTCCAATACAATGCCCGCCAACTAAACCCGGATAAAACTTCAAAAAATTCCATTTGGTTCCGGCTGCTTCCAGTACTTCGTAGGTATTGATTTCCATTTTATTAAAGATCATAGACAGCTCATTCATCAGTGCTATGTTAACATCTCGCTGCGTATTTTCAATAATTTTAGCAGCTTCGGCAATCTTAATAGAAGAGGCCCTGTATATACCTGCATTTACCACGAGTTCATAAACCCTGACTACTTGCTCCAGAGCCTCCTGATCGCAAGCTGACACAATTTTGGTGATTGATGTAATGGTATGTTCCTTATCACCCGGGTTAATTCTTTCTGGTGAATAGCCAAGTTTAAAATCTATTCCACAGGTAAGACCCGACATCTCCTCTAATATTGTTCTACATTCTTCATCGGTGGTTCCCGGGTAAACTGTAGATTCATAAACCACATAATCTCCCTTTTTCAATATTGAACCAATAGTGCGGGTGGCAGAAAGAAGCGGATTCAGATTGGGCAGGTTATGTTTGTCAATTGGCGTTGGTACAGCTACAATATGAAAGGCAGCCTGTTTTAAGACATTTTTATCTGCCGTGAACAGTATATCGGTATTTAGAAAGTCTTCCTGTTCCAGTTCATTACTTGGATCAATGCTGTTTTTCATCATCTCAACACGTGCTGCATCGATATCAAAACCGATTACCGAGATCTTGCGTGCAAAAGCCAATGCAATTGGCAAGCCAACATATCCGAGTCCAACCAGTGAAAGACAAGTTTCTTTCTTTAAAAGCTTTTCATAAATCTGCATATTGGAAACATTTAATGATTGTATTGAAGGATTATTGCATAAAGCGCTATATAAAAGGAGTTTATAATCCGAATTCCTTCCTGATTTTGTCAACAAAATCAAGTTTTTCCCAGGCAAAGAACTCCACTTCTTTAACTTCCGGCTTACCGTTTCTCAATAAATTTACCTTCTCAGCATAAGGCAGTCGGCCCATATGTCCATAAGCAGCAGTTGGCAGAAAGATTGGATTCTTAAGTCCGAATCGTCTGATAATCACAGCTGGTCTCAGGTCAAATAATGAGGCAATTTTACGGGCGATCTCGCCGTCATCTTGCTTAACTTTTGCAGTACCGAAAGTGTTGACATAAACACCAACAGGCTTGGCCACACCAATGGCATAGGCAACCTGGGCTAATACTTCATCGGCTATATCGGCTGCTACCATGTTTTTAGCAATATGTCGCATGGCATAGGCTGCTGACCTGTCGACTTTGGAACTATCCTTACCTGAAAAAGCACCGCCCCCATGTGCTCCTTTACCGCCATAGGTATCCACAATTATTTTCCTTCCTGTAAGTCCGGTATCTCCATGAGGCCCACCAATAACGAATTTTCCTGTAGGATTCACATAAAGCAGAAAATCATCCTTAAATAATGCCTTAACCCTGGAAGGTAATTTTGATAGTATACGGGCCAAAAGGATCGACCTGATATCATTTTCAATTGTTTTTAACATAACTGCATCGTCATCAAAATTATCATGCTGGGTAGAAACTACCAGTGTATGAATTCTCCTGGGTTGCCCGTCGTCTCCATATTCAACAGTAACCTGTGATTTGGCGTCAGGTCTTAAGTACGTCATAAATTTTCCTTCACGCCTGATCTCTGAAAGCTCCTTAAGCAACAGGTGAGATAACTCCAGGGAAAGAGGCATGAAATTGTCGGTCTCACGGCATGCATATCCAAACATCATGCCCTGATCGCCAGCTCCCTGATCCTCTTCATTTCCTCTTTCAACACCACGATTAATATCCTGTGATTGCTCATGAATTGATGAAATAACTCCGCATGAATCAGCTTCGAACATATAGTCAGAATGGATATATCCGATCTTTTTGATTACCTCTCTTGCTACCTGTTGAACATCAACATACGCATTGGTTTTTACCTCACCGCTTAAAACAACCAAACCTGTAGTAACTAATGTTTCACAGGCAACTTTTGATTCCGGATCACGCCTGAGAAACTCGTCCAGTAAAGCATCTGATATTTGGTCTGCTACCTTGTCAGGATGTCCTTCCGAAACAGACTCAGAAGTAAATAAATATGCCATATAAGTTATATTATTTTGAAATTAACACTCGCGCAAAGATAAAAAAGAGAATTCATATTGGTTTGGTTGAGTTGGGTTAGTTGACGAATTAACACTGCTAAGTGGTAAGTTCCCTGAAAACATCCTCCAATTTTTTATCCTGTTTATGCATGGAAAGAATTATCAGGTTGTTTTTAACCGCTAATCTGAAAAGCTCTTCACGGATATCGGAACTTCTGGCTGTTTCAATGAGCCAAGTACCAAATTTGATTTTCCGGTTTCCGCCAACAGAAGGGAGGTCCGAAAGGATTTCAGGATCGATTTCTTTATTGAACTCGACAATAATTGTTTGGGATGCCACTATTCCGCTATGCTGGCTCATGTTTCCGGTAAGATCATTGGCAATGATCTGACCTTTATTGATAAGGATGACTCTCTGGCAGATGGCCTCGACTTCCTGCATGATATGTGTGGATAAGATAACCGTTTTTTCCCTGCCTAAATCAGATATCAGGGTTCTTATTTCTATGATCTGATTAGGATCCAGACCTGTGGTTGGTTCATCTAATATGAGGATTTCAGGATTATGAATTATGGCTTGTGCCAGGCCGACTCTTTGACGGTAACCTTTGGACAGGATTCCTATTTTCTTATTCATTTCCGGTCCCAGGCCGGTTAAACCGATTACCTCCTTTACACGATTGCTTTTATTATTCAATTTATATAATCCGGCAACATAATGAAGAAATTCCTGAACATATAAATCAGTATACAGGGGATTATTCTCGGGGAGGTATCCCAGGTGTTTCCTGATTTCAATGGATGGCCGGGTAATGGATATACCTTTAATCTTAACATCACCCGATGTGGGGGCCGTCAAAGAGCATATAATCTTCATCAGTGTTGATTTTCCAGCCCCGTTTGGTCCGATTAATCCGATTATTTCTCCTGAGTTGACAGTAAAGCTGATATCACTAAGTGCCTGCTGACTTCCAAAAAACTTACTTACTCGTTCAACAGAGATTGACATGAATCACGACTTTAGAAGTCAAATATAATTCAATAGTTTTAAGATATTGGTTTAAAGTTTTAAGAATTAAATGGACAGTCTAATAACTTCAGTCTTAAAACTTCCTGCTAATTGTCTTAAAACTGCCTTAAAATGCTATTTTTGCTGGTTACAAATATATTGATTTCATGGTATGAGAATTAAAGAATTACTTTCTTCAAGGAATTACGGCAGCGAAGTAACTGTAAAAGGTTGGGTAAGAACCAAACGCGGCAATAAGAATATTACTTTCCTTGCATTAAATGATGGTTCGGTAATACACAATATCCAGGTTGTTGTTGAGATGAATAAATTCGATGAGGTATTAATGAGAAAAATAACGACCGGTTCCTGCTTAGCCACCACTGGTGTGCTGGTTGAATCACCTGGAAAGGAACAAAATGTTGAGATCCATGCCCTCGAAATTAGCCTTTATGGCTCGGCTGACCCTGATACTTACCCGTTACAAAAAAAAGGTCATACGCTTGAATTCCTTCGGGAAATTGCTCATTTGCGACCCAGAACAAATACCTTCGGAGCGATATTGCGGATCAGACATGCCATGTCGTTTGCAATTCATAAGTATTTCAATGATAATGGATTCTATTATCTTCATACGCCTATTATAACAGGTTCCGATGCAGAAGGGGCCGGTGAAATGTTCAGGGTTACTACACTCAATGCCAAAAATCCTCCTTTACTGGAAGATGGCACAATTAATTTTAGCGAGGACTTTTTCGGTCGTGAAACTAATCTGACCGTATCAGGCCAGCTTGAGGGCGAACTTGGAGCTTTAGCACTTTCAAGAATTTATACATTTGGACCTACTTTCAGAGCTGAAAACTCGAATACTCCCAGGCATTTGGCTGAGTTCTGGATGATTGAGCCGGAAATGGCATTTTATGAAATCGATGACAACATGAACCTGGCAGAAGACTTTTTAAAGTATCTCATCAGGTATGCATTGGATAAATGCAGGGATGATCTGGAGTTTCTGTCAGGAATGTATGATAAGGAGTTAATTGATAGGCTGATTTTTGTTATCAGCAACAAATTTGAACGGATAACCTATACCAGGGCCATTGACATTCTTCAACAATCAGGTAAAAAGTTTGAGTACCCTGTTTCCTGGGGAGTTGATTTACAAACTGAACATGAACGATATCTGGTTGAAAAGTATTATAAGAAACCGGTTATAGTCACCGACTATCCCATGAATATCAAGGCATTTTATATGAAACAGAATGATGATGGGAAAACCGTACGCGGAATGGACGTTTTATTCCCGAAAATTGGGGAAATAATTGGGGGTTCTCAACGCGAAGAAAAGCTTGAAAAGCTCCACAAAAGGATCAAAGAACTAAAACTACCGGAGAAGGACCTTTGGTGGTACCTTGATACAAGAAAATACGGGAGTGCGCCACACAGTGGTTTTGGTCTGGGCTTTGAAAGGTTATTACTTTTCATAACCGGAATGGGTAATATCCGTGATGTTATACCCTTTCCCCGGTTTCCCAAGAGCGCTGATTTCTGATCTTTAATTTACAACAAGGAATTTGTCACATGCTCAAGCAAAGACTTCAACAAAAACTCCTACAAAAATTATCTCCCCAGCAGATACAGATGATTAAGCTGCTGGAGATCCCTACAATGCAGCTTGAGCAGCGTATAAAAATGGAAATTGAGGAAAATCCTGCACTAGAAGAAGGAGCTATCGAAGAAACTTCATTGGAAAGTGAAAAACAAGAGGATGATGTGAGTTCTGATCCCAACGATAAAGACAAGGAAGAATTCACATTGGAGGATTACATGGATGAGGACGAGTATCCCACCTACAGGCTAAATGCTCAGAATTATTCAAAAGATGATAAAAGGGAAGAAATACCCTTTTCTGTGGGCCTGTCTTTTCACGATTACCTTGAAAATCAGATTGGGCTCAGATCATTGGATGAAAAACAGCATTTATTGGCTTTGTACCTGTTGGGGAATATTGATGATGACGGATACCTCAGGCGTAAACTCGACAATATCGTTGACGATGTTGCTTTTGCGCTGAATATTAAAACAGATGAAGTTGAACTGATTGAAATCCTCAGGATTATCCAGGATCTTGATCCTCCAGGAATTGGCGCCCGCAATCTTCAGGAATGTTTAATATTACAGTTAGAGGCAAAAGACCAGGAATCCCCTGCAATTACTCTCGCAAACAGGATCCTTAAGGACTTCTTCCAGGAATTTACCAGAAAGCATTATGATAAAATAATTACCCGCCTGAGTATTAAAGATGGCCAGCTGAAAGATGCTCTCGAGGAAATTCTGAAGTTAAATCCAAAACCGGGAAGTGCTTATACTGATCCGCAGAATAAAACCTCAGGTCATATCATACCTGATTTCTTACTTGAAAACAATGAAGGAGATCTTGAACTCAGTCTGAATGCCCGAAATGTTCCTGAACTGAAGGTAAGCAAAACATATTCTGAAATGTTGCAGACTTATCAGACTAACCGGGGTAATAGCTCCAGGAGCCAGAAAGAGGCTTTAAGTTTTGTTAAACACAAGCTGGATTCAGCAAAATGGTTCATTGACGCAATACGGCAGCGCCAGAATACATTGCTGGTAACCATGCATGCCATTATTGATTATCAACGTGAGTTCTTCCTTTCAGGCGACGAAACCAAACTCCGACCCATGATACTGAAGGATATTGCTGATGTGACAGGACTTGATGTTTCAACAATTTCCAGGGTGGCGAACAGCAAATATATCCAGACCAATTTTGGTATTTATTCTTTAAAATACTTCTTCTCAGAAGGAATACAGACAGAGTCGGGCGAAGAAGTATCGACCCGAGAAATCAAAAAAATATTGCAGGATTGTCTTGAGGATGAGGACAAACGTCACCCACTTACCGATGACCGACTGGCTGAAATACTTAATGAAAAGGGCTACCATATTGCCCGGAGAACAATTGCAAAATACCGCGAACAGCTTAACATACCTGTTGCACGCATGCGAAAAGAACTATGAAATGGAAAGACGTTTAGCCAGCTTTTTATCCTATATTACCCATCCTTTGCTCGTACCGATGCTTGGACTTATAGTCATTAGCTATTCAGGCACTTATGCAGCCGATCTTGATAAACGGTACAGTCAGTTTATTTACCTGTCGGTTTTTATAACTACGCTTTTATTGCCGGCTAGTCTGATTCCCTTGTTTATGTATTCCGGGCTGGCTAAAAACCTTCATTTTAATGAACGCAGGGAGCGGTTAATTCCTCTTTATATTACACTGATTTTTTATTTGGCAGCATATTTCTTAATAAAAAAACTACCGGTAAGTCAGGTTTATCAAAGGTTTATATTTTCCGCCTGTTTGTCCATTCTTATCGTATTGATCATTTCGTACTTCTGGAAAATCAGTACTCATCTGGTAGGATGGGGAGGATTGGTCGGGTTGATATTAATCCTCTCGATCCGTTTCGAATCAGATTTAATGATTCTCCTGATTGTATGCATTCTATGTTCGGGGAGTATAGGCTTTGCCCGTTTGCGGCTAAATGCTCACAATTCTGCACAAGTCTATTCTGGCTTTTTTGTTGGACTTGCAATCATTCTAACCGTTTTTTTTATTCAGTAAGCCAGTGATCGGAAGGCATTCAGTAAAAGAATTAATCTGACAGTTGTTAATAAAAGATCTTTCATTCAGATAATTCAATACAATATCAGGATCAAGTTGATCCTGACGAAGATAAGAAAAATAACCCATACGCGTCAGATTTTCAGCCAGATATATCTGCTCGGTCTGGCCCGGTGTCGGGATTAATATGGCTGTTTTTTGAAGCGCAATCAGATCCATGATACTTGAATAACCTGACCTGCATATAATTACTCCTGCGTTTTTAATAACCTGATAGAATTGATGTTGATCAAGATGTGAAACCACTGTAATCATGGTATTTGATATAGAATTTACAGGGTATTTCGTGTTAAATCCGGTAATAATTATTGTCTTCCTTTCCATTTTCCTGGTTAATGCCAAAACCGATTGCAGCAATATGGTAAGGTGTGGTTCCGGGCCACTCAAAATAATAGCCAGTTCATATTTTTCAGGGGGTTCCTTTATTGGCATGTCATACATGGATGTAAACCTTGATAAAATACCCACATATTTGGCATTTTCAGGGATTTTAAAACGATGTGACAACTTTCCGGTAAGATTCATTTCCCGATGTGGAGTATCAGGAATCCAGCATTCATTGTACTTTCCGATGATAATTCGCAACATCAGATACAATGGGTATTCGGCCCATTTTAAAAGAGGTGGCAAAACAGGTGAAATCTGGTGTGTAACAAAGATACAATAAGCTTTTCTGCAGAACAGTCCATACCGGTTATCTGAAACAAGGATGTTTATCCTGTGCTTTTCTATAATTGACTTAACATATTGATGTTCCCTTATAGCGGATAAGATCAACCCTGGTATCTGGCAAATAAGTTTTAGCAATAGCCAATGTGGATCACGGGCATAACGGATTTCTGTTGAAGGTATTTGAATATAGGGCAGTTCAGGGAAGGTCATTTTCAATAACTCACCGGATTTTCCTGATCCTCCAAGGAAAATCTGATATCCACTTTCGGTAAATCGTTGGATTACCGGAATCATCCGCGATGCATGTCCCAGGCCCCAGTCGAGTGGACAAACAAGCACATTTGACTGATTATTCTGCAATTGTTATAATATGGTTAAGGAGTAACTAGCGTTTTTATTCCTAATTGCTCCACGCGCCGAGCAATCATTTGCAATTCATGAACGCTTATACTTTCCAGTTCCTGAACAGCAGTATCTCTGGCAATTGAATAAATCATCACACATTCCGGTTGAATCTGTGCCAATACGATTAGCCATGCGTTTACTTCATCTTCTGTAGAATTGTCAACCCGAGTACCATGATAAAATCCTCTGAAGAAAAGAGTTTGAATGATCAGTTTACCATTGAATTGTTTCAGTGCATGAAGGATCTCCTGAAGCTGATAATTACCCCTTGGACAGTTGATTTTATTTAAAGTTTCTCCAATAGCTGAATCGAGTTTAAGTATATTCAGGTCTGCCTTAAGCAACGCATTGAATATTTTTTTATTTCCAATTAAAGTGGCATTGGACAGAACTGCGATGTTTGCCTTAGGGTAAATCCTGTTACGAATATCAATGGTATCATTTATAATCCTGGGAAAATCCGGATGAAGGGTAGGTTCGCCGTTACCGGCAAATGTTATGCTATCAAGATATTCATTATTATTTTTCATTTCCTGTAATCGGAGACTCAACCTGTCCTTGACTTCCTTATAAGATGGAAAGCCATCAGAAGGTTCTTCTATGGGAGTCTGACCACATTCGCAATAAACGCAGTTAAAATTACAGACCTTGCGGTTACCTGGCAGAAGGTTGATACCAAGCGATTCACCAAGCCTGCGGCTCCATACAGGACCAAAAACAATGCTGTCAAATAAAAAAGTAGCCATCCTTAAGAAGATTCCTGATGAAAGAAATAATGGCAAAGATAAAGGAAGTGATGAAGTAATATATTGATGAAATGAAGAAGTGAAGAAGTAAATTCATTTGGTTATATTTAACTTTAAAATCAATTAACCAGGATGAATTTTATCGACTTATTTAGCCTAGTGTTACTGGTATATGCTGTTTTTAAAGGATTTACACGTGGATTTATCATGCAGCTTGCCCTGATTGCTGCTTTATTGCTTGGTATATACGGAGCACTAAAACTGTCGGGTTATACGGTCAGATTATTGGAAAGCTATTTTAGTGTAAATCCTGAATACCTGTACATGGCATCTTTGGGTATTACCTTTATGCTGGTATTCATTGGTGTTAATTTAATCGGAAGGCTGGTGGAAAAAATGGCAGGAGCAGCTGAGTTGTCCTTTGCAAACAGGTTGTTGGGGGTTGTTTTCAGCCTTATTAAAGTTGTACTGGTCTTGGGAATATTATTTGCTTATGTTGACAGGATTAATCACCATACCCAGATTCTGCCGCAAGGCACACAAGAAAATTCAATATTCTTTAAACCGTTTACTTCAGTTGCAAGGGCTATTTTTCCGTCGCTTCAACTGCAGAAACCGTCAGATGCTGAAACAGAGGGGGACTTTGTATGAAGTTCAAGGGGGTTAAATTAAATTAACGCTAAATACTATCTTTGCGAAAAATTATTTGTTTTTTATGACTTTTATACAGGAACTCCGTTGGAGAGGCATGATTCAAGATATTATGCCTGGCACCGAAGAACAACTGGACAAGGAAATGACTGCCGGTTACATTGGATTTGACCCCACGGCTGATTCATTGCATATTGGGAATTTATTACCAATCATGTTACTGGTTCATTTTCAGCGAGCCGGGCATAAACCCATTGCACTTGTGGGTGGTGCAACGGGAATGATTGGGGATCCTTCGTTTAAGGCAGAAGAAAGAAAATTTCTGGATGAAGATACCCTGAAATATAATTTAGCTTGCCAGAAAAAGCAACTGAAGAAATTTCTTGATTTTGATTGCGGTGTTAACTCTGCTGAAATTGTAAACAACTTTGAATGGTTCAAAGATTATTCTTTTCTTGGATTTTTGCGCGATGTTGGAAAGCATTTTACTGTAAATTATATGATGTCGAAGGATTCAGTGAAAAAACGTTTCGAAACAGGTATTTCTTTCACTGAATTCAGCTACCAGCTTATTCAGGGGTATGATTATTATCATTTATACAAAGAAAAGAATTGCAGATTGCAAATGGGCGGATCTGATCAGTGGGGAAATATTGTTACCGGCACCGAGCTTATCCGGAGAAAGGACGGAGGAGAGGCATTTGCACTTACCTGTCCGTTGATTACCAGAGCTGATGGTGGTAAGTTTGGCAAGTCGGAAAAGGGGAATGTATGGCTTGATCCTGCCAAAACTTCACCTTATGCTTTTTATCAGTATTGGATGAATGTTTCAGATGAGGATGCCGGGAAATATGTTAAGATATTTACTTTTTTGTCTCAGAAAGAAATCGAAGAAATTGCCAGGGAACATAGCCTGACACCACACCTAAGATTGCTTCAGAAAAGGCTGGCAACAGAAGTTACAATTATGGTCCATTCTCAGGAAGGACTTTATTCAGCTATTGAAGCATCTGAAATTCTATTTGGTAAAGGAACCAGGGAGACGCTCAAAAAGCTTGACGAAAGTACATTCTTAAGTGTATTCGATGGAGTTCCGATGTTTACAGTTGATCAGGCATTGCTGAGAACCGGCACAAACATCGTTGATTTATTGGTTGAAAAGACAGGATTATTCACTTCCAAGGGAGAAGTCAGGAGAATGATCAAAGGTGGAGGGGTGAGTCTTAACAAAACCAAAATCGAAAACGAAGCACAAGTGGTTGATTTGGATGATCTTTTGAATGAAAGATATATCCTGGTGCAAAAAGGGAAAAAGAACTATTATCTGATTACCTGCAAATAACGAAAAATCATGGCAAAAAAAACCGCTACTCCTGAACTGGTTAATGATGCTTTTGACCTGATCAGATTTACATGGAAAAATAAGTGGATCCTTATAACTCTTTCCTCATTTGCCTTCATCGTATCAGTGATTTTATCATCAACAATAACACCCCGATTCAGGTCGAGTGTGGTACTTTTCCCGGCTGCTTCTGTTTCACTATCGAGAAATCTTATAGAGACTTCCACGATTTCCACGGACAATAGGGATATTTTATCTTTTGGCGATGACGAAGAAGCCGAGAGAATGCTTCAGATTCTCCATTCCAATCAGATTAAAGATCACATCATTAAAAAATTTGATCTGATGACCCATTATAAGATCGATCCGGAATCATCTTTCCCGTACACACGACTGGACAAAAAATACATGGCGAATATAAAGTTCAAACGGACAGAATTCATGTCTATTGAAATTGAAGTATTGGATACTGATGCCCAATTGGCAGCGGATATAGCAAATGAAATCAGCGCCTATATCGATTCAGCCATCTATGAAATGCAGCGTGTCCGTGCTTTGGAGGCCTTTACTATTATTGAACAAGAATATATCGAGTCACAGCAGGAAATCGGCCGAATCAGTGATTCACTCCAGAAGATTCGCCAGCTTGGTGTAATAGATTATGAGTCGCAGGCAGCCTCACTTAATACAGCTTATGCCAATGCTCTTGCTCAGGGAAATCAAGCAGCAACTAATGCCTTACATAGCCGCATGAGTATGTTATCGAAGTATGGAGGTATTTATTTGGAGTTGTCGAAAAAACTGGAATCTGAAATTCTGAGATCAGGACAGTTAAAAAACAAGTTTATTTCCGGAAAAATTAACGTAGAACAACATTTACCGCAGATTTTCATTGTTGATAAGGCCGTTAAAGCAGAACGCAAGGCAGTTCCCAGGCGATCGATCATTGCCCTGGTCACCACCTTCTCAACCTTTGCTCTTTCTCTATTGGTATTACTTGTTATTGACCAAATAAAAGCCAGAAGCTGAATATGAGCCTGTTGCTTTATTTAAAAAGGCACAGCCTGTTAATTGCCATTGCCATAGTTTATGTAGTGGCAGACATGGTACTCACCAGCCAGGATATATTCCTTTTAAATGTGGTTCCATTTGTCTTCTTATTGATTTACCTTGCATTGGCGCGGATTGACCTTATCTATTTTGCAATAGTCCTTTTTACTCCCATATCTATTCAGTTTATTGAATATTATCCTTCCTCTTCAATAGATTTTAACATTCCCACGGAGCCTATGCTCTTTGGTATTTTGATATTGTTATTGTTTCGGATCGTTCAAAAAGGAATTCCTGATCATAGGGTTTTAAATCATCCGGTAACATATGCAATACTGTTTAACATATTCTGGATTACTATTACCAGTATTACCAGCACGATGCCACTTGTATCAATTAAGTTTCTGCTGGCTCGGATATGGTTTACCGCCATTTATTATTGGCTTGCCGTAATGATTTTCAGGAAAAGCAACACCAATATCACCGGTTTTATATGGTGTTATACCATACCTATGGTTGTGGTGGTGGTTTATACGATAAACAGACACATCGGCTACGGCCTTTCTGACAAATATGCAGCACA
>Ga0299915_10000054_pt1 | contig 77238 bp, 69 predicted proteins | sample RVTome_13_FD_200263 | JGI IMG/M metagenome (GOLD analysis project Ga0299915, IMG submission 200263) | Soil microbial communities from uranium-contaminated site in the Upper Colorado River Basin, Wyoming, United States - RVT92D227 (version 2) ...
GAAGCTCGCCGATGATCTCGAGTGCCAACGCGAGGAACTCGATCGAGCGCTGATAGACGCGAAGCTTCTGGAAGCTGAGCATGCGCCGCCATCGACCGATGCACTCAGATGTTGCTTGGTCAACGTCAACGTCCAAGGTGGCGTCGACGTTCAGGTTCGGGTTCAGGTCAACGTCAACGTTATCTGAGCGGCATTGGGACTAGACGAGGCTGGTCGCCGCGATGACGAACGCGAACCGCATCGCACGGCCCGCGGCTACGACGATGCAGAACGTGCGGAGCCGGATCGCGAGCACGCCCGCGGCCGTGGCGATCAGCGAGAACGGCGGGAGGCCGAGCACGGCGCTCGAAGCGAGGACGACGTGCGGGCTGCTGCGCCACCTGGTGACCCAGCGCCGGATGCGTTCGACGCGTGTGCGATGCCGGCCGGGCAGCGCGGTGATGCCGCGCGCCGCGAAGTAGATCGGCAGCTTGCCGATCACCTGGCCGCTCGCGGCGAGGACGATGATCGGGACCGCTTCGCTCGGTCCGATCGCGAGCGTGAGGCCGATCAGGAACACCTCGATGCTGACGATCGGGAGCAGGCTGCCGAGGACGGCGACGACGAACGTCCCGGCGTAGATGCCGACCGAGGCGACGAGCTGGTCGGCATCCATCGGCTAGCCGATCATGCGGTAGACGGCGGGTGCGGCGGCGGCACCGAACGAGTCGAGCACGGTCACGCAGGCGACGAGGCCGAGGCCGCGAACCAGCGGACCGCGACGCACCGCAGCCCACGAGGAGGCGATCGCGCGCAGCCCGAAGATCGCGAGCGTCGGGATCGCACCGAGCCTGGTGACAGCACGAGAGGCACGAGGGGCGTAGCTGGTGAGCACGTACGGCAGGAGCGAGACGGTGTCGGCACCGCGGAGGAGCCGGACCTCGAAGAACTCGCGGACGCTCTCGGGCCACGCGTGGGTCACCCGCGCCGCCGGTGCGAACTGGATCGCGATGTCCTCGGCGAGGAGCTGAAGCCCGAGGACCTGACACTGGCCGTGGAACATCGGCTCGATCGTCGGATAGCGCCGAGCCGCGAACACCGCGCGTGCGAAGGCGACGTTGTTCGCGAAGAAGTTGCGGACGGCCTCGGGCGCATCGTCGATCGATCGGCGGCGGGCGCGGGTGCGGTCGAAGTACGGGAAATCGATCTGGTTGGCGATCGCCGCGAGCGGGCCCGGATACGAGGTCGCTCCGGCGACGACGCTCGCACCGCATACGATCGGCCTGGTCAGCGCCTCGAGCCACGTCGGTGATGGAGCACAATCACCGTCGATGAAGGCGACGATGTCGCCGGTGGTCGCGTCGAAGCCGAGGTTCTTGTGCTCGTAGTACCCGGCGTCGCGCGGGAGCTCGAGCCAGGTGATCGGACGACCGAGCGTGGCCTCGAGCGCGGTGAGCGTCGGCGGCGAGCTGCCGGTGACGATCACCTCGGCGTCGGCGGCGGCGATCTGTGGGGCGAGCGCCGAGAGCAGCTGCGAGAGCGGCGCGAGGACCGCGTCGCCGAGGTTCCAGGTCTCGATGACGACGGAGATCTTCACGAGGCAGCCTCGAGGCGGCGAGCGCGCATGACCGTGCGGTAGATGTCCCACGTCGATCGCACCGCGCGACCGAGGCTGTAGCCGGCGGCATGCGTCCGCGCGGCGAGGCCCATGCGGATGCGGAGCGCGGGATCGTCGACGAGTCGGATGATCGCGCCGGCGAGCGCCTGCGGATCGTTCGCGTCGACGACCTCCCCGGTCTGGCCGGCGATGACGTGCTCCTGGGCCGCGCCTGCGGAGGAGACCACGACCGGCAGTCCACTCGCGGCGGCCTCGACGACGACGTTGCCGAACGTCTCGGTCTCGCTCGGGAACGCGAACACGTCGGCAGACGCGAAGGCCGTGGCGAGCTCGTCGCCGAACAACGGGCCGGCGGTGACGACACCGGGGCCGTTCAGGGCCTTCGCCTGGGGGCCCTCGCCGACGACGAGCAGGCGTGCATCGGGGCGCGCGCCGTGGACGTGGGTCCATGCCGCAGCGAGCGCGGCGAGGTTCTTCTCGTTCGAGAGCCGGCCGACGTAGAGGGCGACGGGACCCTCGCCGAGGTCGTAGCGCGCGAGGAACCGGCGATCGCGGCGTGCGGGGTGGAACAGCTCGAGGTCGACGCCGCGCTGGATCCGGCACACGCGATCGGCGGGGACACCGAAACCGGCGAGCCGGTGTGCGACCGTCTCCGATGGAGCGAGGCAGAGGTCGGCCTGCTTGTAGAACCAGCCAACCATCGGCTCGACGATCGCGCGAAGCATCGGGAGGCCGGTCATGCGCGCGGCGTACTCGGCGACCTCGGTGTGGTACTGCGCGATCACCGGCAGGCTGAGCATGCGGCCGGCGATCAGCCCGGCGAGGCCCATCGGTCCGGGCGTCGCGAGCTGCACGAGATCCGCCGAGCGCGACAGGTACGTCGTCAGCGCGGGGAGCTCGGGGACGCTCCAGGTCATGTCGGCGTAGAACGGCAGCGCGGCGCTCATCGCGGCGGGGATCCGGACGACGTCGTCGGCGGGTACCGCCGCGTTCGCGGGGCCGATCAAGGTGATCGTGTGGCCGGCGCGCGTGGCCGCGGAGACGAGCCGGCGAAGGCCGATCGCGACGCCGTTGGTATCGTCGACGGTGTCGGAGATGATCGCGACGCGCGGATCGGACCGGCGCGACATCACGAGGCCCTCCGGCGATCGCGCAGCGCGTGGGTCGCGATCAGCAGCCAGTAGCCCACGGCGATCGTCACACCGAACGAGCGATCGATCGTGGCGATGCGTTCGCGTAGCTCGTCGAGCACGGGGCGTTCGTCCTCGCGGACCAGGCGCTCGACGGCGGCGGCGCAGCTCTTCGCGTGGCGCTGCTCGTCGGCGAGGATCGATCGCACCACGACGGCGGTCGGGTCGATCGAGCCGCTCGTGCGCTCGTGCTCGTCGAGCACCGCGAGGTGCCGGCCGAAGACCCGGACGCCGGTCGCCTCGAGCTGCGCCGCGGCGGCGAGCAGGATCACGATCGGACCGGCCGAGAACGCCGAGGCATACGGCGCGCAGGCGCGTTCGAGCCACCACAACTTCGCGCGGGCGAGGGCCGGCGGAGCTCGATCCAGATCCGCAGGCGTGCCGAGCTCGGCGAGCCGGTCGCGCAACAGCTTTGCGTGACGTCGTTCATCCTCGAGCTGGCGGGTCACGAGCTTGTCGAGCCACGCCGGGGCCGACCGTGTGACCTTGTCGAGGGCCGTCGACTCGGCACCCTCTTCGGTCCACAGGTATTCCGTCAAGATGCGGGTCTGCGCGCGAGGCGAGGCGAGGGCCAACGTCAGCGCGTGACGTTTGATCGTGTCGACAGCGTGACGCTGCAGGTCGCGGATGGTCATCGATGACTGTCCACAGCAACTGGTGTACCGAGCGCGATTGCCACGTCGTGCCGGGGCCTGCTGCCGTTGAATGCCCGTCGGCGCCGGATCGTCGACGGTCCTGCCAGTTGTTCCCCGCCTGCTCGACACGTTTGAACGCCTTGCGCTCGGTGCCGCCTTGGGGCTCAACTGGTCCCTGATGAAGCCACTATGGATCGCCAGCCTCCTCGTTGTCGGACTGGTCGCGGGGTGTGGTGGCGGCGCCGCGAAGCCGGCTCCAAGACCACCGGTCGAGCCCGTGAAGATCGAGCAACACGGGCTGGTCCTCGAGGTCGAACCGGTCGACGCGGAGGTGGAGATCGACGGCACGTCGCGCGGCTCGGCGGCGGAGCTGCAGGCGGTCCAGCTCGAGCCGGGAGCTCATCAGATCATCATCCGCAAGGCGGGACACGAGACGTGGCGAGGCGAGGTCGAGATCACGACCCGTAGCGAGAAGATCCAGGTCCGGCTCGTGCCGGCACCCTGATCACTTCGGGTCGGTCTGGCGCTCGCGCGCACGCGTCTCCGCCTGGCGCAGCTTGTCGGCGACGGATCTGCGATCGGGGGCCGCAGCGAGCGCCGCCTGGAGATGAGCCGCGGCCTCCGCGAGGTCGCCGGATGCGAGCGCACCATCGCCCAGGAGCTCGAACGTATCGGCGAGCGAGCCGAGGCTCCGGAGGACGTCGGGGTGCGTGGGCGCGAGTTGCTTGGCCGCGAGCAGGTGATCCAGCGCGGTATCGCCGCCGGGACCGACGAGCTTGCCTTCGGAGATCCGAGTGGCCGCGATCTGGAGGTGGGTGTCGATCGCGCCGGCATGGGGTTTCGGCGGCGACGACACCGTCGTCGGATCGTCGCGGCGAATCAGGATGACGACCACGATGGCGAGCGCGGCCGCGGTGACCGCGATGAGTGCGAGCAGCACGACCCGAAACCGCGACGGGCGAACGATCGGAAGTTTGGACGGGCGCGAGACTTCCGGCGGAAGCGGGACCGACGGCTCGACGGGATCCATGGTGGGAGGTTCGACGACAGGTTCGGCACCTCCGCCGAGCAGCTCGAACGGCGATTCGGTCGGACGCCTGATGGCTGACTCGTCGAGCAGGTCGAGGAGGGACTCGATCGCGGCAGCGGACGATTCGACGGCGGTATCGGCGAGCGGCTCGGTCGACGGCTCGACCAACGGCTCGGCCGGAGCGATGCGAGGGATCGCGGCTGGCTCGACGACCTGTTCGTCGGTCGCGCGGACGGGCGGAATGGCGGGCTTGACCGGTCCACCGGGAGCTTTGACGACGGGTGTCGGTGTGGGTGACGCCTCGACCGCATCGACCGCATCGATGAACGGTTGAAAGGCGGCTTCGAAGGCCAGGTCGTCGTCGTCGGGCGCTGGCGTCGGTGGTCGCGCCGGCGCGACGGGGGGTGGCGTCGGTCGATCCGGCGCGACGGGTGTCGGGTGAACCGACGCGAAGGGTAGTGGCGTCGGTCGAACCGGCGCGACGGGGGGTGTCGGGCGAACCGACGCGAAGGGTAGTGGCGTCGGTCGAACCGGCGCGACGGGGGCGGTCGGGCGAACCGACGCGAAGGGTAGTGGCGTCGGTCGAACCGGCGCGACGGGGGGTGGCGTCGGGCGCGTCGGCGCGACGGCCGTGGCGGTGCCGGTGTGGAGCGCCTTGGCGAGATCGGCGCTCAGGGCCGAGGCTCGCGTCGCTTCCTCGGCGAACTGGGTGACCGTGTCCTCGAGGTGGACGGGATCCGGGGTCGGAGTGACCACCCGGCGTACGACGTTGCGGGTCGGCGCCCGTGGCGACGCAAGCTCGCGTGGCGACGGTGGTGCCTGGCTCTTGAGCGCTCGCGCCACGGCGGTTGGGACCTCGGACGCGGCGGTCGGGACCGGCTCCTCGAACTCGGCCGCGGCAACATCCGGATCGTCGAACGCACGCGCTCCGGGTAGCGGAACGCCGAGGCTGTCGGCGTCGAGCTTCACCATGCGAAGCACGAGGCCCTTGCGCCCCTTGCGGATCGCGGGTCGCGCGGATGCGTCGCCGCGGACGGCCAGTGGCCCCCCCGCAAAGGGTGCTTCGACGCGGACGAGGTTTCCGACGGGACGATCGATAGGCACGAAGAAGTCGCCGCGAAAATGATTCGCCGCGGCCTTCATGAATTCCTCCGCCGTCGCCCCGGGGAGGGTGATGCGAATGATACGGCGCTCCGCCAACCGGCTCAAAGTATACTGGTGCTGCGGTGAGGAGAGCCACAAACGCGTCCTGGGCTGTTTTCGTCCTCTGTGCATGCGGGGACTCATCGCCGGCGGCCGAGAAGATCGAGCCGCCCCCACCTTCCGCGGTCGTGGCGCCACCGGCGGCCAAGGTCGAACAGGCGCTCGCCGCGATCGTCGCGACCTGCGCCAGGTGCGAGACGGGCGTCGAGGTTCGCCGCAAGGGCAAGCCATACTGGGAGCCGGTCGTCGTGGGTGGCCTGTTTCGAGACGGCGACTGGATCCGGACCGGAACCAAGGCTGCCGCGCGGATCCGATTTGTCTCCGGCGGGCACCTCGACCTCGACGAGAAGACGACGCTGCTCGTCGAGGCGTCCGCGATCAAGCAGACCGGCGGAGCCGAAGGCGTACGGGTTGCGGTGCAATCCGGTGGTGCGCGCGGTGTGCTCGATGGAACGTCCGACGCACCACTCGTGATCCGGACCAAGGAGGGCGAGGTGCGAATCGCGGCAGCGCGTGGCAAGCCGTCGGCCGAGTTCCGCCTGAAGCCCGGAACGAACGGTTCGGTCGAGGTCGCGGTGAGCAAGGGCGAGCTCCTCGTTCGATCGGAGTCCGCCGCCGGAGATGTCGAGCGGACGATCGAGGCGGATCCGGTGACCGAGCCCAGGCCCAAGCCGCGACCCAAACCCCGCAAGCCAGCGCCACCGATCGGATTCCCTCAGAGCCAGGCCCCGAGGATCGACGCCCGGTTCTCGTGCACGCCGGGGTTGCGCATCGAGCTGTCGTGGTCACCGCTCACCGGTGCCAGCGGCTACCGGCTCATCGTTGCACGCGACATGTCGTTCCGTTCGATCGTCTCGTCGACCGACCTCGAGCAGACGCGGTTCACGCTGACGCCACCGACCGCAGGCACCTACGTCTGGCGCGTCGCCGCGCGCGATGCGCGCGGGCGGTATGGCGAGTTCGGTTTCGCGCGGCGCATATTCTGCGATCCCAGCTAGGCGCGTTCGGGAGTGCCACACACGGTCCGCACAGCGGGCGGCTACGCCCGAATATTCTCCGTACTTCTCCGGTTCTCGACGTAATCGGCGATGAACGACGAGCCCACTCCGTCATCCGGCTCACTCATCGTGCACCGATCGTACAGATGGTGCCGTCATTGCATGTCGCGTGCGGAGGGGGAACGCATGGTGGAACGCTGGCCAGATGGCTCCGGGCAGTTCAGGCGCATTCGAACGTTGATGATCTCGGCTGACGAACGCCAGCGCGCACGGTTGAAGAAGTTGCGAGCGTACGCGGTGGTCGTCGCGACACCACTCGATCTGATCGTTCGCCTCGAGGTCGATCTCGCGTCGAAGGAGAACGCGCTCTCGACCGTCGTCGTGCTTGCCGGGACCTTCGCCGCGAATCGCGAGCTCGCGACGTTCCTGCTCGAGTTCTATCCATCGATCGAGATCGTCGAGGGCAGTAGCGACGCCGATCCCGAAACGTTCCTGCCATCCAACGGGTGAGATCGCCATGTTCACGTTCGCAAGCCGCGTGGCGAAGACACTGTCCGACATGACCGTGGGGACGGTCATCGTCCTCGTGCACGTCGCACTCGCTGACCGCGAGCACGCGCGCGCGCTGCAAGCCAAACGCGAATCGCGCGACCGGCTGCCGTCCTAGCGTGCCCTCACGAGACCGCGCGATCGAGGAGCTCGGCCAGCGCGCGCTCGATCTCGGCGATCCGCTCGGCACCCGGCGCGACCCGGAAGCCGAACGAGACGTACTGCCGCTCGACGTGCTCGCCGGCTGCTCCGATCTCGATCGCGAAGGGACCCGGCGTGCCGGCCTTCACGACCTCGAACCCCCGAATGCCGAACATCGTCGGCAGGCCGCTCGAGATGAACAGCTTCGCGATCTCGTCGCCGCGAATGCGCGCCCAGAGGCCCAGCTTCGGCTCGTCGACCGAGACGAGCTGCCACGCGTCCGCCTGGTCGGCGGTGAGCTTCGCGAGGCCTTGCATCATCCCGGCGTGGAGCTCGTCGATGCGGGTTCGCGAGGTGTCGCGCCACCGCGAGGCTCGGGCGTCGCCGGGGCTCGGATCGTAGGCAGCGCCCACGCGCAGGTCGAACGTGAAACGATCGCCACGTCCGTGCAGTACGTGAGGGCCCGCGCACGGAGGCGGATCGAGCCACGTATCGACGTTCGGGTGCTTCCCGACGAGCTTCGACCGGCGCACCACCGCGTCGGGATCCACCACGTGCTTCGCTCGCCGCGCGTTCACGAACTTGCCGACCGGCTTGTCGGAGGTCTCCCACGCCAGCGTCGTCGCGAACACGGGCTCCGAGGTCTGGCACACGAACGTGTGGTCGAAGCTCGCCTCGGCAGGCACGGTCGCACCGTCGTGAACATGCAGCGTCGGGAAGAACAGCGCGCCCGGGCGTCGCGACGGGAACGAGAACGCCATCGGATGGACGCTCTGGATCCCGCTCCGTGGCCGGAGCTGGAACACCGCAAAGCCCCAGTCGGCGTAGTCCGCGTGTGAGGTGAGGACCGGCGCCGGCAACCGAAACTGCGGATCGAGCCGGTCGAAGTCGCGCGGGCTCGGCACGTACGACGCGACGAACGCACCGACGTCGTGGACCGCCAGGTCCTCGCGCATCGATGCGGAGAGCGGTGCGAACGGTCCGCTCTGCCGCGGTCGGACGAACGCGCGTTCGAGATCCTCGAACAGGTCCGGATAGCTCTCGAGGTTGATGAACGCCACGGCATCGTCGCCACCGCCCGGCACGACCGGAATCGGCAGCACCATCGCGAGCTCCTCCTCGATACCGGCGTTCATCGCGTAGGCGAGGACCTGGCGATCACCGCCCTGGGGCCGCGCGAAGATCCGCGTCGCCGACACCCGGCTCACCCCACGCGAGAAGATGCACACGCTCGAACCTAGCGCAACGCCCCGCCGAGCGCCTACCGCGGCTGCCGACGTAGTCTCATCCGGGCGACGCGTGGCCGGCTTCTGTTACCGTGCGACGGGTGATCGCTCCGTACACAGCTCTCGCGATCGTCACCGCATGCAGCGGTCGCGGGATCGATCGCGAGCGTGCGAGTGCATGGTTCGACGAGGTGACGGTCGACACGGCACCCGGGCTGAGCGGGCTCGCGGTCGACGCGACCGGAGGACTCTGGACGGTGGCCGAGCGGGACGAGCGCGCGTACCGGATCACGCTCGACTCCGCGCTGCGCGCGTCCACGCAGACCTTCACGGTGAAGGGCGTGCCCGATGGCACCGACCTCGAGGGAATCGCCGTGCTCGGCGGTGGACGGTTCGCGCTCGGAACCGAGGGCCGAGCCAGCGGCGTGGCGACCGTGCTGCTCGCCGCACAGGATGACGACACGCTCGTGGTCACCGGGGCGATCACGCTGCCCGCGGCCAGTGTCGGGATCCCGATCGCGAACAATCAGGGCGCGGAGGGCGTCTGCGGCGAGGGTGCCACGATCGTCGTCTCGATCGAGGGGGCGGGCGAGCAGGACGGACACCGCTGGGCACCGGTCGTGCGGATCGACGCCGGCCAGATCGTGCGAACGCACCGCGTGTGGCTCACCACGAAGACCGGCAAGCTCTCCGGCCTCGACTGCCGCGTCGCCAGCGACGGCACGATCGCCGTGGTCGCGATCGAGCGGCACTTCGAGGTGGCGAAGATCCTGACGTTCACGTTGCCCGCACACGGCAGTGCGGAGGTCACTCCGACCGAGCTGCTCGACCTCGGTCCGGTGCTGAACAGCAAGCTCAACCTCGAAGGCATCGCGTGGACCCCGGACGGACGGATCGTCGCCGTGGTCGACAACCAGTGGAAGACGATCACCGGGCCGAGCGAGCTGCTCGTGTTCCGGCCCGACGTGGTGAGGCTGGCCAGATGAACCGGCTCGCGTGCGCAGCGCTGGTCGTGGCACTCGGCGCAGGTGGCGCGCGCGCCGACTCGTTCGATCCGCGCGATGTCGACAAGCAGGCTCACATGGCGACAAGCTATGGCATCACGTTCAGCGTCGCGGTGATCGCGCGCCGATTCGGTGTGGCGCGATGGAAGGCCGTGGCGATCGGCGCGGCGGCGACGGCCGTGATCGGGACCGTCAAGGAGCTCGTCGACACCGAGTACTCGTGGGGCGATCAGCTCGCGAACACGATCGGCAGCGGCACCGCCGCGATCGTCGTGTTCTCGTTTCGCCTCTAGTCACGGGCGCGCGCGCAGCGGACCGGGCGCGTCGCACAGCGGGCACTTCCGGGTGACCACCGCGGCGTCGCAGGACTCGCACGCGAACGCGACGAGGTGGTGGCCCGGGTCTGCCACGCGCCACGAACCTCTGACCGCCAGCCGGCAACTCGAGTTGCCGTCGAGCGCAGTATTCAGCGGTGGGGGCGTTGGTCTCGGGTCCGCTGTCGTCGACCGCACGCAAACCACTGGTTTCGTGCACATCGGTGCACGACACGCGAAGCGACCTGCGCACAAACCGCCTTGGATGCGCACCGGGTCGACGGTCCGGCGCTTGCTGTGATGGTGGCCATGTCGCGCAAAATCCTGTCGTGCGGTCTCTTGCTCGTGGCTCCTTCGTGCATGTCACAGGGCGTCGAGACCCAGAGCATCGAGGAGGCGATCATCGGTGGCGAGACGGCGACCCCCGCGGAGTTCCCAACCGTGGTCGCGCTCGAGAACACGCCGGGCAACTGGTTCTGCACCGGCACGCTGATCGACAAGGACTGGGTGCTCACCGCCGCGCACTGCGTCGAAGGCGAGACCGCGGCGGGCATGAAGATCCGGTTCGATGACGGCAATATCAACGACACGAGCGGCGGTAGGGTCGTCGCGGTCGCCGAGATCCACGGGCATCCCAGCTACGACGGAATCGCGTGGAACAACGACATCGCGCTCGTCAAGCTCGCCGAGTCGGTGACCGATCGCGAGGTGACCCCGATCCATCGCGAGCCGGTCGCCGCGGCGACCTCGGTGACCGAGGTCGGCTACGGCGATGCCGACAACAACGGCGGTGGCGCGGGCCTGCTGCGCAAGCTCGTCACGCCGACGGTCGACTGCACGATGGCGAACGATCCGGAGATCTCCGGCGCGAACCTGGTGTGCTTCAACGGCGCCGACGGCACCGCGAGCTGCTACGGCGATAGCGGTGGCCCTGCCTTCATCACGCTCGCCGGCAAGCTCCGCGTCGCCGGCATCACCTCGGGCGGAACCGACGACATCTGTACCGCGGGCTGGGATCTCTACACGTCGGTCGCCGGCGAGCTCGCCTTCATCGACGCGGTGATGGCGGGGCTGACGCCCGAGCCCGACCCCGACCCGACTCCAGAACCGGAGCCCGATCCCGATCCGATCGATCCCAAGACCGGAGACGACTCCGGCTGCAACACGGGTGGAGGCTCGGGTGGGCTGCTGCTGGTGGCGCTCGTCCTCGCGGCACGCCGCCGCCGTGCGCGACGCTAGAACCAGAAACTACGCGTCGCGGAGCCGCAGCCCGCCGGCGATCGACCGGGCCTTCGCGAGCGCGGCCTCCGAGGTGTCGGCGGTCGCGAGCACGACGCCGAGGCGGCGGCGTGGCCCGGCGGTGGGCTTGCCGAAGAACCGGACGTCGACATCGGGCGTCGCGTAGGCCTCGGCGAGCCCGTCGAGCACCGGCGACCTCAGCTCGGCTTCGGCGCGCAGCGCGACGCTCGCACCGGCGGAGTGGCGGCGGATCACCGGAATCGGCAGGCCGAGGATCGCGCGCGCGTGGAGCGCGAACTCGCTCCACGGCTGCGTGGCCATCGTGACCATGCCGGTGTCGTGCGGGCGCGGGCTGACCTCGCTGAAGATGACCTTGTCGTCCGGCAAGAGGAACAGCTCGACGCCGAAGATGCCGTGGCCGCCGAGCCGATCGGTGATGCGGCGCGCGATCGCCTGCGAGCGCTCGAGCTGCGTGGCCGTCATCGGGTGCGGCTGCCAGCTCTCGATGTAGTCGCCGCCGACCTGGCGATGGCCGACGGGATCGCAGAACGCCGTGCCGTTCGTCGCGCGCACGGTGAGCATCGTGATCTCGCTGTCGAACTTGATGAGCTCCTCGACGATCACGCGGCCCGCGCCGGTACGACCGCCGGTCTGCGCGTAGTGCCAGCTCTGCTCGAGGTCGGCCTCGGTCGCCGCGACCGATTGGCCCTTGCCCGACGAGCTCATGATCGGCTTGATGACGACCGGCCAGCCGAGCGCACGGGCGGCGGTGCGCAGCTCGTCGAACGTGTCGGCGAACTGGTAGCGCGCGGTCGGCAGGTCGAGCTCCTCGGCGGCGACGCGCCGGATCGCCTCGCGGTCCATCGTGAGCCGCGCGGCCTGCGCCGTCGGGATCACCGTCCAGCCTTCGGCCTCGAGCGCGAGCAGCTCGGCGGTCGCGATCGCCTCGATCTCGGGGACGATCAGGTGCGGGCGCTCGCGCTCGACCACCGCACGCAGCGCCGCGCGATCGAGCATGTCGATCACGTGGCTGCGGTGCGCGACCTGCATCGCGGGCGCGTCCGCGTAGCGATCGCACGCGATGACCTCGACCCCGAACCGTTGCAGCTCGATGACGACTTCCTTGCCGAGCTCCCCCGAACCGAGGAGCAGGACGCGAGTGGCGTGAGGGCTCTTGGGTGTTCCGATCGAGACGGGCTTCATCGGCGCTTCGTAGCACGGGCCTCCGACGTCACCGGTTCGCTACCTGGGCCCGATCTGCGACGGTCTCTCAGGGAGTCGGCGCGCCGGCTGGCTCGGCCGCCGGCTCGGTCGCCGGTGGCTCGACGGCCGGTGGAGCTGGGGGCGTCTTCACCATCCACTCCATCGCGAAGCGGCTGCTCTCGAGCGGGCCGCTGACCGAGTTCGCCTTGAGGTATGCACGCTCGAGCTCGCCCCATGTTGCGAGCTTGGTCTCGGCGCCCTTGCGCTCGCTGTCGCTCGCCTCGCCGGCGAGCTTCGCGGCCTGCTCGCGGCTCTCGAGCTGACGTTGATAGGCCTCGAGGTTGAAGTCCGCCGCGGTGACGCGGTTGGCCTGCGCGACCCGAGCCCGCTCGAGCTCGAGCTTGGCCTGGGCCGCGTACACGGCGAACAGCGCCGCCTCGGCCGCCTTCGCGAGCCAGCCGCGGCGCGCGCGCATGAAGTCCACCTTGGCCTCGGCGGTCCTGCGGGCGAGCGTCGCGCTCTCGGTGCTCGGTGCCGACGGCTTGGCATCCGGCTGCCGGCTCGCGACGAGCTGGCTGACGACGACCGCACGGTCGGACTGATGCTCGGCGAGATCCTGTTCGATCTCGGAGTCGCGGTAGGTCGCGGTCACGGTGCTCTGGTGCAGCAGCGCCAGATCGTGCTGCTGTTGCGCTTGCACCACCGGCTGCTTCTGATCGAGCGGGACCGCCGCGATGCGCGTGTTGTCGAACGTGTGTGCGAGGGGCCCGCCCGCCGGCTTTGCGCAGCCAACGACGAGCGAGATCGATAGCAAGAGTGATGCTTTCATGACGTTTGTCCTCACGCGCCCGGCATCTTCGGCAGCTCGGCGATGTTCGGCAGCAAGATGATCTCGATGCGCCGGTTCAGCTGCTGACCCGCGGGTGTCTTGTTGTTGCCGACCGGGTCGTACTCGCCGTATCCGGCCGCGGCGACGGTCTTGGGCCGCAGGCCATTCTTGATGAGGAACTTCGTCACCGTGAGCGCGCGGGCCGCCGAGAGCTCCCAGTTGTCCTTGAAGATCGTCGTCTTCATGATCGGGACCGTGTCGGTATGACCGGCGACGAGGAACTGACGTCCGGGGAAGGCCTGCAGCACCTTCGCCACCTCGGCCAGGGTCGGCGTTCCGGCCGCCTGCAAGTCGGCGCTCCCCGACGCGAACAACACGCTCGACGGCAGGTCCACCAGCATGCGGCCGTTGCGCACCGACACCTTGATCTTGCCGGAGCTGATCATCTCGGCGAGCTTGCTCGTGAGCAACCTCCACTCTTCCATGCGCTTCTCGGTCAGGGCGCGTTGCTCGCGAACGCTCGCGAGCTCCTCCTTGCTCGCGGCCATCTCGGCCTCGAGTCCGGCCTTGTCGCGCGCCGCCTTGTCGCGCGTCAGCGCGAGCTCGCCGGACTGCGCGGTGAGCAGGCCTTGCATGCGTGCCACCGCCGCGTCGCGATCGGCCTCGGTCTGCAAGCGATCGGCCTGATACTTCGTGAGCACGCCGAGCGATCGATCGTACTTCGATCGCGACACCACGCAGGCCGAGGTCACGAGCGTGATCGCGGCGAGCACGACGACTTCGAATCGTCTTCTCATCATGACCGCGACTCTAGCCGAGCCGCCGACGAGAACGCCGTTCGGAAGGTGCAAACTCCAGGCCGCGGGAGTGACCGGTCTGCTGGTGCGCGCGAGATCGGGAACCAGATCGTGGATCGCGGCGCGGACCGCACCGCCGCGGCGATCCCGATCCTCGAGCGTGCCGTCGCGCTACGCGAGCGGGACCCGGGCGCTCCGACCGCGCTCGCCGAGAGCCGGTTCGCGCTCGCGACGCTCGCCACCCAGGCGCGCGACGCGTATCGCACCGCGGGCAAGAGCTTCACGAAGCAGGTCGCCGAGATCGAGGCCTGGCAGCGTTAGCGTGACCAGGTCTTGTACGGGTGCTGGAGGAGGTTGTTGTTGTAGTAGCGAGCATCGCTCGACACGTCCTGCCGCACCCACGGCGGAAGCGCCGGCGTCTCGTCCTCGGAGGTGAGCTCGACCTCGGCGATCACGAGCCCCGCGTTGTCGCCGAGGAAGACATCGATCTCCCACGTCTTGCCGCCGAACGTCTCCTCGTGGCGGCGCTTCTCGATCAGCGGCTGTTCGCACAGGTCGAGCAGCGCGACGGCGTCCTCGAGCGGAATCTCGTACTCGAACTCGGCGCGCGTGATGCCCTTGGTGACGCCCTTGATCGTGAGCCTGGCGACGCTGCCCTCGAGGCGGACGCGAACGACCCGCTCCTTCTGCGAATTCAGATAGCCCTGCTTGAAGTGGATGCCTGCGCCGGCCGGCTTCCAGGCGGCGACGTCGACCAGGTACTTGCGTTCGATCTCCGCGGCCATCCGGGCTAGGGCACGTTCAACACGCGCGGCGTCGGCAGCGTGGTGAGCACGAAGTTGGTGCCGCCGTCGTTGGTGTCGTTGCCGTCGAACGGCAGCCGCGAGATGCTCCGGCTGTTGATCAGCCCGGGTGCGGCGGTGCCTTCGATGAACGGATGGCCTGCCGAGATGACGCCGTAGGCGAGCGAGTCGACGAGCGGGCCGCTGCTCGTCGGACCGTCGCGCAGCCCGAGCGCACCGTTGTTCTGCTGCATGACGCCGCCGCCCCAGTCGTCGTCCTTGACGCCGGTGAAGCCATTGCCGCCGAACAGCCGGAGCTCTCCGGGAGCCATCGGGCCGACGAGCGTGATCAAGAGGTTGGTATCGGTCGCGCCGATCGCCGTCGAGGCACGATAGTTCAGCGTCCAGTCGGTGACGTCATGCGGGATGGTGCACGGGTTGTAGATCTCCGCCCATTCGTCGGAGGCCGACGCCGAGGTGCCAGACTGGGCCTCGTTGATCACGGGATGACAGAGCAGGATCGAAACCGTCGCGGCCACGCTCACCGGCGGCACTCCGGCAGCGCTCGCGGTGATCGTCGCGGTGCCGCTGTTCAGCTGGGCGTCGACGCGGCCCGCCACGACCGTCGCGATGGTGTCGTTGTCGCTCGTCCAGGTCACGCTGTTCGTGCCGTCTTGCTGCGACCCGTCGGTGAACACGATCCTGACGCGCACCTGCACGCGCTGCTGCTGGGCGAGCGAGAAGTTGCCGAGGCTCAGCGCGAGGTTCTGGGCCGCGGGCGGCCCGACGGTCGCGTCGATCGTGTCGGCGAATCCGGCGGCCGTGACGCTGATCGTCACCGGGCCCTGGGCGACCGCCTTGACGACGCCGGCGGGAGACAGCGTGATGGCGGTGCCCGAGTCGAGGACCCACGTGGCCTGTGCCGTCAGGTCCTCGGTCGATGCGTCGCTGAACGTGCCGATCACCGCGAGCGGCTTCGTGATGCCGAGCGGCAGCACGAGCGGATCGGGAGAGATCGCGATCGAGAGCAGCGTGCGCGGCCCTGCATCGATGTTGCTATCGACACCGCCATCCCCATCGCCCGCCACGGGATCGCTGATCCCGAGCAGCGAGGAGCAACCGGAGACGGCTACGACGAGGGCGATCAGGATCCGCACGAGGAGGCGATCCTATCAGAGGCGCACCGGCAAGCAGGAGGGTTTCTCGGCCCCGGCTGCAAGCCGGAGTGACGGCACTCACCACCGTGACTGTCCCCAAAGTTCAGTTGGGTTGATCCGAGCCCGAGCCCAGCGTGCGAAGCACGCGGAGCCCGAGCCCGATCTGAGCCCGCTCTCGTGTTGACTGGAACTGCCAAGACAGCGACGAGACCGGCTCACCTCGTGTTCCGCTATTGGAGCGTGGACCCCGACTTGAGTACGACGTGCAGCTCGACTCGCCCGTCACCGGCCTGCAGACCCGAGGCCCCGAGTCCGGTCGTCAAGCTACCGATCTCCGACCACGCCACTCGACGCGTGAAGAACAGGTTCCCGATCACGAGCCCGCCCTCGAACAGCAAGGAGAGCGCTCCCGCGATCTGTCGCATCGAAATCGACGCGCCGGCCGATTACTGCTTGTCAGTCAGCACCTTGGTCGCGGCTTCGAGCGCGTCCTCCGAGCCGGTGAGGCCCAGGATGTCACCCTCGCGAAGCGGCTGGTGGGCGTCGGGAACGTCGAGCCCCTGGTCGCCGCGAACGACCGCGAGCACGGTCGCGCCCGTCGCCCCCCGCAGCTCGAGATCCGCGAGCGACTTGCCGGCGGCACGAGCGTTCGGCGGGATCTCGACCCGCGCCAGCTTGCCGAGACCGGGCAACAGCTCGTCGGTACCCTCGATCGAATCGCGTGTGCCGTGATCGCGCGGACCGGTCTGCGAGGCGAGCGCTTCGACGATCGCGTGCGTGACCGCGCGGACGTGGCCGTGGAGATCGGCTGCGGTCCGCCAGAACAGGAAGGCGAGCACGCCGAGCACCACGAGCAGGATGATCGCGGCCGCGTAGCCGGGCAGGAACGGCTGCGTGATCGCCACGAGCGGGAGGCCGGCGATCAGCACGCCGGCGAGCTGGACCGCAGCCCTGAGGACGGTGCGTGGCGCCTTGCCGAGATCGACGCCGCGGTCGCTCCGAGGAACGACGACGTCGGCCAGCTTGGAGGCCAGCTTGCGGGTGGTCCGCAGGATGCCGACCCAGAACGGCAAGGCGAGCAAGCAGCCGGCTGCGATCACCGCGAACCGCGCGACGCCCGGTCGATCCCAGAGCTCGCGGCGGAACGTGGCGACGAGCCACTCGAACGACAGCGAGACCGCGATGACGACGACTCCCACCATGACGATGTCGAGCAGCAGCGTGGGGAAGAACCGGCGCACGTGCGAGCGCGACTCCCGGCGCGAACGCAGCCGCTCGATCCAGCTCTCGTAGAGCGAGACGAAGGTCTGCAGCGGCTTGGGTAGCTTGCGATCGACGAAGTTACCGACGGAATTCGCGGATCGGATCAGCCACGGCGTCGTCAGCGTGGTGATCGCCGAGACCGCGACGGCGACCGGGTACAGGTGCCCGCCGATCGCACCGACGGACATGCCGAGGCCGGCGATGATGAACGAGAACTCGCCGATCTGCGCGAGGCTCATGCCCGCGGCGATCGAGGTGCGGGTGCCGTTCCCGGTGAGGAACGCGCCGATCGGCACGCTGACGAGCTTGCCGGCGATCACGACGACCGCGAGCACGACGACGGCGACCCAGTGGTCGACGATCGTCGCCGGATCGATCAGCATCCCGACCGCCACGAAGAACACCGCGGCGAAGACGTCGCGGACGGGACGCACGAGGGGCTCGATCTGGCGCGCCTCCCCGGATTCGGCGACGAGCACGCCGGCGACGAATGCACCGAGCGCGACCGAGTAGCCGAGCTCGGCCGCCAGCAGCGCGACGCCGAAGCACAGGCCGATCGCGGCGATGATGGTCGTCTCGGCGCGGCCGAGCCTGACGACGGCGCGCATCACGCGCGGCACGACGAGCAGGCCGACGATCACGAGCGCGGCGAGAAACCCGACGAGCCGCGCGACGGTGAGCCCGAGCTCGCTGGCGGAGAGCCCGCTCCCCGACGAGATCCCGGTGAGCAGTGCCATGAGGAGGACGGCGATCAGGTCCTCGACGATCAGGATCGCGACGACGAACTCCCGCAGCCGGCCGGTGATGCCTCGCTCGTCGAACGCCTTCGCGATGATCGTCGTGCTCGAGATCGAGATGATCGCGCCGGTGAAGATGCTCTCGAGGGGTGTCCAGCCGAGCAGCCGGCCGGTGACGTATCCGAGCCACATCATGAAGCTGCACTGGATGAGGGCCGTGATGCCGGCGGTCGGTGCCGCGCGAAACAGCTTCTTGAGGTCGAACTCGAGGCCGAGCCCGAACATCAGGAGGATCACGCCGATCTCGGAGAGCGTGTGGACGATGTCGGGATTCGCGACCAGCGGGATCGGGACGTGGGGGCCGATGATGAGGCCCGCGAGGATGTAGCCGAGGACGACCGGCTGATGCAGGCGCTGGAACACCACCGTCGTCACGGCGGCGACGCCGAGCACGAGCGTCAAGGACAGCAGGAATTCGTGCGCCTCATACATCCAAGACTCCAAATCGTCCGAGCGGGCGACCGGGAGCGACTCGCGACGCGCACCGGCGTCACTCGACGACGGAGCACCAACGCGCTCGCATGTTTCGGGGTAGCATGCGCATCCTCGACGAGGTAGACGCGCCCGCGGTGTGGCGACGGCGCCCGGTACGCTTCCGGTCTGTGGGAGAATCGCTGCGGATGCTCGTCCAGGTCGCCGCCAGAAAATTCGTGGTTCCGTTCGAGTGCCCGTGCTGTGGCGCGGCTCCCGACACCGAGATCGCCGTCCACCTGACGCGCGAGCCAGGCCGGCGGGTCGCCACCGAGACCGCGCGGGCGCTCGCGTTTCCGTATTGCCAGCGGTGCGTCGCGCACCTCACCGCCTGGGAGGCATCGGGCGTGCTGCCGGTCGGCGTGGCGGTGCTGGGGATCATCGCAGGTGGCGTCCTCGCGATCGCGACGCACCCGCTCGTCGGGCTCGTGTTCGCGCCCGCGCTCCCGGTCGCCTGGTACCTGCGGAGATCTCGCCAGACGCGTGCGAAGGCTTCGTGCGGCCCGTCGTGCGCGTCTCCGGGGAGGGCGCTCGGGTACCTCGGATGGTCCGGAGCCGAGAGCGCGTTCATGTTCGAGTCGCACACGTACGCGGCGCGGTTCGCGGAGCAGAACACCGGCGTCCTCAGCAGCCCGACACCGCAGCTCCGGCGCCTGCTCGAAGGGCATCGCGTGGCGCGGCTCGCCGTGCCGACACCGGCTGCCGCCGTTCAGGTCATCCCGCCGCCCGCGACGGTCAGCGACTGGATCGGGCGGATCGACAGCAGCAAGGGCGCCGTCGCGCGCCGCAACATGCTGCAGCGAGCGCTCGACGGCCTCCACGAGCCGCGCGAGCGGCAACAGGCGATCGACGCCGCGTCGAAGATCGAGCTGACGCCGATCCTCGAGGAGGTCGAGGGGCTCTCGGTGATCGCGGCAAAGGGCCGGCTCCAGCGAGCGATCGACGAGGTGCGCGCCGACAACATGCCCGAGGAGCTGCAGGCGGCGGTGCTGCGCGAGCTCGACGGGCGCTGGCGACAGCTCGGCTAGCCGAAACCGAATCGAGCCGTGACGCGCATGACGTCACGGCTCGAGGGGTACGAGGACTACTTCAGAGCGACTCGAGGTACTCGACGAGATCGGTGAGCTGCGCGTCGGTGAGCGCCGACGTGTTGCCGTGGTTGTCGCCACCGCCGCACGTCACGAACCGATCCATCAGCGTCTGCGCGCAACCGTCGTGCATGAACGGCGCGCGGGCGCCGACGCCGAGGAGGCTCGGCACCTTGAACTTGCCGCCGGTGCCGACGTTCATGAGCAGGTTGTTGGAGAACAGGTCGCCGTTGTGGCAGCCGGCGCAGGCTCCGACCGTGTCGAAGACCACCTTGCCGCGATCCGCCGAGGCCGTATCGACCGTGGCAGGAGCCGGAGCCGGGAGGCGATTGAGCCACGGGCCGAGCGCGTTCTTCTGGGTCGAGGTCAACACGCCACCCGACATCCGCTGCGCGAAGACGTCGTCCATCAGGACCGGCAGCGACGCCATGTCTCCGCCCCAGTGGTAAGGAGCGCGCTCGAGGATGTGCCCCGAGAGGTTCTGCGTGCGGCGCGCGCCGAACTGGGCGAAGTTCCAGACGAGGCCGTCGTCGCGACCTTCGGGGTGACACGAGGCGCACGCCAGGCCGATGCGGGTCTGCCCGTGGAACACGTTGCGACCGGCATCGTTGCCGGCGCTGCCCGGCAGCTGGATGCGGCGCGAGATCGGGCCGCCTGCGGTGCGGACGATCAGCGCGGGGGCTTCAGGATAGAAGATGACGAGATCGCCGTTCGGGGCGAACGCGACCGACGTCGGAGTGCCGAGGCGCTCGTGGTCATCGTCGTCGTCGTCGCACTCGCCGTTGGCATCGTCGTCCTTGCAGCATCCCGGGTCGCCGCCGCTACCGACACCGCCGGGAACCGGAACGGAATCGTCGGGGCTACGCGGGTCGGTAGGATCGCCGGGCTCGCCGTCGCACGGCGGAGGAGGAGGCGGTTCGCACTTGTCTTCGTCGGGGGTGCCGAGCGCCGCCGAGGACACGACCGTGACGGTCTTGCTGCCGGCAACGACGAGCGCGATCTTGTCGCCGGTCTTCGACGCGGCGATGTCGACGGGAAGCGCCCCGCGGCCGATCTGACCGACTGCCTGCGGCAGCTGGCCGGGTGCGATCACGGAGATGGCGTCCTCGATGGGGCCGCCGCCGCAGTCGCCGCCGTAGCCACCTGGCTGCTCGCTATCGAGCGTGTTCTTGACCTTGCGCTGGTGCGAGACCACGAGCCGACCATCGGGCATCGCGATCGTGCGCCACGCGGTGGAGGCTGCCGCATCGACCTGGCCGCTTTCACCTGGCGCGCCGCCACCCTGGTCGGGTGGGAGTCCACCGCCGAAGCCACCATCGAAGCGCGGCACCGTCGGCGGGAACACGCGGCTGACGATCGTGCCGGCTGCGTCGAGCGTGATGATCTCGGCCGTGCGGAAGCGCGTCACGACGAGCTGCGAACCCTGGACGACCACATCGCGAAGGTCGCGGTCGAGGCGGAGCTCGCGAACCGGACGATCACCGCCGGCGGCGGCGAACGACACCAGCTCGCCACCTGCGCAGGCCACGTGGACCGTGTCGGAGGCACTGTCGAAGGCAACCCCGCGCGGCTCGCCGCAGGCGAAGCGACGCGCGATGATCTGGCCCGCGGCATCGAGCGTGAGCAGCGCACCGCCGCGGCGTAGCCCGACATGGACTCGCCCTGCGGCGTCCTCGACGAGACGTCCCGGCTCGTCACCGGGCTCGAGCGCGACATCGGCGATCACCTTGCCGGTCTCGATCTGGATCGACACGATTCGATCACGATCGGGATCGGCAACGACGGCGCGAGCGCCATCCTGCGTGACCAGCAAAGTGCCACCCGTGATCGGGACACCCCATGGAGCGGGCTGCGAGCCGTGCTCGCTGCAACCGACCAAGAGAACCAACGGCAGGAACGTCTTCATGCGCGACAAGGACAAGTGCCACCTCCGCTATCGAGGTCATCGTACAGCCGAGCGGGAACCGGGATGGATACCCAAGACTCGGCAACTCATAGAACACCGCCCGCGGTTGCAACGACCGTTCCGCATCGCGACTTAACAATGACGCAGGTTTGGGCACCGCCAGTTGCGCAGCCTCGCGGGATCTCCGGACCGGCGTGTCAGAAATCTGAGAGCCAGTTCCGGCTACCGCGGGCGTGATCGAGCGGGATCGATGGCCCGGATGCTCGCTCCTCGGCCGGACGGCCTCGCGAGACTTTGGTCAATTATTCGATCACGACGGTCTGGCCCGACGAGCGGCCGAAGGTCTCGGGGCTGTACATCTCCTCGGCCTTCGTCGGTGCGGCGATGAACGTGCCGGGGGTGGTGGCGCGGATGGTGTACGAGAAGCGGTGGGTGCCTTCCTCGAGGGACATCCGGAACGCCTCGCTGCGGTTGTCGCGCATGTTGGTGTGGTCCCAGTGCGTGTCGCTCACGACCGCGACCGCGCGCTCGGCGGTGGCGAGGTTCTCGTTCACGGCCTCGAAGCCGGCGGGGAGAGGATCGACGAGGGCGACCGCGTAGCGCCTGGTCGTGTTGAGGGTCTCGAGCGTGACGAGGACCTTGGCGCCGAGCCGGATCTTGTAGCCGTCCTTGGTCTTGATGACGTCGGCCGGATCGTCGGCAGCGGTGTAGTTGCGGCGGACGATGAAGCCGGCGTCGAGGGCGGGCAGGTTGGTTTGCTTCGGTGCGTAGGTGATGCCGACGCGGTAGTACATGCGGCCGGGGCCGGCCTTCGCGAGCGCGAGGTCGTGCGTGGAGCCCGGCGTGAGCGAGGTCCAGTCGGCGCGCGCCTGGCCGCGGGCGTTGCTGCGGCCGACGAACGCTTGCTCGGCATAGGCGGCGCTGCCGAACCACAGCTTGCCGGTGTAGTTCGGAGTGACCTTCTCGTAAGTATCGAAGTAGCGGCGCATGGTCTGGAGCGCGACGAGGTTCTCCTGCGTCGACATCCAGCGCCCGTGACGGCGGCCATCGAGCACGCCGCGCGCGAGCTTGGTCACGAGGGCGTGATCGGGTGCCTCGCGCATGATCGCATCGAGCGCGAGGGCCGAGGTCTTGTTGTTCGAGACGAGCAACAGCCGCTCGGACTCGACGAAGGTGGTGGTGACGGTCGCCGAGGATGCGGTCTCGTGCGTGGCGGAGACGAGCTCGGTGAGGAGCTTGGTGCGCATCGCCCTGGCGCGCTCGAGCTTCGCGGTGAGCGAGAGCAGGCGGGCCTTGGCGTCGACGGGGTAGGCCGCGAGCGTGGTCGCGATCGCGTGCAGCCGCTCGGCGCGCGGACGGACGTCGACGCCGGCGGCGGACAGCGCGCTCAGCGTCGCGGCTGCGAGCGAGATGACGTAGGGATGCTCGTGGCGATCCTTGCGCTGTGCGGGCTGCGTCGCGACGGCCTGCTCGAGCCGTGCGAACAGCGCGTTCGATTCCTTGCTGACGTAGGCGGTGGCGCTGGTCGTGACCTTGCCGGTGATCTTCTGCGCGGCGAGCGCGGTGAGCACCTGCATCGACACGTAGGGATCCGACTTGATGCCCTGGAAGTAGCCCCAGCCGCCGTCGGCACGCTGCTCCTTCTCGAGCACGCGAGCATCCTGCTTGCGCATCGCATCGATCTCGGCGCGCGTGGGGCGATTCGGCGCCGCGAACGCGTCGAGGATGTCGTACATCGCGGCGGTGGCGAGCATGCGTCCCGAGCGCTGCTCGGCGCACTCGTAGGGATAGGCGTAGAGGTACCAGAACGCATCGGTGAGCGACTGGAGCTGCGTCGAGGCGAGCTCGACCTCGACCCCACCGACATCGGGGAAGATGCTCGCCGGGACCACGAGCTGCTCGAACTGCGTGGCGTCGTCGACGGTGCCGTAGGTCGCAAACGATTCGGTGGTGGCCGGCTCGTAGATCGGCAGCTCGATGTTCGACGCGTCGGCGAAGTCGCCCGACGTGGCGATCGTCTGGATGACCGCGCGGCCGCGCGCCTTGGTGGTGAAGTCGAACCGGACCTCGGCCCGCTGGCCACCGGGCACCACGACGCGCTTGCCCGCGGGGCCGACGCCGACGAGGTTCGCCGCGCGCACGGCGAGGTCGACGGTGCGCGGGGCGGTGTCGAGGTTCTGGACGACGACCGGCAGCGAGAACGTGTCGCCCTGGGTGAGGAAGCGCGGCGCGACCGTGCGCGCGTTGACCTTGCGCTGCGTGACGATGTTGCTCTCGGCCTTGCCGAAGTAGCGGTTGTTCGCGGTCGCGAGCGCGACGATGCGAAACCGCGTCAGGCTGTCGGGCATCTTGACCGTCAGCGAGACCTTGCCGCTCGCATCGGTGCGCAGGACCGGCGCGAACACCGCGTTCGCCCGGAAGTCCTTGCGCGCGGTGACGATGCCGACGCCCATCGTGCCCCGGCCGCTCATCCCGCCGCCGCCCGATCCGTAGCCCGAGCCGGTGCCCGAGCCGTGACCGATGGTCCCGAGCTCGCCGAGCTTGAACCGCGTGTAGCCGGGCGAGCCGGCGAGCGTGTCGCCGGAGTCGCGCACCAGCGAGAGCGTGGAGGTCGCGGACGTGCCATCGCCGACCTTGCGATAGAACAGGCCGAGCGGATCGACGTGCGACTTCGCCGAGAGCGCGAGGATCGCCTCGTCGACGACCATCAGCGCGACCTCGGCATCGGCGACCGGCTTGTCGTCGTGGCGCACCTCGACCTCGAACGTCGCGTTGTCGCCGGGCTGCACCAGCTTCTGGGTCGACCGCGTCTTCATGACGAGCCGGACACCTTCGATGTCGACCGGGAGGCTCAGCTCGACCGAGGCGCTCTCCGGTAGCGGCAGCTTGCTGCCGGCCTGCACGTGCTGCCGCTTCGCGTAGCGATCGACGACCACGAACACGTTCTGGATGTGCGTGACGTCGATCGGGAGCTCGATCGTCGTGGACTCCTCGATCAGCTCGAGGCGCCGCTGCGCGATCACGCCCTGGCGCGCGAACGTCACGACGGCGGTGGCGGGGGTGACGAGCGAGCGGATCTCGAGCTTCGCGACATCGCCGGGCCGGTACTCGGCCTTGTCGGGAACGATCACGAGGTCGCGCTTGTCGTCGTGCGACCACCACGGGATCGGAAACTGCGACGCGTTGGTGCGGCCGCGCGGATCCGCGATCCGGGCCGTGGCGGTGTACGCGGTCTTGAGGTCCTTGCGCGTCCATGGGCATGCCGACGCGGTGGTCGCGCTCGTCAGGTTGCAGCTCTGCCGGTCGATGACCACGGCGTCGTCGCGGTAGCGCTCCGATCCGAGGACGCCCTCGATCGCGACCTCGATCGGCACGCCGGCGACGGCATTGCCATCGAGATCCGTCACGACCGCTTCGATGGTGTCGGTCGTTCCCGGGCGCAGGCGCAGGCCGACGTAGTACGCGCTCGGGTGGACCAGGATCGGCCGCGAGCTGGCACGGATGCTCATCCGATCGACGTCGGTCACGGTGGCGTCGACCTCGAGGATGCTCGCCCGTCCGCGGGGGAGCGCGGTGATGCCGTAGACGATCGCCGCGGTCGACGCGCCCGACAGCGAGCCCGCCTGCCGGGCCTCGACGCTCGTGTCGTCGCTGCGGTACCGGTAGGAGTACTGCTGCTGGCTGCGGGACCGCGGCGGTGGCGCGAACCCGAACATGTTCCAGCCCGGCGGGTGGAAGTCCGTGGTCGTGAGCTTGGCATCCCACTGGATGTCGGCGCCGCCGAGCCCGCCGCCGCTGTAGTACTTCGCCGACGCGCCCATCTCGATGGTCTCGCCGAGGATGAGCGGGGTCGCGCCGCTGTGCGAGACGTCATCGTTGAGCGCGACCGAGTAGGCGGGCGTGCGGAACTCCTGCACCGAGATGGGATGGCGATGGTGATGGTCGTTCCTCGTCGAGAACGAGAACGACGCGGTCCCGAGGTTCACGTTCGGTGGGATCGTGGCTTCGAGGTGAAAGCCACCCTGATCCGAGAACGCGGCGCTGCCACTCGTGATCTTCGATCCACGGGAGTCTGTGAGGATATACGAGACTGACTCTCCCGCCTTCGGCAAGGCGATGTCTGGATCGATGCCATTGTGAGTCCAGCGCACCCAGCCTTTGACATAGACCTTCTCGCCGGGCTTGTACGTGAAGCGATCGTCGGTCACGTACCACAGCGCGTTGTCCACGCGAACGGACTTCTCGTGCGTGCCGATCGCGGTGAATGTCGAGTCGGTCGCCGACTGCGCCTGCACGAGCGCCGTGACCTCGCGGCCCGGGGCTCGCGGCGTGACCGGTGGTGCCGCGAGCTCGAGCCTCACGTGGCCTTCGGCACCGCTGGCCGTCGCCGTGGGCTCGCCGCCGCCTTCGACGAGGATCGAGGTCGAGACCCCGGCGATCGGGGCGAGGAACCTGGCGGTCGGCGTGATGTTTTGGACCCACGCGTTGATCGCCTCGCCGTCGATTCGCGTCGAGAGTCCGAGCCGCGTGACCTGCATCCAGGCCACGGTATTGTCCTGCCGGCGCTGACCGGGGGCGGGAGCCGCGGTGGCCACGGCGATCACGTGACCGAGGCCGGCGGGGTTGAGCGCCGGTCTCAGATCGACGCGCAGGTCGACACCGTGCTGCGGCCCCACGGCGTACGTCTTGTCGTGGACGCGCTTGCCGGGCGGGGTCGTGCGCGTGCCCTGCTCGTACTCCTCGTACGCGAAGTAGTCCTTCGGCTGGACCTGGAAGAGCTGCACGCGGAGCGCCGCGACGGCCTCCGTGTGGATCACCCACTGCGGGATCTCGAACCGCGGATCGAGCACCTGCAGGCCGGTCGGCGCATCGACATAGGCGCCGAATCGCTCCGCGCCGGTCACGAACGACATCCGGCGCCCTCCGACGAGCGGCTGGCCGTAGATGTCGACGAGGTCCCCGCCGACCGTGATCCCGTACGTGCGCCCGACCACCGGCGGTGCATAGAGCGACACCGTGTTTCCGCGCGGCGCGTTGTCTTCGAAGTCCTCGCCGTCGATCTGCAGCTTGTTCGAGCGATACGAGTGGAGCGCGATCGGGTTGCTGAAGTGGACCTCGACGTAGCTCTTCGCGGGACACCGCGCACCGAACATCCGCGCGGTCTCGAGATCACCGCACGTGACCCCGAGCGCCGTGAACGCCGGTGCGATCGGGAACCTGACAAACGATTCGCGTACCGACACCCGCGGGCCTTCGCGGGAAGGTGCGCCCGGCTTCATCACGACCTGGATCTCGCTGCCCGCGGGCCATGCGGTCTGCGGTGCGAGCACGACGTAGCGCGCGCCGAGCAGGGTGGTGGTCTTGGCGGGATCGAACGCGATCGCCGGGTTGTGCGCCCACAGCTGCTGCGCCTCGGCGAGCGTGGTGGCCTTGTGCGGGAGCGTCTTGCCCTTCTCGTTGGTGACCCGCAGGAACGGCAGCACCTGATCGGCCGTCATGTCCTGATCGAGCTTGACGAGGATCGCCGACTCGGGCCGCAGCGCCGTCGTCGGATAGCCACCCGAGATCGAGATCGGCGGCGTGGTGAACGTCGCCTTGGCGTCGGCCGCGAGCGTCGCGCCGCTGAGCGCCTTGGTCCCGGCCGGCACCACGACGGTGAAGTCGGTGGCCTGCGGCAGCCGTGGGTTCGACGCGGTGAACGTCGCGACCCGCGTATCGATCCAGCGCCAGGTTCCACCGACCGCCGGCGCGATCGTGGCGATCGGCTTGCCGACCGCGCCGACGCTCGCGACCGGCACCATCGCTTCACCGAACCGGACGCGGATCTCGGACTCCGAGCGGACCTCGCCTTGCGGGGAGATCTGCGGCATCGCGAGCGGCGTGGTCACCTTCGACGGCGCGACCGGCGCGTCGCTGACCGCCTTGCCGGTCGGGACGACGAACGCGATCGGATGGGCCGGACCGGAGCGCGGAGGTGCGGGTGTGGGCGCACGCAAGGTCGGTGCGGCGGCGTTGGGCGCCGCCAGATCGGGGAGCGGCTCCATCCGGGCGTGCAGCGCCTTCGTCGCGTCGGCCGTCAGCGCGGTCACCACGGTCTCGGCCGCCACCACCTTCTCGTTCGGCGTGCGTACCGAGAGCCGGCCCTCGGTGGCATCGGTCTCGATCGGAACCTGCGGGCGCCCCGAGCTCGCGAGGGCCACCGCGATCGCGGCAGGCGCGTTTGGGTTGACCACCTTCGGGCGCGTGACCGGAGCCGTCGGAGCTCGACACCCTCCCGCCGCGATCGTGCTTGCCGCCCAGATGCAGATCAGCGAGTGGAATCTATTGCGCCGCATCAGACCTGAGGACACCGCCGCGCACGAAACGGTTCCCGATTGCGACCGCTCGAGCGAGGCCACGGGTCCCGCGGCGAGATCAGAAGCGATGTCTTAGCGCACCAGCGAAGCGATCTCGTGGAACTCCTTGCCGGTCGCGAGCGTCACGACCTGCTCGGTGACGCGCTCCTTGGGCGTCCCCCAGTTCTCGGTGATGGTGACGTAGACCTTGCTGCGCGCGCTCTTGCGGTTGCGGTCCGAGGCGAAGTAGTGGGCGCGCACGACGTAGCGGCCCTTCGGCGCGCGCTTCATCACGTACATCTCGGGGCCGTAGCCCTGCGTGACGTCCTGCGTGAGCTGGCCGCCGCTCCGGGTCGTGCGGTTCTGGTAGAAGCACTCCTCGCCGCTCGGCTCGCGGACGTGCAGATCGACGTCGGTGTTGTCGGTGTTCCAGGTGATCGTGACGACGACGTCGGCCTGGGTCATGCCGATCTTGCGCGACAGGGTGTCGAGGCGAGACCTCGCGTACTCGTGGACGCTCGTCGTGGCGTTGCCGGTCGTCACCTTGCGCAGGAAGCGCAGGTAGTCGAGCTCGACGATCGTGCGGAGCTCGCCGAACCGCGGATCCCACTCGCCCATCAGCGGGATCTCGTAGTAGGCGAGCGCGAGATCGAGCTTGCCCATGGCCGCGAGCGCCTGCGCCATCGCGCGATAGGTCTGCGGCTCGTGCGGCCGCGCGTCGGCGACCCGGCGGAACAGGTGATACGCCTGCGGGCGGAGGCCGAGGTCCATCGCCGAGTAGCCGACGTCACGCGCGAGGACCGCGTCGCCGGGGTTCTCCTCGACGAGCGACGACAGCGCCTTGAGCACATCCGACGGCGATGATCGGCGCTGGCGCGCGGCCGCGTCGTTCGAGATCGTGTCGTAGTCGAGGTCGTGCTTCGCGAGCATCGACGCGATCACCGGTGGCAGCTGCTGCTTGTCGCGCAGCTGGGTCGCGAGCGGAGCCGAGGGCACGACGAACGACGCGGCAGGCATCTGCGAGATCGCGGTGCGGTACGACGCCGGGATGTGGAGCTTCGTGTTCGGCCCGCGCTCGAGCTTCGCGAGCAGGGCGAGGAACGCCGCCTTCGGATCGCCGAGCGTGTCGTAGGTCTGCTGCATCGTCTTCGCGAACAGCTCGCCGGCCGGGGTTGCCTTGACGACGTACGCGTCGTCGTCGGGGCGAATGTTGAAGCGCTGGTAGTCTTGCTCGGTCTCGAGCATCAGCAGCGAGCACGTGCGGCCGGTGACGCGGAAGTGCGTCGCGTACGCCTTCGAGACCGCATCGGTCGAGGCCTCGAGCTCTTCGAGCTGAGCGGTGGCGACCTGACCATAGGCGCGCGAGGCGAGTCCGGACGCGAGCGGCGCGGCGAGCTTGGTCTTCACGAGCTCGCGACGGCCGTGCTGCTCGACGGTGAGCGTGAGCTCGGCACCCGCCGCGATCGCGCCGCGACCGACCGCGACCACGGTCTGGCCGGGGAACAGGGTCTTCGGGCGACCGGCGAGCAGCACGTCGGTGGCGCCGGTGACCTGGACATCGACGAGCTGCCACGGGCGCGCACGATGGGCGGTCGCGGCACGCGCGATCTCGGCCTCGCCGGTCAGCGAGAACACCGCGCCGCCGGTCTCGCGCGCGAGGTGCGTGAGCGCCCCGACGTCGGTGCCCGCGAGACCGGTCTGGTAGGCGTACAGGCTGCCGCCGTTGCCCGCGGCGAGCGTGCGGCCGATCGCGTGGAGGCTCGCCTCGCCCCAGGTCGCGGCGCCGTCGCTGAGCAGGAACATGTCGTAGCGGCCGTTCGCCTGGGCGCGCGAAGCCTCGCCGAGCGCGGCGCCGAGATCGGTCGCGCCTTCGAGGGCGAGGGTGTTCGCGAACGTCAGGAGCTCGTCGACGTGCTGCGGGGTGTTGTCGATGAAGTACGGCTTGTACCAGTGCGCGTCGACGCTGAAGAACACCACGTTGAAGCGCTTCAGCGAGTCGCGGTTGCCGTCGAGCGTGGCGCGCAGGAGCTTGAGCCAGACGTTGAAGCGATCGGGGTTCGAGCTCAGCGAGGTGTCGACGAGGAACACCGCGCTATCGGTCGTCTGACCGGCGTCGGCCGGCAGCTTCGGCGTGGCGTGCGTGGCAAAGAACGCGCCGGCTCGGTCGCTGCCGACGATCAGCGGCGCGTCGGGGTTGGCGATCCGCGCGGTGATCGTGCGGTCCTGGCTACCCTCGAAGTGAAACAGCTGGCGGCCGGGCTCGGCGCGTGTCGCGACCGCCGGGGTCGTGATCACGCGGGCGCCGTTCGCGACGCTGAGGTCGACGACCGACGACGCGACGTTCGCGGGGAGGTCGAATCGGTATTCGAGGTCGCCGGCGATCCGGACGAGATCGAGATCGTAGCCGACCACGATGCGATGCAGCTTCCTCGGAGCGAGCGGGTACACGCGTGCGCTGAACACGCCGGCGCCTGCCCATTCCATCAGCGCGGGATCGACCCGGACCCGCACGGTGTCGCCGTACGCGATCGCGGCCTGCTCGCGCGGGACCATGCGAGCTTCCTTCGGCGCGCGCCACTGCGACTGCCGCTGCACCATGAGCTGCTGCGGCTCGTTGCTGTCGTCGGGCGACGTCGCGATCGTCATCGCCTGCGTCTGCGTCTCGCCGGCGCCATAGGAGGTCTCGCCGAACGCGAAGAAGTACGGCGACGCGTCCTCCGGCAGCCGGAGCTGGAACGTGCCCTCGAGCATCCCTTCGTGCTCGTTCGCGTAGAGGTAGTCGATGACCACGCGCGCGCGAAAGCCGTCGATCGTGACCCGGGTCTGCATCGAGCGCAGCGCGAGTTGCTCGCGATCGCCGACCATGACCCGCGACGAGTTCGGCACGATCGTCGAGCGCTTCCAGGTCTCGCTCGTGGGCTCGGTCGCCCTCGTCGCGCCGGGTGGTGCCGCTGCGCCGGCCATGGCGTAGGAGCTGGGCGAGGGAGACCTCATCGCCGATGACCTTGACTTGGCCCCGCCGCACGCGGTCAGCGAGGCGAGGAACAGCGCGAGGGTGCGATAGCCAGGTGCCCGGAGCTTCATCGGCGGTCTTCCTTTGCGCATGGCGCATGGGTAGAACGCGCGACGTGACGGGACTTACACGTGCGAAATCTTCACGCTCACAGCGGTGGAGCGCGGAGGATTCGCAACATCGCGGGGAGCGCGACGGTCACCACTTGCCAGTGATCCAGATCAGTCCGGATGTGCACGATCCGCTCGGCCTGCAGCGAGGCGAGCTGTTTGGGACCCCACGGCGTGAACCCGTCAACCGTGCGCGTCGACGGCAGATAGCGATGGAGGACGGTGGTCCACGCCAGGGTATCGCTCGCGACGGTGATCAAGCGGCGGGTCGGCGACGACCGGATCCACTCGAGGTACGGGATCCGCGGGCCATACCCCGCGTCGAGCAGGACGAGGGTACCGAGGCGCGGATCGACGAGCCACTGGGCGAGCGTCCGGTACGCGCCGGAGTGCCCGATCGCGGTGACCGGACCCTTCGGTAGCGCTTCGCCGAGCTGTCCCTCGACCACCTGGAGCAGCTCGGACACCGACGACCACCGCACGAAATCCAGCGGATTGGAGGGGGCTTCGCAGGCCACGAACAGCGCGTTGATGCCCGAGGCGCCGAACTGCTCCGGCAGCCCGTGGGCCCACCACGCGTCATCGACCTCGACGTGGTAGCCGTGGACATAGACCACCACCGTCGCGGTCTCCGGTCGGTAGCCGTCCGGCGACCACACGTGAACCACGCCGTGCGTGGTCTCGAGTCGCGTGTGGTTGCCGGGAACGATCGCGCCTTCGATCGTGTAGTCCTCGACGGGCTCCGCCGCTGCGGTTGGAATCCCGAGCGTCAGCAGCAGCGCGATGGCCAGATGGCGCGTCATCAAGAGGTATACGACCCACAGTACGAGCCGCCGATCTCGATTTCATCTCGCGCGAACGCGACGCGCAACTTTTCATGGCGCAGGAGCTGCACTGCACACACCGCCCGCCAGCTCGCGGCGCTCGTGTGTGCGTCGACGTCGCGTTCCACGTGAGCTTTGGCCTGCGACCGAGCTCCGAGGCCCGAGAGAACGTGAACACGCTGGCGATCGCGCTCGACTTCGAGGTGCGCGGAGCCCAGGCACATCGGGCGACTCGCCTATCCTCGGGGACCTCATGAGCGAACCGCGAACAGCCCTGGTCACCGGCGGCACCGGCATGGTCGGCAACTCCATCGTGCAGTCGCTGCTGGCGCGCAACCATCGAGTCCGCGCGCTCGTGCGCTCGCTCGACAAGGGCAAGCGGCTGCTGCCGTCCGGCTGCGAGCTCGTGCAAGGCGATGTCACGGCTCCCGAGACGCTCGGTCCGGCGGCCGCGGGCTGCGACTGGGTGTTTCATGCGGCCGGGTTCCCCGAGCAGTGGATGAAGGACGCGAAGACGTTCGAGCGCATCAACGCCGATGGCACGGCGAACATGGTCGCGGCGGCGCGCCATGCAGGCGTCAAGCGGTTCGTGTTCACCAGCACGATCGACGTCTTCACGTGGCGGAGCGGCGCGACGTACGACGAGTCCGAGATCGATCCGGCGCCGAAGCACACGCACTACGAGCGCTCGAAGCAGCGTGCCGATCGGATCGTCAGCGAAGCGGTCGCCGGTGGGCTCGACGCCGTGTTCCTGCATCCGTCCGCGGTGTATGGCCCAGCGCCGTCGGATTCGCCCGGCGTCAACGAGCTGATGATCAAGCTGTGGCATAACCAGGCACCGGGGCTGTTGCCGGGCGGCTTTCCCGTGGTGTTCGCACCGGACGCCGGTGAAGGCCACGTCCTCGCCGCCGAGCGCGCGAAGCCGGGTGCGCGCTTCATCCTGAGCGAGCGGTACTACAAGCTCTCCGAGCTCGCGCACGAGATCATGCGGCTGATGGAGCTCGATCGAAAGCCACCGCGCGTGCTGCCGCTCTGGCTGTGCTCGTTCGTGTCGACGATCGGCGAGCTCAAGGCGGGCCTCACCGGCAAGCCGCCGCTGATCCCGAAGGGCCAGCTCGAGTTCCTGCAGGTCGATTCGGTTCCGACGGCGCAGCGCGCGACCGACGAGCTCGGCCTGCGGTTCACCCCGCTGGCGGACGGGCTCGCACGGACGATCGAGTGGCTGCGTGCTTCCGGCAAGCTGTCGCACCAGCCGTGATCACGAACGCCACGTCCGACCCAGCGTCTGGTGCCACTGAGCGGATGGACGTGGCGCCTGGGTTCGGTGCACCGTACGCTCGACGCATGCGCTCGAGAACGGCTGCGGCGTGGCTGGTGCTGGCCGCGTGCTCGAACGCGACGGAGACGCAGCAGCTCGGGAACGTGAAGCTCCTGACCGAGACGCAGCGGCTGGTCGCGACGCTACGCAGCGACACGATCGGGGTCGCGACGATGCGGCCCCCGGGATCGAAGGTTTCGGTGCTCGAGCGGCAGGTGATCATCATCGGACCCGCCGACGCGAAGCTGCTCGCCGAGCGCGGTGATCCCGCGGTGCTCGACGACCTGTTGCCGCTGCTCGACGATCCGGCTCGGGCCTGGGCGGCCGAGGTCGTGTTTGCCAAGCTCACGCAGAGCGACGGGAAGACGATCGACGTCTACATGACCAGGCCGGACCAGTGGTGGAAGACGTTCGGGCCCAGCGCACGATCCCACAGGCAGCGCTGGCTCGACGAGCACCGTGGCCGGCTCGTGTGGAACGTGAAGTCACGGGTGTTCGAGGTGAAGTGATCGGTCACTTCGCGATCGAGAACGTATCGAGCGTGCCACCGTCGTCGACGGCGATCCGGGCCGACAGCGTGTTGCCGTCGACGGTGAACAGGCCGATCGTCTGCGCGGAGCGCGACGTCTTCATCGCCGTGCACGCCGAGTGGTTGCCGCCCGGGATCTCGATGGTTCAGCGGATCCGCGGGATTCGCTACATACTCGCGGGATGCGGTGGTTGGCGCTGTGCCTCGTCGTGTTGCTCGGCGGCGAAGCCTCGGCGCTCGTCATCCTGGACCCGCCGATGGTGCGCAAGTGTCCGAAGGCGAAGACGTGGGGCGGCGTCGCGACGTGCCTCGGCAACCACGGCACGGTGAAGGTGATGTACACGCTCAAGGGCGCTCGCCTGGTGAGCCTGACGCAGAGGCAGGATGGCAGGCCGATCGACGGCGGCGTGTTCCTCTACGTCGAGCGCGGTGGCGAGTGGCGGATCGGCGGCCACTGGGCGGGCGGGTCCGAGTACCAGGTACTGGCGTTCGAGGCGCTCACGATCGGCAAGAAGGTCGGGTACCGGCTCGACATCGGGCAAGCCTCGCCGACGACCGTGATGCTCGACGGCCAGTATCCCGTGCAAGGCCTGCTGCGGCAGAAGCGCAGCTTGTTCTGCAGCGGCGATCACTACGGCTGTCCCGATGCCACGAGCACCTGCGAGATCCTCGTCCGGGGCAAGGCGCTCTACACGTTTCGTGGCTCGCTCAAGATCGACGGGAACGTCGTCTCCATCACCGGCGACCGCAGCAAGGCGGGGCCCTGCGCGCCCACCGACCGGATGTTCCTCGGCTGGCGCGACTGATCTGCGCTACAGGTTGCCTTCCGCATCGCGGCAGAACAGGTGGCCGTCGCAGGTCTTGCCGTCGGGGCAGCGGTTGTTGCAGCCGCCGCAGTGGTTGTTGTTCTCCTGGATGTTCACGCAGACGCCGTTGCAGCGGCGCGTGATGCCCGGTCCCGGACACGGCGCATCGCTCGCGGCGGGACTGGTGTGTCCGCCGCCGGGCTTCGCAACAGAGGCCTTGCGGGTCTTCAGCTTCTTGAGCGGCAGGGCAGGCGACACATCGCCGTCGTTGTAGTTCACGCGGAACGTACCGTTCGCGTTCACGGCGCCGATCTTGCCGGGGTACCACTGGCCGTTGGTCCACATCCCGAAGACCGCGTCACCGACCTTGAAGGTCGCGGCATCCGCAACCGGCGGAGCCGGAGGGGTTGCCGGCGGCGTGGTTGCCGGCGGCGTGGTTGCCGGCGGCGTGGTTACCGGCGGCGTGGTTGCCGGCGGCGGCGACTTCGGAGCCGCAGGTGGCGTTGCTGCCGCAGACCCGGGCTCGGGCTTCGCAGCGCCGTCCTCCTGCTTGTCACAACCGACGACACACACGATCACCATCAACAGCCACGCCAGATGCCTTGCCATGGGCGCGACTGTATCAGTCCCGGTCGGCTACTTCGTGATCGGGAAGCCGCGGTCGCGCATCAGGGCGTTCGTGTCGACATCGCGCCCACGGAACTGACGGAACGCCTGATCCGGTGGGACCGAGTTGCCGATGCTGAAGATCGCGTCGTGCAGCTTCTTCGCGGTGGCCTTGTCGTAGTAGCCGCCGGCCTGCACGAAGGCCTCGCCGGCATCGGCCGTGAGCGTGTCGGCCCAGAGGTAGCTGTAGTAGCCGGCGGAGTAGCCGTCGCCCGAGAAGATGTGGCCGAAGTGCGGCGGCCGGTGGCGCAGCCCGATCTCGGTGGGTGCCCCGAGCTCCCTCATCGACCGCTTCTCGAACTCGACCGGATCGATCCCCTTGCCCACCGGCGCCGTGTGGATCTTCATGTCGTAGATCGCCGACGACAGGTACTCGACCGTGGAGAAGCCCTGGTTGAAGTTCTTCGCCTTCTGGATCTTCGCGACGAGGTCCGCCGGGATCGGCTTCTTCGTCTGGTAGTGGATCGCGAACTTGTTGAGCACCTCGGGCGTCGACAGCCAGTGCTCGTTGAGCTGGCTCGGGAACTCGACGAAGTCGCGCAGCGTGTTCGTGCCGGCGAGCGTCGGGTACCGGATGTTCGAGAGCAGGCCGTGCAGCGCGTGGCCGAACTCGTGGAACAGCGTCTCGGCGTCGTCCCACGAGATCAGCACCGGCACGCCGGCCTTGCCCTTCACGTAGTTCGAGTTGTTCGAGACGATCGGAGTGAGGTTGTCCTTGAAGCTCTCCTGGGTCCGGTACTCGGACATCCACGCGCCGGAGCGCTTGCCGTCGCGTGCGTACGGATCGAAGTACCAGAGGCCGACGCGCTTCTTCTCGCGGGTCACCTCGAACACGCGGACATCGGGGTGATACACGGGCACGCCCTTCACCTGCGCGAACGCGAGGCCGTAGAGCTGGCCCGCCGCCCAGAACATCGCTTCGCGCATGTTCTCGAGCTGGAGGTACGCCTTGACCTCGTTCTGATCGAGGGCGTACTTCGCCTTACGGACCTTCTCCGCGTAGTGGCGGTAGTCCCACGCCTCGATCTTGTGGCCGGCCTTCTCGGCGTCGGCGACCCGCTGCATGTCGGCGACTTCCTCCTTCGCGCGCGCGACCGCCGCGGGCCACACCTTCATCATCAGCTTCATCGCCGCGTCGGGCGTCCTGGCCATGTTGTCGTCGACGATCCAGTGCGCGTGGGTCGCGAACCCGAGCAGCTTCGCGCGCTCGGCACGCAGCGTGAGGATCTCGGTGATCACCGGCTTGTTGTCGTGCTTGCCGGCGGTGTCACCGCGGCTGACGAACATCCTCCACACCTGCTCGCGCAGATCGCGCCGCGTCGAGTAGACGAGGAACGGGTCGACCGACGAGCGCGTGTTGGTGATGACCCACTTGCCCTTCTGGCCCTTCGCGTCGGCGGTGCTCTTCGCCGAGGCCTTGAGCGCGTCGGGGAGCCCGGCGAGCTCGGCCTCGGTGTCGAGGACGACGGTCTGGCCCTCCTCGTCGGCGAGCTGGTTCTGGCCGAACGTCGTGTAGAGCGTCGCGAGCTTCTGGTTGATCTCCTTCATCCGCGTCTTCTGCGTCTGGCCGAGCGCGGCGCCGCGGCGGGCGAACATCCGGTACACGACCTCGAGCAAGCGCGCCTGATCCGGCTGGAGCTTGGCGGCCGAGCGTCCGTCGTAGACGGCCTTGACCCGCGCGAACAGCTGGCCGTTCTGGATGATCTCGTCGAAGTACGCCGCCATCAGCGGCGCCATCTCCTTCTCGACCTCCTGCATCTTCTGGTCGTTCATCGTCGACGTGTACGTGCCGAGGAACCCCGCGGCGCGACCGTAGTGCCGGCCCGAGTCCTCGAACGCGGCGATCGTGTTGTCGAACGTCGCGGCATCCTTGTTCGCGACGATCGCGGAGATCTCCGCGCGCTGCAGCTCCATGCCCTTGAGCAGCGCCGGCTTGAAGTCGGCGACCTTGATCTTGTTGAACGGCGGGACTCCGCCGTAGGCACCGCCGAACGGCGCGAGCAACGGATCCTTGATGGCCACCGCAGCCTCGGTCTTGGCGAACGAGAGCTGGTCGCGGAACATGATCAGCACCGCCGAGGCGGCCGTGGTCTGGAGGAACGTGCGTCGCTGAAACATTCGATCACCGCTTTCTGCGATTACGCGCGGAACATAGCCGAACCCGGCCCGAGGTCCATGCCTCGTCGATCATCCGGATTCTCGCTCGCTCGGCCGGACGGCCTCGCGAGACTTTGGTCAATCGATCGCCTCGGCGCGGCAGGGTGCGACGCAGATCAGTTCGAGATGACGGTGACGTTCGTGATCTTGCCGGCCGCGACCGGGATCGAGCCGGTGCCGATGGCGCCGCCGGTGACGGAGAGCATCGTGGTGCCACTGCCGACGTCGACGTTCGGGAAGAACACCTCGTGGCCCGTGTCGCCGGCGGCCCACGTGGTCGCGACCACGGCCTGCGTCGGACCGTGCGCCGCGGCGAGCGCGACGGCGCGGGGCGTTGCTCCGGCGACGTGGACGAAGACGTGTGCCTTGGTCGGATCAAGGGTGACGCCGAGGGAGGCCTGGCGCGCGGTCGTGAAGTTGCGTCCGCTCCAGAATCCGCCGCCGAGGATCACGGCCTTGGTGGCGACCGCGATGCCGGGCAAGGTGTAATCGGACGCCGGGGTCGTGCACTGCGAGTTTGCCGCGGCCGGGGTGATGTCGAGCAGCACCTGCGCCGGCGCGCTCGCGATGCACAGATCGAAGCGGCCGTTGGGGGCCGTGGTGTCCATCGCGCCGTTGCCTTGCACCTCGAACAGCGCATCGGCGACCCCGCAGAACCTGGCATCGACGTCCCAGTCGACGTACTCGCCGGTGAAGCGAAGCTGATCGCCGCACGACCCGTTGTCGATGTCGACCGTGATCGGCGGGGCATCGACCGCCGCGCCACCTCCATCATCGCCGCAGGCGCCGCACGCGACGAGCACGAACGAGAGAGCTGCGAGTCGCGTGGTCATGGACAGGACCCTAGCAGACCGCGTTGGCACGCGGGATGGGGCATCGCGTCCACGACGTGGAAGGATCACGCAGCGTTCAGCGGTGCGCCGGTGTGAGCGCGAGGACGCCGTGATCGAGGAGCTCGCAGATCAGGCGCAGGGTCTCGACGCGCGACATGCTCGACATGTCGAGGATGTCGTCGAGCGTGCTGAATCCGTCGACGAGCGAGAGCACGAAGCCGGCACGGTGATCGAGCGAGAGCGACGTCATCTGGTTCGCTGCCATCGCGCGGCGCGGGACCTGCTTGCGAGGTCCGATGCGCGACAGGTAGTGGCGCTCGAGGTCCTCGTCGGTGCCGCCACGGATGGTCTTGGTGTCGTGGGCCGTGGGCTCGAGCGACTGCTTTCGCGAGGCCGAGGTGTGGCGCGGGTCGGCGGTGCCCGGGCGGATCGGTGGCGGCCGGGTCGGTGGGGTGGGAGTTGCCATCATCGACATCTGGATGATGCCGACGATCCGCTCGATCGAGATGTCGATGATGCCGTGCGCACCGAACGGGCGGAGGGCCATCGCGAGCTCGGCGATGTTGCGATAGCGACCGTCCGGATCCTTCGCGAGGCAGCGCCGGATCACGCCTTCGAGCTCGACGGAGATGCCGGGCCGCAGACCGGAGAGGCTCAGCGGTTCGTCCTTGAGGATCGAGGCGCACACCTCGGGCATCGTTCCTCGCGCGAACGGGCTCTTGCCGCCGAGGAGCTCGAACATCGTGACGCCGAGTGCCCAGACATCGGCGCGCGCATCGACATCACGCGACGATCGTAGCTGCTCGGGAGACATGTAGCGCGGCGAGCCGATCACGGCGAACGTGTTGGTCAGCGAGACGGCCTCGGTCCAGGCAGGTGCGGCCTTCGAGATGCCGAAGTCGAGGAGCTTGACGATCTTCGAGCCATCCGCGCGCAACGCGAGGAAGAGGTTTGCGGGCTTGATGTCACGGTGGACGATGCCCTGGGCGTGGACCTCGGCGAGCGCCTCGCATGCGTGCAGCACGTAGCGAACGGCATCGCCGACCGCCAGCGGTCCGTTCGCCTTCACGAGGTTCTCGAGGTCGTCGCCCTCGAGGTACTCCATGACGATGTACGGCGTGCCGGTCTCGAGCTGACCGATGTCCATCACGCGGGCCACGTGCTCGCTCTGGATCTTCACGGCGGCGCGCGCCTCGCGCCAGAACCGCTCGACGAGCTCTGGATTCTGCGCGGCCTCGACGAACAGGAACTTCAGCGCGACGCGCTGCTCGAGGTGGATGTGGATCGCCGAGAACACCACGCCCATGCCGCCGCTACCGATCTCGCTCTCGAGTCGGTACTTCCCCGCGACCAGGTCGCCGGTGCGAAGCGGTGATGTCGTCCCCATCACGACCAACAATACATGTGTTGGCGCAAACGAAACCCTCACAAATGATCTCATCGACGCCGGGTGGTTCGCTCCCGAAACCACGAGCAAGCTCGACGCGTTGGCGGCCCGGAACTTCGACGAGATCACCTGCGATGGTACTCGTCGCGCCTACATCACCTCCTGGCGATCGTTCGAAGCGCCCGGAGCACGATGACCCAGAGCGATAGACTCGGTCGCCGTGGACCCGAGCGCTGCGAGGATGTGAGCGAGCGGCTCGGTCCAGCCGATGCGTTCGCGGTGCCGCGCGATCGTCGCTTCGAGCTCGCGGAAGGTTCCGCGGATCTCGCATGGCTCGAGGTGACGTTGCCGGCGCAGGTCTCGTACACGCCCGTACGCTGACGTTGCCGGCGCGGGCGCGCACGGGCACAGTGGCGGCATGCCGCGATCGATCGAGGAGCTCCGCTTCACCGATCGGTTCGTGCGCGAGCTCCCCGGCGATCCGCTCGACCACAACCGGACGCGTCAGGTGATGCGTGCGTGCTACTCGCGGGTCGCGCCGACGCCGGTCCCGAAACCGGAGCTGCTCGTGCTCGTGCCCGAGGTCGCGGCGCTGCTCGATCTCGATCCGCGCGTGACGCCGGAGCTCGTCGAGCTGCTCGCGGGCAATCGCGTGGCGCCGGGGATGGCACCGTATGCCGCGTGCTACGGAGGGCACCAGTTCGGCTCGTGGGCCGGGCAGCTCGGCGATGGGCGCGCGATCACGCTCGCCGAGGTCGAGCACCGCGCGGGCCGCGACGACGAGACGATCTGGGAGCTCCAGCTCAAGGGCGCGGGGCCAACACCGTATTCGCGGTGGGCCGATGGCCGTGCGGTCCTGCGGTCTTCGATCCGCGAGCTCGTGTGCAGCGAGGCGATGCACCACCTCGGCGTGCCGACCACGCGCGCGCTGTCGCTGGTCGCGACCGGCGAACCGATCCAGCGCGACATGATGTACGACGGCAACCCCGAGCACGAGCCCGGCGCGATCGTGTGCCGGGTCGCCCCGACGTTCCTGCGGTTCGGCAGCTACGAGATCCACGCGTCGCGCGACGATCACGACACGCTGCGCAAGCTCGTGCGGTTCACGCTCGAGCGCTACTACCCGCAGTACGTCGCCGGCGATCGGCTCGACGTCGCCGGCTTCTTCGAGGAGGTCGTACGGCGAACCGCGTGGCTGATGACCGAGTGGATGCGCGTCGGCTTCGTGCACGGCGTGATGAACACCGACAACATGTCGATCCTCGGGCTCACGATCGACTACGGGCCCTATGGCTGGATCGAGCCGTTCGATCTCGACTGGACGCCGAACATCACCGACGCCTCGGGTCGCCGCTACCGGTTCGGCCACCAGCCGAAGGTCGCGCACTGGAACCTCGCCCAGCTCGCCCGCGCGCTCGCGCCGATCGTCGACGATCCCGCCTCGCTCGAGCGCGTGCTCGGCAGCTACCCGCGCGAGCTCGACACGCAGTTTCGCCACATGATGCTGCGCAAGCTCGGGCTGACCGGACATCGCGATCACGCCGCGGTGGACGACGAGCTACTGGCGTCGCTCGGCACGCTGCTCGTCGAGGTCGAGACCGACATGACCGTGTTCTATCGACGGCTCGCCCGGGCTCCGCTGCGCGAATTCGGATTCGCCGCGCTTCGCGAGGCGTACTACGCGCCCGACGAGCTGACGCCCGTGCAGCACGCGATGCTCCGCGACTGGCTCGCGCTCTACGCGACCCGCATCCGGCTCGAAGCGATCGACGACACCGAGCGCCGTGCGCGCATGGACTCGGTGAACCCGCTGTACGTGCCGCGCAACTATCTGCTGCAGGAGGTCATCGAGGCGACCGCGGCCGGCGATCGCGCGGCGCTGCCCGAGATCATCGAGGTGCTGCGGCGGCCGTACGACGAGCAGCCGGGGCGCGAGCGGTTCGCGGCGAAGCGGCCGGAGTGGGCGCGCGTCAAGCCCGGATGCTCGATGCTGTCCTGCAGCTCGTGACGGCTACTCGACGCGCTGGATGATGTGGACGCCGAACTGCGTCTTGACCACGCCGACCTCGTCCTTGTTGAGGCGCAGTGACAGGTTCTTGAACGGCGGCACGAGGCCCGCGGTCGGCGTGACCTCGTAACCCTCGCCGGTCCTCGCCGAGCTTTCGTCCTCGGAGAGCTCCTTCATCAGCGGCTCGATCTTGGCGCCCTGCTTCAGCTTCGCGACGGTGTCCTTCACGAGCTTCTCGAGCGCGGGCCGCTCGCGCTCCATGCCGCGCTTGTCCTTGTTGGTGTTCGCGCCCTTCCAGCCGACGAGGATGTGCTTGACCTTGGCCTTCTCGGTGACCGGCGCGCGCTTGAGGATGTCGGACGAATTCAGGCTGTCGGGCGTGACGCGCTTGATGACGTGCCACCCGAACTCCGTCTTGACGAGGCCGGCCTCGCCGACCTTGAGGCGCAGCGAGAGCTTCTTGAACGGCTCGACCATCGTGGTATCCGGCGTGATCTCGTACGCGCGGCCGGTGTCCTTCGTCCCCGGATCCTCGGAGAACTCCTTCATCAGCTTCGCGATCTCACCGCCCGCGCGCACCTTCGCGAGGATCTCGGTGGCGAGCTTGTCGGCGTCCTGCTTCGTCCGTGCCTTGGCGCGGGGATCTCCGGCCGCCGCAGAATCCTTCCAGCCGACGAGGACGTGCTGGACCTCGATATCACCAGACTCGGGTGGGCGCGACATGATGTCTGTCGACTGCAGCGGATCCGGCGGCGGCGTCACGACGCGCTCGATCACGTGATAGCCGTACTGCGTGCGCACGATGCCGGCCTCGTCCAGCTCGAGCCGGAACGCGAGCTTCTTGAACTCGGGGATGAACGGCGTGCCTTCCCCGAGCGTGTATGGCTCGCCGGTGCGTGCACCCGGATCCTCGGAGTGTTCCTTGACCAGCGCATCCATCGAAGCGGGGTTCGCTCGCACCTTCGCGAGCAGATCTTGCGCGAGTTGCGCGGCGGCGGCATTCGAGCGCCTCAGCGCGCGTCCATCGATCTGACCCTTTGGATAGGCCGGAAGGAGCTCGGTCCAGGCGAGGAGGACATGCTTCACGGATACCTCGGCCACGGTCTCGGTACGCGCCAGGATGTCCTTGCTATCGATGTCGATCCAGGTCGGCTTCGCGCCGGCGCTGCCGCTTCCCTGGCGCGTCATCCCGCCGGAGCCCAGCTCCGGCTTCTCGACGAGTGCCGAACCACTGCCCGACCTGGTGTCGGGGGCTTGCTCCGTTTTCTGGCAGCTCGCCAGTACGAGCACGGCGACGAGGCAGATCGATTCGATGGGCGTTCGCACGCGCGGAGTCTACCCCAAGGGTACTTGCTCGCCTGGCGGCTCGCTGGCGTAGCCCCATAGGCGCCGTCCACCGGGTCAGGTAACCTCGGCTGAGCTGGCTCGTATGGTCATCATGATGAGCCGCCTTGTTGCTGCCCTCCTGGCGACCGCGACGTTCGCCACGTGTACGCCATCGGACGCGAAGGAGCCGCCGAAGCGGCCCGCTTCGAAGGAGGGACCGCGCGAGGTCGCGATCCTGGCCGCCGGGTGCTTCTGGGGCGTCGAGCACTGGATGATGAAGGCCTCCGGCATCGTCGATGTCGACGTCGGCTACGTCGGCGGCAAGTCCGCGAAGGTCTCGTACGAACAGGTGACGACCGGGACCACCGGGCACGCCGAGGCCGTGCGCATCGTGTTCGATCCGAGCGTGATCTCGTACGAAGATCTCCTCACCAAGTGGTTCTTCAAGATCCACGATCCGACGACGAAGGATCGCCAGGGCAACGACGAGGGCCCGCAGTATCGCTCCGGCATCTTCCCGACCAGCGATGGGCAGCGGAAGATCGCCGAGCAGGTGAAGGCCCGCGTCGAGCGGAGCGGTCGGTGGAAGCGGCCGATCACGACGACGATCGAAGCGCCGAGCAACTGGGTCAAGGCCGAGGACTATCACCAAGACTATCTCGTGAAGAATCCTGGTGGCTACGACAACCACCACCTGCGCGACTTCACGTTCTGAGCTACGGCTTCGACGGGGACGTCGCGGCCAGCTCGATCGCGGGCTCGGGCTTGGTACGGCGCGGCAGCGGCGAGGGGAGCATCGACTCGACGATCGTGATGCCGTTCGGCAGCGCTTGCTTCAGATCGGCGAGCAGCGCGTCGGCATTCGCGTAGCGCTCCGCGGCATCGAGCGCGAGGGCCTTGGCCGTGATCGCCGAGACGCGCTCGCTCACCTGCGGCACGAGCTCGCGAAGCGGGCGCGCCCGCTTGGAGCAGATCGCGACGAGGAGCGCGCCGAGCGTCTCCATGTCGGTGTACGGCGTGGTGCCGGCGAGCAGCTCGTAGAGCACGACCCCGAGCGACCACAGATCGGTACGGTGATCGAGGTCCTTCGCGCCGACGACCTGCTCCGGGGACATGTAGAGCGGCGTCCCGAGCATGAGGCCCGTCGACGTGAGCGTGTGGCTCTCGGTGGTGAGCTCCTGCTTGACGCGCGCGACACCGAAATCGAGGAGCGTCACGACCACCTCGCCGTCGCGCCGCGCGAGGAACAGGTTCGCGGGCTTGATGTCGCGGTGCACGACCCCGGCGGCATGCGCGCGCGCGAGGCCGGTGCACGCTTGCGCGACGATCCGCACCGCGAGGTCCTCGGCGAGTGGGCCCGAGCGATTGATCTGTTCCTGCAGATCCTCACCCTGCAGGAGCTCGATCACCAGGTAGGGATTCTTGGTGGCCGGATCGCTGCCGGCATCGAGCACCGGCGCGATGTGGCGAGTCTCGATCGCGCCGGTCGCGCGCGCTTCGCGCTTGAACCGCTCGACGAGCTTGCGCTCCTTGCTGAGGTTGTCGCCGATGATCTCCTTGACCGCGACGTGCCGGTTCGTGCCGAGGTGCCGCGCCTCGTAGACCACGCCCATTCCACCGCGGCCGAGCTGCCGGAGGATCTCGTACTTGCCATCGATGATCCGCGCGGGGACGGCGGGCAGGGCGACCGAGGTCGGCCCGGCTGCGGGCAACGAGACCTGGCCGCCGACCGCACCGAGGATCTTCTTGGCGTCGGCGGCGGTGAGCGCGCGCGGCGTCTGCAGGCTCATGCCGAGCGTGCCGCGGTCCTGCGACATGCCCTTGCCCGACTCGAACGTGATCGTCTTGCGGAGCGCCGTGATGTCGGTGACGGGCAGCGCGTTCGGCGCCTCCGAGATCCACGCGGTGCCGTCGAACTCCGGCCCGTCGACGATCCCGAGGAACCACAGCTGCTCGTTCGGCGGGCGCACGGTGACGAGGAAGATGCGGCCTCCGTCCTCGAGGGCCTGGAACGTCTTGTGCGTGCTGATGTAGCGATCGACGGGCCACACGTTGCCGGGCTCGATCAGCGCTCCATCGAGGTGCGCATCGCGCTCGAACACGGCCTTGCTGACGATGGCGAGGATGTCCGGCACGGACAGGAGACTACGATCGATCCGCTGCTCGATGCGTCACTTGCCGAACATCAGGCGCAGGTCGAACAAGAAGCTGCGGTCCCATCCGGTCGGCGGGGTGGCCCTGTCGCACGGGCCGCCGGAGGCGATCGGTGCAGTCGCACGACCGCCGGAAGTGCCCTCAGTTCCAGCCGTGACCGCGGCGCCGCGGTAGGTTCGCGCGATGCTTCGTCGGTCGATCGTGGTCGTCATCCTTGCCTGTGGCGCGTGTGGCGGCGGTGGCGGCCGGGTCGCACCGAAGCCGCAACCGGTACCCGCCAGCTCGCCGCTCGCGCGCGAAGAGCCGGCGCCCAGGACGTCGCAGGAGGGTGCGCGATGGCTCCAGGCGATCGTCGAGCTCGACGACACCTCACCGAGATCGGTCGACGCCGCGACGCGCGCAGCCGATGCGATCGGTCAGGCGAGGCTGGCGGGCGCGCTGCCGGCGCTCGTCGGGCTCGCGAAGCAGCCCGTGAGCAAGCGGACGATCGCCGCGCACATCGGCGCGATCCGCGCGATCGGAAAGCTCGAGCAAGGTCCGGCGGCCGCGGCGTTGATCGAGCTGCTCGCTCGACCGCGGCCGGTTCACCCGCGCCTGGCAACGAGCAAGGATCAACAACGCGCGCTCGAGGAGGGATTCGCGCTGTACCTCGCCACCACCGGAGCGACGATCAACGCGCTCGCCGAGCTTCGCGCGCAGGGGACGGTGAAGCCGCTGCTGCGGCAGCTCTACGAGACGCCCGAGCTGGCGGTGCAGCTGCGCCGCGCGATCGTCGCATCGGGACCCGGCGCGGCCGACGAGGTCCGCAAGGTCCTCCGCGGCGAGAGCGCCGAGATCAACCAGCTGTTCCGGGACCACAAGCTCGGCGTGTACTGCGGCGACAAGAACGACGCGCCCGCCGATCAGTGCCAGAAGACCTCGGCGATGGACTTCTACGCCGCGCTGCTGCTCGGCGACTTGCACGACCCGCGGTCCGCTGCGGACCTGCTCGCGGCGGTCAAGCGCCCGGCGTTGCCGGCCTACTACCTCGACGATCAAGCCGGGCCGACGCAGCACATGGCGATCTTCGACGCGCTCCGCAAGCTCGGATCCGCCGAGGCCGCGGCACCGCTGCGCGCGCTGTGGACCAGGCGCGACACCGATCTGCTGGCACGGATCGGAGCGGTCGGCGCCTATGCGTTCGTGGCGCCCGATGATGCGGGCGTCGACGAGCTCGGCAAGATCGCCGCGGACAACACCGCCGATGACCAGCTCCGGCAGGAAGCCGCGACGGCGTTCGCTCGCCTCGCGCGCGAGCCCAGGCACATCGCGGTGCTCGTGACGCTCGCGAAGCGGTATCTCGACGCGTCGGCGAAGCAGCGTAGGCTGGCCGACGACAAGCCGAAGCGGACCGCCGAGGCCGCCGACGCGGCGCTGGCGAAGGTGAAGCTCGCGCTCGACACGGCCAAGACCGAGCTGCTCGCGATGACCCGCGACGCGGCGTCCACCGCCGATCAGATTCGCGCGAAGACCGATGCCGCGAAGCGCGCCGAGGAGGACTTCAAGCTCGCGAAGCAGGCCCATCGCGACAAGGCCTCCGCGTACAAGCAGCTCGACAGCGCGGCCAGGGCCTATCTCGGCTATGCGCGGCTGTTCCAGACCCACGTCGCGCGCATCGAGATCGCGATCCGCTGCAAGGACGACCTGCAGTGCTATGCGAAGACCCTCGCGCTCACGAACGACGAGGCGGCCGCCAATGTCCGCGCGCACATCACGGACGTCGACACCTGGACCCCCGACGAGAAGCTCGGGCTCGTCGAGGCCAGCGTCGAGCGCGCGATGCTCGAGCTCGGCAGGCGCGGCACGAAGGCCGCGGCGTTCACGGACCTCTTGCTCGACCACGCGAAGTCCGACAATCGCCTGATCCGGCAGAGCATCCTGCTCGCCTTGCCTCGGATCGCGGCGCTGCCGTGCACCAGCTGCGCGGCCAAGCTCGACGCCGCGATCAAGGCGGGCGAGGGCAAGACCACGCTCGGCGAGCTGAACGCGGAGACGACGCTCCTGCGCAACTACTTCGAGTGGGCCAGGTAGCTACTCTGGCCCCGCCGAGCGTACAAGATCACATCTTCTTCTTGTCGCCCGCGGTGATCTTGAGCAGCGATCCGGGCTTGATGCGGCGCTTGATGGCTGCGTTGACCTGATCGAGCGTCAGCGCGTTGATCGCCGCGTTCTGCTTGGTCCAGTAGTCCATCTTGCGCTCGAGGTAGAGGCCGTCCTGGAGCATGCCGAGCACGGCGCCGTCGTTGGACAGGTTGCGCTCGAATCCCTGCAGGATGCCCTTCTTCGCGCCGGTGAGCTCCTCGCCGGTGATGCCACCGGAGACGAGCTTGTTGATCTCCTCGAGCATCGCGGCCATCCCCTTCTTCGCGTTGTCGGGGTTGAGCGCGCCACCGGCGATGAACGCGCCCGCCGCATCGAGCGGAACGAGCTGGAAGGCGGAGAACGCGAAGTACGACAGGCCGTCCTTCTGGCGGAGCCGGGTCAGCAAGCGCGAGACGAACCCGCCGCCGCCGAGCGTGTAGTTGGCGACCGCCATCGCAGGCGCGTCGGCGTCGTCGTCCTTCATGTCGACCGCGTGCGCCGCGGCGATCAGCGTGTTGGCCTTGTCGGGGAAGTCGAGGATCTGGTCGGCGGTGGCGGTGGCGGTGAACTTGCGCTCGATCCGCTTCCACGGGCGCGGTGACTTCCAGGCGCCCCACGTCTTCTCGATCCACGGCTTGATCGTCGCGGTGTCGACGTCGCCGATGATCGTCATCGTCGCATTGCTGGTGCCGAACATCGCCGGGAACTTCTTGACGTCGGCGAGCCGGAGCGCCTTGATGCCCGCGATCGCCTCGTCGGTGGTGGGCACGTAGAGCGGGTGATTCTTGGGATACGGCGAGACCGTCCGCGAGACGGTGAGGAACGCCTGCGCCTGCGGATCGGACTTCTGCTCGTCGAGCGCGGTCAGCGTCTCCTTGATGAAGATGTCGTACTGATCCTGCGGGTACGACGGCTGGCGCAGGATCTCGTCGACGAGCGCGAGCACCGCGGCGAGGTTCTCGCGCGTGGTCTGGATGTGGACGTCGAGCGCGCCCGGCTGCGACGCGAAGCTCACCTGGGCCTCGTACGTGTCCCACTGGTCCTTGAGCTGCTGGAACGTGCGCTTCTTCGTGCCGCGCGAGAGGATCTCGTCGAGCGCGGAGATCGCGACGCGGCTGCCCGTGAAGTCGGCCTCGGTGCCGAACCGCAGCGTGAGGCGGGCGCGCACGATGTGACCGCGCGTCTGCTTGCCGAGGATCGCGAGCTTCATCCCGGAGGCGAGCGTCGTGCGCGTGGTGCGCTTCTCGATGTTGTCGAGCGTGGCGTCGAACTTCTCGCCCTCGGACTCCGGCGGCTGGCCCTTGTACGAGCCCACGACCTTGGCGATGTCGGGCGTCTCCTTCTGCGGCGCTCGCTCCGGCGTCTTCGTCGGCACGAACATGCCGAGCGTGCGGTTGGACGACTTCAGATACGCGGCGGCCGCCTTCTGGATGTCGGCGGCGGTCAGGGTGGCGATGCGGTCGCGCTGCAGGAACAGCAGGCGCCAGTCACCGGCCGCGATGTACTCCGACAGCGCGACGCCGATCTGGTTGGAGTTCGCGAACGCCAGCTTGAAGCCCTTCTTGGCCTTGGCCTTGAAGCGCGCGACCTCCTCGTCGGTGATCTTCGACTTCGCGAAGCCCTCGACGATCGCGATCATCTTGTCGCGGACCACGTCGACCGACTTGCCGACCGGCACGGTCGCGGTCAGCTCGATCACGCCGGGATCGTGGAGCGGCAAGACGTTCGAGCTCACGGAGGTCGCGAGCCCGGACTTGACCAGCGCGACGTAGAGGCGTCCCGACGGCTCGTCGGTCAGGATCTCGCCGATGGCATCGGTTGCCGGGAACTCGGGGTCGGCCGCAGCCGACACGTGGTAGATGAGGCCGACGACCTGGACCTCGCCGTTGCGGCGCAAGGTGACCACCCGCTCGCCGTCCTGTACGGGCTCGGTGGTGTACGTCTTCTCGATCGGCGTCGGTGGATTTGCGATCCGGCCGAAGTGGTTGGTGATCAGCGCGAGCGCCGCGGTGGGCTCGAACTTGCCGGTGACCATCAGCACCGCGTTGTCGGGACGGTAGTACTTCTTGTAGAACCGCTTGAGCGTGGTCGCCGGCACCTTCTCGATGTCGGCGCGAGAGCCGATCGTCGACTTGCCGTAGTTGTGCCAGAGATACGCGGTCGACCACATCCGCTCGGACAGGACCCCGTTCGGATCGTTCTCGCCGATCTCGAACTCGTTCCGGACCACCGAGAACTCCTTGTCGAGGTCGGACTGCGCGATGTTCGAGTTGATCATGCGGTCGGCCTCGAGCTCGAGCGCCCACGCCAGGTTGTCGCCCTTCGCGGGCAGCGTCTCGAAGTAGTTCGTGCGGTCGTACCAGGTCGAGGCGTTGTTCGACGCGCCGCGCACCTTCAGCTCCTCCCAGACCTTGGGGTGCTTGGGCGAGCCCTTGAACAGCATGTGCTCGAGCAGGTGCGCCATCCCGGTCTCGCCGTAACCCTCCATGCGCGACCCGACGAGGTAGGTGACGTTGACCGTGAAGGTGTCCTTCGACGCATCCGAAAACAGCAGCACGCGCATGCCATTGGCGAGCACGTACTCGGTGATTCCCTCGACGCTCGTCACCTGGCGAGGTGCCGCGCTGGGGGCTGGTTTGGGTTGAGCGCCGGCCAGGCCGAGCGATCCGACGACGAGGCTGACGACGACGGCGAGCGAGGTTCTGGTTCTCACAGGTCGCCTTATAGCGCGGAGCCTACGGTTGGAGATCGATCCTAGCTGGCGATCGCTAACCGGGGCCGCGAGCCCGGCATCTGCAGCTCGGTGTCGCTGTCGTGTCCCACCACTGTCGCACGAAGATCCAGGGGCGGCGCGTCAGCTCGGCATCAGGCTACGCAGGTCCTCGGCTTGCGTCGCCTTGATGTGGGAGATCGTCTTGCCACGGAGCCGGATCTTCGTCGCCTGGAAGGCCTGGCGCGAGAACGCACCGAGGCGCGTGGCCTCGGCCGTGGCACGCGCGATCACCTCTCCCGCCGGGACCACCTCGTCGAGGTAGCCGGCTCGCGCGGCCTCGTCCGGCGTGTAGATCTGCGCCATCAAGGTCGCGCGCACGAGCTCCGTCGGGACCAGCCGATCGCGCGCGAGCTCCATCGCGAGGACCGGGACCGGCATGCCGATCGACACCTCGTTGAGCCCGATCCGGAACGCGCCGGCCGACCCCACACGCGCGTCACCGGTCAGGACGACGAGCGCGCCACCGGCGAGCGCGTGGCCCGTGCACGCGATCACGAGCGGGATCGTGGCCCCGTACAGCCGCATCAGGAGCGCGGAGCCACGCCCCAGGAGATCCTTCGCCGCGTCGGGGCCGCTCATCATCACGCGGAGATCGAAGCCCGCGCAGAACCGGTCCGGCCGACCCGCGAGCACCATCGCGCTCGCTTCGGCCTCGGCGCGGGTGAGCGCCTCGAGCACGCCGTCGATCATCGCGACGGAGAGCGCGTTCGCCTTGCCGTCGTCCATCTGGACAACGGCGGTGGTTCCTTCGCGGGTGTACGTGACGATGTCGCCGGGCATGGGGGCACCCTACCCGAGCGCGCATGGGACGTCAGCCCTGCAGCGCCGCTCGAACCGCCTCGAGCAACCGCGGCGGGAGGCGGCGACGACGGAAAGGGAGCGCGAGTGCACGACGCGCGGCTAACACAGCGCTCGGCCCGCGCGCTCCTCGGCTCGTGCAAGCGACGGCGGCTCGAGCGGCAGTACGACGCGGAACGTCGAGCCGCGGCCGAGCTCGCTCTCGAGCGAGACCGTGCCACCGAGCAGCACGAGGAGCCGGCGGACCAGCGACAGGCCGAGGCCGACGCCGCCGTAGTCACGTGACATCGAGCCGTCCACCTGATGGAATTCTTCGAAGACGCGCGCGAGCTCGCTCGGTGGGATGCCGATGCCGGTGTCCTCGACCTCGATGCGGATCCCCTCAAAGTCACAACGTACCCGCAGCGTGATCGTGCCGCCGTCCCCGGTGAACTTGATCGCGTTCGAGAGCAGGTTCAGCACGACCTGGTTCACCTTGCCTCGATCGGTGACCAGCGTCGGTAGCGGCTCGGTGCCGAGATCGAGCTCGATGTGCAGCTGCTTGCCGCCGAGGAGCCACTGCGCCGTCGAGATCGCGCTCGGCAGCAGCTCGCTGAGGTCGACCTGCGAGAGCTTGACGTCGAGCTTGCCGGCATCGTAGGTCGCGAGCTGGAGCAGATCGTCGATCAACGCGAGCAAGCGGTTCGCGCTGCCCTTGAGCTCGCGCATCGCCTCGCGCTGGCGATCGCTGGCGGTGCCGTAGATGCCTTTTGCGACGAGATCGCTGAGGCCCATGATGCCCTGCAACGGCGTGCGGAGCTCGTGGGTCACGTTCGCCATGAACTGCGCCTTCTGCTTGCCGGCGTCGATCAGCGCGTGCGTCTTCGCTTCGAGGCGGGTCTCCTTGTCGCGCAGCCGGCGAAGGATCTGCGAGGTGTAGAAGGTGGGCGCGCCGATCACGAACGCGACGAACAGGAACGCGAGCGCGAGGTACGTCGGGTTGCGCCCCGTCCACTCGGCGGGCGTCGGGAACTGCGGCAGGACGCCGTTCGCGGTGAGGATCGCCATCGCGATGAACAGGACCATCGAGAACGCGCCGATCACGACCGTGCACGACAGGTTCGTCAGCAGCGCGAGGATCGTGACCTCGATCGTGTAGATCGCGATGAGCGGGCTCGCGGAGTCGCCGGTCGCCCAGATCGCCCCGGTCATCACGACTGCATCGGTGGCGGAGTTGAGCCCGCCGAGCTCGAGCGCGAAGCGATCCGTGCGCAGCGCGATCAGCGCGAGCGTGTTGGTGCACAGCTTCGCGCCGAGCAGCGCGCCGAACGCCCAGTGCCAGCGCAGGACTCCGCTCGCGACGGCGATCGTGGTGAGCACGCCGAAGCACGCGGTCACCGCGTATCCGCTCACCACCCCGAGCATCAGCGTGCGCGGGTTGCGGAGGCTCGCCAGTTCGTCGACGAACTTGCGGTAGCTCATGCGGCGCTACGGGCCGCCGACCAGCTCCTGCACGCGAGTGAGCAAGAGGTCGAGGTCGAATGGTTTGATGAGGAAGCCCTCGGCCTTCACGCCATGCGCCCGCGCCTCGGCGTTCTCGACGTTGCGATACACCGCGCTCATCAGCACGACCGGCGTGAGGCGACCGTGCTCGCTGTGCTTCATCTCGAAGCACGCCTGGAAGCCGTTCTTGCGCGGCAGCAACGCATCGACGAGCGCGAGATCGGGCCGCTCCGACTCGAACTGCGAGACTCCATCGGGTCCGTTGCTGGCCACCGACGTGCGATAGCCATGCGCCTCGAGGAATTGCGACAGCACGAGCGCCGTGACGCGATCGTCCTCGACGATCAACACATGCCGGGGTCCGCGTGGAGTGCTGCCCATTGAATCGTTGGCGACCACGCTACAGAGAACCAAAACGCCTGCCAACATCGGCTCGAGAGGTTCTCGAGCCTGTTCGCGTGTGCGCGAGAGTGCGAGAGCAGGGCAGCTACCCCACCGATACCCGATCGCTACTTGCTGATCGCTTCGACGAGGAACGGCAGGCTCACGTCGTAGCGATACGAGACGTTCATGTGTCCGTCGTCGAACTCTTCGTGACGGACCGCGATGCCGTGCGCGCGGAGCTTGTTCACAGCGCGCGCGATCCAGTGCAGCCCGAACTCGTCCTGCATTCCACAATCGACGTCGATCGCGCGCAGCTTGCGCAGGTTGTCGGTGTGGCGCTCGACCATGTTGACCGGATCAGTCGATCGAGCTTGCGATCGAGGGGCTCGATCAGCGGATCGACATCGAACAGGAAGCCGCCGCGGCCGGTGAAGCCGACGAGCGCGAGCACGGCCGGATAGCGGCGCGAGGCGGCCGCGTCGTAGCCGGGTGGGACGTAGACGAACAGCTCGCGGTCGACCGGATCTCCGAGCGGGTTGCCGGCGGCCACGCGGCTGATATGGCGATGGCGGATGACCGGCATGCGGGGACTACACCACGGGTCGTGGGCGACCCCGGCAGGACGAGCACAGACCGTGTACGCTCACGATCGGATGCGCGCCTTGATCCTGATCGCAGCGCTCGCTGGAGGTGCGTGCCAGAGCCAGCGCCAGGCGTGGATCGTCACGGGGATCGCAGGGGGCGTTGCGGGTTTCGGTGGCTACTACGTCTACGACGATCGCAACAACGAGAACGAAGACGAGGGAACGCTCATCCCGCTCGGGCTGCTCGTCGTCGGTGGAGTCACGGCGGTGTTCTCGCTGATCGACGCGCTGACGAGCTACCGCACGCCGTAGGCGCCCTTGAGACGTCAGGGCCTGGCGGTGGCCTCGCCGTCGCCGTACTCGATCGCGCCCTGCTGGACCTTCGGCGGCTTGTGGAACGAGCCGCGCGCGGCGACGTCTTCCTCGACGGAGATCACGGTGCGGTTGATCTCCTCGATGAACCCGCGCTTGCGGCCGTAGTCCACCTTCGCGACATACTTCGCCCCGTCGAGCGCACCGAACGAACGCACGAACTCGTCGTGCTCGCGGCGCTTGCGCGCGTGGATCGCCTCGAGGTCCATGTGGTCCTTGATGATGTAGGGCGTGAGCATGATGACGAGGTTCGACTTGCGCTTGGACCGGGTCTTGTACTTGAACAGGTAGCCGAGGATCGGGATGTCGCCGAGCAGCGGGACCTTGCTCGTGCTCGAGATCTCGCGCTCCTGCATGAGCCCGCCGATCACGACGGTGTGCTGATCGCGCACCACGACGCTCGTCTCGAGGCTGCGCGTGCTCCAGGTGGGGCCGAGCTCGGCGTCGCGTTCTCCGAGGTCCGCGGACTCGTGCTTGATCTCGAGCAGTACCGTCTCGTCGCTCGAGATGTGCGGCGTGATGTTGAGCTCGAGGGCCAGGACCTTGCGATCGATGTTCTGGGCGGGAGGGACGTCGCCGCTCGTGATCAGCGAGAACCCACGCTTGTAGGGGATGTCGACGCCGACCTTCTGCTTGGCCTCCTTGTTGTCGATGCCGATGAAGCTCGGCGCCGAGATGATGTTCGTGGACGCGTTGCCACCGAGCGCCTGGAACAGGACCCCGTACGACGGGATGCTCGTGCCGACGATGCTCTTCGAGTTCGCGAGCTGCGGGCCCACGAGGGCGCCGATGAGGCCGTTCGCGGCGGCGGCCGATCCGACCGCCATCGACCGAAGGTTCGGCAGCTGCACGCCACCGACGGCGATCGCGCCGCCGTTGGTGGGGATGCCGCCGTGGATGCTCGTCCCGATGTCGAGGCTGCTGCCGACCTGGACCTCGAGGATCAGCGCCTCGATGTAGACCTGGCGGCGCGGGATATCGAGCATCTTGATCACGTCCTTGATCGCGAGGAAGTCGCGGCCGCTCGACATCACGAGCAGCGAGTTCGTCGGCTTGTCGGCGATCACGCGGACCTGACCTTCGATCGCGGTGCCGAGGGCATCGGCCATGGGTGGGGGTGGTGGTCCGCCGGGCTTCTGCGGCGGACGGCCCTGACCCTGGATCGCGTCGTTCAGCGTCCGGGAGAGCTCCTCGGCGATCGCGCTGCCGAGCTTGTAGACGTGGAACGTGGTGCCGCCCTCGATGTCGAGCGGGATGTCGATGCGCTCGACGAGGGCCTTCGCGCGATCGTAGCCGGCTTGCGTCGCCGAGATGATCAACGTGTTCGTTCGAACATCGACGACGATCTTCGACGGAACCGCGGCCGCGACCGGCGAGGGTCTCTCGTTCGGGGTCCGGGGGGCCGGTGCGGCCGCGGTCTGCATCCCGATGATGCTGGTGACCTGGTCGGCAACGGTCTTCGCGTCGGCATGGTTGACGGTGATCGTGTAGATGCCATCGCTGCCCTTCGGCACGTCGATCAGCTGCGCGAACGACAGCATGTCGCGCACGTGGCTCGCATAGTCGGTGACGAGCAGGATCGATCCGACGAGCTGGACGTCTCCCGACCCGGACTTGAGCGCCGTGAAGGCCTGCACGAGCGACTCGGCCTGCGCGTACTTGGGACGATAGACGTAGCGCACGTACTGGTCGTTGTTGTCGGGGACGCCGTGCTTGTAGAGCGGGACCGTCTGGTTCTTCGCGGTCGACGATTCGACCACCGTCACGATGTTCCCCTTCGGCACGAGCGTGTAGTTGATCGTCGAGAGCGCGACGAGGAACACGCGATACGCCTCGGCGGCGGTCATCTTGTTCGGCGCGATGATCGTGACCTTCCTGCCGGTCGCGACGATCCGCGGATCGAGGACGAAGTTCTTGCACGTGAACCCCATCACCCACGTCAGCAGGTCCTTGACCTCGGTCTCGGGCTTGAACGTGACCGCCACCTCGCCCGTGCGGCTCTTGCAGCTGTACAGCCGCTCGTCCTCGCCGAGCACGGGCTGCTCGCCGACGGGTTGAGCGAGCGCGAGGGCGGGTGCGAACAGCATGCTTGTCAGGACGGCACGACCACGAATCGTCATGGGCGAGTCCACTACCAAACGGCGGGCCAGCGAGTGAGCGAACGCAACCGCGTGAAGTCAGGCTCACGAGCCGACCGCGCGTGACACGAAGTCAGGGCGAACCGGTCACGAACGCGGTCGCGACGCCACCACGGCACGGGGTCCGCCGGGATCGCGGTGTTCCAGGAAGTTACCGCGAACATCGAGGCGCTCTGCGGTATCAATACGTCGTGCGTTCGCCGGTCATCGTGCTCCTCCTCACCGCCTCGGCCTCGTCGGCCGCGGGCGACACGCCCGTGTACAAGCTCGTCGAGGACAGTGCCCTCGGGATCGAGCTCGCCGCGGATCGCCGGGTGCTCGGCGACAAGCACGCGGCGGCACTCGCCACATGCGCCACCGCCGAGGCCGCCAGTGGCGCGGTGTTCTGGCTCGAGATCAACCGCGCCGGGACGGTGACGACCGCGAAGGTCCGTGGCTCGGGGAAGCCCGCGATCGACACCTGCCTCGCGACCGCGCTCCGCAAGGCGAACGTCGCCGAGAAGCTGACCGGACCGATCGTGCTCGTCGGCCACATCGATCTGAAGATCCCGGACCGCGATGGCTACGTTCCGTCGCCGCGCCAGTCCACCACGCCGGTCCTGCTGGCCCCACACGGCGCGAAGTGGCAGCTGACCGTGAACCACCTCGCGTACACCTCCAACCGCGCGGCCGACATCGCGCAGGGGCTCGACGCAACAAGTCCCGCGATCGCCGCCTGCGCACCGAAGCGCGGGCGATCGGCCGAAGCGGCCCAGGCGATCGCGTGGAGCGATGGCAAGGCGATCGTGCGGTCCGGAACGCCTGCCTACGACAGCTGTGTCGCGAAGGCACTCGAGACGATCAAGCTGCCGGCGCCGGAGTCCGCGCTGTGGATGAAGCTCGCGATCACCGACCCCGCGGAGCCACTCGCACCGCGCACCGACCGGGCCGCACTGTCGAAGGATCAGGCGCTCCGCGACGCGCTCACCACGGCGGTGCGCTCGCGCAAGGAGCTCCTGCTGACCTGCCTCGATGGCCGCGCGAAGGCAACGCTCACCAAGGTCAGCCTCGCGCTCACCGGTGCCAAGGCGAAGGTCTCGAAGGTCTCGACCGGCGACGCCGAGGCCGACGAGTGCGTGCGCAAGAAGTTCGGCGAGGTCGCGATCTCGAGCGCGAAGCCCGACGACAAGCTCGAGCTCGAGATCACGCTCGTCCGCGAGTAGGTCACGGGTCGACGAGTCGCTCGCCCCGGCTTACAGGGTGATCGTCAGCATCATGCCGGGCTCGTCGAAGTCGTGCGTGAACACCTTGAGCGATCGGGTGGCCGGGTTCTGGGTAACCGCACCGTCGAGCGCGAACTTCGAGCCGTGGCACGGGCAGGCGAAGCTCGTGGACGCCGCGACATAGCGAACGGTGCAGCCGGCATGCGTGCATACCGCCGAGGTGGTGTTGAACGTGGTCGCGGTCGTGCGGACGACGAGGATCTTGTCGCCGCTGATCGGAATGACGCGGTTGCCACCCACCGCGGCGAGCCCGGCGTTCTGCGGATGCGCAAGATCGACGCACATGTTCGCGCCGCACATCGCGAACCCCGTGCCGATGCCGGGCGGCGCGTCGACGCCGTCACCGGCATCGACGTTGCTGCCGGGCTCGGGCTCGAGCGAGATCCGGCAGCCTCCAGCGAGCGAGGCCACGGCCAGGCCCTGGAGCACCGTTCGTCGCGTACAGCCGTCACATCCATCGGAATTACTCATCGACTCGATGATATCCCGAGGTGTGGTGCCGATGCGCGGGTCGTGCACCGCGGGTGTGAGGGACCTCATAGCGTCGGGCTGATCTAGCGCTCCCCGGTGAACGTCGACGGTGCCGGGCGCAGGCCCTGGCTCGCGTCGAGCTCGGCGGTCCAGATGCCGGAGTCGAGGCGCTCGGCGGCTTCGATCGCGCGCCACGCGTACTGGCCGAACGGCAGCGAGAACGCGTGGTCGCCGAGCGTGAGCGTTCCGCCCTCGCATCTCGCGGTCGTGGTCGCCGAGGTGATGTCGGCCGGAACCTCGGCGAGCGCGATCGTCACGCCGGCGCCTGCGGGGGTGAAGTCGAGCCGCGTCAGCCGATGCGTCGCCTCGTCGCCGGCGACCACGAGCTCGCTGTCGATCGCGAACCGGGTCAGCGTGGTCTCGCCGAGCGCGGCGATCTCGGCCGCGATCTGGGTCACCGGAACGCCGTTGATGGTGATCGCTTCGATCTGATCGTCGATCCAACCTTCGAGCCGGCTCTCGAGCGCGGACGGCAGGGCGGCGCGAAGATCGGCGACGACGGTAGGCGCCGTCGGCATGCACCGGTGCGCGGCGGGACCTCGTCGGTGACGTCGTCGTGAACCGTGTCGTCACCGTGGGTGGTCGGAACGATCACGCAACCCGACAGCGAAAGTGCCCTCATGAGCTCGAGGTCTCAGCAAGCTCCTTGCCAGCGGTTCGACCTTTGCCTTCTCGCGGACATCGGCGATGCCGAGGTGGCAACAAGCTGCCGTGACACGACGTCCCATGACGGACCGACCGGCACCCACAGGTCGGCGGCAAGGCCATACTCATGAACTGCGGTGATGGCCGATGTCTCGAGCATGACGACAGCGCCGATGCACTGCGGATGTGGAAACGACAACGACCCCTGGCGACGATTCTGCGGCGGCTGCGGCGCTGCGCTCGGGGCCGGGTGCGGGACCTGCGGGTTCCAGAACCGGTCCGACGACCGGTTCTGCGGCGGCTGCGGCGGTGTCTGTACCCGCGGCATCGGCCCCCACAAACGCACCGCGCCGCCGGCCCGCAAGCCGGCCCCGGTCGAGCACAAGCAGACGGTGCCGATCGATCTCAGCGACCTGGTCTCCGAGACCCCGACCGGCTGACCATCGGAATGTCTCGGGATCTCTCCCGGTTGTAGCGGGCGTGCCGATTTGTTGTCATGTCGAGACCCTGCGGAGGCACGGGTAGACGACATGGGACGTGCAATCACGATGACCGATGCCGAGCTGCTCGATGCGAGCAGGCGCGGCGAGCGCGACGCTTTCGGTGCGCTCGTCGAGCGGTATCAGCGAATGGTCTCGGCAGTGTCGTACAGCCGTACGCGCGATCAGGCACTCAGCGAAGACGTGGCGCAGGAGACGTTCATCGCCGCGTGGCGACAGCTCGATCAGCTACGCGAGCCGGGGCGGTTGCGCTCCTGGCTGTGTGGCATCGCGCGCAACCTCGCTCGTAAAGCGAGGCGGCGTACGGATCGAGAGGTGCCGGGTGAGCTCGAGCTGGTGGCGCGCGACAACCCGTTCGACGACGCATGCGAGGCACAGGCCGAGCGCGTCGTCGGCGAGGCGCTCGCGCGCGTGCCGGACACCTACCGCGACGTGCTGGTGCTCTACTACCGCGAGCAGCTGTCCGTGCGTGAGGTCTCGAGCTCGCTCGGGATCACCGAAGCAGCAGCGCTGCAACGACTCGCTCGCGGGCGCCAGTACCTCGCCCATGGGGTCACCTCGCTCGTCGAGAAATCGCTTCGCGGCCAGCGCGTGAAGCGAAACCTCGTCGCCAGCGTGGTCGCAGCGTTGCCGGTGACCTTGCCGTCCCGTGTCGAAGCATCAACGAGCTCGCACGGAGGAAACATGTTCATCAAGCTTGCCCTTGCCGCCGCCGCCTTGACCGCTGCCGGCACCACCGCCTACGTCGTTCACAACTCGCCCGCGGAGACGCCACCGGCGATCGCAGCGATCGCGCCTACCCCCACCACGCGGGCAACGGTCACGCCGCCGAAGATCATGCCGCAAGCTCCGCAAGTGGCGCCATCGCCGTCGGAGGCCCCGTCGCTACCACCGAACGCCATGATGGCTCCCGAGCCCGATACCGAGCGCATGGTCGATCGCGCTACCACGGAACGCCTTGGCCTCGATCGCGGCCCCGGACGTGGCCCGGCGAACGCGCCGGTCACGATCGTGATGTTCACCGACCTCCAGTGTCAGTTCTGCGGCAAGGCACAGGCCGCGCTCGACCAGCTGTTCGACGAGTATCCGGACAAGCTCCGCCTCGTCGTCAAGCAGATGCCGGTGCACAAGACCGCGGAGCTCGCCGCACAGGCCGCCCACGCGGCCGACGCGCAGGGGAAGTTTCGCGAGCTCAACGAGCTGATGATCGCGCATCCCGAGGACCTGTCGCGCGACGCGATCCTCGCGCTCTCGCAGCAAGCCGGGCTCGACGTGCCGCGCCTCCGCGACGCCCTCGACCAGCACACCTACGCCGGCGCGGTGGCGGCCGACACGGCAGCCGCCAAGGAGCTCGAGTTCAACGGCACGCCTTCGTTCGTGATCAACGGTCGGCGCATCCAGGGCTTCCGGCCGATGGCCGACCTGCGAGGTTTGATCGACGCCGCGCTCGCCGACTGAACCACAAGAAAACGGCTTCGTTCCCAGGTGGAACGAAGCCCTTTCGCGGCCGAATCCGGTTAGTTGTGACCGTCGCCGACTTCGTCGACGCCGAGCACCGTGCGACCGACGTTCGGACCCATCGTCCACGACCAGCCCGCGTCCTTCGTCATCCAGACCTGACCGCCGATGCCTGCCGCGTAACCGATGCCGGCGTAGCCGTCCTTGGCCGGAGCGATGTGCAAGGTCTTCAGATCCGCCGTGCCGACGCGCTGCGTGAGCACGCGGTTCTCGCTGTCGATGCGAGACACGACGCCGGCTGCACCGACCGCAACGGCCTCGCCGCTATCCTCGATGCGCGCGTCCTCGTACTTGAAGCTCGCGTCGACCGTGATCGCGCTGAACGTCTTGCCGCCGTCGATGCTGCGCGACAGGCCATCGCCCACGATGATCACGTTCGCGCCGTTCGGCGACACCGCGACCGAGCGCATGCCCGCGAGCGTGGTGCGCTTCGTCAGCTGGCCGGCCTCGTACGACCAGATGCCGCCATCGTCGGACACCGCGATCACCGTGGTGCCGCGTTGCGCCGCCGCGAGCGAGCGGAACTTGGTGACGCCGTCACCGAGCTGCGTCCACTCCGCCTTGCCCGTCACGAACTCCGGCACCGACGTCATGAACACGCCGTCACCGGCGATGAACACCGGACCTGCATCCTGGGTCGCGAGCGCGCGAAGATCGGCAGTGGTGCCGACGTTCTGCGATTCCCACGACTCGCCGGCATCCGCCGTGTAGAGCAATGTGCCCTTTGCACCGACGACCCATGCCTCCGCGACATACCGGCACGCGATCCCGTTGAGCTGCTCGGTCTCGCCGATCTCGTAGCCTTCGCCGAGGTGACCGCGTTCATCGACGTTGGCCATCAAACCTTCGGTGCCGACCAACCAGCCGCCACCGCCGCCACCTTTCTTCTTACAACCCGCCGAAGCAGATGCCGCGAGCGCCGCGCACAGGATCGCTACCTTGAAATTCATGAGTCCTCCGACTGTGGATGCTACATGGTACGGAGGCGCCACGCTCGGACACGTCGCACGTGTGGCCAAGATCACGCAGAAGTTTCTTCGAGCTAGCCGGGAAGCAAAGCGCCGATCAAAACGTCGGCCCGGTCGATCGCCCGTTGCGCCTTCCGCACGACCTCCGATGGGGCGAGCCTTCGCCGCCCGATCGCAGTGACCCGGCGATCGATGTCGCGGACCACGATCCACGCCCGATGGTGAGCCTGGGCGCGGCGGCGGCTGGCGGGTGGGGCCGCGAAGCCGTCCGCGAGATCGCTGCACGCGATCGCCAGCGAGCCGACGAGATCGGTCTGCTCGGCTTCGAGCTTCAGGGCGAGCTCGGCCAGCGGTGGAGCCGCGGCGATCACGGCGCGGAACGATGGGTGGTGCTCGAGTGGATGAAGCGGACGTCGATTGCGCATGACCGCGTTCCTCTCCACATCTCGCGCCAACGATCGCGGCGCGTAGCTTCGAAGACTTGCACGCACGGCTGTCCGCCCGCCGGACAGCCTGTCCGCCCACCGACGGACGGGACACGATTTCGACCGTGAGCTCGAGTCCGTCAGGCGAGAGCACGGTGCTCGTCGGGACCGCGATGGACGGCGAATTCAACCCGCGCGTGGCATCACGTTCTGCTTCATCAGCTCGGCCATGCGTGTCAGTCCGGCGACCAGCCAGCGGCGTTGCTGCAGGTCTCGCGAGAGATCTCCGAGCCGGTCTCGGGATAGTCGCCGAACCGCTGCTCGTGGACCTGCGCGGACAGGTAACACATCTCCTCGCACTCGGCGTCGTCGATGGCCATCGCGGGGGTCGCGTGGACCGCGTCGTAGAACGCTTTGCCCAGCGCGACGATGTAGCCGCGCGCGTAGAGAAAGCCGTCATCGGAGCCGTCGGTGACCGCCTGCACCTCTGCGCGATCGATCTCGTACAGCTTGCGCTCGAGCACGCGGTCCATCGCCACGAGCTCGTCCTGTGGAAAGTCGGCGAATGCGAACACCGCACGCAGGCTCTCGAGCACCGCGTCGAGCGCGCCGTCGACGTCGCCCGTGTCGGCGTCGTCACCCGGCTCGCGCGTCGCGATGGCGTGACGTGCCGCGTTGACCTCCGCACTCTGGGTTGCCCAGGCGTCCTCGAGCAGTGACCAGAAGCGCGCTTCCTCTTCCGCAGTGGGTCTCAATCCGCCGGGCGGTGGCACCGAAGGCTTCTGCTTCGCGGGCTTGGGCTTCGCGGGCTTCGCGGGCTTCGCGGGCTTCGCGGGCTTCGCGGGCGCGGGCTTCGCCGACGCGGCCTTCTTCAGCTTCGGTGTGGCCTTCTTCGACGGTGCGGGCTTCTTCGCGGCGGGTTTTCGTTTCGTCGCGGCCACCTTCCTGGCCGCAACGCGCTTCTTCGGGACGGGCTGCTTCTTCGCACGCTTCTTGGTGGCCATGCCGTACCGTAGCCGAAGGTCATCCTCCGATGGCACGTGCGACGAGCTCGATCTGAACGTCGAGCTCCGCGGCGTCGATCGCGCGCACGGTTCGAAGCGCGACGAGCGGCATCGCCCGCAGCAGCATCCACACGGCCCACACGGCACGCGCAGCTTCGGGGGTGCTCGAGCGCTGTTCGCACATCCGCCACGCGTTGAAGACCGCATGCCGGATCTCGTCGGGTGGAGCCGCGGCGGGTCGTGCAAGCGCCGCGAGCGCCATCGCTGGCGCGCGCTCGTTCGGGAACTCCTGCGTGACGCGGCCGAGGACACGTTGTGCACTCGCGCACCCGATCTGCGTCTGCGTCGTGACGGAGAGGAGCGCCAGCGCCCGCTCGAGCCGCACGCACCGATCGTCCGTGATCGGCAGCGGCTCGAGCCCGCGCTCGAGGAAGGCGTCGTGGAGCACCTCCGCCGTACCCTCGTCGTTGCGCACGTACCCGGCGAGCAGCGGCGCGAGCTTCGGATCGAGCGTCACGGGCACCACATGGCTGGGATCTTACTCGACCTCGATGAACCTCGCGTGGGGGGCAGCAGATCGCGCGGTCATGTGATCAGGACGGCGACCGGAAGATGACGTCACGCACGAAACACGAACGTGTGGCTCGCGCGGAGCCAGTGGGCGGTTGCCATGCGCCAGGCGAGCCGCAGCGGCCACCGGGTGATGGCGTTGCCCGTCACCTCGGCGTAGATGCCCGGCGACGACCGCACCTCGAGACAGCGCAGGCCCGCGGCGGCCGCGAGCGCGACGATCTCCGATGGGCGGCGGTGCACGCTGTAGCCCGTCGTCGTGTTGACGCTGCGGCGACCGAGGTTGAACGTGCAGTAGTCCCGGACGATCACGAGGGCGTTCGAGACGGTCGAGGCGCGCAGTCGCCCGAGCAGGTCGAGCGCCGCGCGGTCGTCGACGTACATGAGCACGCCACCGAGATAGGCGAGGTCGATGCCCTTCGGGATGCGGTAGCCGCGGAGGTCCGACTGCTCGACGTGCCACGACGTGTGGCGGAGCTCGTCGAGGCGAGCGCGGGTCTCGGCGACAAACGGCATGGCGACATCGCACGCATAGACTTCGTCGGCACGCGGTGCGAACAGCGCCGCCCAGTCACCCCGCCCACAGCCCAGGTCCACGAAGCGCCGGAATCGCGGGCGGTCGAGCCGCGACAGCGTCCAGTTGCTTGGTCCAGGCGTGGTACCGCAGCCACCGACCAGCGGGCAGCACCGCAGCCGAGCCCTGCGTGGTGAGCGCGCGGTCGATCCAGTAGCGTTTGGCAGCTTCGGTCGGTTCGGCCGGCTGGGGCGAGCTCGGGGGGATGTGCTTGCGGTGCGGGGCCATGGTCCTGTCGGACGGCGGCCACCGGCGATCCGTGAGGCAAGGGCCCGAACGGACGGCAGATGTGCTCACCTCCGGGCAATCCGTGACGGATCCGCCTGGCTCGCCGTCTTCATCAGGAATGGTGTCGGCTACCTTGGTTCGCGTGAGCCGTCCCCGCCGCCGTCATGTGCTCCATGTGGTGGCCCTGGTCGTCGGGTTCGTGTCGCTCGCGTTCCTGCTGGACCGGCTCGGCTGGGCAGGGATCGAGCGGACGGTGATCGGAACCGGCACGTGGTTCGTGGTGCTCGCGGCGATCGATCTGGTCTCGGTGTGCTGCGATGCGGCCGGCGTCTATTGCTTCGTGCGGCCGCTCGCGCCGATCTCGTACCTGCGCGTGTTCGCCGCGCAGGCGAGCGGGCTGGCGATCAATCGCCTGACGCCGGGCAACTCGCTCGGCGAGCCGATCAAGGTGACGATGCTGATGGCCCACGTCCCCGAGGCCGCCGCGGTCTCGGCGGTCGTGATGTTCAACGTCGCGTCGTACGTCGTGGCGATCACGGCGATCGTCGTCGGCGTACCGCTCACGCTGTTGACGCTCGATCTGCCGTCGCGGGTCGACCTCCTGGTGATGATCGCGGCCGGCGCGCTGCTGCTCGTGGCGATCGGGCTCGTCGTGCTCGCACGGCGGGGCGCGCTCTCGACGGTGATCAGCGCGGCGTCGAGGCTGCGGCTGTTGTCGAGCGCGCGTGCGGCGCGCTGGCACGCCCGCGTGGCAGCGATCGACGGCAACGTCGGTCAGTTCGGTGATGCGACCACCCGGCGCGCGCTGCTGTTCGTCGTCGCGTCGCGGCTGCTCAACATGACGGGCTCGGTCGTGATCCTGCTCGCCGCCGACATCCCGCTGACCGCGCCGCTCGTGATCGGCATGCTGTCGGTCGGGATCCTCATCACGTGGCTGTCGAACCTGATCCCGCTCGGCCTCGGGCTCGCCGACGGCGGCAACTACGCGCTGTACAGCGTGCTCGGATCGTCGCCCGGCGCGGGCCTCGACTTCACGATGATCAACCGTGTCCGCACCGTGGTGCTCGCATCGATGGGGCTCACGGTGATGGCGATCGCGAGCCTGATCGATCGGTCTCGTCGCGAGTAGCGGGGGATCATGTTCTCGGCGTCCTTGCACTCGGGCGAACGTGGGATCGACGGGGACGAACTGTTGATAGCTCGCCTGCGGCTCACGCCCACGACCCACCTCGCGGTCAGATGTCCTCGGCGAGATCGGTCGCGGTGGTAGGCTCGCGCGCGATGGGCGACTGTCTGGGCGACGAGACGATCGCCGCATACGTCGATGGACTCCTCGATCTGGGCGAGGTCTCGAACGTCGATCATCACATCGACGATTGCTCGACGTGCCGCGCCCAGCTCTCGGCGATGGCCGGCTCGCCGATCCTCCACTCGTTCGTCGGCGAGCCATCGCTGGCGGCCGGATCGCTGGCGTCTGCCGCGCTCACGCGCGCCGGTGGCCCGGCGCCGGGCGATGCGCTCGGCCGCTACATCGTCGAGGCGGTGATCGGCCGGGGCGGCATGGGCGTCGTCGTGCGCGCGCACGATCCCGAGCTCGACCGCGCCGTCGCGATCAAGCTCGTCGATCCCTTGATCTGGGATTCCGAGCAGCCCTCCACCTCCGGACCTGGCCGGCGCGCGACCGGCGCGTGGCGCTCGCGTCTGCGAACGGAGGCACGCGCGATGGCGCGGCTGCGCCACCCCAACGTGGTCGCGGTGCACGACGTCGGCAGCGTCGGCGAACAGCTGTTCATCGCGATGGAGCTCGTCGACGGCCACAGCCTCACTCGCTGGCTCGTGCAGCACCGCGCATCAGGCCCGGTCGCCGCGCTCGCCACCTGCGTCGCGGCGGGACGCGGCCTCTGCGCCGCCCATGCCGCCGGCCTCGTGCACGGCGACGTGAAGCCCGACAACATCCTCGTCGATCGGGATGGCCGCGCGATGATCGGCGACTTCGGGCTCGCCTCCGTCATCGGGAATCACGACCTCGCCCCCGAAGGCACGAGTCGGTTGTGCGGGACGCCCGCGTTCATGGCCCCGGAGCTGTTTCGCGGCGCACCGGCCGATGCACGCTCCGATCAATTCGCGTTCGCGGTCACCGTCTACCAGGCGGTGGCCGGCGAGCGACCGTGGCGCGGCGACACCATCGACGAGCTCCAGAGCGCGCTCGACCGCGGGCTGCCACCGCGCCCACCGACGATCCCCGTATCGCTCTGGATGCCACTCGCGCGCGCGCTCGCCGCCGATCCGGCCGCGCGCCATCCATCACTCGGAGCCTTCCTCGACGCGATCGAGCGTGCAGCGGCCCGCACACGCCGCCGCTTCCGGCTGGCGATCGGGGGTGGCACGGCCGCGGTCCTCGGCGCGGGAGTCATCGCGATCACGCTCGGCGTGCGCGGCGAGGCCGAACCTTGCCCCGATCCCGTGGCGCGGATCTCGACCGTCTTGCCCACGGTGCTGTGCGGCGCGACGCCGAGCCCGCCTTGCTCCGCGCTCGCGGCCGCGCTCGACCGGCGCCTCACGACGTGGCGTACGACGCACGTCGCCGTCTGTCGAGCGACCCGCGAAGGCCGCCAGTCCGCGGAGCTCCTCGATCGCAGGATGCGCTGCCTCGATCAGCGGCTCGTCGAGCACGGCGTGTTCGTCGAACAGGTCGGCGGCGCTCCGCTCGATCCGAAAGCCGCGTTCGGGGCGCTCGGCGCACTCGCCCGACTCGAGGCGCCGGTGGCCTGCGAGACCTCCGATCAACCCGGCCGCTACGCCGCGCCTCCCGCCGAACGCGCGGCCGCGATCGGCGAGGCCGAGCGGTGGGTCGCGACCGCCAACGCCGACTACGCGCTGGGCCGCTACCGGCTCGGCCTCGACGCCGTCGCCCCACACTTCGACGCGATCCGGGCGCTCGCGCATCCGCCCCTCATCGCCGCCGCGGCCAAGATCCTCGGCCAGCTCCAGCGTCGCGCCGGCCAGCTCGCCGCCGCCGAGGCCTCGTTCGACGTCGGGCTGCGCGCGGCCGCCGAGGCCAGCGACGATCACACCACCGCCGCGCTGCTCCTCGATCGCGCGTACCTCGTCGGCGAGGCGCGCCAGGATCTGGCCCGCGGTGCCGAGCTGTTGCGCGCCGCCGAGGTCGCGATCGTCCGCGCAGGCAACCCGCCGAAGCTCGAGAGCGACTACCTGATCACGCGCGCCGGCTTCGCCGAGCAGCGCGGTGACTATCCCGCCGCCACCGCCGACCTCACCCGCGCCGTCGAGCTCCGGCGGCGCTCCGCCGGCCACGACGCCCCCGACACCGCGATCGCCCTCCAGCGCCTGTGCGGCGTCGAGAGTCAGATCGGCAAGCTCGCCGAAGCGCGCCGTCACTGCGAGGAGGCGGTCGACCTCCTCGGTCGCGCCCTCGGCGCGCAGCACCCCATGGTCGCCGAGGCCATCAGCAGCCTCGCGGTCGCGATCGCGATCGAGGGCGACCTGAAGCTCGCGCGCACCACCTGGGAGAAGGCCCTCGCGGTCGTCGAGCGCTCGCTCGGCGTCCAGGACCCCGAGCAGGTCCCGATGCTGCTCAACCTCGGCGACGTCTCGCGCATGCTCGGCGATCCCGCCGCCGCCGAGCGCTACCTCGCGCGTGCCGTGGAGCTGTCCGGCAAGGACGCGAACGACGCCAACGACATCGAGCTCCGGCTCCGCGTCGCGAGCCAGCTCGGCTCCACCGGCAGAGCCGCCGAGGCGCTCGCGATGCGCGAGGACCTCGTTCGCCGCGCCGAGGCCCAGCTCGGCCGCGATCACCCGAGCACCGCCTCGGCCCTCGCCGACCTCGCTCGCTCCTACTACAACGCCGACCGCCTGCCCGACGCACGCGCCCTGTTCGAGCGCGCGATCGCCGCGCACAGCGCGATCAACGGCGAGCGCCATGCCGTCACCCTCACGCTCCAGGGCCAGTACGGCCAGACCCTGATGGCGCTCAAGGACGCCGCCGCTGCCCGCAAGGTCTACGAGCACGTCATGCTCGCCCTCGAGAGCACGGTCGCCGTGGAATCGCCGTTCCTCGGCCAGGCCTACTCGAACTTCGCCGACGCGTTACTCGCGCTCCGCGAGCCCGGCGCGTCTACCCCCGCCGCGAAGGGCTTCGGGATCCGCGAGAAGCTCGCCGACGATCCGCTCCAGCTCGCCGAAGCGCGCTTCATCTACGGCCAGGCCCTCTGGCGTGACAACCGCGATCGCCCGCGCGCCGTCGCCCTCGTCAAGCAGGCCCGAGACGAGATGCGCGCGATCGGCGCCGACGCGACCTCGCTACCTCGCGTCGAACGCTGGCTCGCCGGCAGCCGTTGATGCCGGCCGATTCGGATGGTTGGTTCAGTGGGAAGCATCCCAGCCGTGGGGAGCTGCGAAGCCGTCTCGCAGGACTTCTGACGTCAGGGTGGGAGATCGATCGTGATGTGATCGCCCTGGGCGTCCTGCGTCGGTGACAGCGTCTCGGCGACGGCGCGGCAGCTCTCGCAGCTCGCGAGGTGGCGCTCGAGCAGGTTCTTGCCGGCGCTGTTGAGCGTGCCGTCGCCGCGCGCGGCGAGCAGCGCGTCGAACCGGAGGCAGTCGTCGAGCGCCGGTCCATCGGCGAACACGTCGACGACGAGCCGACACGACGGACAGCGGTCGACGTGGTCGCGAATCTCTCGCGACAGCGGCACGTTCTCGAGCGCTGCGAGATCGGGACACCTTCCTTCCACCTCCACGCCCCGCGCGACGGTCACGACGACGGGTCCTCGCTCGCCTCTCTGAACCGCCGGCGCAAGCGCTCGATCGCCGCGCGGACCATGCGCTCGGCCTCCTGGCCATTCTTGAGGCTCAGCGTGCGCGAGATGTCCTCAAAGCTCTCGCTCTGGGCCCACAGCTCGAGGGCGCGGCGCTGGTCGTCGGGAATCGCGCCGGCCGCGTATCGCAGCAGCTCGCGCGCGGTGCCGCGGGTGGTCACGGGCGGTCGCTCGCCGAACAGCTGGCTCGCCGGCGGCAGCGTCCCCGCGTCGACCCACACGCCGGGACGGCTCGCGTCCTTGTCGTGGCGGCGGACGTAGTCGGGGTGGGCGCGGAGACAGTCGATGCCGACGCGCTTGGCGACCACGCGCAACCAGCTGATGAAGCGCAGCCGCGGGTTCGCGGTGCGGGCGTCGAGGTACATGCGGAGGCGGCTGAAGCCATCCGCGCGAAGCCGCGCCATCACGGCGACCACGATGTTGCGGCGATCATCCTCGCGCTGGCCGAGCCGGCCGAGGAACCGGGGCTGCGCGACGATGCGCGAGAGCGGCGGCTCGATCGCGGCCCACAGCCTCTGCCACGCAGACTCGTCCTGCGCGGCCGCCGCCGCCACCAGCACCTCGACCTCGTCGTCGTCCACCGCGGTCACCCTGGCTTCCTTTGTAGACCCGTTGCAGAACACCAAGGACGGCGAAGGTCGGCGAATCGTCATGCACGGCTCGTGGTTACTAGCCCGACCATGATCCCGCCGAGTTGGCGAGGAGCAGGGGCTGTAGGGGAGGGACGGCGACGCGGCAAGAACCGTCACGCGAGTCCCCCAAGAATCGATAGCCTCGTGGATCTACTGCTCCGGATCGACAAATCGCGGCGGCGTCCGTGCGAACAGCGCGGTGATTCCCACCTGGCACTCGCCGCTCGCGATCAACCGCGCCGCCGCCTCGACCTCCGCCGCGATCGCCTCCTTCGCCGGCCGATCGACCGCACCGCGGATCACCGCCAGCGCGGCGCGTACGGCGCGGGGGCCGTTCGTCGCGATCGTCTCGGCGAGCGCGATCGCCTCGGCGAGCGCACCACCTGGCGCGCTGACCCGGTTGGCCAGGCCGAGTGCAAAGGCCTCAGCGGCGCCGACCTTGCGCGCCGTCAGGATCAGATCCGCGGCGCGCCCCGCACCGATCAACCGGCTCAGCGCCACACCGCCGCCCAGATCCGGCATCAACCCCAGCTTCACCTCGCTGAAGCAGATCGTCGCCGCCGGATCGACGACCCGCAGATCGCAGCGCGTCGCGAGCTCCGCACCACCGCCGTACGCCAGCCCACCGATTGCCGCGATGATCGGCACCGGCAGCGCGAACAGCCGGTCGAGCACCGCGTGCAGCTCGTCGAGCATCGCGCGCGCCGGCGAGACCTCACCCCGCGCGACCGCGCCGACCAGCTTCGCCACCTGCGGGTTGTCGGGGTTCACGTCCATGCCCGCGCAGAACGCCTCACCGGCGCCGGTGATCACGACCGCGCGCGGCAGTCGACCGTGCAGCTCCTCGGCCGCGGACCCCAGGGCCGCCCACATCGCCTGGCCCAGCGCGTTGCGCCGCCCCGGCCGATCGATCGTGACCACCGCGACGTGCTCGCGCCGCTCGACTCGTACGCTGCCATTGGACATCTGCTCACTCTAGCGCCCGACCTCATCGCAGCCGCGGCTGCGGCGAGTTGATCGGGCGAACTGCCTACGCAATCACGGCTCGTGCGTGCCATCTGCGCGAGATCGCCACAGCGCGGGCACCGGGTGACATCCTCACCGAACACGCGGCGCAGCAGCTGTGCCCGATCGAGCCAGCCTCATCGGCGTAGGCGCTGTGGCGGGTTCGGCGGCGGATGGGGGCGTGGGCGCGCCAGCGATTGGCGGAGGACAACACGCCGTGGAACCGCGTCGTGTGGCTTCTGCGGGGCGGGATCAGGGTGGCGATACTCGCAAGATGAACCATTCGACACAGCGCCGGAGTGAAGTCGGTCGCTCGCTTTGTCAAAACGGGTCGACGACGCCACCAGCGGGCTTCTCGGGCTTCTTCGGAGCGGGCTTCTTGGGCGCGGCCGGCGGAGCCTTGGGTGGGGGTGGAGGCGGCGGCGGAGCGTGCGAACCGGCGTCGCGGAGATCGCCGCCGATCACGCCACCAACGACGCCGCCGATCTGTCCACCCTCACTTCCATCCGGCTCATCGCCGGAGTCGACGGCGACTACCGGAGCTCGTCGGACCGGCGCGCCCTTCGCGCAGATCTGGTTGTCTTCCTTGTCGGTCTTCGGCCCGTAGCCCGCCGGGCAGTTGCACGGGTGGGTGTTGTTGGTGTCGGGCGTGACGGGCATGATCCCGGGGGCGCACTTGTAGCCGAGCGCTTCTTCGATCTCGTCCATGTCGGCCGCCAGCGTGTACGCGCACACCGCGAAGTTCCGGCCGTCGCGTCGGGACTCGAGCGTCCTCATGCCGGCTCGCGGGCACGTGCAGCCGTTGCCGGCGTTCACCCCCGGCGCGCAGTCATGTCCTGCGGGTGGACCGGCGTTCTTGGCGAGCTCCGGGAACGCGCGCAGCATCGCGAGCTTCGGCCGGTCGTCGGGCCCGACGCTGACGAGCTGAGCCCGCAAGCTCCGGCTCTCGGCGGAGCTGCCGAACGTGCGTTCGAACGTCGCGAGGGCGCCCCGAGCATCCTCCCAGTGATGTGCTCGCAGCATCGCCACGATCGAGGCCCACGACTTGACGCCTCCAGGTTTCTTGTCGACATCGGGCGTCACGATCAGCAGGCGGGCGGGCGCCGCTGGCTTTGGAGCGGCGTCGACCATCGCGTCCGCCGGAGGGTCGATCGGCGTCGCGACCGCCGTCATCGCGGGGCTGGCGCTCTCCGAGCCGATCGTCGGGCTCCCCGACCCTGAAACCAGATCCGAGCCAGGGTTCGCGGCCGCCGCCGACCCCGCGCCGCTGCCCGACGAGCTGGCGACCACCGCGATCGCGATGCCACCCACGAGGAGCACCACCCCTCCGACGAGGAACATCGGCATCCTCGATCGCTTCTCCGGAACCGCGACGACCTCGGCGGCGCCACCCGAGATCGACGAGCGGCCGATCGCGGTGGTCGGCGCAACAGCCGACTCGAAGGGGGTCGGGGCTCTCGACGCGGAAGACGCCGCAGCCGGCGCGGACGCGGTTGGCGTCGCCGCCGCAGGCGCGACTGCAGACGCCGCAGGCACGCGTGCTCCTGCGGCTGTTGCAGTCGGCGCGGACGCGTGTGCGGGTGTCGGCACGGGCGTCATCCCGGGAGCTGGTGTGCGGCTCGGCACGATCCACCTGGACCCGAGGAGTGATCGCTCCATCGTGATGGCGAGCCTCCACCCGTCGTCGCGAGCCGATGATCTCCACGTCGTCTGGCTTACCGCGCGAACCTCGTCCTCCACCATCCCTTTGCCATCGACGCCGAGGTCACCTCAGCCGTTTGGTCGAAACCCCTCTTGAACGTCCTCGACGCTTCATGGCTCCTCCTTGCAGATCTGTCGCGCGGTCTCGCAGGCGGCCAGCGAGGTCCACTCCGCGCACTGCTCCATCCAGCACCGTCCTGGCTGCTCGTGCGTCGGTTGGTAGCAGCGCTCGCCGTCGAAGTAGAAGGCGGTCGTGTTGAGGTGACGCAGCGACGGTGGCAACGAATGCGGCCTCGGAGCTCCGCACGGATCTGGCTGGTCAGCCACCAGGGCGCAGCCGAGATCCGGGGCCGATGCACAGCGCTCGACGAGCCCGCGATACCGAACGATCGCGTCCCGCGCTTCCTGGACCGCCTCGGGGGCCACGGTCCGATCGATACAGCTCCCCGGCGTCGAGTTGCAGTCGATGTTCCGGGGCCGCGGCTCGTCGGGTAACCGGGGGACAGGGGGAGCCGCCGCGGGCCGATCCGGCGGGCCGGCCTCCGCCCCGACAGGCTGCGACTCGACGGATCGACCGGAGGAGGAACATGCGGCCGCAGCCGCGAGCGTGAACGCGAGTAGTGATCGTTGCATGCAGCAAACCTGCGCCCCGCCCGTGAACCGCCCGCCGACGCCACGTCGACCCAGCGTCAATCGTGTGTGGATGCGGTGTGAACGCGGGTAAGCCGCATCACGAAGCTCGCGCCAGAGGACGTCGGCGCGAGGGTGGCGGTCCCGCCATGTGCTTCGGCGACCGCGCGCACGAGCCCGGTACCGCCCTCGCGACGAGAGGCACGGTGCCCAAGTCGTTGTGGCTGCGACTGGCGCGCGACCCGGCATGGGCGAGCTGGGTGAATCGGCTGATCGTGCGTGCGATCGCCGCGTGGCAGCGACGGGAGGCGCGCGCAGTCGGCGTCCGTGGCGCGCAGACCGGCGCGATCACGTTCGTGCAACGGTTCGGTGGTCTACTGACTTTGAACGTTCATTATCACCTGGTCGTACCCGATGTCGTGTTCGTCTCCGACGACGACACCGGAGAGCTGTCGGTGCTGGAGCTGCCGGGGCCCACCGACGACGATCTGCTGGCGATCCTCGATCGGGTGGCCGACCGCATCGCCGACCACCTTGCCGACGAAGCCGACGACGCGGTCGATGACGTCGATCCGCCTCCCGATCTGTGGTCGCAGACTCAGAACGAAGCGGCGACGACGTGGAGAGCACCGCGTCGGTCTTTTGTCGATCGCCCGCGGCACCGAGCCCGGGCGGGTAGGGTCCGAGGGTTTCACCCGTGTTCGCGTCACGCGGGCCACCCGAGCTGTTCGACCCGAGCCCGGCCTTTGAGCCGGATCCACCTGCACCCGAGGAGTGATCGCTCCTCGGCGACAACACCGGCGAGCCGGTCGCCGAGAACATCCAGCTGGTGTTCGATGCGATCCGCCTCACGCGCGTCGACGATCCCGTCGGTGGCGACGCGGGCCCCGACGGCGAGATCGATACAGATGACGGCGGCGGCTGCAGCACGATCTCCGGCGGCGGTCTGATGCTCGGGCTCCTCGCCTGCTCGAGATTGCGGCGCCGTCGGTCGCGCAGCATCGTCTGAGTAGACGAGGCTGCTCGGCGGAAGTCGCGCGCTCGTGGTCCGCGTCGCGTCGAATCAGTGTTGTCCGATCGTATTGGGATGCGAACCCGTCAGGTCATGGTCTGTGTCGTTCCGATGAAACAGCGCACCATGACCATTGGAATTCTCTCCGCAGTCGTCCTCGTCGCGTGCAAGAGCGAAGGTGATCCGGCAGCGACCACATCGACGAAGAAAGTGGCGGAGACGCCAGCCATCCCCGCGGAGCCGCCCTCCGCCAAACCGGCCGAGACGCCGGCCGTGCCTGCGCCGATCGTCGCCGAGCAGACGATCGATGCCGCATCGGTCAACGCACTGGTGCCAGCGTCACTCAAGAAGCAGCTCACGTTCGAGAAGCTCGACGTCGCTCGAAAGTCTCCGGGCCGCGATGTGACGTATTCGGTGCTCGCGCCGAAGACCTGGTCGGACGCGAATCTGTTCTTCCCGACGATCCGCCCGAGCGGCAAGGACCTCGCCGATTCGAACCTCGTGATCGAATCCAAGTGCGATGGCTCGTGTGTCGGTCAGGACTGGAACGAGGTCTCCGAGCGATTCGATTTCAAGCCGCTCCGCGACAAGACGATCGAGAAGGAAGAGCGCGGCAAGACCTCGCACCTGCTCATCGCGAGCGAAGCCGGAGTGAGGTACGTCGTCTACGCGTGGTGGGCGGAAGGCGGCACGATCTATCACCACTGCACCGCGACTCTCCAGAAACGGATCATGGAAGCGGCGCCCGCGTTCGAACAGGCGTGCAAAGCGATCAAGATCAACGGACGGTTCTGAGAGCGTCGGGCAACCACGGCCCGGTGTACGCTCGCCGCGATGTCGCGCGATGGGGACGTCGATTCGAACGCCAAGACCGGCGTGGCGCGCACGCAGCTCGGCCGGCCCGATGCGATCCCGAGCGGACATGATGCAACGGCGCTGCCCGCACCGATCGCCCTCGATCCGACCGCCGTCCCCGCCCCATCCCGCCGCGCCCGATCTCCATCCCGATCGAGTACAGGTGCGCATCGACTGCCGGCAATGCATCGAGATCCACGCCTCGATCGGCGAGCCGCGTCCGATCGCTCGACGGATCCTCGCAGCACGCGATCGGAAGCTGCGGCGCGACGTGGTCATCAAGGTGCTGCGAGCCGTCGGCCACAACACCCGGTTCGAGCGCGAAGCGCTGATCGCCGCGCGGCTGCAGCATCCGTCGATCGTGCGCGTCTATGACGCAGGCACGCTCGGCGACGAGCCGTTCTACGCGATGGAATTCGTGCGCGGGAAGTCGCTCGATCGCGTGGTTGCCGCCGCCGACGATGCCTCGCGGCGAGCCTCCCCGCCCCGCTCGAGTACTACCGCGCGATGGTCCGCCCGCTGTCCACGTTCCGCGCGCGCACGCGGCGGGCAAGACGGATCATCACGACGTCGATGCTCCAGCTCCACGGCGCCGACGACGGTTGCATCCTGCCACCGGCGATCGACGACGCCCGTCGGTTCGCTGAGCGCGAGCTCGCGGTGCTCCCAGGCCTCGGTCACTTTCTCCACCTCGAGGTCCCGCGATCGCGGCAAGGATCGAGGCGTGGCTGATAGGCTGACTGCATGGCAGCCGTGCTCGGAATCATCAGCAAGGACCGCTTCGAGAAGTTCGCCGGCAAGGACGCTGCGCCGGGAACCGTTCTCGAGCTCAACCAGCACGTGTCGCATCACCCAACGTTCGACGCGCTCGCGAAGAACGGAACGCTGTTCCTGTGCACGGTGCGGCCCGGTGATGTGCTGTGGCTGGTTGCAGTTCTCGAGGCACCGAAGAAGACGGAGACCAGCTGGAAGTCCGCGTTCAACGTCGTGCCGATCACAGACATCTCGTCGCTCAAGACGAAGATCAAGTTCGACACTGGATCTGGAATGTCGTCCAAGAAGGGCGCGCTCGGCATGAGCCTGCAGACGCCGCGCACGCTGACCGATAGCGACGTCGCGTTACTTCGTAGCGCCGCAGCGAAGGCACCGAAGGCCGCGACGCCGGCGAAGGCCGCGACGCCGGCGAAGGTCGCGAAGCCCGAGAAGGCCGCGAAGTCCGAGAAGGCACCACCGGCGACGAAGAAGGCCGGCGCCGCGGATCCCCTGGACGAACAGCGCAGCATGATGATCGACGCCTGCTTCGCACAGTTCGAGGAGGTGCACGCTGACATCAAGGACAACCCCGAGCCGTATCTCAAGCCGCCGAAGTGGAAGGCGTCGTACGGACTGCGCGGCCCGTTCACCGAGAGCGTGCAAAGCATCTACAGCGGTGCGATCGATGCAACGGAAGCGTGTCGCATGCTCGGTGAGGAGCTGGCGCCGTTCGTCGACGGCAAGGGCCTGGCGATGACGCTCAAGCTCGCCACCGATGAGGTGACCGACGCAGATAACCTCTATGGCGAGATCGTCGACTCGTTCGTGATTCGCGCGATCGAGGACCTCGGACGTGGTCTGCTCGCGCTCGCGCTGGATCGACCCAAGGACTTCCCGTCGACCTGCGAGACCTATCGCCCTCTGCTCGAGCGGCAGCTGCCAAAGGTGAAGCTGCTGCTGGGGTCGTAGGCTGCCTCAGCGCACGCAGACGTACGTCAGCGTGCCGCCGCCCGTGCACTCGTGGTCGTACCACTCGCCGGTCGTGCCGAGTGCGACCAGGGCAATGCCAGCAACCCGAACCACGGGCCGAGTGTACTAAGTCACGGCAATGTCCACACCACCGAGTCCGCTCCGCTGGGCAGCGCACATCGGCTGGCTGCTCGTTGTCGGCTCGATCGCACTGGTCGCCATGTCCGCGACCGGCTCGATGAGCGAGACGGAGATGTGAACAACAGCCTCTACGTCGCGCTGGCGTTCGGCTTCGGCGTCGGGATGATCATCGGGTCACGGAAGTTCAGCGACGCGCCCACCGGCCAGGCATGGCAGGGGGCGCTGATCCTCGGCGCGTGCGTCGGCGCGCGGCCCGCATTCGCACATCGCGTGGACCGACGATGGTCGGATCTCGTATCGGCTCAAGCGCCCGTGGGCTGACGGTCGCGCGGCGCTGGTGTTCGAGCCGGAGGCCATATTGCGAAGGCTGTACGGGATCATCCCGCCCCCGCGTCGGCATTTGGTCCGATACCGTGGGATCTTTGGACCAGCGGCAGGCAACCGCAAACAGCTCCGTCGCCTGGTGCCGACGCCTGATGCCGAGCTGTCGCAGTGCCCCGATCCCATCACGGCTCCGACGCTGGCGGCGTCGGTGTGGCGCGCTCGTCGTGTGCCGTGGGCCGAGCTGCTCAAGCGAGTGTTCGCGGACGACCTGTTACATTGCGCCTGCGGCGGACGTCGCTCCGTCGTCGCGGTTGTACCGACGCGCTGTCCGCTCGCACCCTGCTCGACGGCCTCGGACTTCCGCATCGATCACCCGTGTTCGCGTCACGCGGGCCACCCGAGCTATTCGACCCGAGCCCAGCCTTTGAGCCAAATCCACCTGCACCCGAGGAGTGATCGCTCCATCGTGATGGCGAGCCTCCACCCGTCGTTCGCGAGCCGATGATCTCCACGTCGTCTGGGCTTACCGCGCGAACCTCGTCCTCCACCATCCCTTTGCCATCGACGCCGAGGTCACATCAGCCGTTTGGTCGAAACCCCTCTTGAACGTCCT